>Ga0208190_1000657_pt1 | contig 13907 bp, 10 predicted proteins | sample June2015DPH_13_1_FD_184708 | JGI IMG/M metagenome (GOLD analysis project Ga0208190, IMG submission 184708) | Peatland microbial communities from SPRUCE experiment site at the Marcell Experimental Forest, Minnesota, USA - June2015DPH_13_10... | ecosystem: Environmental > Terrestrial > Soil >... | reverse complement strand
GGTCCGAAAAAGCCCACAAGTCCAACAACTGTGGCTTCTTTCCATTTCGTCCGGAATATTTGGGGATCGAGTTCGGCACCAGCCAGAAACGTAAGAACAATGGCCCCCGTGCCGGCGAGGAAGCTGATCCAGCTTGTCTTCCCGCCGAGGTCGGCGTGGATGAAAAGCGCACCGATTACCAACTGCGCCACGGTGCCTACGACAATTTCACTCAGGGCAGTGGAGATCCGGAACCAGATGGCAACCAGCGTCGCAATCAAGGCGAGGCCGACCCAAACGGCGGCCATTACCCATACGTTCTCCATGCAGCGCCACCTCGACTATTTCTGCGGATCGTTGCCGGCACTATGATTCCGTGACAAAACAATCCGCTTGTCAGGAGTCATCAGCTGTTCCGGCTTAAGAATTGGGACAGCGGTTGGCGGTGAACTCCTTCACCGTGGTTAACAGTTCAAGTACAGCAAAAAGTGCCTGCCGAAGTCAACGCCATTCGTCACAGGCGTTGGGTCAATGGTACTGATCTGAATTTCCTCAGGCGCAGCAACTTTGCTCAGAATCTCAAGCACACAACTTCTCCGAAAATCACGATGAGCACGATGTTGTCGGCATTAAGGATCATTATTTACTTCGGGCGTCTGGCTTGCCCAAAGCAGATCCCCAAATGACGCGCAGACATCAACGAGGTTGGTTAAAGAAAGAAAAACGCAGCCAAGGTGAAACTCGGGTCTTGTTCTTTCGTACAGTTCGGAAGTCCGACGGTAAGCGAGTGCAGAACAAGATTCCAATTGGCCTTCTCAAAGACTTCTCTAGTAAAAACTCTGCATGGGAAGAGGTCGAACGGCAACATCTCCAGATCAACCAGGTGGATTTCCGCGGATTCGTAACGTTTGCGGACCTGGCATACCACTATGCAGAACATGAGCTCGTCGAACCCACCGAATCCATCCATCCGAAAGCACACACGACAATCCGAGCTTACGAGCGAGCCCTCCGCAATCGATTGCTGCCACGCTGGGGGAACCGAGTCGCGCTCAGCGTCGAACCGCTGGAGGTCGACGTCCTTGAAGGGGCAGGAGGGGCTCGCCAATCCAACGCTCGACAAGATGCGCCGTGTTATGTCGCTGGTCTACAGGCACAGCCAACGTTACGGGCTCATTCCTCGAAATCAGGAGTCGAACCCGATGCGCTTCGTCCGTTGCAAGACCACCAGCGAATACGAAGCGATGATTCTCAACCCTGAACAAGCATACGCAGTATTGCCTACAGGTGTGAAACACAAGTAAGCGGCAGCGCCAGATTGCTTCCGTATAGCTCGAACTTGCCGGGCGTGACCCGGAAATTCCAACCCACACTTCAATCCACACTTCGTGCGCTGCAACACGCTCACCTCATGCTTTGCCGGCTGCTGACTGACTCCAGCGGCCGAGCGCCAGGCGCGCGAAGAGTGCGGATGTCCCGTATCGGTGGTTGCCCAAAAAAGCGACTGTATTCGCGATTGAATTGGCTGGTACTTTCGTATCCGACCTCGAATGCGGCGCTGGCAGCGTCGAGACCATTCAGAAGCATGAGGCCTCGTGCTGCCTGCAATCGAAGTTGCTTTTGATACTGAACAGGGCTCATAGCGGTCAGCGCTCGAAAATGGTGATGGAGCGTTGACACACCCATGCCCGCGATTTCTGCCAGATCTTCCACCCGTAATGGCTTCGCGTAGTTAGCCCTGATCCACGCAATTGCTTTTGCCGTCCTGTGGCTCTGATCTCCCGGCGTTGCAATCGCTCGAAGGCGTGCGCCCTCCGGTCCCCGAAGGATTCGGTAAATGATCTCGCGTTGAATCAGCCCACTCAGAAAGGGAATGTCCTGCGGGGTATTCAGCAGGTCCACGAGTCGGCAGCATGCGCTGAGAAATTCCACGGTGGCTTCGCCGGTCGCCATAGCGGGACTGTCGGAGGGAGACTCAGCCGTATGCGTTTCTTCCCGACTGAGAAGTTCACGAATCACGGGCATTTCGAGTTTCAGAGACATCGCGAGACAGGGTGATTGTTCACTGGCCTCGACGATCTGGCTGACAATCGGTAAATCGACCGATGCCAGCAGGTATTGCCCGTCGCCATACATGAAAGTGCTTCCTCCGAGGTCAACTCGCTTTCGGCCTTGGGCGATCACAGTTACGCCCGGCTCGTAGGTCATTGAGCAGGGGGCGGTCGGTGCGGTCCTTCGGTGGAGCGTCGCGCCGGGAATGTCTGTTGCCCGATTCTCTTCAGAGCCCATAAACGAAGCAATCTTGCGAGCCAGTTCAGTCCGTAGTTCGCGCACTCTATCTAGTATTGGCGGCACGTGTTTGCTGGCGTTTGTCACCGTAAGAATCCCTCTATCCTGTGCTTAAGATAGCTGGTCAGCACCCAGATACACCAATGTTTTTTCACGTAAAGAGAGAAATAGGCAATAAATCGGAAGGATCGGGCTACCGCTTTCACACCGTTTCAACCTAATCTCCTTATGAGAGACGTCATAAGGAGCAAACGATGCAAAAGCGCAAACTTGGAAAAAGCGGCCTCGAAGTTACGGCCTTAGGATTCGGCTGCATGGGCCTGAGTTTTGGCTATGGCCCGGCTGCCGACAAGCAGGAAGCAATCGCACTGATCCGGTCGGCTGTCGGACGTGGCGTCACGTTCTTTGACACGGCCGAAGTCTACGGCCCGCTCACCAATGAAGAACTCGTAGGCGAGGCCCTTGCTCCTTTCCGCAAGCAGGTGGTAATCGCCACAAAGTTCGGATTCGACGTCGCGGCCTTTCCGGCCCTGAATAGCAAGCCGCAGCACATCAAGCAGGTGGCCGAGGCTTCGCTTAAGCGTCTTAAAACCGATGTCATTGACCTGTTCTATCAGCACCGCGTTGATCCGAACGTGCCGATTGAAGACGTAGCGGGAGCGGTGAAGGACCTGATTCGGGAGGGCAAAGTGAAGCACTTCGGTCTTTCTGAAGCGGGGGCAAAGACCATCCGCCGCGCACACGCGGTCCAGCCGCTCACCGCAGTGCAGAGCGAATATTCCTTGTGGACGAGAGATCCTGAAGCAGAAGTGCTGCCGACATGCGAAGAGTTGGGAATCGGATTTGTCCCATGGAGTCCGCTCGGCCAGGGATTCCTCACGGGGAAAGTGGGTGCCACGACTACGTTCGATAGCGCGTCCGACCTGCGGGCCACATTCCCGCGATTTACTCCGGAGGCCCTGAAAGCCAATCAGGCAGTAGTCGATTTGCTTGGCACCGTCGCAAGGAGAAAGAACGTGACACCGGCTCAGGTCGCACTCGCGTGGCTGCTTGCCCAGAAGCCCTGGATCGTTCCCATCCCCGGTACGCGGAAGCTCGCGCGCCTGGAGGAAAATCTCGGAGCGGCTGAAATCGAACTTACGCAGGGAGATCTGCGTGAGATCGAAGGTATCCTCTCGAAGGTCAAGGTGCAAGGCGCGCGACTTCCACAAGAGCACATGAAACTGATCGATCACGCGGCGTAGCCAGGCGGTCGTGATCACTACTTTCGAAGGAGATGCAAATGCTAAAACGAAAACTCGGAAAAAGCAATTTGGAAGTGTCCGCCATCGGCCTGGGCTGTATGGGGCTGAGTTTTGGTTACGGCCCCGCGACGGAGAGGCAGCAGGCGATCACGCTCATCCGGAAGGCGTTCGAACTGGGTGTAACGTTTTTCGATACCGCTGAGGCATACGGCCCTTTTGCGAATGAGGAATTGGTGGGCGAGGCCGTCGAACCCTTTCGTAAGCAAGTGGTGATCGCGACCAAGTTCGGCTTCCAGGATGGAGATTCCAAGAAGGGTTTGGATAGCCGCCCGGAGCGCATCAGGGAAGTTGCCAACGCAGCCCTCAAGCGGCTCAGGACCGATGTCATCGATCTCTTTTACCAACACCGCGTCGATCCAAACGTGCCAATGGAAGACGTTGCCGGTACCGTAAAGGACCTGATTCGGCAGGGCAAAGTAAGGCACTTCGGTCTTTCCGAGGCCGGTGTTCAGGCGATCCGTCGTGCGCACGCCGTTCAACCGGTTGCCGCCCTGCAAAGCGAATATTCGCTCTGGTGGCGAGAGGTCGAGCACGAGATTCTGCCGACTCTGGATGAACTCGGCATTGGCTTTGTGCCATTCAGTCCGTTGGGGAAGGGTTTCCTCACGGGCGCAATCAACGAGACCACGAAGTTCGACAGCACCGATTTTCGCAACATCGTTCCCCGTTTCAACGAGGAGAACCGGAAAGCGAACCACACCTTGGTGGATATGCTCACGGATATTGCGGGGCAGAAGAAGACTACATCGGCGCAGATCGCGATTGCCTGGTTGCTCGCTCAGAAACCGTGGATCGTCCCGATTCCCGGAACTACGAAATTGCATCGACTTGAGGAGAATCTGGGCGCAGCGAACATCGAATTGTCCGAGAAGGATCTCCGCGATATCACCGCAGCGGTTTCGAAGATCGCGGTACAAGGCGATCGTTACCCGGCGCATCTGCAGCAGCGAGTCAATCGTTGACCTTGGCGGCGGGGCTCTTGGGCCGCTTTTGGATTTCTTAGGACCTTGCTATGGCTCCAAACGAGAGAGCACAGAAGAACCACGATGAACTTTTTCAGGTCACGTCTCCACGCTGGCGGTAACGGACCCAGAGTTGATCGAGATCTTCGACAATTTCGCCTTCGACGAGGTCCTCAGCCACGGCAGTCTCGATGCCCGAACGCGACTGATGGTTCAGCTCGCATCGATGATCGCGTCGCAAGCCTTGAGTGAGTATCGCGTAATGATTCGGCCAGCGCTCACCGTCGGCGTCACACCAGTCGAAATCAAGGAAATCGTCTACCAGGCCGTCCCATACGTCGGGATGGCGAAAGTGTTCGACTTCATTCATGCGACCAACGAAGCGCTGAGAGAAAACGGCGTCGAACTGCCAGTTCAGGGTCAGTCCACTACCACGCCGGAAAGCCGCTCGGAAAAGGGCCTGGCGATCCAGAAACAGATCATCGGCGCCGATCTTGTCGAGAAGTTGCGCACATCCGCACCTGAAGATCAGAAGCACATTCAGCGATTTCTTTCCGCCAACTGCTTCGGCGACCACCTGACGCGCTCAGGTATCGATCTACAAACGCGCGAACTGCTCACGTTCAGCATGCTGGTATCACTCGGCGGATGTGCCCCGCAGGTAAAAGGCCATGTCGCGGCTAACCGGAACCGTCGTGCCATTCGCTTCCGATACAGCACTTCCGATACAGCACTAACGTGATCCGCCAGTTATCGGGCGGTGATCGGGAGTGGGGCAATCAAGGCCCGCTTCCGTCACGGACATTCGCTTATTGCGGGTTCCCCGCCGCACGCAGCAAGATGGATAAGGGCTGCACGTGTTCCGGTTTTACGTGCCGGTTTACCAGGAAGCGCTTCTCCAGCGAAATCCAGAGCGTGAGCGCGGCTTTCCTGTCGCGGGCATTCTTCTGCCAAGAATCAGACTCCGCCAGGTTCTTGTTTTGGAAAAAGCTATCGGCCGGTCAAGGCTTCTTGGCCTTCTTGGGTAGGTCGGGAAGGCCCGATGGACCGCTTAGAAGATTCATCAGGGCATTGCCTACTACGACTTTCCTCTCGGTACCGGCAAACATCACCTTCGTCAAAGAGTCGGCCAGTTGGGCGTTGACTTGATTTTGCGCATTTTGAAGCGCGCCCTGCGTGGTGTCGTACGGTACCTGCAGGGGTGCCGACGGCCCGCCCGTACCTTTCGCCTGCCAGATGAGCTTTCCGCTTTCCTTGTCGTACAAATAGCCAAACACCGTGGCAGCAGTGGTGACGCGCTTGCCCTGAATTTCACTGAGGCCGATCACCATAACCCAACGTGTGTCCGGCGGCCCCAGACGCTTGATCCACTCGCGGCTTGCGGAGCTGAGGTCTTTCTCAGCGATCTCACCCACAGCGCCCGCGTTGTCGGTCTGACTGACCGTATAGTGTTTAATTTTTTTCAGTATCTCCTCCGTTTCTTCGCGCATGTTCTTGAAATCGACTTGTACTTCCTTGTCGGCTCTGGAATCGACCGCGGGAAGAATTACGATGCTATCGACGGAAGCAAAAAACTCCTCCGAGATGGCGCCGGCGGCTTTGAGGAGCTGCACGACCTCACCGTGGCCTTGGTCCGATGCCATTTTCAACGCCGTCGCTCCTTTCCCCGCTTTTGCGTTCACCTCGGCCTTGGCCTCCAGCAGCGTCTGCACCACATCCAGATGACCCTGCTCCGACGCTTCCATCAACGCTGTCATCCCGTTGTCCATCTTCGCGTTCACATCGGCCTTGGCATCGAGTAATGCCCGCACCACATCTGAGTGTCCTGTCTCTGAGGCTTGCATCAGTGACGTAGCGCCCCTTTCGGTTCTTGCGTCCACGTCAGCCTTGGCCTCCAGCAACACCCGCACCACCTCCAACTGGCCATTCGTCGACGCCACCATCAGCGCCGTATCGCCAGCGTTTCCCCTGGCGTTCACATCGGCGTTTGCGGCGAGCAGCGCTCGCACCACCTCCAAGTTTCCAGTCTTCATCGACGCCCAAATCAACGCCGTGAAGCCCCCGAACGTTGACCTGACGTTCACAGCAGCCTTTGCGGCGAGCAGCGCTCGCACCACCTCTGGCTTGCCTCGTTTCGACGCGAACATCAACGCCGTCCAGCCTTCTGTCATGCGGGCGTTCATATCAGCCGTTGTCGTGGTGTTCGCCGCATTCGTTTTCCGGGCGTTCACATCGGCATTGGCGCCCAGAAGGGCCTGCACCACCTCCAAATTCCCAGAATCAGATGCCGCCATCAGCGCCGTGAGGCCTTCGGGTTTTGTCACGGCGTTCACCGTGGCGCTCGCGGCCAGCAAAGCCTCCACCACATCCAGATGGTTGAGGGACGACGCGAAGAGCAGCGCCGTCCAGCCGTTGGGAAGCTGCGCGTTCACATCAGCCCTGGCCGCGAGCAGCGTCTGCACCACATCCAGATGGCCCTGCGAGGACGCTTCCATCAACGCTGTCAACCCTTTGTCCGTCTTGGCGTTCACGTCGTTATTGGCGGCCAGCAGCGTCTTGACACGGGCCAGATCGCCATTTCCGGCTGCAGTCATGAGATCGGCACTTTGCGCGTTGACAGGCGTGCCTGTCAGGGCGCCTGCATTCTTGAGGAGTTGCACCACCTCTGCATGTCCGCCTTCCGAAGCCACGTCCAGCGCGGTTTTGCCATTCTGAACCTTGGCGTTCACATCGGCCTTGGCTTCAAGCAATGCATGCACCACCTCCGGATATCCAGCATTCGAGGCCGCTATCAAGGCTGTGTTGCCAGTGGTCTCCTTGGCGTTCACATCGGCCCCGGCGGCCAGCAACGCATGGACCAACTCCAGGCGGCCCTGACCCGACGCCACCATCAGTGACGTCAATCCATTGGCCGGCGCTTTGGCGTTCGCGTCGGCCTTGGCGGACAGCAAGGCATTCGCCACGTCCAGATATCCATTCAACGACGCTAACATCAGCGCCGTGAAGCCTTCGGCTGTCATGGCATTCGCATCGGCTTTCGCAGCCAGCAAGGCCTGCACAATCTCCAGATGGTTGCCTTTCGAGGCGCACAGCAACGCCGTCATCCCTGGTGGGATTTTAGCTTTGACATCACCTGCCGTCTTGGCGTTCACGTCGGCATTGGCGGCCAGCAACGCATGGACCGCCTCCAGGCGGCCCTGAATCGACGCGAACATCAGCGCCGTGAAGCCGGCGGGAGTTTGGGCGTTCACGTCAGCCCCGGCGGCGAGCAGCACCTGGACCACCTCCAGGTGGCCCTGCCCCGATGCCACCATGAGGGCCGTCCCCCCGTTGTCCGTCCTGGCGTTCACATCGGTCTTGGCGGCAAGCAACGCCTTGACACGGGGCAGATCACCATTGCTAGCTGCGACGACGAGCTCATAGCCCTTTTCTTTATTCTTTGCGCCCGCAAGGCCGCTCGCCAGCAAGACCAGAGCGCACAGAACCAGCGAGCGGTTCCGCAAGTGAGATGCCTTCAACGAAAGCATGAATACTCCGTCAAAAAGAAAACGTCGGTAGGATACCAAGAATCTACCGGGTCCGCCTTGATGCTTGGGATGATTGAGCGCCGCAACGGGGCATGCTTCCTGCTCAAAGCGGCGCAGCCGTTCGCTGTCTCCGGCGAACGATGCCGGCAGAATTTTCACCGCGACGTCGCGGTTGAGTCGCGCGTCGCGCGCCCGATACACCTCACCCATGCCACCAGCGCCTGCTGGAGCCACTATTTCATACGGCCCGAGTTTGGTGCCAGGAGTAAGGGCCATTCGTGGCGCAATTATAGTACTGACCCGCACGTTGCAGCGGATGCGACGATTTCCTGGGCGGGTAGTCTGCAAACAGGAAGTTAACCAGCCAGTTCGAAAGCCGTTTGCTTAAGGACCAGCGACCACAGGTGTGAAATCACAGGTGTGAAATTTTGGGCGGGTCTGCTAAGTCATTGAAAGATATGGTGGCCAGGGACGGAGTTGAACCGCCGACGCCAGCCTTTTCAGGGCTGCGCTCTACCACCTGAGCTACCTGGCCACTTCTTGTCCGCGAATCGCCGTTCTGCTTTGGCTGCGACTGCGCGCTGTCACTGGGCGGGAGGCCGCGAGCAACGCGACCGATTCGCTGAGAGCGTGCGGAACTGAAGAATTATAGCAACCATTCCGTGTTCGCTCAAAATCTGAGCAGGAAAAATTCTGCGCTGGCGCTCTCCTCAATCGTCATGCCCCAACTCGCGCGCGTCATGCCCAACTCTCACGCGGACAGTTCGCCGAGTTCATGCGCTGATTCGCCAACCTCACGCCGTCAATTCGCTTTTCACGACGCCGTTCAAAATTGTCTGCGCGCAGTGATTGGCGCCGAACCAGTAGGGAATCTCGCGATAATCCTTTACGTCGAATAGGGCCAGGTCCGCGTCTTTTCCGGGTTCGATGCTTCCTTTGCGATTGGCCAATTGCAGTGCCCAGGCTCCGTTGATGGTGGCGGCGGCGATTGCTTCGGCGGGCGTCATCTTCATGTGAGTGCAGGCTAGCGACAGCGCCATCGGCATACTCAGCGTGGGCGACGAGCCTGGGTTGTAGTCGGTCGCTAAAGCGACGGCGACTCCGGCTTCGATGAAGTGGCGCGCTTTCGGATAGCGGGTCAGGCCTAGAAAATAATTCGCTCCCGGAACGAAAGTTGCGATCGTGTTGCTCTGCGCCAGCGCGGGCAGGTCTTCGTCATTGACGTAATCCATGTGATCGAGCGATGCGGGATTGAAGCGCAAAAATGGGGCAAGGCGCGTTTCGCCGAGTTGTCCCATGTGGGCGCGCAGGGCTAGGCCGTTTTGTTTGGCAGCGCGGAAAATCTGCTCGGCTTCATCGGCGGCGAATGCGCCCCGATCGCAGAAGACATCGGCGAAGCTGGCGAGTTTGCGTTTCGCCACAGCGGGCATCATCTGGTTACAGATGAGGTCGACATATTCCTGCGAACGTCCGCGATATTCAGGCGGGACGGCATGTGCGCCGAGAAAGGTCGGGACCACGGTTCCGGGCCATTGCTTTGCTGCGGCGCGGATTGCTTCGAGCGATTTTAGTTCGGAATCGAAACTCAGACCGTATCCGGATTTTGCTTCGACCGTCGTTGTGCCATGTTTCGCCAGGTCGTGAAACACGGCGCTTACCACTTCCGTTAGCGCGGGCTTGGTGGATTTGCGCACGCCCTCGAGGCTGGCGCGGATGCCTCCGCCAGCCTCGGCAATTTCTTCGTAGCTGGCGCCGGTAATGCGTTTCTCGAAATCCACGAGGCGAGGCTGGGCGAAGACGGGGTGGGTGTGCGAATCCACGAAGCCGGGCAGTACAACTTGATCGCGACAATCGATCTCGATGACTTTCTTGCGATTCTTCTTTGCTTGCAGCCAGGGATCGCGCAGCGCGTCTTTGGTTGAGCCGACCGAGACGATTTTGCCGCCGAGGCAGAGGACGGCCGCATCCTTAATAATGCCGAGATCGGAGAGGGAAGCGCCGCGGCGGGGGCCGGGAGCGGCGGAACAAAGCGTCATAAGCTGTTCGATGTTCAAAAGAAGAAGAGGTTTGGTACCCCCCCTCCCCCCCCTCGCCCACTGGCGCCGGTCTATTGGAATCATGCCTTTAGCGGATCTTCCTTCCAAAGTATTGATTCGTAAATACTTAGACGTAAACTACTGAGCACATTGGAGTTAGAGATAGAAATTAGCGGTTTTTCGAACATACCCCTCAAAGTATTGATTACAAATATTTTATTTCTAAAGTATTGATAAAAAGCGAGTTAGTCCTTGGCCAGTCAAGGCTCGGACTCCCCAATCGATAGTAGAACTCTGCATCCTTATGTCAAGGCAATTCGGGTGACATGAGGTGCTGGATTTCCAATATGAACAGGCCGAGGAAACTGCCAGACGGCTGCTCACACTCAATGAGCACAAGTGGGGTGTTTGCGCTGAAAACCCGTAGCCTCGGGCTGAAGGGGTGTAATCTAAAACGACTCTGATCGCGTCTGTTGGTAAAGGAGAGATTTTCATGAAGCGGGTTACAGGAATCGGCGGCATCTTCTTCAAGTCGGAAAACCCCGAGCAACTGTATCAGTGGTACGAAAAACATCTCGGCATTCGCCGCGAACCGCATGGGCAAGGCGCGCAATTCGAATGGCGGGAATTAAAAGCGGCCGATGGCAGCGAGCCTGGTCCGGAGGCACAGACGGCCTGGTCAATTTTTCCCTCGAGCACAAAACATTTCGGTGCGGGCAAGGCCGGTTTCATGGTGAATTATCGAGTCGACGATCTCGACGCGCTGCTGGTGGAAATGAAAGCCGCAGGCGTGGAAGTCGATCCACACCGCGAGGAAGCCGACTTCGGCCGATTCGCCTGGATCACCGATCCCGACGGCAATCGCATTGAACTGTGGGAACCCCCAAAGCAAAAATGACATATCAGGAACTTCGATCCGGGCAAAGCCTGCAGAACGGGCTTCCCGCAGAACTGCGCAATAGAACCGCAATTTGCTCACCGCAGCACGGCACATCCGTCTAAACTTGAGTTACTCGTTCTCTTCATTGCGTTTCAACATCCACTCCGGTTGGCGGTTGCTGCTTGTCGTGTGCGCGGCCGCCCGTCTTTTTGCCGGTGAGGTTTCCGTAAACCCGGGCGAATTCCAGACAATCAGCATTCCTCGGGTGAGTAGCGCTCCTACCCTGGATGAATTCCTCAATATGGAGCCGCCGCCGCGGTGGCGCGACAAACTGGCGAAAGTTGACCATTTTACCCAGCGCGTTCCGAGTGACGGGGCGCCTGCGTCGCAGCGTACCGAGGCCTACCTGGGGTATGACGACAAGTACCTGTATGCGATTTTCATCTGTTTCGATTCCGAGCCGCAAAAGATGCGTGCCCGGCTCTCGCGCCGGGAGGACATCTTCGACGACGACACAGTCGAAATCATCCTCGATACGTTTCACGATCACCGTCACGCCTATGCGTTCAACGTGAACGCGCTCGGCGTGCAGGCTGATTCTCTGTGGACGGAGGGTCCCGGCACGGGCAACGACAACTTCGATCCGTCGTTCGACACCGTCTGGAATTCGGCTGGTAAGCTCACGGACCGCGGTTTTGTCGTCTGGATCGCAATCCCGTTCCGCAGCCTCCGCTTTTCGTCGGCGGACCCGCAGACCTGGGGGATCTTTCTGAATCGTGGAATCCCGCGCAACAACGAAGACACGTTTTGGCCGCCATACTCCACGCGCATTCAGGGCCGGCTCAATCAGGAAGCGGACGCAACTGGCCTGGAGAAAATCTCGCCGGGCAGAAACATCCAGTTGATTCCCTATGGGCTTTTCCGTTCGTACAAAGAGATTGACCTGAACGACCCGAACGCTCCGGCATACTCGCAGCGAACTGCCTTCGGACAGGCAGGCCTGGACGCCAAGATCGTTCTGAAAGATAAGTTCGTCCTCGACATGACCGGCAATCCGGATTTCAGCCAGATCGAATCCGATCAGCCACAGGTCACCGTGAACCAGCGATTCGAGGTTTTCTTTCCGGAGAAGCGGCCGTTTTTCGAAGAGAACGCCAACTACTTTCAAACGCCCATCAACCTCGCCTTCACTCGCCGCATTGTCGATCCAAAGTGGGGAGTCCGTTTGACCGGCAAGGACGGTCCCTGGGGCATCGGGATGCTGGTGGCCGATACGGCTTCGCCCAGCGAGGAAGTCACGACCCGCAACCCTCTCTACGGCCATCACGCGCTGTTCTCGATTGGCCGCGTCAGCTACGACGTCGGAGCGCAGTCGCACGTGGCGGCGATGTACGCCGATCGCGAGGTCAGTGGTTTCTATAACCATGTTGGCAGCCTCGACGGCCGCTTCCGGATCGATAATCATTGGGCCGCAAGCGTACAGGGGGCCTATAGCGCGACCATCAATCCTTATGACCCGCTCTACAATCAGTTCAATACGACTGGCGGTAATCAGATTGGCTCCGCGGCCGAAGTCGTCGTGCGACGCGACGGACGCAGCCTGAACTACTTGTTCGACTATTCCGACCGTAGTCCGAACTTCCGCACGCTCACGGGGTTCGATCCGCAGCCCGACATCGACAGCGTCGATCAGGTGTTGCGGTACACCTTTCATTCGGAAGGGAAGACGCTGATTTCGTGGGGACCGGTGATGGAAGCGTGGGAGAACTACGATCACGAAGGAAATCGCATCAATTCCGGTTACTTTCCGGCGATGAAGGTCGAGCTTGCCGGCCAAACTTTTCTGACCGCCGCCTACGCGCAGGAGCTGGAGCGCCTGCGCAATCAGGATTACTCGGAGATTCCGGTTGGCGATATTCAGAAATACGTTCGGCACACGACCGAATTCACATTCAACACGAACTACTTCCGCAAGGTATACGTTCTAGCCGATTACCGCTTTGGCACGCGCGTGAACTATGACTCTCCCTGCTACGGGTTCAACAGAAACCCCGCGACGTGCAATTCATACTTTCCCTTCCTGGCTCACCGCACAAGCGCCAACGTTACGCTGACTATCCGGCCGACGCGCGAGCTGCGCGTCGATAACACTTATATCCTTTTCCGGCTCTACCAATGTCCTTCGTGCTGGAACCCGCAGCCGGAACTTCCGCGGCCGTCGGGCAGCATGAACAATCACATTATCCGCAGCAAGTGGAATTACCAGTTCACGAAGGAGTTTTCCTTCCGCTTCATCGGACAATACAACGCTGTGCTGGCCAATCCGGGATTCACTTATCTGCAAACGTCCAAGAACTTCAACACGGATTTTCTGTTTACTTACTTAGTGCATCCGAATACGGCGCTATATGTGGGCTATAACTCGAATCTTGAGAATATTGGCGAGCCGCTGGAGCCGGACGGACTGGGCGGCATCAACCATGAGGCAAACGCTCGCCTGCATAATGACGGGCGAAACTTCTTCGTGAAGGGGTCCTACCTCTTTCGTTTTTAATGACCCTCAATCGCTGCGCCGATGATAGCCTCGGTCAGCGCCTCGGATAAAAGCCCAATCGTCCTCCGTGTCTCGGTGTCTCCGTGGTGGGTGTTCATGAGGGAGTCATCGGAATGCGAACGTTCTTCTTCGCTGCGAATTCCTTCGCCTCGTCATACCCCGCGTCCACATGCCGGATCACACCCATGCCCGGATCCGTCGTCAGCACGCGCTCGATTCGCTTGGCCATCATATCGGTGCCGTCGGCGACGGTGACCTGTCCGGCGTGGAGCGAGTAGCCGATGCCGACTCCTCCTCCGTTGTGAATGGAGACCCACGATGCGCCAGCAGCCGTATTCACCAGCGCATTCAGCAGCGGCCAGTCGGCGACCGCGTC
>Ga0208190_1000656_pt1 | contig 13911 bp, 12 predicted proteins | sample June2015DPH_13_1_FD_184708 | JGI IMG/M metagenome (GOLD analysis project Ga0208190, IMG submission 184708) | Peatland microbial communities from SPRUCE experiment site at the Marcell Experimental Forest, Minnesota, USA - June2015DPH_13_10... | ecosystem: Environmental > Terrestrial > Soil >... | reverse complement strand
GTACTCATCACTGGCGCGACCGGATTCATCGGCAGGGCGCTGGTTCCTATTCTTCGTCGCGAAGGCCACCAGTTGATTGCCTTGGTCCGCCCATGATCGCTTCCCCAGCGAGATTGACGACGCGTCACTTCGTTCGATCACACGAACGTCGGAATCCAGCCGATTGCAGTGCGTCTAGGAACCCAGAGCTTAGGTTCACGTTGGTGGTGCCGAACTGGAAAATCCTGATGTTCTGAGCCATAGCGGATCCGCTGGCTAGAGCAAATACGACCATCAGCGCCAAAGGCGCAAAGATCTTCTTTAACTAGGGGCTTGCATGTTGTACAGCGATTCGAGGCACTTGCTCATAGTGTGTTCTCCCCCGGCAAAATCCTGCATCGCGGAAATCGCGCAGATGTCTCCTAAGAAGTATGGTTTCTCGGATCGTCGTTCGTGTTGACGTATTCAAGCCCAAGCGGCCCAATCGCCGCCACTTGCGTGACGTACTCACCGGATTTCGCCCAGTGGAAATGGGACGTATTGCCCCGCAGAACGATGACGCTTCCGGGCGGGTACGCTTGCAGTGCGGCAGCGTCGAACTGATCGCCCAGGCCGATGTAGAAAACACCCGAGATTACTGTATAGACTCGGTCCTCCGGGTGTCGGTGGGGCATCAGCTTAACGCCGTGGGGTACTCGGACCCTGATCGTGTAGGGTCCGGCCTCCGAGGGCTGACCCACGATGACAGCCAGGCGGACCGAAGGTGGGAACGCGGCGAAGGGCTTCCAATTGATGTCTTCGGACAGGACCGATTTGAAAACGTCCTGGCCTGGCTGATGCGCTGCAACCGACCTTTGTGTTGCTCCCGTCATCACTGCTGTTCCCTCATTTGGCATGTAACGTTCCTCGCAATTTAGGCGTGGTAGACACTCCCGATTAGACAGGGGAGAACGTTGGGGCTGCTTGCTTGATGGTGTCACTGGGCGGCGCCGCGCCGGCACTTGCTTTCGAAGCACGCAGCGGTTCAACGCTTCTGGTACGGGTGGAAGATGTAGTCTTTGGCCTTCACTGGCGTGTGGCACGCGAATCCGCAGTCGGAGAGGCTTTTGGCGTCGGGCGAGAACGTGTCCGAAGCGGCATCATAGTTGAACACCGCGTAGCCCCACCCGCCGCTTTTCGAAAATCTCTTGCTGTCCTTCTCCATGAGGAAAACCTGACTGAAGACGTTTGGCACATCCACCGCGAACGGGGCCTCCGTGCTCTTCTTCTGCGTCCATTGCAGCTTCGCGATCATGGAGCCCTCCGGGAACGGCTGGCCGTTAAGCGGAATGCCGGACTTGTATGCCTTAATCATGGTCGGATTGGCGACGATCACCTTCAGTATTTCGGTGGTCCGGGCGGAGGAGACGTCAGCCCAGTCTTCGTATCCCCGGAAGTCGGAGAACGCGATTCCGCTCGGCGATATCAGCGAGTACTTGTCTTTGTTTTGGCCCTGCGCGAAAAGGGCCGCGACGCCGAGGACGGCGAGCACTGCCACGGCTGTCGCAACCGTGGTAAAGCCGCCGATACGTTTCACGGCTGTGCGGGTTTCTATCCTCTGTTCTTGTTGTTCTTGCGCCACAGATTTCGTCAGAAATTCGGACATTTGTATTTCCCTTCACAAGAAAGTCTTGCAAGCCAATCAACGTGCATCTCGAACGGTTGCGATTAAACCAGAGTGAAGGGAGTAAGACAATTGGACGATGGTATCGACGATACCTTCGTATCGGTTGGGAAAATAGGTTTCCTTCACTGATCGACCTTCCGGACTAGCTGCGCGAAAAGCCATATGCCTCAGGCATGAGACGCTGCGGTCGATACGAAAGTATGGGCAATACCATCGTCCAATTGCGCGACCCGTGTTGTTCTGGCTGAATGGTCACGGAGGGGTTCGGAACTCCGGACCTTGCGGATGGGACGTGACCAGGCTTGCTTGCCAGGACACGGAAGGAAAATTGGAAATGAGAAAAGACCAGCGCGGAATCGACCCCGCTTCGAAGCCGAGTGGTGATGGGTGTGTCGAATGCCTGGCGTCACCGAAAGGCTGGTGGTTTCATCTCCGTCGGTGTTCGAAGTGTGGGCACATCGGTTGCTGCGACAGTTCTCCCAGCCAGCATGCGTCCAAGCATGCGGCGACGACAGGGCATCCGATCATCGCCAGCTTCGAGCCGGGTGAGGATTGGTTCTACGATTACGAGAAGCGGGGGATGATCAAGGGTGTGGAGTTGCTTCCGCCACATTCGCGTCCGGAGGATCAACCATCACCTGGACCGGCAGGGAGAGTTCCGGCCAATTGGGAATCGCTGCTGCACTAGCTGGCGTCGATCGATTCCGGGCTGCCGTGTCCGACAATACTTCGGCATTGATTGATAGGTTCGTCCAACGGATTCCTCGTCGCGCCTGTGCCAATGTTTGCTTTGGACAGTCAGCGGCTCTTATATCGAAAGGAGTACCAGATGGTCGTCACAAACGAACTGAAAGAGACCACGCGCGTGACCGCTCCTGTCGCGTCGAGCACGCTTAGTGTGAACGTTTTCACGGCCCCGGGAAAGACTATGGTCGGCGAGAGGCCAAAGCCCTTCGGCGAAGCGTTCGGCTTTGACCCTATCACTTCGACTTTAATCTTCGGCGAGTACGACGCGGTACTGGTGGACGCAATGGGGACAGTGGCTGAGGCCGAGGCTCTCGCGGATTGGGTCGCTCTGCACAACCGCAACCTGGAGACCATCTATATAACCCACGCCCATTTCGACCACTTCTACGGTCTGAGCGTTTTGCTCGACCGTTTCCCGGGCGCTCGGGCGATAGCAACGCCCAAGACGGTGAACGCCATCATGCAGATTTATCTCTCTCCCCCGGTGAAGCGACTAGCCCGCAGGATGTTTCCTGGGCAAGTGCCCACCAAGTTGGTTTCACCAGAGCCCTATGAGCACGACACGTTCGCACTCGAAGGCCACGAATTGCGCATCATCGAGCAGGGCCGCACCGATAGTCCCGATTCGACGTCTCTGTACGTTCCATCTATAGGCCTGATCGCCGCTGGCGACGTTGTGTACAACCAATGCCGCATGTACGTCGGCGACACTACCCCCGAGAGCCGAAAGAATTGGATCGCGGACCTGGATCGGTTAGCAGCGCTCAATCCGACGACGGTTGTCGCCGGTCACAAGAAGCCGGGCGCGCCCGACTCTCCCTCAACGATCCAGGACACCAAGCGTTACCTCGAGGACTTCGATCGGCTGCAGAAAACCGCGAAGTCCGACCGGGAGCTGTTCGATCAGATGACGGAGCTATACCCGCACTGGGTCGCGAACCAGTCGTGGTTGATGTTCGGATTCCCGGGGGCATGACTCACATCAACCGCGGTAGCCGTCCTTGCACTTTGGACGAAGCCGCGACGATGAGCTAGCTCATATTCAGGAGAACAGAATTCGATTTCAAAAAAGGAGAACAAAATGACAACCAAAGGAAAAGTCTTAGTGCTAGTCTCGAGCGGTCGCGGTTTGCCCTTGAAAGATGGCAAGGTTTATACCGGCGCTGGCTACTACCTCAACGAACTGACGGTTCCGGTTCGCGCCCTGATGAAGGAGGGCTACGAAATCACTTTCGCCAACCCCAAAGGCAACGCACCCCAAGTGGATGTGCATTCAGAGGTCGCCGATTTCTTCGGCGGGGACGCGGCCAAGCTTGAGGACTATATGCTATTCCGCGACGGACTGACTGGGCTCCGAGATCCAATGCGCATCGCGGATGTCATCGCATCGGGCCTGGATCAATACGACGCGGTTTTCGTCCCCGGCGGCCATGGCCCGATGATCGATCTACTCGATGATCCCGACGCCGGCACCGTGATGAGACACTTTCATGAGACATCCAAGCCTACGGCAGTGCTCTGTCATGGCCCGATTTCACTTCTCTCGGCTCTTCCCAATTCTTGGGAGGTGGTCGCTGCGCTGGCGGCGGGCGATGTCGCCGGAGCGCACGCCAAGGCTAAAGGCTGGATCTATGCTGGATATAAGATGACTATCTTTTCGACAGCGGAAGAGCAGCAGCGGGAACCGCTTGAGATTGGTGGCAAGGTGCTGTTCTACCCAGACTTCGCCTTGCGTACGGCGGGCGGCGATGTAAGTGTGCTCGCTCCGTGGTCGAGCTACGTTCTGCAAGATCGCGAGTTGATCTCAGGCCAGAACCCGTTCTCTGATCAAGCGCTTCTGAACCTTCTTCTACCGGCGCTCGATCGGAGGAAGGAATCGGTTTCAGCGGCATAAGAATCGGAGGGAAACCGGGGACAGGCGGGACTTGTTTCATTGTTCGGCAACGAAGATTAGTCAACGTCCCTTCTGTCCCCGGTTTTTCTGTTTTGAGGTAGAGTGTTCGTCTCCTCGACTGGCAACGCGGAAAGGACGATAGGCATGAAACCAGAGATCAAGATCGGCCAGCAATTCGAGTTCGCGATACGTGCAGATAAAGAGCTTAGACAGAAGGCGGTCGTAACCCGAGTTTTATCTAATCGGGAGGAAGGACTCGGTCCGGAGGTCGACTACTACATGGCCGATTGGATTGAGGCGAGAACACTCTCGGAACGGCCGAAGGCGCTGGTCTTCGTGCTTGCAAACGACGGGAGCGTTTATTTGAATGGCGAGCGGGTTGACATAATCGTGGACGTTGCCGCGTAGCTGTTGCGGGTAGTGCGTGAACAAAACAGTCGCTATATCCCCATGCCACTCAAAATCCCTAGGTGAGCGTGACGAGCGCTCTTTATCGGAATTGGAGCCGTCAATGAGCAGCGCACCAATCGAACAAAAGAGTTATGAGATGCCGCCGCGCGACGGGTTCACGGTCACACAGTTCATCACCGTCGCCGACATCGACCGATCGGCTGATTTTTATGAGAAGGTCTTTGGCGGACGCATTCTGAGCAGAGGCGACAGCAAGGGGGCGTCTGGGCACATTCAGATCGCGAATACTTGGCTGATCGTCAACGTCGGAGGCGGGCCCACCCCGGACAAGCCGTCAGTGACGCTCAGCGTTCCCGCCGACCCGGATAAGGTCAGCAGCTTCCTGAATATCCGCGTTGCGGATATTCGAGCGTGCTATGAATTATGGAAAAGTCGGGGAGCCGAGTTCATCACGGAGCCTATACCCAAGTACGGCGAGACGCGCTGCTACATCCGCGATCCTGACGGTTACATTATCGAGGTCGGACAGAGCACTGGCCTCACGTAAGGCTGACGTTGGTGCGGTTGCCGGGGCAAGGTGGTGTGACATCGGGTATCGTTACAGCGTTTCCTTTCGATGGAGGAACAAGAGATGGAGTGGAAACGGTTGATCCAGTTTGCGCTGCAGGGTAGTAGTGTTTTGGAACAATATGCCATCCTGCTGATACGCGTTTCGATCGGGCTGTTCTTCGCCATCTCCGGGGCTAACAAATTGTTTGTCGCCGGCGGCACGAAACCTGTTTACGACACGCTGGTAAAGGCCAAGGCTCCGTTTCCCCGGCAACTGGCCTATTTCGTCGCGGGTGTCGAGTTCGTTTGCGGGTCCTTGTTGACCATCGGGTTTCTTTCGAGCGCAGCCTGCGTGGCTTTATTGATCGATATGACAGTCGCCACCCTGACCAACGCGGTTTCCACTCTGCCTAAAGGACTTTCGCCACTTAACTGGCTCGACGATTTCCTTTACCTTCCGGAAGTCCTGTACGTGCTCTTCTTTATCTGGCTGATCTTCTCTGGTCCGGGAAAGTTCAGTGTCGATTCCTGGCTCGCCAGCCAGTTACTGAGCTGATCGATCGACGAAACGTTTGTTGCTCGAGTTGGAGCTTTGTGCGCAGCCACTGCTAGGGCTCAATCTCGTTTCCATCCGAGTGTAAGTGTCAGAGCAAACAAACGATTGGCAGATTAGGCGACTCGCAACTTGTAAATTGCTCAGAACACAAGTTTAAGTGCTAGTTGGATCGAGCGTGGGCCGCCGATCTGATACAGCGGGTTGAGGCCGCCCCCCTGGCCGCCGCTTCCGAGGTAGGTGGCAAGCGTCTGCGTCGCTTGCCCGAAGAGCGGATTCGGCTGCCCTCCAGCAGTTAGATAGTTCTGCGGGGCTCCGAAATTCGGGTGGTTGAGGATGTTGAACAGATCGCCTCTTGCCTGAAGCGAGATGCGCTCTGTCAATCGGAACTGTCGGCGTAGCGTCAAATCGATCTGGGTGGCACCAAATCCGCGCAGAGCGTTTCGTCCCAGATCTCCTTGCCCCGTGGCGGGAATGCTGAATGCTGCTGCATCGATGACCTTTCCACCGGGTGCGGTCGACTCATCAAGATAGAACGGCAATCCGGGAACCACATTCGGCCGCGCTATGCCCATGGCTCCTGACAAGAATACCGTATTGAAAGGATCGTCTCCGGTTACGACATTCACCGGTATGGCGCTGCGAGCGTAAATGATCGAATCCGCTGACCAGTGTCCCAGGATCGACTTCCAAATTCCGCTGCCTGCCGCCGGTATGTCATAGGAAACAGCGCCTGCGAACGTCTGCCGGATGTCGTAGTCTGACGGACCACGATCCTGCCCCGGAGGTTCAACCCCCGGCGGCACATTTACGAAATAGACGTCGGAGGAAACATCGTCGATTGAGTGCGCCCATGTATAAGAGATGAGCGTTTGCAGACCGTGTGCTAAATGATGGCGAAATTGCGCTTGTAGCGCATTGTAACTAGAAGTCGCGCCATTTCTCATTAAGTCGAACTCGCCCGTGAATTGTGCCGGGTTCGGCGCGTTGTAAAGATCTTGCCGCATCAGCTTTCGCCCTCCCGCCCCAAGGTAGGTGAGTGTGAGCACATCTGCCTTTCCCAGTGCCTGTTCTACCGAACCGTTCCACTCATACGTTCTAGGCAACACGTGATTCGGATCAACAACCGCAGTGTACGAAGATGGCGGCGAAGTGGTGAAGGGAGGGGGTGCGGCGGCTGTGGAACTCAGCGGGAACGAAACACCAAACAGGACATTGTCCTGCACGTACGGAAACGCAGTCATGCCATCTGTGACGGCGGAATATCCAAGATCGTAGAAGAAGCCGGCCCCAAATCTTAACACCAGATTCGGGCGGGCGTGCCAGGCCACGGCAAGTCGTGGAGCGAAATCGTGCTTTTGTGGATCCCACAGGGCTGTGCCCGGCGGGGCAAGTTGAACCGTCGCCAGGTTATCCAGACCGGTCACTGTAAATGGCAGAGTTCCATTCGGCGATGAAGGCGCTGGATTATATTCCCATCGCAAACCATACGTCATTGTCACATTGTGCGTGAGATTCCAAGTGTCCTGTGCGAAGAGGCTCCAATTGGAGATGATGAGTTGCACATCGGCAGTCCGGGAAGATACCAGCGCCGCCGGGGCCGAATTGGCTAGAACGCTCGCCAAAGATCCGAAGTCATAGTCCAACTCATAACTCAGAGCTCCTTCCTGCGGTCGGAGGCGTCGATAATCGAGTCCGAACTTGAGTTGGTGGGATCCGATGATTTTGGACAGATTGTCTGTGATATTAATTTGCTGCTGCAGGTTGTCCGCGATCTTTCCGACATAGAAACTCAGTCCGTAAGGGTTGAAGTCCCCCAGAAAGGCAAAGAACCCATTGTTGGACGACGCGAACGGCGGAAATATCGCGGAGTCGGGCGTAGGCACGGCTCCGCCAAAACTGTCGAGCGTGAGGAAGCTCTGGCCGCGGCTCTGGCTGTAGTTGAAGCGGAGTTCGTTGGACAACGTCGTGGTGATGATCTGATTGCTTGCCAATGTCAAACTCTGGAACCGATTCTGCGTGTGCAAAAGGTTGCTGTATTCCGTCTGATAGTGGCCACCGGCATGCTGAGCTATGTTGGACGGTGCGTCGTTGTACCTTCCAAAAAAAGTCACCCTTTGAGACGGCAGATAATCGACGCGAATGCCGTAAGAATCAAGCGTGGAAGGATCGGAGTACCCTGCGACAAACGCGGCGGTACCATTGCCAAAGTCTTGCCCGCCTGGAGTTGGTTTCGGAAAAGCATTCAGCAGCGGCTGGACGGCTACGGGCGCGCTTTGAATCGTCGCCACCGTTGGCACGTAGGTATTCGCGATCAGAGGCTGCCGCACCCTCAGCCCCTCGAAAGATCCAAAGAAGAACAGCTTATCTTTGATAATCGGACCGCCCAGCACGCCGCCGAAATCATTTTGCCGCAGCTCGGGTTTCTTAAGGCCGGCGTTGTCGGCAAACCAATCATTAGCATCCAGCACGTCGTTGCGAAAGTATTCAAACGCAGTGCCGTGAAATGTGTTTGTGCCGGATTTAGTAACCACCGAGACTTGAGCACCGGGAGTACGTCCATATTCCGGCGCAAAAGTGGAAGTCTGAATCCTGAACTCCTGCAGGGCATCGAGCGATACAAGATTGCTGGTCCCGCCGAACGCGCTGGTGGCCGGAAGCTGGCCGGCCCCGCCTTGCCCGAAATTGCCACTTCCCGATCCCAAGTTCGCGCTCACCCCGTCGACTGAAAAATAATTGGCGTCCGGCCTTTGGCCATTTACGCTGAACTGGCCTTCCTCATATTGATTCGCCGGGGTCAACACTACTCCGGGCGCCAAATCGATGAGGGAGCTAAAGCTCCGCCCGTTCAGGGGCATGTTTTCCACAAACTGGTTGCCGACTAGGGTGCTCACCGATGCATCCGATGTGTCGAGCAGAGGTGCGCCAGCTTCCACCGTGATCGTCTCAGAAGCGGCCCCGAGCGTCATCCAAAAATCTATGACGAGAGCATCTTGCACATAAATGATGACATCCGGCCGGACCAACGTTTTAAAACCGGGCTTATCAACTTCGATGTGGTAGGTACTAGGGGGAAGGTTCGCCAGAAGGTATTCGCCGGAAGCGTTGGTCGTGGTTTCGTAGCAAAAATTTGTACGAATATTGGTAGCGGCGATTCTGGCGTTCACAATTCGGGCTTTGGCGGGATCGGATACGCGGCCGCTGAGTGAAGCGTTCGTAGACTGGCAGCGAACTGCCGCCGTGCAGAGAACAAGACAAACCAAGGCCAGGAATGTTCGACGCATCCCGTCGTCTCCGAAATACCCCTTAGAAGCTGCGCTTACTCCACAGAGGTCGTCTATTGTACTCTGGTATCGCTTTGTGGCGCGGGCGTCGGACGCACGCACACAGGCGATGCCATGGGATAAGATGGGGGGCAACGGAGTGGGGCGTAGATTGGGGAATGAGTGCGGCATCCTGTCGCGTTAACGGCTACGATTGCTTCCATCGTCGTGGCCTGCTGCGTTTGCGCACTTGCGCTCGATCCCTCGCTGGACGTAAGTCAGTACGCGCACACAGCGTGGAAGATTCGCGACGGATTTAGCAAAGGCGAAATCTTCTCGATTGCTCAGACGCCTGACGGATATCTATGGCTGGGTACGGAATTCGGGTTGCTTCGCTTCGATGGCGTAAGGAACGTCCCCTGGCAACCGCCGGGGGGGCACCATCTTCCTTCAGGCACGGTCAGAAGTCTGCTCGTTGGACGCGATGGGACACTGTGGATCGGCGCCAAGGGCCTTGCAAGTTGGAAGAACGGCAAACTTACCCAATTCCCTGAGCTTTCGAACCAGTTCATTACCAGGCTCATCGAGGATCGTGAGGGCACTATTTGGGTCGGCGGCCTTGGAGTTCCCACTGGAAGACTTTGCGCAATTCAAAGCGGAAGCGTGCATTGCTCCGGAGACGATGGTCGCCTTGGCCAGGGGGTTCTCGGCTTGTATGAAGACGGCAAGGGCAATCTCTGGGCGGGAGTACCGAACGGGCTGTGGAGATGGAAACCCGGGGCTCCGAAATTTTATTCGCTGACCGGTGAGCCAGACGGTATACAAGGAATCTGTGAAGACGCGGATGGCACACTCCTTATCGGATGGAAAAACGGAATCTACCGATTTGTTGACGGCAAGACTGACGCTTATCCACGCCGACGCGACTCGCGTCAGTTTCCGGCGAAAGAGATCTTTCGCGACCGAGACGGCGGTCTGTGGATCGGAACTTCCGGCAGAGGGCTGGTGCACGTTCATCAAGGAAGGACGGACGTGCTTTTGCCGACTGACGGCCTCTCAGGCGAAAGCGTCCGTACTCTGTTTGAGGACCGTGAAGGCAATATCTGGGTAGCAACCAATGCGGGCCTCGATCGTTTTCACGACTTTGCCGCCTCCACCTTTGCTGTGAGCCAAGGCTTGTCGAGCGCCACCGTGGGGTCAGTTCTGGCGAGTAGGGATGGAAACGTGTGGCTCGCCACTTATGGTGGATTGAATCATTGGCGCCAGGGACAATTTGCGATTCCGAGCACAGGCAGTTCCACCGGAACAATTAACGGCCAGAAACCTGGCTCTCTTTTTCAGGATGATCGTGGGCGTATTTGGGTTTCGACGTTTCGCGGTTTCGGCTATCTGCAGAATGGCCAGTTTACTTCCATGAGTGGCGTTCCCGGCGGAAACGTGCTTTCCATCGCACAAGACATCGCCGGCAATCTCTGGGTGGACAACGAGCGGGTCGGGCTCATTCGTCTGTCGTCGCCAAACGAAGTCCAACAAATTTCTTTTGCAGAACTGGGCCATAAGGACCATGCCAGCGTCCTGGCTGCTGATCGTGGGCAAGGCGGTCTGTGGCTTGGTTTTTTTGGAGGAGGTATCTCCTATTTTTCTGGCGGCCAGATCCGTGCGTCGTACGCCACTGCCGACGGGCTCGGCACGGGACGCGTCAGTGACTTTTACTTCGATGACAAGGGAGTACTTTGGATCTCCACGGAAGGGGGCCTTAGCCGCCTAAAAAATGATCGTATTGCTACACTGACCAGCGGAAACGGATTGCCCTGCGATACGATTCACTGGGCGATCGAAGATGACGACCATTCATTTTGGTTGTATACGGCGTGCGGATTAATGCGGATTGCGCGTTCCGAGCTTGATGAATGGTCCGCTGCCGCTGACAAGCAAGGAGACATGGGTCACAAGATCCAGGTTACGATCTTTGGAAGTTCCGATGGGGTGAGAAGTCTTGCGAGTCCCAGCCACTATCATCCACAGGTCGCAAAGACTCCCGATGGAAGAATTTGGTTTCTTCCTTGGGATGGCGTCAGCGTGATTGATCCACGGCACTTGCCCTTCAACAGGATTACGCCGCCCGTGCACATCGAGCAAGTCACTGGGGATGGCAAAGCTTACGACCTGGCGCAAGGATTATCCCTTCCGGCCCACATCCAGCACATTGACATTGACTACACCGCACTGAGTCTGGTGGTGCCAGAGAAGAACCGCTTCCGCTTCAAGCTAGAAGGTTTTGACCGCGACTGGCGAGACGTTGGCAATCGCCGCCAGGCGTTTTACACCAATCTCCCGCCGCGCAAGTACCGATTTCGGGTAATGGCCTCGAACAACAGCGGAGTGTGGAATGAGGCGGGCGCGTTCCTAGATTTTTCCGTCGCTCCGGCCTACTACCAGACAACGTGGTTCCGCGTGTCGTGCGGGGCCGTTTTTCTGGTATTGCTCTGGGGGATCTATCGACTCCGTGTTCAGCAATTGCAGCACCAGTTCGCGATAGGGCTCGAAGCACGCGTCAACGAACGGACACGCATCGCGCGGGAACTTCACGATACATTGCTGCAAAGCCTTCAGGGCCTGATGCTCCATTTTCAAACTGGTATCGACCTGCTCCCCGGGCGTCCGGTCGAAGCGCGCAAAACACTTGAGATCGCGGTTGATCGGGCGGATCAAGCGATCAATGAGGGCCGGGATGCTGTGCAAGGATTGCGCGCCTCCGCGGTCGAAACCAACGACCTTGTCTCGGCCATAAGAATTCTCGGAGAAGAACTCGGGGCCGCTGACACAAACCCGAATTCTGCGGTCTTTGAGGTGGAGGTGGAAGGCGCGCCGCGGAATCTCCATCCGATCCTCCGGGACGAAGTCTACCGCATTGGAGCCGAGGCCTTGCGCAACGCTTTCCGCCACGCACACGCTCAGCGAATCGAAGTGGAAATCCTATATGGCGAACGTTGGCTCCGGTTGCGGGTCCGGGATGACGGAAAGGGCATTGACCCGAATCTTCTTGGTGGAGATGGGCGCGCCGGACACTTCGGCTTGCATGGCATGCGCGAACGCGCCCAACTTGCGGGTGGCAAGCTGGTGGTCTGGAGTAAGCCCGATTCAGGCACGGAGGTGGAGTTGAGCATTCCTGCCATCACCGCTTACGCAACTTCCTATCGCCACCGTTCCTGGTTGTATGAGAAGTTCTCTGCGAAATGGGTGAATGACAAAGAAACCGATATAAAAAAGACAAAGATAAAGTCATGAGCCCCGATGGGAATTCAATCCGGATTCTGGCGGTCGACGATCACTCCCTCATCCGCGAAGGGATCGCAACCTTTATCGCTAGTCAAGCGGACATGAGATTGGTCGCCGAAGCGTCCAATGGACGCGAAGCTATCCAGCAGTTCCGGGAACACCGCCCCGACGTCACCCTGATGGACCTGCAGATGCCAGAAATGAACGGTCTCGATGCGATCATCGCGATTCGCAACGAATTTCAAGAGGCGCGAATCATAGTCTTGACGACCTACAAGGGAGACGTCCAAGTTCTACGTGCTCTGAAAGCCGGTGCACGAGCTTACTTGCTGAAGGGTCTCTTGCGCAAGGAACTCCTAGAGACAATCCGCGCCGTCCATGCTGGGGAAAAGCGCATTCCCCCTGACATCGCTTCCCAGCTCGCCGAACACGCAGTCGATGACACCCTGACCTCACGAGAAATCGATGTCCTGCGCTTAATTGCCGGCGGGAATGCAAACAAATTGGTCGCCGATCAACTCTCGATTACCGAGGAGACGGTTAAGTTCCACGTCAGGAATATTCTCTCTAAGCTTGGCGCAAGCGACCGAACACACGCCGTCACGATCGCGCTGAAGCGCGGAATCATCGAATTGTGACCTCCCCAAAAGAGTAGTGGTTGGCCCCCCTGTTTTGGCGTCTCAAATCGTAACAGGCGCGTTTATTGTTGAGCGTTTGAGAGCGGGGGTTTTCTGCAACGTCTATTTTCCATGTTCCCAAACGGCTGGCCCGGGCGAGGGCTTCTCTTGCTACGGATAGTGGCCGGAATTCTACCGATTTACGACGGCGTCGCCAGACTGATGGGATCGGCTCCGAATGGATCGGTTGCACTGCAAATAACCGCGGCCAGTGCGGGGATTTTTTTGCTCGCCGGTTTTTGGACGCCGGTCGCCGGAGCACTTCTAGCGGTCAGCGATATCTGGCTCGCTCTCTCGGGCACCGCCCACCTGCGAAGCAGCATCCTCTTGGCAACCATCGGAGCCGCGATCGCGGTCCTGGGACCCGGCGCTTGGTCGATCGATGCTCTCCTTTTTGGCAGAAAGCGTCTCGATATTTGAGTGCGTTGGGTTGTCTTCAACAGATTGTCTTCAACCCACTCGAAAGTTGAGTCACCGCCCATCTCTATAGACGGGGTCCGGAACCGTTCCATCTAGGGTTGTTCCGCTGGCAAACCTCGTTCTACAGTCAGTGCCATCGATCCAAGGAATAGCAAACAACAGAACGTCTAAGGAGTGAGTTATGAATTCAGCCGTAAGTTCAGCGACCCAGCCCGGAACCCAATTTAAAGTCGACGCTGTAGCCAGACTCGCCGCAGTCGGCCATGAATTAATACTGCCACCCGTGTCGGAGATCGCGCCCGTCGTCTTCGTTGTCGACGATGACGTTTCGGTCCGTAAATCGTTGGAACTGTCGATTCGCTGCGAAGGCTGGCAGCCCCAGACGTTTGCTTCCGCGATAGAATTCCTCAATCGGCCGCGAAGCCTCGGTCCAAGCTGCCTCGTTCTTGACTACTCTCTTCCGGACCTCAACG
>Ga0208190_1000654_pt1 | contig 13928 bp, 13 predicted proteins | sample June2015DPH_13_1_FD_184708 | JGI IMG/M metagenome (GOLD analysis project Ga0208190, IMG submission 184708) | Peatland microbial communities from SPRUCE experiment site at the Marcell Experimental Forest, Minnesota, USA - June2015DPH_13_10... | ecosystem: Environmental > Terrestrial > Soil >... | reverse complement strand
ACGGTCGGGGATTTTAGTAAGGTAGCTTAAATGTAGCCGTTACTCTTCAGTTTTTGCATTATGTATTTTAATTCGGTATTGCGAAGCCAGTCAATGCCCAAACAAAACACTACTGCCCGTTTGTTCGTTCGCTATCTTACCGCTTACGTTTTTCAATAGCACTGTCACTTGGCTGCTTGTTTGAATTATCCTTATTGTCAGTTAATCGACCGAGGCACCACAGAACCAGTGCAATACCTCCCCCCAAAAATACCACTGATAATAACCCGTTGATTATCAATTCTAGTAAATTAGTCTCCCAATTTATGCCTAAAAGCGCCATTTAGTTTTCCTAATATTTTTATTCTTTCTTACCGAATATTCCAACCGCCAGGTTGGGGGAAGTTTATTAATCGTATTATATATATATTCATGAATTTTCACAATATATATATTGACGCTTTCTCTGTTAGTATTTGAATGTTTTATTATGTTAATTGTTAAAACTTAGACTGACGGATGTTTCTTGCCATCCGTCAGTCTAAGTTTTTGTTTATTTCCTCGTAAAGTTATATTTTTAGATAATATGAATAGGTTCTAGATTATTGCCAAGTCTGATAACTGTCAGTACCGTTTGCATATACGTTCTGAAGAATTGCCGGATACCAAGTCGATACTGTAATCCCTAAAACCGTGAGATTGAAACTCCCTTGGCTATAGGCTGTAAAGTATGAATAATATTGTCCGCCCATTTGGCTCTGATAAAGTACACCCTTGTACGTCCACCCGATTATATCTGTGTTACCAGCGACCGCAACTCCCGGCGGCTGGGTAATGATTGTCCCGTTAAAGTACCAAGTTACACCTTGTGAATATTGCGCAATTAATAAATGGTAAATGTCATATAAATTTGTAGTAACAGCAAATTGAAGTCCTGTATCCATGGGAGACATGAGTTGAGAATTTAATGGAGTTTTAGTTACTTCACTACTCGCAGGAGTGAGTATGCTGATGGCTAGTTGTTGATCCGCCGTGGATAATTTGGCATAAAATGAGTCGAAATCTTGACCTTTTGCCTGAACTAATTTGCTATAGAGGTTTTGAACAGCCACAGAATTTACGTTGGTATCGGGGGGTGTTGCCGCTTGTACGCTCCCACCCATGACAACAAGAAGACTAACGATAACCATAGCTAAGCAGAATATTAATCGATATTTTTTCATTAATTGGCTCCTTATTTATTTTTATGATTATAGTTATTTAACCGCCCTATTCCATTAAAGGATAGGGCATTCGACTATCCACCTGCCACACTCCGTATAGTTTCAGAAGTCTCATAATAATTACTTTCCCTGTTTATTAGTTCTACAACAGACTAGCATAAAACCTCCGACAAACTGGCGATAATTCAGCGATAGTTCACCGATATTTTGGCGATATTTTACCGATATTTCACGCACTCACACTTGAAATTAGTAAATGGGCTATTTTACGATAATCTCAAGAAAGGCTAGGAAGTCTTGTGGAATGGATCTCGATCATGGGCTTCTACAAAATGAAGAGATACTTTACCGCTCGGGCATTCAGTTGTTTATGGAATAATGCCAGGTCTCGATGAATCTGAGGAACAATCTTTGAAAGGTCCTAAGGAATTTCGTTAAAGCGATATCCTATGCCGCTAATTACAATGATATAAGAAGGCTGTTTAGGGTCAGCCTCTATTCAAAACACGAAGGGCAGAGCACCACGTGCTTGCATGTGGGTGAATGTAAAGGACAAGGATATTCGCTTTTTTAAAATAATATTTACCCAGCTTTAGGTCAAGCGAAGCTTGAATTTTAGATAACCACGAGCAAGCTCGTGGTTATCTATTTTTTCGCGTAGCCGCCTTACATAAGCATGGTCTCCCTGGTGGCGAGACCTATCGCGCTGGCTTTCTGCCGGTACCAATCCGGAATACGCCCGGAAAAAGGCCGCCTTCTCCGGAGGATAGTCATTCCAATCGGTCACCCTCCGCCCTTTATCACCTCTGGGGTGGGTCTTTATCAGATTGTAATCGAGGTATATCTCTGCCGTTCTACCACCCAGTTTAACGTCCACCCTTTTCCCCACATACTGGTAAGGTACTGAATAGAGGGCAACGCTCGCTTGGATATGGCAATCGAGGGCCATCATTCAAAAAGCAAAGTAGAAGCCGTTCTCCGGCGAACGGCAATGAGTAATTCAATCCCCGAAAAGATTGATTTTAACGATGGGCGATTACTCATTGATCTGACTAAACGGCGTGTCGCGGTAAATGATAAAGAAATGGCATTAACACCGAAAGAATACGAATTGCTTCGAGAATTGGTTTTAAATGCAGGTATAGCATTGAAATATGAGCGTATCCTGATCGATATCTGGGGCTCTGAATATAGAGATGAAAAGAAATTAGTCCATGCTATTGTAAGGCGGCTACGCGAAAAAATAGAGGCTGACCCTAAAAAGCCTTCCTACATCATTGCTATTAGCGGTATAGGATATCGCTTTAAAGAACCATTTTAGAACCTGAGTTTCTCATTTTCCCGATTTTTAGCAATATTTGTTATCAAAATGTGGATTTTCGGGTCACTAATGGGGATGAAAACAGATTTATTATGGCTTAAAATAAGCCATGGCCTTCATTCGGAAAGTAAAAACTCAAAGTGGTGCAATTGCGGTTCAGATCGTTCACAAGAATTACGGACAAGTTACCCGCATAGACCATATTGGTAGCGCTCATAGTCAGGTAGAATTAGCCGCCTTGACAACATTGGCAAAGCAACGCTTACTGAGTGCTCAACAGTCGCTGTTTCCAGACGCTGTGTCCCCATTACAAATACAGCTCAAACAATCTTATTCCAGCTTATTGTGGCAAGTGCTACACCGGCAATATGAACAACTCGGGTTTAACCAGTTGGGGGATGATGTCTTTACTGCATTGTGTATTGCCCGTGTTGTCGAACCGACGTCCAAATTAGACAGTTTACGAGTTTTGGCTGATTTAGGCATCCATCAGTTTGATAAAAATCAACTCTATCGATGTCTTCAAAAAGTGATCGATAAAGACTATCGCAGCACTATTAGCCAACTCTGTTTTAGTCAAGCGGCCAGTCATGGTTTTAATTTATTACTCTACGATGTCACCACTCTCTACTTTGAAGTCCAGCAAGAAGACGATTACCGTAAATCAGGATTGAGTAAGGAGCGACGACTGGAGCCACAAATCTTGATTGGCCTACTTGTTGACCAATCCGGTTTTCCCTTAGATTTGCATAGTTTTGAAGGTAATACGGCAGAAACCAAAACCATCTTGCCTGTAGTGAAAGATTTTTGCGCTCAACACAGCGTTGACAGACTTACAATAGTAGCGGATGCAGCCATGCTTAGCGCAAACAACCTGGCGGCTTTGGCTAAATCCGGTTTCACTTATATTGTAGGTTCCCGGCTTCATAAGATCCCATACGATATCGCCCAATACCAAAAAAATCGAATACTTGGTGATCAACAAATTATTGTCAGTCAGTATCCTGAGTATAGAGTCATATACCAGTATCGAGATAAACGAGCAGCGTTAGACCGGAGGAATATTCAAAAACAAATCGACAAGGCTCAAAAAATTGTCTGCGGCCAAACTGCCACTACTAAAGCTAAATTTGTTACCCTTAAGGCGCAAACCAAACAACTCAACCAAAGCCTTATTGATAAAGCCTATGCTTTAGCTGGAATAAAAGGATATGTCACCAATCTCGATATCCCAAGCCAGCAAGTGATTGATTACTACCATCAATTATTTCAAGTTGAAGCCAGTTTTAGGATGGCCAAATCTGACTTTAAAGCCAGACCCATATTCCACCGCAAACGCGATTCCATTGAAGCTCATTTGACCATCGTCCTCACCGCCATTACTCTGGGTAGGTACATTGAATCTCAAACCGGCATCAGCATTAAACAATTTGTAAAAACACTACGGCCTATTAGATCAGGTGTGGTGATTATCAATGGTCGAGAATATCCAGCAAAAGAGATTATTCCGCAATTAGTCCAGAATTTGCTCCAAAAACTTGGTTCAGGTCACTAATTTGAGAAACTCAGGTGCTAAAATACCGATATTTTGTATCCCCCGAAGAGATCCGCGCTAACATTCGTTTTTCAGCACAGACTCGACAAACCAAAGACCCACTCTACCAAAATACGGTAGATCCGGTTCATAAAATTTTAATGCCCATTTAATCTTCAAGTGATAAACTAAAAACGAGAGAAGAATAAAGACAATTCATTAATATTTATTTTGCAGGGGCGGATTTTATTGTAAGGTGACTTTTATTCTCAATTGTGCTTTAAGTTGTGCGGTGAAAATTTTTACGGTGGATGCTCTACAATCGTAGGCCATAATATATTTAGCGTTGGGGAGGGTGAGGAAATGACCGTAAATGCACTAAATCCGACAAGGCGAAGATCAAAGACTAATACTACAGAAGAGACAGAATCGACACTTGAAAATGACTGGGCATCAGAAGAAGGTCAAGGTGATTCAGAACTTGGACAATCAGATAACGTAAATCTCGAAATTGACGGGAAACAAAACAGTGATGACCTGCTCCATCTGTACCTCCAAGATATCAGTCATGTTCCACTTCTTACAGCCCATGATGAAAAGGTATTGGCACGCAAGATTGAACTCGAAAATCACCTTCTTGAAATAAAACGGGCCGTCGTAATTCAAAAAAATAATGATACATCTTGTCAAATATTCCAAGAAATCATCAGGGAATTATGGCAATCAAGAGATATTATTTGTGAGCTAAAGAAAAAGGTTGGTTTGCCAGAAAATATTTCTTTTTACCAGACTATAACTGACGAAAAATTCAAACAATCGATCGATGGAGTAATTGATCCAGTTTGGGTGCAATTCATTGCTAATAAATTAAATTTAACAAGTGAAGAAGTTCAATCCAGGGTGGTTTGCCTTTCAATAGATATCGCTTTACTGCCCGACGAACTCCTAAAAGGCGTAGGGTGCGAGGTCGAATTTTCTGCGGTTCCAGCCTTATTAAGAAACAGAGAGTTAGTTAAGAAACTCGAAAGGCATGCGTCAAAACTTGGTTACCATTTTGAACGCATTACTAAAGAGGGAAATGAAGCAAAGGATCAATTTATCGATGCCAATTTAAGGCTTGTGGTTAGCGTTGCAAAAAAGTATCAGGGAAAGGGAATGACCCTGTTGGACATGATCCAGGAAGGTAATGTAGGTCTAATAAAAGCCGTTGAAAAATTTAATCTGCACAAAGGTTTCAAGTTTTCCGGTTATGCCATTTGGTGGATACGCCAAGCAATTTCGCGGTCCATTGCGGACCAAGCGCGCACTATTCGAGTTCCGATGCACATGTGTGAACTCATTAACAAATTAAGAAGGGTAAGTCATGAACTGGGGCAGAAGTACGGACGCGACCCCACGGCTGTAGAAATTGGCAAAGAGTTAGGACTTTCAACGAAAAAGGTGCAAGAATTGATAAGAATATCTCAAAAACCAATTTCTTTGGAATTGCCCGTTGGCGATGAGGAAGATACTATTCTTGGGGATCTGATAGAAGACCATGGCGCTGTCCAACCTTTGGATGGTGTTATCAATCATTTGTTACAAGAAGATATTAATGATTTGCTTTTAGATTTGACTCCTCGTGAACAGCAGGTGCTGCGGCTCAGATTTGGACTGGAAGATGGAGAAAAGCGGACATTAGAAGAAGTAGGTTCAGAGCTGTCAGTTACCCGAGAGTGCATTCGCCAGATTGAAGCCGAAGCTCTACGTAAACTGCGCCACCCCAGTAGAAGCCGCCAACTCATCGGCTATTTATGAACACAGAATTGCTGATGCTGCATTTTATAATCTGTGGCATGTAGAGATGCGACTTTTATTTAGGAAGAAAAGGTTCTCTAGGTCCGGACAGGGAAAGGTAAAGCTTCAGGTATAATCCGGCCCTCTGTTATGGCGGCTCCAATACGCTTAATGATCTGGGCACATAAAGCTAAGTAGGTATGAAACTTGATCTTTTCCAGTCCCCTTACTCGTGGGTCTGCTAATTTATGGCTACCTTTTTCCTCAGAGTATGCTCTCTCGACGCTGGTGCGTCTGTCATATTTCTTTTGCCAGAGCGCTGTCCCTCTGGGAATAAGACCTACTAACCGATAATCCCGTTTAGGATTCAAGTAAAAGGTACGCCCATAACGGGACTTGGAGCAAGTAGCGCGGAAAAGACAATCGCACTTACCTACGGCTGCCGGACAACGGAATTTCAGGCGGCCACGCTTTTCTTCCTTACCCCAATAAATTACCTTATGACCAGCCATACAAGTATAGCAACCGTCTTTCGCAAGCCGCAGGGAATTTGAGGTACGCGCATCCACTCCTCCTCTTGGGTTAAGAGCAATGATAGGAGTGACATGAGCCTCATTAATCGCAAAACGGTAATTCTCCTGACAATCATAGCCCGAGTCCATGGCTGAGGTTTTCATCGCATAATCGGGATGCTTTTTCAGCGCTAATGTGTGAATTCAAAAAGCATACGCTAAGTGATAATATTAGACTATGACCAATGGTAAAAGAATTATTACCATTCCCAGAGGAAATCCGATCAACGCTTATACGATGGCGGGAATCATAATTGATGCGGGATTAAGCATTGACTAGTTCAAGAACCTTTTGTAATATTTAGATAGCAATATTATAATTAGAAAGTTTGAATTTTCCTTCCGGACTTACTAAACTATATATGTGTTGCACATAGGCGTCATGAATATTCGCAGCTTATGTGGGTTACCTTTTCGGGTTGAGGGGACCTTTGAATTACTAATGGTCTCATAATAGTGTGAACTAACAAATTACTCTCGATACAGCCTTATCTTTCGATTGAAATCGTATATTCGGAGGCTAAAGAGTAATCCATTTAATTATGAGACCATTAGTAAATATGCTCCTTTGCTATGCTTTCTTTTGAAAAGGAGAGAAATCCATGAAATGGTTAGCAGTTATTGCATGGCCTCTGGTTTCAGCAATTGTCATCGGTCTTATCCGAATGTTTACGACTGCCGGCTGGACTGTTTGGTTTGGAGGGATATTTACTATTCTTTGGGGCGGGATTCTTTTCTGGATTGTTTTAGGTCCCAAATCTTTTTCCTCTTGATTCGGAACGTTGTGGCATAATGATATAATGCTGAAGGTCACACTTACCCAACGGCTGATATTATTTGTCGGGTATATGGTTGAAAGCGCGGTTTAACTTCTTGATTCCTCTTTAGTCTTAATGGTGAGACACCAAAGTTTAACACTTCTTCCATTCAATCCAGGATAATTAAACGTAACGTTGATTTAAGTAATCAAGGGGCAGCGAACCTGAGTTCGCTGCCCCTTGATTACTTTTTTCGCTAAATAGTTTTAATTTTTCCTGATGATTAATGACCTAAACCTGACTTCATTGATTGGTCAATCCACATTCTCTTAATCATCGGTATCTGGTTGTAGTATGAAGCATCAATTTCACCATAGTAGTTCTTCAACCACGGCCAGTAGCAGTTCAGCACGTAGGCGTTAGCAAAGCCGATACAGCCGACATCCCACTGGAAAGCTTCGTTCAATTGCTGCAGTTCGGCCGTCCGGGAGACCGGGTCGGCATTCGCGGCGGCCTGTTCATACATCGCTTCCATCCCAGAAGGGTCACTGGTCAGGTACGTGGAACCGGCCAGCCCGGCCCTTGCCAGGTTTAATGCCGTGAACGGGTTAACCACCGTAAAGTTGGTGAAGATGGCGTCTTTGTAGGTGACGTTGTTATATTCGGTGGCCGAGGTCGTCGCGTCAATCACGTTAATCTTGACGGTAACCCCGAATTGCGCCCATTCGCTCGCCAGAATGTTAGCATCGTCTTGTTCGGTCTGCACCGGGCCGACATCCAGCTGAATCGTGAAACCGTTGGGGAACCCGGCGGCGGTAATCATTTGTTTAGCCAGTGTCGGATTATAAGTCCATAACGTTTGTGTCTTTGCCGGCAGCTGATCCAGCGGCACGTATCCGGCGGCACCCGGAGCTAACGGGAAGCTGTAATACACCCCGCCGCCGTATTCCAGCGTCGCGATGGTTTTCAAATCGGTGCCGATCATTAATGCTTGCCGTACACTCTGCTGGTTGGCCACCGCAGATGTCAATCGGTTGAATTTCAGCAGGTCAATATTACCGCTGGTGTATTCCGCTGCAGTCATTTGCGGCGCGGAACTGGCTAAGTTTGCCTGATAGGTAATCGGAACCTTCGGGTCCCAGTCAATTTTACCGGTTCTGACGGCGGCAATCTGGGTAGATATATCGGGGATAATCGGATAATCCAGTTTTTGAATAAACGGCTCCTGGTATGATTGTCCCTGAATTGTTACCGAGCCCCAGTAATTGGGGTTTCTGGTGTATTCGGCTTCAGAGCCCTGCACATAAGACGTCAGTATGAACGGTCCGGTGCCGCACTGGTCCTGCCAGTTATTGGCGCCGCCTGAAGCAGTGGCATTGACTACTTCTTGTGCCCAGATTTGACCTAAAGCCGTACCGCCCAGTCTCCATGTCCAGTTAGTGTAGAAACTTGAGCATGTCCAGACCACGGTGTAGTTGCCGGTTGCCTGTGTGGAAGAAAGCCAGCTGAACGCCGCGGCAAAGCCAGGACGGCTCATTGCACGCTGCTCGGAGTAAACGACATCGGCTGCGGTCAATGCCCGCGGCGCCATGCCGATGTTGCTATTGCCGGTAAACATTACGCCCTGGCGGATGGTCCAGGTGTAAGTTAATACCGGTGTCAACTGGACAGTCCAGCCGGTGGCCAGTTCCCCGCCGAAATATTGTTCGGGGACGCCTTCATAGAGATTGAAAGCAAAGGCGCCATCGGCGCCAGGCCCAAGGCCGTAGGTCGCGATGTCGCCGGTGAGCAGCCATTCCATGTAAGGGTTACCCCATTGTGCGGCTGCGCCCAGGTTCGAGGTCATCATAGCATCCCAGCCGGTCGGGTCGGCATTACCCTGGTTAATGTACAGGGTCATGGTTCCGCCGTAAGTGGGTACGCTAAGTGAGCCGGGGATGATTGTGCCGGTGGTCGTACCGGTTGTTGTGGTTGTTGTCGCTGTTGTTGCTGTTGATGTCGTCACTGATGAGGTGGCTGTAGTCGTCGGGGTCGTCACCGACGTTGTCGATGCTGTGGTCGAAGTGGTTGCTTGTGTCGTTGCTGTCGAGGTTGTTGTCGCGCTGCTGCAGGATGACAGTGCCATGGCTGTCACCAGCAGGCAGCTCAACGCTAACCACGCAATCTTTGTTCGCATATTTCTTCTCCTTTTTCTTATTTTTTTATTTTTATTCGACCCGGGAAATATCTTAAAGCTGTCCTGATAAAACAAAGTTGTAAGACCGGCTGTGCCACTCACCCCGATTACCCCCAGGGCTCCGTACACGGGAGGGGACAAAACCACACTTAGCTGAAAGCCCGACAGCTGACTCTCAGGACCCTGGTCTCCCCTGGCACAGCCAATCTTACCTAGTCAGATATCTTAATTAGACAATATTATATCATGACGATCCAAGTTTTACATACCACCGATTAACAAGGGCGGACAAATTTTCGGCTACTGCTTGGGCTTTGACAAATCCTAAAGAGTGCGTAAGTGATATTGTTCAGGCCGAATTTAGAGTTAGACTTTCTAATGGAACTTTGTTAGTTCCCCACGTCGAGTAGATAGTTCTTGTAGGTATTTGCTTTGTTAAAATGCAAAAGAGCCCCGCAGCTGTATCTATGACACACCCGTTTCCAACTATTGATGGCGGCTACGGTAGCCAACCTAACTCTGGTAGCTGCGAAAATGGAGATGATGAAAGTTGCAAGGGGCATGAACAATATGCTTTCTTCTCGGGTGAATGCCTTAATAGCGTTTTAAATTACATTTTCCCTCTTTGGTCAATCCCTTATCCCTGTGAATGCCCAATATAGATCAATCTAAGTCAATTCCCTGCAAAAGGTGGTTTTCGGCTAGATTTCTAGGAGTGTGTCTGAGTAACGGAAGATTGGCAGCCAGTTAACGAGAAAAAATCGCAATGGGAAAAGAAATACGCGGTTTATCCAGTAATGTATGGTAAATTTTAAAAGTACGTGAGAGAAGTGCTTTCCGGATTCACCACTTGGTTTAAGAGACCGCGCAATCATTCTAACGCTCGTGATGACCGGCGGAATAAACCCGATGCTGGGACTTGGGGGTTAGGGATGTTCGGGATGATGTTTCGCAATCCAAACAAACAATCTAGTGGTAATAAGAATAAATTGGTATCCGGAACCATAACTGTAAACTCACCAAAGGGCGGCGAAAATTGGATCGTAGGAAGCACACAGACGCTAATGTGGACATCGGATGGTGTGAGCGGTAATGTCAAGATTGAGTTATCCCGGGATGGCGGCTCAACTTGGAACGGTATTGTCGAGTCGACACCCGTTGCAGGAAATCAGACCTGGAATGTAGTAGGCCCTGCAACTACTCAGGCTAAAATAAGGGTATCCGCCGTTTCTGGCAACAAAGTTTCCGGTACCAGTGCCGCTAATTTCACGATATCGTCATCGTAAAAATTATTGGATTCCAGTATTCAGCCAGTTCAAGAAACAGCTGTAAATCCGAATGTAGAGGAGATGTGAAATGGAAACGCCCGAATTTGACACGTTCAAAAAGATTGAAGACATGGAAGAACATTTCAAAGGAACCAGGGCACAAAAGGATGCTCTCATTCTTTCAGTAGCTGGTTTAGAGACAGCCTTTATTACAGCCAGTCTGCAATCGCCGGCTTATGCCATGCAATGCAAGGATCAACTATTAGCATCATTAAAACAAGTGGGATTAAGCAATAAATGGTACGATGCGGTCGAATCTGACCTGACTGCCATGTGTGACCATCTTGACCAGACTTTGAGCCAAAGCACGGACACTGAATAATTTAGGTTAAACACCATTGGTTGATGGGAGCGAATAAATGAAAAAACAGGTCATATTATTAGGACTGCTCTTATTGCTCGTTACTGCGACAGTTCCTGCATGCACTGCTGAATGTTGACAGCCAGCAATTCGAACCGATGGCGTGCAGCATGGGATCGTGGAAAAACCTGCAAGTTTGCCGAATTTACCCAAAATATAAAAATCAACCCATAATATATAATGCCCAGTACGTCCTTTATCTACGCTAGTGTTTGTGTCCACACGTCAGATACAAGAGAATTTATTTTATCTTCCATTTTTTATGAACCTTGTTCATGGCTTTGTATAACGACAATTTACTTTCATTTTGAAAGCTTGCAAAACGATTATATCACTTTTGGTAAATTACAAAGGCCGACACCATGACGAGATCGTATGTGCTCACCTGAGACTGTTTGACAATGCCCCGAACCGACCCGACGTGCAAACTACACTTTTTCAGTTAGGAATGAGTGCACTTTTTGCAGCAATCGCGTATGGGTATTTTCTGAGGGTACTTGTCAAGACATTGCTCGGTATTTTGATGGATTCCTATCATTTTTGTAAAAATCTGTAACAAAATCAGGTCCTTCCCCGTTGTATAGTTATACGAGGTTAAACAAGGAGGACAATTTATGAGTCTGCACGGACGATGAATGGCATGAAGTTGGGTCCTTTATTGCAAAATGCTAATAGCGGTTCTTAATTTAAGGTAATACTAATAAAATAAAAACATGGAGGGAAAAATGTTAAGAAGCAAATTAATCAAGATCAGCATCATTTGTTGCCTAATCACAGCGCTAGTAGTGGGGGTAGTAATACCAGTGGCGGCCGATAGTACCACAACCACAGCATCTTCCACTACCACAACAGCCTCACTCACCACAATCCAAGGCGTGGTTACTGCGGTGAATCCATCCACCTCATCAACTACAGCTCCCACTTTTACCGTTAAAACTGCAAATTCCACTTTGGTTACTGTGGCAGTAGATCCAACCAATACTAAATATTATCTAATCCCTGTGGGAGCAGCGCAATCCTGGGTCGACAATAAGGTAGCTCAAGATAAGAGCGACGAATCCAATGCAGCCAAGCTGAAGAATCTACATATTCCTGCTAATTGGAGAAACAACCTGGGCTTTTTGGATACATTCAGTCGCGCAGGCACGTACTCCGATATAGCGGTCAATGATAGAGTAATTGCGCGAGTTAACAGTAATGATGTGGCTGCGCAGGTTGTTATCATTAAAGCTCCGGTTATTCAACAGGTGAGAGGGACAGTCACGATATCCACTGATAACAACGGGATAACTGTAAATGCTTTAAATGGCACTACTGTAAACCTGACCTACAATAGTTCCACTGAATTCATCGTTAAAGGGTATGCATTGCCCACTGACCAATATGCTGTGGTTACTTACAACAACACTACTATGGTAGCGAGCCTGGTTAACTTCTCGGCTACGGCCCCAGCTCCGGCAGCCACGACTACAACTCCGGTAACCACCACTACCACTTCACCATAATGCTTGATGGCACGCTGCTTTAATTGGTGAATCTATGGTTAAAAAAGAGAAGAGGTCAATTGACCTCTTCTCTTTTTATGCATCCTCAAATAGGAATTTATCCCACCATAAACTTACACAAGCTGAGAGACGCCATGAACGGATCGTGTGCAATGCTTACCCGATTATCTACCAATTGGCGAAGTAATGACTCGACTCGCTGAAAGAGATTCATCGCGCCTGAAAGTTAATTCACAACCTCTTTCCCCAGCTTCCTTGCCTTTCTTCTCATTCTCTGCCGCGCATTTATCCGAGATTTAACCAAATGTGAACCTCTTTTGAAATGTTGAAATGCTACCATTTTCCCCTTCCTTTATTGCCATCTTTAATTATCACGAAGCCAATTCACGTTCGATTTTAAGAGTTTCTCACGCCTCCCCCAAACCCTTCAATTTAATCAGCATTCTTTCTATATGGGCCTCAAAAATGGGCCTTCTAAATAGTTCAGCGAATTTACCCAGAATGCCAAAAGGCAAAGTGACGTTTTCAAAACAGGTAAGTCTGGTGCCTGTTGACGTGGGTAAAAGTGTATATTTCTGTTCGTAGCCTGTTACAAGATTACCCGCAATCATTGTAAAGGCAACACTACGGTTGAAATTCCATTCTGTAACAACAAAATGCAATTTCATCAGTCTTCCCACAGCTCTCTCCTCAAAGTAAAAATTTGTTCCCAAACCGCTACTTTGTGCGCTCGTCTGTAAGATTCTTTTAACCGGGCTGCACCACTTTACTATGTTTGCCGGTTCCGCCATCAAAGGCCAAATTTTTTCGGCCGCGGCAACTATGTCAATAGATTTTAAGATTTTCATTCTTGTTTACCTCTGTTTTTACTCAAATCCAAAAGAAATGGTCATGGCCCACGAGTGCAATTCTAATGTTAAGCTATTCAAGATAATCTCTGAGTTTCCGGCTGCGACTCGGGTGGCGCAACTTACGAAGAGCCTTAGCCTCAATTTGTCGCACGCGTTCACGAGTGATCCTGAATTCCAATCCTACCTCTTCCAGTGTCCTTGCCCTGCCATCTTCCAAGCCAAATCTCAACTGCAGCACTCTTTGCTCCCGGAATGTTAAGGTCAATAATACATTGCTAATCTCATTTTTGAGTAATTGTTTAGAAGCACTATCTAATGGTTGGATTGCATTGTGGTCCTGTATGAAATCGCCAAGATAGCTTTGCTTCGATGTAGATAGCGTCCAGCATGGTCAGTAGGAGTTTCCGCTGCTCCTCCACCTGAGTTTCTCATTTTCCCGATTTTTAGCAATATTTGTTATCAAAATGTGGATTTTCGGGTCACTAATGGGGATGAAAACAGATTTATTATGGCTTAAAATAAGCCATGGCCTTCATTCGGAAAG
>Ga0208190_1000651_pt1 | contig 13981 bp, 15 predicted proteins | sample June2015DPH_13_1_FD_184708 | JGI IMG/M metagenome (GOLD analysis project Ga0208190, IMG submission 184708) | Peatland microbial communities from SPRUCE experiment site at the Marcell Experimental Forest, Minnesota, USA - June2015DPH_13_10... | ecosystem: Environmental > Terrestrial > Soil >... | reverse complement strand
CGCTTGCAGATCTTTTGCCGCGGCGTAGAGCTCTTGCTCAGAAAGCACGGTGAGGGTGCGCATCTCGCGCGTGATCTGGCGCATGTGCTGGACGGCGTGCACGACGTCGCCGGTTCCTGCCTCGCCCTTGGTGCGGATCATGGCCGCGCCCTCGGCAATGCGACGGAGGGCCTCGCCCAGGTTGCGCGCGCCGCAGACGAACGGAGTGGTAAAGGCGTGTTTGTCGATGTGGTGCGCCTCGTCGGCGGGGGTGAGCACTTCGCTCTCGTCGATATAATCGACGCCCAACTCCTGGAGAATTTGTGCCTCAGCAGTGTGGCCGATGCGGGCCTTGGCCATGACGGGGATGGAGACGGCCTGAATGATCTGCTTGATGAGGCTGGGTCGGGCCATGCGGGCTACCCCACCCTCGGCGCGGATCATGGCGGGGACGCGCTCGAGCGCCATGACGGAGACGGCGCCGGATTCCTCGGCGATGCGCGCCTGCTCGACGGACATGACGTCCATGATGACCCCGCCCTTGAGCATTTCGGCAAGACCGACCTTGAGGCGCAGGCTGGTTCCGGTGAAGCTCTTGTTTTCAGTTGATTCAGGCATGGTTTTCGACCTCGGAAGGCGACCGGTCCCGCTCCGGGCGAGATGAGAAGCCGCTAATTCGTTCCAAATTCAAGTGTAGCAGCGAAGTGAGTGGATGGAAGCGGCGGAGGCAGGTGGCCGCGGGGTCTGGGCGCATTTCTTAAGCCATTCCAATCTCCCCACCCCCCCTCTGGTCCCGGCGCTGCAGGATATTCCACGAGATGGCTTCATCTGCTCCAGTTGCGGCTGGCGTGCGTCCGGGTCCGGAGGTAGCGCCTCCAGGTTCGGGGGTAGTGCCTCCAGGTTCGGGACCGGCGAGGCCGGCTCCGGGGGGGCCTGTTGTGCCGGGGGCACCTCAAACGGAACCCGGCCAGGCGCTGGTTCCGTCGCCGCGGCAGCCAGAGGGAGCGGGAGAAGACGAGAACGAGCCAGGCTTCGGGCCGCTGGTGGCGCGATTGCCGGTGGAGTTGGACGTGGCCGTGCCGGTGCGCGAGTTTCGCGTGCGCCACCTGCTGGCGTTGGCGCCGGGAGCAGTCATCGAGTCGCAGTGGAACCACGGGATCGACCTGCCGCTGGCCGCCGGAGACGTGCAACTGGCGTGGAGCGAGTTCGAGGTTGTGGAAACGAAGTTGGCGGTGCGCGTGACGCGGCTGGCGTGAGAAAGACAGGGACCGAGGGACCAAAGGAACGAGGGAACGAGAAGGCAGGGAGCAGGGACTGGGGAATAAAGACTCATGAATGGCACCGGCGACGTGACGGAGAGAACTGGCGGACTGGCGGGGTGGTTGATGGCGAAGCTTCGCTCGAGGCCGCGCGCCGAGCGGCGCCTTGCGCTTCTCGAGCGGATCGCGCTGGCGCCGCGGCAGTCGCTGGCGCTGGTCGAGGCCGAGGGGAGAAGGATTCTGGTGGCGACATCGACTGAGGGCGGCCCGGCGTTTTATCCGCTCGACGAGAGACACACATTGCATGCGGCAGCGCGTGCGGACGAAGTTAGCGCGCGACCCCGGGCGAGGCGCTGGCCAGCCGAGCGCAGGCAGCCGAGGATCTCATGGTGACGATCTGCTTTGGAGGCTGGTTTGGAGGCTCGATGGCAGGGTGGTTGGGAGCTTGGTTGGGCACGCTGGCCGCGGCTGTTCCGGCAAATGTGCCGCTGCTGCCCGATTTGAACGCCAAGCTGCATCCGTCGGACTCGACGCCGTGGACGATTCTCTTTGTTCTTACGCTGATCACGCTGTTGCCCGCGATCCTGATGTCGATGACGCCGCTGGTGCGGCTGCTAGTGGTGTTTCATTTCCTGCGCCAGGCGCTGGGCACGCAGACGGCGCCCTCGAATCCGACCCTGATGGGGCTGGCGCTGATGATGACTTGGTTCCTGATGACGCCGGTGCTCAATCAAGTCGACCAGCAGGCCGTGGAGCCCTATCGCGCCGGCGAGATTACCGGTTTGGAAGCGATCGATCGCGGCACTGTGCCGGTGAAACATTTTTTGTTGCGCTATGCGCGCGAGAAAGATTTAGCGCTGTTCGCGGCGGCAGGGCAGATTCCGCGGCCCAACGCGCCCGACGACCTGCCAATGCGCGTCGTGGCTCCCGCCTACATTCTGTCGGAGCTGAAGGCCGGCTTCGCCATTGGCGCCGTGCTGTTTTTGCCCTTCCTGCTGATTGACATGGTGACGGCCGCGATCACGACTTCGATCGGCATGTTTCAGTTGCCGCCGGTTGTGGTGTCGACGCCGTTGAAGATTCTGCTGTTCGTGATGGTGGACGGGTGGAATCTGCTGGCCAACTCGCTGTTGAAGAGTTTTTGAAGGGACACGGATGACGCCCGATCTGGTTGCCGAGCTGATGCGCCAGCTGATGCGGGAGGCGATCGTTCTGGCCGCGCCGCTGCTGATTGCGGCAGCGGCCTTGAGTTTTGTGCTGAGCCTGGTGCAGACCTTGACCAGCCTGCAGGATCAATCGTTAACCACGGTGCCGCGGCTTGCGGCGATTGCGCTGATTCTGCTCGTTGGCATGCCGTGGTTTCTGGAGCGCATGGCGGCATACACGCGGCTGCTGCTGGGCGACTTTCACCGTTACCTGGGATGAACCAAGCAATGAGCGATTAGCTCTTAGCTTTTAGCTCCGGGCTTGCGGAAACGAAACGGATTCGACTGGAGCAACCGAACTGGAGTTAAGAGCTAACGGCTAAAAGCTAAAGGCTAGGGAATGCCGGACTGGACGAACTTTCTAAGCGCAATGACGCTGGCACTGGTACGGGTCAGCGGCATGGTGGCGTTCGCTCCGTTCTTCTCATCGACGGCGCTGCCCGTGCGCGCGAAAGCTGTGTTCGTGGGCGCAGTGGCATGGCTCGTGGCGCCGCTGGTGGCCACATTGCCCAACACGCAGACGACGCTCAGCTTTTCGGCGATCATCGGCGAGCTCGCAGTAGGTCTCGTCTACGGGCTTTCGCTCACGTTGCTGAGCGAGATGCTCATCTTTGCCGGCCAGATCGCGGGGCTGCAGTTCAGCTTCTCACTTGTGAATCTTTTGGACCCGGAGTCGGCGATTCAGACGCCGCTGCTCGGCGACCTTTTTCAATTACTGGGAACGCTGGTGCTTATCACTGCGGGTCTCGATCGGATTCTGCTCGCATCGGTGGTGCGCAGTTTTCGCGTGGTGCCGCTGGGCACCTATGCGCTGTCTCCGCTGACGGCGCTGGCGATCGTGCGCGCCGCGGGAGGAATCTTTCTGGCCGCGCTCGAGCTCGCCGCGCCGGTTCTGGCCTGCACCATGCTGGTCGAGATCGCAGTGGCTCTGGTGGGCAAGTTGAGCCCGCAATTGCCGGTGATGTCCTTGACCGTTCCCATGAAGACGCTGACGGGATTCGTGATCCTCGCCAGTTCGATCGCCCTTTGGCCGCGTTTTATTGAGGCGCGCTTCGCGAGCCTGCTCGACATGGCCCAGCGACTGATTGCCGCTCCGGGCGCGGCGCATGGGTTCGGAGGCTAAACAATGGCCGGCGAGCGCACCGAACAGGCCACCCAGCACCGCCGCGAGAAGGCGCGCAAAGAGGGCGACATCCTGCACAGCCGCGAGCTGACGGCGGCGGCGGGAACCCTCGCCGGAGTGATTGCGCTCGGCATGTTGGGCGGCCGCACGATCGAAGCGTGGCAGGAGGCATTCCAGGGATTCCTGCTGCTGGGCACGCCGGATCGCTGGGAGCCGTCAATGCTTGGACCCACACTCGTCGCGGTGCGGAGGCTGATTCTTGCGGTGCTCGGGCCCCCAGGCGTGGTGATGGCCGCGGTGGCGGTAGCGGCGCTCGGAGCGGGCATTGCGCAGACCGGCGGAGTGACGCTTCACGGCAGCGCTATCCAATTCAAGCCGGACCGCATCAACCCGATTTCAAATCTCAAGAATATTTTCTCGCTGCGCGCGGCGTCGCGGCTGGGAAAGTCGCTGATCCCGGCAAGCTTCCTGGCCGTCTTCGCCGTCGAGCGGATGGCGCATCAGTTGAGCATTCCGCCGTTCTCGACCGAGCGGCTGGAACTATTGGGCAAAGACGTTTACGGACTGCTCGTGGCCGCGGCCTGGCTGCTCTTCGGCTGGTCGGCGATTGACTACATGGTGGAGTGGCAGAGCCGGGAGTCGCGCCTAAAGATGAGCAAGCAGGACATGCGCGACGAGTACAAGGAGACCGAGGGCAGCCCGCAGATCCGCAGCCGAATTCGCAACCTGCAGCGCCAGATGCGCCGCCGCCGCGTGAAGGCCGATGTTTCGCGCGCGGCCGTGGTGCTGACCAACCCCACGCATTATGCCGTGGCGCTGGGCTTTGATTTCGTGACCATGGAGGCGCCCAAGGTGCTGGCCAAGGGACGGAATCTTCTCGCCGAGGAGATCAAGGCCGAGGCGCGCTGGGCAGGCGTGCCCATTATCGAGAACCCGCCGCTGGCTCGGTCGCTCTACCGGACCGTCGGGGTGGGCCAGGCGATTCCCGTCGAGCTCTATGCGGCAGTGGCCGCGATTCTGGCTTACCTCTACCGGCAGCGCGTTGAGGCGGAGCTGCGCGACAGACAGATGCGTGAGGCCGCCGTACGCGGGCGACCCGCGCCTTCAGGTCTTGGCGGCTCCGCCGTTTCAGGTTTTGGAGGAGGTCCTAGATGAGTACAGCGACTCTTGCTCCCGCAGCATTGCCGGCCAGGTCTTCGCTCTGGCACAGCCTGCGCGACTACCTGCTGCCGATGGCCGCAATCAGCGTGATCTTTGTGATGCTGGTGCCGGTGCCTGCGCCGGTGCTGGACCTGCTGCTGGCGATCTCGATGGCCTGCTCGATCATTGTCTTTCTCTCCGCGGTGCAGATTCGCCGCGCCGTCGAGCTCTCGGTTTTCCCCACACTCCTGTTGCTGCTGACGCTCTTCCGGCTGTCGCTGAACATCGCATCCACAAGGCGCATTCTGCTTCATGGCCAGGAGGGAACCGCGGCGGCGGGCCATGTGATCGAGGCCTTCGGGCAGTTTGTGGTGGGCGGCAACTACGTCGTCGGCTTCGTGCTGTTTCTGGCGTTGGTGGCGATTCAGTTTCTCGTCGTCTCGCACGGCGCCGTGCGCACCGCCGAGGTAACGGCGCGGTTCACTCTGGACGCCTTGCCGGGCAAGCAGATGGCCATCGACGCAGACATGAATGCGGGACTGATTGACGAGGCCGAGGCGCGCCGGCGGCGGCAGGCCATCGCGCGCGAGGCAGAGTTTTACGGCGCCATGGACGGCGCGGCGCGTTTTAATCAACGAGATTCGCTGGCCACGATTCTGATTACGGCGATCAATATTGTGGCCGGGCTCTTAATCGGAACGTTGCAGCAGGGCATCGAGTTGGGAGAGGCGGCGCGCACCTACACCGTGCTCACTGTGGGCGACGGCCTGGTAACGATTATTCCCTCGCTGCTGGTTTCCGTGGCCGGCGGGATTACGCTGACGCGCGCGAACTCCGCCGGAATGCTGGGCGGCGAGATAAGGCAGCAGCTTCTGGCGCGTCCTGCGACGTTGTATATGGCGAGCGCGGTTTCGGCTTTGATGTGCCTGATTCCGGGATTGCCGAAGATTGCTTTTCTGTCCGTGGCCGCGGGATTGTTCTGGGGTGGAAAGCGCATGGCGGCCGCGGCGCCGTCAGCTCTTCCAGTTGAGACTTCACTCCAGGACAAGAAAAAAACCGAGGGCGCGCATGGCTCCGACCTGGCGTCGCTGATGCGGCTCGAAGACCTGACGCTCGAGATCGGCTTTCAACTGATTCCGCTGGTCGACGAAAAGCAGGGCGGGCAACTGCTCAGCCGCGTGCGCTCGCTGCGCCGTCATCTTTCGTCGGAGATGGGGTTCCTGGTGCCGCCCGTGCACATCTCGGACAACCTGCGCCTGAAGCCGCGCGAGTATGTTGTCTCTTTGCGCGGGATCGAGATCGGCCGCTGGCAAACCGAGGGTCCGCATCTGCTGGCCGTTTCCGGCGAACCTGGCCGGCGCCCGCTGACGGGCAGAGAGACGCGCGAGCCGGCTTTCGGTGTTCCCGCGATCTGGATCGCGCCCGCTCTCGAAGAACAGGCCATCGCCGCGGGGTATTCGGTGGTGGACGCGGTCACCGTGATCACCACACACCTTGGAGAACTGATCCGCCAGCATGCGTGGGAGCTGCTGGGCCGCGCTGAGATCAAGCGCCTTCTCGACGCGCTGAATGAGAGCCATCCCAAGCTGCTCGAAGAGCTGGTGCCGAAGTTGCTCACCCTGGGCGAGGTGGCACGGGTCCTGGAGCAGTTGCTGCGCGAGCGGGTGTCGATCCGCGATCTGGGCGCGATTCTGGAGGCGCTGCTCGAGACCGCGCCGGCGGCGAAGAGCCTGGTCGCGCTGGTTGAAGCGGCGAGGGCAGCCTTGGGACGCAGATTGGTGCGGGCATTGGTCGACGGCGACGGCCAGTTGCCGGTGCTTCTGCTCGATGCGGGGCTTGAAGAGGAGATTCTGGCCACGGTTGCGCCGGACGCCGGACAGCGGCTGCTGGCGGCTGGCGGGCGCCCGCCGACATCCGTGGTCCGCCGCCTCACCGATTCTGTGAGATCCCTTATCGGTTCCGCCTCCTCCTCGGCACCGCCCGTGCTTCTTTGTCCCAGTCCGGCTCGCTATTACGTCAAGCGCTGGCTGGACCCGTTGCTGCCGCGCCTGGCAGTGGTTGCGGCCAGTGAAGTTCCACCCGAGATCCGGCTGCGCCCTGTGGGCACGGTTCGATGAAATCGGCGGCGAGTGAGTAGAAGTTGGTCAGAAGAGAGTCTCCGGGTCTTGAGAAGGGGATCGTGATGGGAATGGAAGCAGCGCCCGCAGTGAGAGAGTCAAGGCCGGTACGGCGCGGAGCCGGGAACGGCTATCCGCCGCAGGCAGCGGCCACAGGCGCCTTGACCACCGAACAGGAGCGGGTGTTGCTCGAGCATCTGCCCATCGTGCGCTTTCTGGCTCGCCGCATTCATGAGCGGCTGCCGCAGCATGTGGACATCGAAGACCTGGTCTCGGCCGGCGTGGTGGGGCTGATGGATGCCTTCGCCAAGTTCGATCCCGAGAAGAAGGTGCAGTTTCGCAGCTACGCGCAGTTCCGCATCCGGGGAGCGATTCTGGATTCGCTGCGCACGCTCGACTGGAGCCCGCGCGAGCTGCGCCGCAAGGGGCGCGCGGTTGAAGAGGCGATTCGCGCGCTGACAGCCCGGTTGGGCCGGGCGCCGGGCGAAAACGAAATTGCCGCCGAGATGGAGATGAGTCTCGATGAATATCAGCAGCTGCTGGGAGATCTGAAGGGCCTGGAAATCGGCACGCTGCACGTCGAGCGCAATGAGAACTCGGGCGAAGATGAGCTGGCCTACGTGCCCGGCAAGCCCGAGGACGATCCGCTCTTCCACTGTCTCCGCGGCGAGCTCGAAGAGCGGCTCGCCGACGCCATCCAGCACCTGCCCGACCGCGAGCGGCTGGTGATGACCCTCTACTACTACGAGGAGATGACGATGCGCGAGATCGGCCTGGCGCTGGGCGTGGTCGAGTCGCGCGTTTCGCAGGTCCACGCCTCTGCGGTGGTGCATCTGCGCGCCGCGCTGCGCGACCTGGCCGGCGTAGGCCAAGCAGAGCGGACGGGTCCGAAACCGTCGGCGCGGAGGAAATAATCGCGGCAGAAGGAAGCAAGCGGGCGGAAGGAAATTTGAAGGAAGGTGCCCTTGGCTGAAAAAACGCTCAAGCAGGATGAGATCGATGCGCTGTTCGAAGCCGCACGCAGCCAGGCGCCGGAGGCTGCGCATGCCGAAGTGCGCGCTAAGGTCGTTCCCTATAACTTCTCCTCGGCGGGCCAGATTTCGACCGAGCAGTTGCGCGCCATCAGCTTGCTCAACGATCTTTTCGCGCGCAATCTGACGCATAACCTGGCGGCGTGGCTGCGCACGCGGTTTCAGGTCAACCTGGTTTCGGCCGAGCAGATTCAGTTCAATGAGTTCCTGCTCAGGATACCCGAGATCTGCTACGTGGCTTCGGTGCGCCTGGAGCCGCTGGGGGCACTCGCGGTGCTGCAACTGGACATGGGCCTCGCGCCTCCGGTCATCGATCTGTTGCTGGGCGGGGACGGCAAGGACGGACCGCTGCGCGAGCTGACCGACATCGAGGAATCGATTCTGGCCAGCGTGGTCGAGATCGTCTGCCGCGAGCTGACCGTGGCCTGGCAGCCGGTGGGGTTGAGCTTCCTGTTCGAGCGCCGCCAGATGCAGACCCAGGTGGCGCGCGTTATTTCAGTGGCCGAGAAGACGCTTTGTCTGAGCTTCGAGATTCGCATGCCGCACAGCTCGGGCCTCTTGAACCTGGCTTTTCCGGCTGTGGTCGCGAACACCATTCTGCGCCGGCTGACCACGGACTGGAGCCGGCGCCGCCGCCATGCGGGCGAGACTCAGGCGCGCATGGGCGAGGTGGCGCGCGACATCCGTTTTGGCTGTTCGCTGCAATTGCCGGCGGTGCGCCTGGCGGCAAGCGCTCTCGAACAGGTTGCGCCAGGCGACGTGCTCCGGCTCAACGTGGGCACCAGCGCGCTGTCGGAATGGAGAGTTGCCGGCCAGCGTCTTTCCCTCGCCCAGGCCATGCGCCACGGGGCGCATCGCGCCGCTCGCATCGAGCGCGTTCTCGCCGGGGGTGAACGATGAAGACCTACTTCGAGTGCTGGGTCCAGGTGGCCGCGGCGCTGTTCTCGCAAGCCCTGGCCGGCGAGCCGGAGTTGAGCGAGTCGCTGCCCAAGCCGCTTAACGCGGACGCATTCGGCTGGGCAGCCACCCTGAGCGGCGACGTTCACGGCCGGTTCGCGGTGGTCCTCGACGGCAAAGTTCTGGAGACGCCGCTGGTGGGCGAGGGCGCGGATCAAAAGGCCGGCTGGGAGGAGTTGCTGCGTGAGGCGGCCAGCGCCGCGGCAGGAGACCTGCTGGCTTCAACGGGCAAGAAATGCCAGGTGGCGAGCTTCGCAGCGATCACCGGAGAGGCCAAGATCACGAACGCCTTTCAGCTCCGCTCGGGCGAGCGCGTGTGGACGGTTCTGGTGCGGGATGAGGTCGAGGAAGATGCGGCCGGGCGCGCTGCTGCCTCCGCTCGCGAATCCGAGACGCAGGCTTCGCCGGCCCCGGCGTCCAAGAATCCGGTCCCTTCAGACGACCTGAGGTCCGCGCCGGCGTTGAGCCCGGGGCTTGAGTTGCTGCTCGACGTCGAGCTCGAAGCGTCCTTGCGCTTCGGGTCGCGCGAGATGCCTCTCGGGGAGATTCTCGATCTGGGGCCGGGCGACGTGGTCGAGCTTGATCGCCATGTTGCCGATCCCGTGGACCTGATTGTGGGCGACAAAATTGTGGCGCGCGGCGAGGTGGTCCTGGTGAACGGCAACTTCGGGCTGCGCGTGACCGAGGTGGCAGCGCCGAGGAAGCGTCTGGAGAGCATTCGATGCCTCTTTTGAGCCACCGGCCTGGGCAGGCCTTTCACCGAGCCCCGCAGGAAAGCGCGGATAGGGAGGGATCAGCTGCCAATCACGCCTCTTTCTCGCGCTTGTTTAGGGGAGGCGCCGCGGCTGGCATTCGCGCAGGCATCTTCTCGACTTGCGCCAATCCCCATTGTGGATCGGGCTGGCTGCGCATCTGGCGTCGCCGCGAGACGCCGCTCTTCGAAGGCGGATGGTGCTGCTCGTCAAGCTGCATGGCGGAGCGGGTCGATGCGGCGCTGGGCCGGGAGATGGACGGGCGAGGCAATCCGTGCGAAGGCCACCGGCATCGAATTCCGCTGGGCCTTGTCCTGCTTGAGCAAGGCTGGATCACGAGCGGCGATCTGCGCCGGGCGCTCATGGCGCAGAAGGATGCCGGCGCCGGCCGGCTCGGAAGTTGGCTCGTTCGGAACCGGAGCGCCAGCGAGGAGCAGGTGACGCGTGCACTCGGCCTGCAATGGGGATGCCCGGTGCTGGGGATGGAGTTTCACCATCCCGAAGGGCTGACCGCGCTGGTGCCGCGGCTTTTTGTCGACGCGTTTGGAGCGCTGCCCCTGCGCGTGGCGGCGGGCAGAATTCTCTATCTGGGTTTCGAAGACCATCTTGATCCCGCGCTGGCACTGGCACTGGAGCGCATGACCGGACTCCAGGTCGAGGGCGGACTGGTCGAGGAGTCGGCGTTTCACCCGGCGCACACGCGGCTGCTCGAGGCGCGCTTCCCGGCTGCCGAACTGATCGAGGCGGCGACCGAGCCGGCGTTGTCGGCCGCCTTCGCCAACGCAGTGGAAAGAAACCGCCCGGTGGAGTCGCGTCTGGCGAGGGTGCACGACTGCCTGTGGCTGCGCATGTGGTTGCGCCCGCAAAGCGGGCCGGTGCCGGATATCGGCGCAATCCGCGATCTGATCGGATCCGCGCGCATGCATTGAGGTGAGCCGGTCACGAAGGCGAGGATTCGAAAATCGCACTCCAAAATCGCTCTCCAAAATCGCTCTCAAGGATGGAGCCCGAGCGCCGATAGATCTGAGTGTGGAGGGGCTTGGGCATGAGCGAGATTCGAGCGCTGATCGTCGACGACTCCTCGGTGATGCGCAAGATCGTGGAGCGGGCCCTGCGCCAGGCCGGGCTGGAGTCGCTGGTTGTGCATGAGGCGGGCAGCGGCACCGAGGGGTTGGAGGTATTGAAGGACAAACCGGTGGACCTGATCCTCTCCGACATCAACATGCCCGCCATGGACGGGCTGGAGTTTTTGCGCCAGATTCGCGCGCAGAATCTGGCTCCTGGAGTTCCCGTGGTGATGCTCACCACCGAATCGAGCGAGGAGCACGTGAAGCAGGCCATCCAGGCCGGAGCGCAGGGCTACATTCGCAAGCCATTCACCGCCGAGCAGGTGAAGGAGCGCGTTTTGCCGCTGGTGCGCGCGGCTTAGGGGGCAACATGGCTGCTTTGAACCTGGTCACGCGGGTCCGGCGTACGCCGAAGGATGACGGGAGGGTGCCGTGCTGTTGAATGGTGTGCGTTCCGCCGTCACGGGCGGGCAGAGTGGCGGCAACAGAGGGGTCGCAAGCGCGGCGGCCGGGTGCGAGGGTGGCCGGGGTTCGGTTGGCGCGGGTTCGGTTTGCGAAGTTCCAGGTTGCGAAAGTTCAAGGGAGCGTCCGATGGCGGTTTCATTGCGTGAATCCGTGCAACAGGTCTCCGATCCACGGAATCTGGATGCGAGTGTGGAAGAAGTCTTCCGGACGATGTTGGAGTTTGAGTGCAAGCGCGACACACGACCCGCCGTCGTGGACAAGGAGTCGGTGACGGCGGTGGTGGGATTTGGCGGAATCCTGAGCGGCGCCTGCGTCTTCCGTTCGGGCGCCGGAACGGCCATAAAGATCGCCGCGCAGATGACGGGAATGGAGTTCACCGGAATCGACGACACAGTGAAGGACGGGATCGGCGAGATCTGCAACATGCTCGCCGGAGCGTGGAAGGGCAAGGTTCCAGAACTGGCGGCAAATACCGGGCTCTCGGTTCCCGCGGTCATAACCGGCCGTGACTACAACCTGCATGTGCAGGCCCCGGAGTTTCAGATTCATCACATTTATCGATTCGATGATCAGGTCTTCGAGGTCACGATCGTCTGCGACGGGCTGCAGTAAGCCCCGCAGAGGTTGCGACGATTCCGGCGGGCTGCATTAGGTCTGATGGCCATGGGAACTCCGGCTCAGGAGTCTAAACGCAGGTGCCGTAGCGGGTTGGTACCCGGTTCGCCGAGTCCTAACTTAGCTAACTCGCCGACTCCGCAAACACCCCGATTGGTTTCCTCCCACACTAATTCCCTTTAATTTTTCCCACCCCTTTTCGGTTCTCTTTCTGCAGGGATTCTCCTGTATGGACAGCGGCTACTATGCGGCGATGACGGGCCTGGTGGCGCGCACCGAGGCGCTGGACACGGCGGCGGCCAATCTGGCGAACGCGCAGACGCCGGGATATCGCGCCGAGCGCGAGTTCTTCCGCTCCGTGCTGTTGGGGCCGGACGCGCTGGACTCTCAGCTGGGCCAGACCGTGAACAATTACGGCCTGCTCGGCGGCGACCGGCTGAGCATGGCGCAGGGCGCTCTCGAGGAAACCGGCAACCCACTCGATCTGGCGATTGAGGGCCAGGGATTCTTCATGGTGCAAACGCCGCAGGGCGTGCGCTACACACGAGACGGGAGTTTCCATCGCACCGAGAGCGGGCAGCTGGTGACTGAGGCCGATGAGCCGGTGCTGACTGCTGCAGGCCAACCGATCGTGATTCCGCCCGGCGAAGTGTCGGTGGGCGGTGATGGAACGGTTTCGGTGGCGGGCGGCGCAGTGGCGACCGTCGGTGTCGTCAGCTTTCCTGCCGGAACCGAACTGACGCCCGAGGGCGCGAACCGCTATGTCGCGCCGCAAGGGGCGACGCCGGTTGCGGCCAAAGATGCGGCGGTGCATGAGGGCGCTCTTGAGGCCGCCAATCAGGACGTGGTCCAGGGATCGCTGAATTTGATCGTGATGCAGCGACAGGCGGAGATGATGCAGAGGGCGCTGACCGTCTTCCACACGGAGTTCAACAAGTTTGCCACCGAGGATCTGCCGAAGGTGTGAAATGCGAGTTCATCGTTCACAGTTCACAGTCGGGTCCGCGCCGCTGGCTTCATCGCGGACGGCAACTCGAAACAGAAAACCAAGAACTACGAACTAAGAACTACGAAATGAGAATGACGACCGAAGGAAGTCACCCATGATTCGAGCCTTGTATACAGCCGCCAGCGGCATGAGCGCACAGCAGATGAATCTGGACACGATCGCCAACAACCTGGCCAACTCGTCGACGACAGGATTCCGGCAACTGCGCCTCCAGTTTCAGGACATGGTGTATCAGAACATGGTGACCCCCGGCGCGGCCGAGAGCCAGAACACGGTCTCGGCGGGACTGCAGATCGGCTTGGGAACCAAGTCGGCGGCGACCGAGGTGATTAACACCCAGGGCGAATTGAATGAGACCGACAACCCGCTCGATGCGGCCATCCAGGGCGCGGGGTTTTTTCAGGTGCAGCGGCCCGACGGCACGATCGCCTACACGCGCGCCGGGCAGTTTCACTTGAACAACCAGGGAACCATTGTGACTACGGATGGCGACCCATTGATTCCAACGATCACGATTCCATCGAATGCTACCGCTGTGACGATCACCCAATATGGCGTCGTGAACGCGACCCTGGCCGGGCAGCAGAACCCCTCGCAACTGGGACAGATCCAGCTGGCCACGTTTCCTAATCCCGGCGGCCTAGAAAGTATGGGCAACAACCTGCTGACGGCCACGCTTAGCTCCGGCGATCCGGTGCTGGGAAACCCTGGCGGCACTGAAGGGATGGGCACGTTGCAGCAGGGGTATTTGGAGAACTCGAATGTGGATGTGGTGACGGAGTTTGTGCAGATGGTGCTGGCGCAGCGCGCCTACGAATCGAACTCGAAAGTCATTAAAGCGGCAGATGATATGTATTCCGAAGTCAATAATATGACGCACTAATTCCATGCGTTGATTGAGCGTTTGGCCGGGTGAGAACACCGTGAGACTTGGTTCCATGGTCTTCGTTGGTTTTGTGGCGCTGCTGGTTCTATCGCCGCCGCCGGCCTGCGGCCAGACCGCGGGTGCCGGCTCGCCGCCGCTCGAAGAACGGCCCGGAGTTGTGATCCGTGAGATCGACGATTCCGCGACCGGGGACCGATGGCTTCTGGTCCGCGACATGACGAATCCAGCGGGGCCGGGCAGAATGGTGCGGATCGAGACTGGGAAGGTGGCTTTGGCGGGCGGAGTTGAGGGGGAGGCGGGGCGGAAAGACGCACAGAGCCCGGCCGCCGCGCCAGTTCGTCCCGTAATTCACGCAGGCGACGCGGTGATCGTGGAG
>Ga0208190_1000650_pt1 | contig 13991 bp, 7 predicted proteins | sample June2015DPH_13_1_FD_184708 | JGI IMG/M metagenome (GOLD analysis project Ga0208190, IMG submission 184708) | Peatland microbial communities from SPRUCE experiment site at the Marcell Experimental Forest, Minnesota, USA - June2015DPH_13_10... | ecosystem: Environmental > Terrestrial > Soil >... | reverse complement strand
GTGCAGCCCAGCGCTGCCCGGTGCTCAAAGGCGACATCACGTCGGCGCGCGTTTTGCCGAACAACTGAAACACGGGCACGACCGCATACCCACGCGCACGAATGCCGTCGATAATCATCGGAAGCGCGCGAACCGTTTCCGCACGATTGCCGCCTCCATCGTGTAGCAGAACGATGTTGCCGCAGCGCAGATCGTTGGCCCCGCACGGCGGCAAGTGCGCCAGCACGTAGCCGGAAATCTCTTCGGCCGTGTGCCGCCGCGGCTTGTCGCTCCAATCGTTGGGGTCGATCCGGTTGCCGACCGTGATGTAGCCCATGTCCTGCGCAAATTCCAGCGGCTTCACTTGGTCGGCGGTGTCAGGCTCTTCGTCGATGGCGTAGGGCGGTCGCAGCAGTATGACGTGCACTCCCATAAGGCTAGCAAAAAGCCGCTCCGTCAGATTCAACTCGACTTTCATGTGGGTCGCGGAGATGTTGCTTACGTCGGGATGCGTAAACGTGTGGTTGCCGACGGTATGGCCTTCGTTGTAGATCCGTTTCGCCACGCTGGAGAAGTTATCGGTCTGTACCCCGATCAGAAAGAACGTAGCCGTCGCGTGCTTCTGTTTGAGCACATCAAGAATCTTCGGCGTCCATTCGGGATCGGGGCCGTCATCGAAAGTAAGCGCAACTTCATTCGGGCTGTACCCATAACGTCCCACGCGAAACGGTTCCGGCAGGTTCTGAAAATTTTCGTCGGTGATCAGCTTCGTGTTCGCGTCGATGGTGAGATCGCGAGTGCCGTGAGTTGGTCGATCTTCGATGCGCAGAATCTCGCCCTGGCCCTCCATGTCCACGTCCTGGCCCGGGGGCACATCGCGCAGTTTGTCCGCGGCACCAGCATCGCCAGGTACGTCCCAAATGCGCCACAGGGAACGGTCCTCGCCGCCCAGCCGCCACAGGGCGAAAGTCTTGATGCCTAACGTTTGTGCGGCCCGCATATGGTTCAGAGCCGTCACGGCATCGAGAAACCACACGTCGTGCCGCACACTGCGCTCGTCCAGATAGCTGAAGTGCGGATTCAATGCATCGTCATCAAAGGTCACGTCCTCATCCGAGTCGCGCGCAGCCAGCCAGGCTTCCTGCACGCTGACGGAACTGTCATGCTCCTCCGGGGGAAGCTTCCCCTTCTTTGGCTTCAGCACCCAGTCATAGCCATAATTTGCGATGGCGCAGATCAGCTTCTCCTTCGGGATCACACTTACCGCGAACTTAAGATTGTCGACGAACCAGTCTTGGGACGCGACCGGCCCCGACGACGCTCCCGGATAATGCTCGTCGTAATTCATGATGATCACGCCGTCCGCGGCCGCGGAAATTGCGGCGTAGTCGAACCCCTTGCTGTGTGGAGGCACGCTGACGTACAACTTCATCCCGCGCGCGTGCAAGTCCGCGGAAAGTTCGTTCAGCAGCGCTACATAACCCGGTTGGCCGGAGTCCGGGAAAGCTTCGAAGTCCACCATCAACCCGCCGAAGTGGTCGGAGGAAAGAAATATGCCTACCTGTTTGCGGAACGCCGCCCGCGCCTCAGGATCATTCAAGAATCCGGTAACGTCGCCCACCCAATCGGTGCCGTTGAAATTGTTAACCATGGGGAAGACTTCCATGCTGGGGTCTTCCGCCTTCAGAAACGGCATCACGCGGTCATCGACGGGGCGTGCGCGATCGTTCTGCACCACATCAAAGAACTTGTTGGTCTGGTCGTCTACCCCCTGCAAGCGGCCATCGGGAGTGAGCACATGCAGCCAGTCGGGATAAAGCAAATCGATCTGACGCGAGAAATCGCGCAGCGAAGAAAAGCTGGCCGCATCCCACGGAACATAGAACGCCGCCCGAATGCCTTCTTCCTGGTTTAGTTTGACCTCCGACGCTGGCACCTTCGATTTCCGATGCGAGCGGTTAGCCAATTTCTTTAGCCGATCCCGGGCCTTTTGCTTCTCGTTTTCTTTCAGAGCTCTGAAAGCGCGCTTCTGCGGCGAGAACAGCAGTTCCGGCAGACGCTCGTCCCGCAACGTGGTGTAGACGAAGAAGATGATGAGCGCCGAAAGCGCCGCGACCAGGACGTCTACCAGACGTCTCAGGCGCTTCCAGCGAGCGCGTTGCGGATCATAAAAGACAGGTTCGGCCATGGAAAGCTAAGCGTTAATCGTATGCTGCAAGCGGCAGACGGTCAATTCTTGAGAGAAGGTACAGGGTCGCGGCAAGTGGTAATGAATGAGTAAGATGCGCTTTCTCGCCGCGAAGTTGACTCAACGCGCTATATTCTCATCGTGCTGCAACTGCTGCGTAAGGATGCTCGATTCTTTCTGGCAGGGAGCTTGGTGGCAGTTGCGCTGCGGCTAGTCTTCGTCCTTCACTTTCCCGGCATCGTCGACGACTCCCGCCTGTACGCCGATATCGCCATGAACTGGCTGCAGTATGGCGTCTACGGCATCACCAATTCTGGCCGTGTCGTCCCCACTCTCTCACGGCTGCCCGGATATCCCGCGTTTCTGGCGGCGATTTTCGCCGTCTTCGGCTGGAACAACTTCCGTGCCGTCCTGCTGATCCAGGTCCTGTTCGACCTGGGCATCTGCTATTTGATCGCGGATCTCGTGCGCCGCCTGTTCAGTGACCATGCGGCAAAAGCCGCATTCATGCTTGCTGCCATATGTCCATTCCTCGCCAATTATTCTGCCGCGGCTCTTACCGAAACTCTGGAAATCTTCTTTACCACCCTGGCGCTGGATTTTGCCCTATGCGGGCTCCCATCCTTTTCTCCGGACTCTTACACGTCGAAATCGACCTACACCTGGATCGGCTGCGGCCTCTGCATCGGCGCCAGCATTCTGTTGCGCCCCGACGGCGGAATTCTTCTCGCCGCTGTCGCGGGATATTTGTTTCCACTTTTTCTGAGGACAATCGCAGGGCCAAAGCCAGCAATACTCCGCCCGCTTCCTGTCCTGCGCGCCGGAATTGTTTTGCTCATCGGCGCCCTCGCTCCGTTAGTCCCGTGGACGCTGCGCAACCTGCACACACTGCACCGCTTCGAACCGCTCGCACCTCGCTACGCCAATGATTCCGACGAACCTGTCATGACGGGATTCAATCGCTGGACCAAGACCTGGATCGTAGATTATGTCTCCGTCGAAGAGATCTATTGGAACGTCCCTGGCTCTGAAATAAATGTGGCGCAACTGCCGCGCCGAGCCTTCGACTCGGAAAAGCAGCGCCGTGAAACCGCGCAACTTTTCGCCGACTATAACCTGGATCACGATTTGGCTCCCGAACTCGACGCGCGCTTTGCAGCGCTCGCGGCCGAGCGCATTCACTCCGCTCCGCTGCGTTACTACCTGTGGCTTCCCGCTCTGCGCATCGCCGACATGTGGTTGCGTCCGCGAACCGAGTTGCTGCCTTCCGACCCGCGCTGGTGGGAGTTCAATGACGAACGCAATTGGCTTGCACTCAGTATTGCCTTCGGCGTGGTGAATTTGGCTTACGTGGTGGCAGCCGCCGCTGGTCTGTTGCGAGCGCGCCTATTTTTCGGAATGGGACTGTTCGTCTTATTTCTCGCGCTGCGCTCGCTGTTCCTCGGCTCGCTGGAGAATCCCGAACCTCGCTACACCCTGGAATGCTATCCCGCGGTCATAGTCTTGGCGGCAGCACTCTTTATCGGGAAATCGCATCGCATCCATCGAAACCTCAAATAAACAGGCTTCTAAATCTGGAACGGCGTATGTGAAAAGTTGTATTCAATCGTTTCAAAGCGCCATAACAGTTGAAGATTCAGCTTGCGCTTTGTGGCCCCGCAGTTGCACAATAGCGCCCCATCAGGTCCCCGGGGTCTCAAGTCCGTGCCTAACCTCCTGGGCAAACACAATTGAAAGCATCCGCGTTCTGAGGAGCTCCCCATGCCTTCTGGCTCACGTATAGCTACTCTGTTGATTGGATTCTTCCTCGCCCTCAGCGCTTTAGTCTTGGCACAGACCGCAACCACTTCTCTGCGTGGCACGGTCTATGACGCCAAAGCCGCCGTGGTTTCTGGTGCTACCATCACCATCACGAACCCGGCCACAGGATTCAAACGCACGACCAAGAGCGACGGTCAAGGTAATTACCAGTTTCTCGAGTTACCGCCCGCTAAGTACAACCTGTCGGCCGACTCGCCCGGCTTTGCCACATTGAGCCAAAACGGCATAGAGCTCCAGGTCGCAACCCCCGCCACCTTGAACATCAATATGCAAGTCAGCGGTGGAACCGTAAAAGTGGAAGTGAGCAGCACCGCCCCGCTGGTCAATACTCAGGATGCGAGCATGGGCCATGCGTTCGGAGCGGACCAGATCGCCGACCTCCCCTTCGAAGGCCGTGATCCCGCTGGCATCCTCAGCCTGCAGACCGGCGTTGTGTTCACCGGCAACAGCACGCATATCTCCAGTGCATCCGACAGCCGGGCCGGCGCCGTCAATGGTGCCCGCAGCGACCAGACCAACATCACCCTTGACGGCGTGGACAACAACGACGAACTTCTCGGCACGGCTTTCACGGGAGCGATTCGCGCTCCGCTCGATTCCCTGGAAGAACTGAAAGTAACCACCAGCAATTCTGACGCCGACACGGGTCGCTCCTCGGGAGGGCAGGTATCTGAAGTCACGAAGAGCGGCACCAATCACTTTCACGGCTCGCTGTATGCTTACAACCGGCCCACTTTTACTACGGCAAATGACTGGTTCAACAAGGCCGCGCAAATCCAGGCGAATGAACCCAACACCGCTCCGTTCTTGCTGCGCAATACTTTTGGAGCGAATGTCGGCGGGCCCATCATCAAGGACCGTCTCTTCTTCTTCGCCGCCTACGAGGGCCAGCGCAAACGCGAAGACTTGCAAGTCACGCGCGTTGTTCCCAGCCTGGGCCTGCGCACGGGCAACATCAGCTATCCTTGCACTGAAGATCCGACCTGCCCTAGTAGTGGACTAAACACCCTGTCTCCGAGCCAGATCGCTAGTATGGATCCCGTCTGCTCTACCAACACTCCTCCCACTTGCCCCCTCGGACCGGGAGCGAATCCGCTCATCGCCTACCTTCAGGGTAATCCGAACTCCAGTCCAAACTCCATCTTCAATCTGTATCCACAGCCCAACACGGACACGGTGGGCGACGGCCTCGACTTTCAAGGCTTCACTTTTCCGTCCCCGCTTCCGCAGGGTCTGAACGACTACGTCCTTAAAATCGATTACAACCTCACACGAGACGGTAACCACCGCTTGTTTGTGAAGGGCATCATGGATAACGAACAGCAAGCCGAGCGCAACGTCGGCACCGCCTACACGATTACCGGCGACGGCGGCGAGGAGTTTCCCGGACAGCCTCAATCTGAGACAGAGCACGATAATAACAAGGGCATCACGGTAGGTTATACCGCTACGTTAAGCAGCACCCTGATCAATAATTTTCACTTCGGCTACATCAGCCAGCTAATCAATATCTCAGGCCTGCAGACCCAGCCCTACGTTGATTTCCGTGGCATGGACAACCTCTACGGTTTTACTCCTACCGTCAACACGCACGTGCCGGTAAGGAACATCGTGGACGACTTCACCAAAGTAAAGGGCAGTCACACCCTTCAGTTCGGAGGTAACTACCGGCAAATTGACAACGTGCGCGAATCGAATGAGCAGAACTTTTTTAACGCCCTCACCAATGTCTATTGGCTGAACTTTTCCGGCATCTCAAACACGGGCAGCAGCTTGGATCCTGCCGCTTTCGGCTTTCCCGCCGTCGACTCCGGTTTCAGCGCCAACTACGACTTTGCCATGGATGCGCTCGCTGGCATCATTACCCAAGTCAACGCCAACTACGAACTGGATAAAAACCTGAATGTAATTCCCCAAGGCCTGCTCGTTCCCCGCCATTTTCGCGATCACGAATACGAGTTCTATGCGCAGGATCAATGGAGGATGAAACCCAACTTCACTTTTACCTATGGCCTGCGCTATTCGATTTTGCAGCCTCCCTATGAGACCACCGGAACCCAAGTCGCACCCACACTCAGTCTCCATGACTGGTTCAATCAGCGCGGAATGGCTGCGGCACAAGGACAGGTCTATGATCCGATGATCGGCTTTGCTCTATCAGGCCAGGCCAATGGCAAGCAGCCTTATTGGGGCTACGACTATAAAGATTTTGCTCCGCGCTTCGCCTTCGCCTATTCCCCGAAAGCCGAGGGTGGCTGGTCCAGGCGTTTGTGGGGGGGGCAAGGGAAGACCTCGATTCGTGCCGGCTACGGGATCTATTTCGATCACTTCGGCGAAGGCATCACCAATACTTTCGACCGCGAAGGTTCCTTTGGCTTGACCACTGCCGAAATCAATCCTGCCGGAATTCAGACGGTAGACGGCTCGGCACGCTACTCCGGACTCTACAACATTCCGACGAGCAGCAACGATGGCTGCAGCACGCCTCCCTGCTCGCTCATTGGAGCCCCCCCCACCGGTCCGTTTCCAGTCTTTCCGCCCTCCGGGGCCGCCACTCCCGGCGGCTTCGCCATCACATGGGGCTTGGATGACAAGCTGAAAACTCCCTACTCGCACGTCATTGATTTTTCCATCACTCGCGAGTTGCCATCGAACTTTGTGTTCGAAGCCTCCTACATAGGACGTTTTGCCCATCGCCTCATGCAGGAAGAGGATCTGGCAGAGCCAACCAATCTCTATGATCCTGGCAGCAAGAAAACTTACTTCCAGGCAGCACAAGCTCTGGCCAGGCAGTACTATGCCGGGACACCGATTCAAAACATCAGCGCTTCATCGATCGGCACCAACTACTGGGAGAACAAATTCCCGACAGCCGCGGGCGCGGCTGTCAACCAGCTTTTCGGGACCTCAAGCGAGCCAGCCGGATTCACCCAGCCTTGCCTTGGAAACCCGATTGCCAACTCCAACACCGTAACCGCTACCCAGGCGATGTACGACTTGTTCTGCAATTTCTCGGGTAATGAAACCACAGCCCTCGAACTCGCGGACTCACCGGGATTGATCAATGCCAATACTTGTTTCCCAGCCTGTGCCACCATCAACGGAACCCTGACTCAGGGCTACGACTACTATTCGCCGCAATTCTCTTCCCTGGATGCTTGGCGCAGCATCGGCAACAGCGCCTACAGCGCTGGCCAGTTCAGTCTGCGCCATCGTTCGGGTGGGTTTGCATTTGACCTGAATTACACCTACTCCAAATCAATCGACGTCGGTTCCAACGCCGAACGCGTCAGCACCTTCGAAGGCGGAGGTTTTGCCAGCCAGATCATCAACTCGTGGTTCCCCAGGCAAAATCGTGCCGTCTCCGATTTCGACACCACTCACATCTTCAACGCGAACTGGGTCTACGAGTTGCCGTTTGGCCGTGGCAAACATTTCGGCAGCGGCATGAATAAGATTGCTAACTCAGTGGTTGGCGGCTGGACGTTCTCCGGGCTCTGGCGCTGGTCCAGCGGATACCCATTCAGTCTGATCAGCCCTGAGTGGGCCACCAACTACGACCTGGAAACTCCAGCCGTGCCCATCAGCAGTGCGCGTCCTAAGACCGGCAGTTTTATCGTCGCCCAATCTGGCGGCGGCACCGGACCTAACGTGTTTCAGGACCCGGGAATCACGGATGCCGGCACCAATCCCAACGCCGCCATCAACCTTTTCCGCCCCGCCTATCCCGGCGAAGGAGGACTGCGGAACGGCCTCCGCGGCCCCGGCACGTTTGGAATTGATACAACAGTGACCAAGACTTGGGCCATCAAAGAAAGCCAGCTTGTGAAGTTCAGCTGGTCCATGTTCAACGTGACCAATTCCGCCCGCTTTGACGTGGGAACGATGCAGTTGAACAGCAACGATCAGCTCTCTGCCAGCAGCAGCTTTGGAAATTTCAGTTCAACACTTTCCAATCCGCGCGTGATGGAATTCATGCTGCGTTACGTTTTCTGAAGTTGTAGAAGGTGAGCGGAGATTACGAGCCCTACGACAGCGGCGAGTCGCTCATGCGGAACCGCGTCCGCACGTGCTCCGAGATCAACTCAATCGCCGACCGATTGGTTACCGGGTCACTCTGGGCCAAATATCTCATGGCTTCCACCAGCAGGCGCTGCCCATCCACGTAGCGAGGATCGGACGAGCGTTCTCTTTTTGTGGAACGACCTAATCGCGGAGGAACAGGAATCGTGAACACTTTCGCCATGCGTGGGATCCAAACTAGGATTCTTAAGGCAGTATAGCGCCCTGCCCGCTTTTTTCCGAACACATTCTTGCCCTTCAGATTCAACCACTTAGCCCCGAGGCGACACAAATTTCGTCTTGTTCGTGGTTTTCAGGCGAAACACCTCGTTATTGATCTTGGCGTTGACCTTTATCGCCGAATACCTGGCCGTGCGGGAATCACCCTGGCCCTGCATGAATTTCTGTTGGATGGAGATGCCGCGTTTCACGTCAATCCAAAGAAACGCCTCGCTAAAATAATTCCGCACTTTTTCGCTCTTCGGAACCAGGTGCAGTTTCGCGGTGGTGATGCCGTCAATGGTCTCATCGCCCTCAAAATTTACCTCAAAGGATTTTTTCAAGTCCTGCCCACTGCCCCCGAAGCCCAGCACCAGATAGCTTTCGATCTCGCCATGGTTCGCGCCCGTCGAGTACTCAATCACCTGCTCAATCTTTGGCTGGTACACCTGCAGCTTGCCATCCTTATAGAGCACGTATTTGCGATCGGGTTCCCTGATGTCAGCTAGCATTTCGATGTCTGGACCCGACCGGCGATAGTAAACCGTGCCCTTCTGTAGGTCGTGTTCATCTACCACTTTCTGATACTGATCCCATTCGAAATCGGCTTGCGCCGTCTGGAAGTGAGCCGCCACCGCATCCATCGTCTGCAGGACGCTGTCCAGGGTCACGGGCTCCTTCGCTTGCAGAGCAGAGGAAGAGCTCACTACTGCCAGCGAGAGCAGGCCGATGGAGATCTGCGCTGTGGAGGACGAACTCACTACCACCAGCCAGAGCAAGACGATGGGGATCATGTTTGTTTCACTATTCTCTCTTCACCCAAACCCGGTAGCTCTGGATCTTCCCCGTGCGATCGGAAACGGCCTCATACTTCACGATCGATACCGCGCCCGAAATCGGCTCGATGATCTTTAACAGCTGATCGCGGACCGAGCCGTCGTCCCCGGGCGAAAGCCCAGCTCCCGAAATCTCGTAGACAAGTCCGCCTTGCGCATCGGGCGTAACCAATACACCGCTCAGATGCGGGTTCCGAGGCACGGGTTTATCGTTGAAGTTGATCCAGTAAGGCGAGGAGAAGATGAAAAGGAGAATCAGCGTGACCATGATGTCGTAATGCAACGTGCCACGCTCATGCTGCCAGAAAATATAGCTTCGGATTGTAGGCCAAACGCCGCTCATCGGTAGGGATGGCGCGCCTGCGACCGTCGTGCTGATTTCCACACGCTGCAAGTCTAGTGACCGCGTCCTTTCTTAGCAAATAACGGCTTCTAGCTCCTAAGCTTCTGACCTCATGCGGTTCAGGCTAGAAGCTTTTTGCCGTAATCCTCTCCGCCCCCACATAGGGCCGCAGCACGTCCGGAATGATCACGCTCCCATCGGCTTGCTGATAGTTCTCCACAATCGCTACCCAAGTTCGGCCGACGGCAAGCCCGCTTCCATTCAGCGTATGCACGAACTCGGTCTTGTTCTTGCCTTCCGGACGATAGCGAATGTTCGCCCGCCGCGCTTGGTACGACTCAAAATTTGAGCACGAGGAAATCTCGCGAAACAACTTCTGTCCCGGCAGCCACACTTCAATGTCATACGTCTTCGCCGAGGAAGGCCCCATGTCCCCGGTGCACAACGTCACCGTTCGATAATGAAGGCCAAGCTTCTGCAGCACCGTCTCTGCATTCCGCGTCAGCTTCTCGTGCTCTTCATACGAGTTCTCCGGCCGGGAAAACTTCACCAGTTCCACTTTTTGAAATTGGTGCTGCCGTATGATGCCGCGCACGTCCTTCCCGTACGATCCCGCCTCGCTTCGAAAACACGGCGTATACGCCGTAAGCGAAATCGGCAACCGTGCCGCATCGAGAACTTCATCGCGATATAGATTCGTGACCGGCACCTCAGCCGTCGGAATCAACCAGAGATCCTTTTCTCCGTGCGGAACGCGAAACAAATCCGCCGCAAACTTCGGCAACTGCCCCGTGCCATACATCGACTCCGAATTGACCAGATAAGGCGGCAGTACCTCCGTGTACCCGTGCTCACGCGTATGCAAGTCGAGCATAAAATTTGCCAGCGCCCGTTCCAGTTTCGCGCCCAGATCCCAATAAACCGCAAACCGCGCCCCCGTTAGCTTGACGGCGCGTTCCAGGTCAAGCACGCCGAGTTCCGCGCCCAGTTCCCAGTGCGGCTTGGGCGTGAAGTCAAACTTCGGCGGCGTTCCCCAGCGCCGGACCTCTACGTTATCTTCCGCGCGGTGGCCCACCGGTACGCTTACCTGTGGCAGGTTGGGGATTCCCGAAAGAATATCCTGCAGGCGGGCGTCGAGGTCCGCAGCGGTTTTTTCCAGCGCTTGAATCTGCTCACGCAGATCCTTGGTCTGAGCGATGGCCGCGGTCGCGTCCTGCCCCGCCTTTTTCAACTTGGCGATCTCTTCGGAAGCTTTATTCCGCTGCGCCTTCATGGTCTCAGCTTCCGTGATGGCCTGGCGGCGGTGGGTGTCGACCTCGCGGAAATCCTTCAACACGGCAGCTGGGTTCGCGCCGCGCTGCCGCAGCATTTCTTCCACCCGAGACAGATTGTCACGCACAAAATTCAGATCGAGCATGGGAACCAATTACTCTATCGGAAACCGGGTGGAGAATGCACGCTTCCCCCGACCGCTGCGCTACGAACAGCTGACATTGACGAGAACCGGGCGTCGATGAACTACGATTTCCCGCAGCAACACAATGCTCAGAAGCAAGAGCACCCAAACCTGAAGCGACATCACCAGCGCCTCCCATCACCAATGATTCGTTAATGCCCTGGGAATGCGCCCGGCAATCTGCACGGTTTCCAGCGGCGTCAATCCTGACATCGGAAAAGGAAGCATCAACCCCAATGACACCAGCGCAGCAAAACGTTCTCTTCGAAACGAAACAAATGCCCAGCTCCACTGTACTGGATGTGGCGTCAAGGCTGGACTACGGTCAGTTCGAAAAGCCCGGTTCAACCTAGTGGCTAAGAAACCTCGTCGTCTTCATTCATCGCGCGACAATCAAACTCTTCTTAAGCGTCATCAACCGAGGCGGTCTCAAACGCAGCAATAGTTCGCCCTCACGAGATCTCGTGAAGTCCCGAGGACCTGTGACAGAGAACTAGCCGTAAATAGCTGATCTCACAGTGAATGCGATTGGCGGCGAGCTTGCATTGAGTCTCGTCGAGGCGCGCGGGAGAACGATGTTCACCGGTTGTCGCCAATTTTCGATCTACTGGAGATTTCAATGCTAAAACCGAGCGCTGTACTCTCTCGCATTCTGTCGTTGCTGCTGCTTCCACCGGCTGCTGCTGCTTTTTCCTCCGCGCAGCTCATGAAAGGTTCCGTTGCACCCGTGGCCGCCATTACGGCGGCCGGAGCGGCGATGGAGTACGGAGAAGACAACGCTCATTCCGACCGCTCTGAGCACCGCGATAAGAGCGGCGACTCAATTACAATCCGCTCACCCCGCGAGGGCCAAGTCATAACAACCAGTCCGCTTAGGGTAAGCCTGACGTTGGGTCGCAAACTTGATCGCAAGACGCTCCGAGTGGTTTTCAATGGCAAAGATGTCACTTCCCGCTTCACGACTCACCACGAGGATGACGACGATGGAAAAGCATCGGCAACACTAACGTCGTCCGATGGGCTACGAAAGGGCGAGAACAGATTACGGGTCCACGCCCACGGCGCGGATGGCCACGTAATGGAGCGGGTGCGGTTCTACTATTCCGCTGGCCTGCAGGCTGGGCAGAACCGGCCATCGTGGCTGCCTCCCAGTATCGGACTCTCGCTCAATGGGTTACCAGGAGCGCAGGTTGCACCGTTGTGATCCGATTCGCCGGGTTTTGAACATGAAACTACTACAGTTTTACTACAGTGTTTCCAGCGACAAGAGACCTCGCTGAGGTGACCACGATTCCGCCAGAAATCCTCAATAAGTGATAACTGATTTCAACAACTAAGAGAATTCTCTACTCTACTATATTTTTCAATGGGTCACCAGGAGTGCAGGTTGCACCGTTGTGATCCGATTCGCCGCGTTTTGAACATGGACCTACTACAGTTTTACTACAGTTGTTCGAGCGACAGGCGGCGTTAACGTCGCCACGATTTTCACCATGGAGGACGGGTCGATGACTGTAAAAACGATTTTCGCCACTTGGGGACATTACTTAATGTTGCGGAAGTTACCAAACCCTTCCGAAGAAAACTGAATAAGATTGCAGCTTTCCGTTCACATTAGGACGATAGTTCTGTGCGTTCCAGATCGTGTTATCGGTGTAGCTTCCGTAGTTGAAACGGAGACCGCCATCAAATCCGGCGCGAAGGTGGTAATTGCCCATGGCTCCCACAAGGGTCTGCGGCACGTTTACCTGGGAGACCGGGCCCGCGCCGGTGCCGAGCGCTCCGGCAAAAGCCGCAGCAAAAGCGGCTTCAGAGGGGTAGCCAGCAACAGAAACAGCTCCTGGGAAGTTGGGATAATCCGCCGGATTGAGGTCAGGGCGCCAGCCGCTGTGGGCAAGCGATCGCGCGAAGTTAAAATTGAGCCCCACTCGCTTCTTGAGTTCATAGGCGGAGTGAATCGAAAAAGTCTGACTTAGCTGCTTATAAGGCACTAGCGGTTGGGTATAGACACCGACAGCGGGGTCGTTGGCGAGCTGCATATCCGTGCGCAGATTGTCTTGCAGGTAAGTGTATCCACCACCAATGCTCCACTGCGGAACCGGCTTGATGGTCACGAACGTGGTATCGGTATAAAGGTGGTTGGTCCGCTGCACTACGGGAAACGACTGCTGCAAAATTACATCGCCGTCGTTGCCGATCGTGAACCAGTGAACCGGAGTAATGGTGACGTCACCAAACACACGGTGATTGGTGTGCGGGTCCGTGACATAACCAGGATCGTGTGTGCCAGTCCATTCATAGCCCACTCGTGCGTTCCACAGTTCCGCGCTGTAAAAATGCAAGGCTGTACCTGCAGTGTTGCTGAAACTAACGGGCACGACGTAGAGCGGATCTGTATTATCGGGCGAAGAGAATTGCGGCCACAAACCTGCATTTGACCGCGTAATATTCATGCGCTTGTAGTACACCTCCACATCGAACTGTTTTGACACGCGGTAAGCCAGCTTCAGACCCTCCCAATGCCTGTGCAAAGAGGGGTTGCCAAAAACGTAAAACACGGTTGGGTCAGCAAGAGAATACGACGAGACAAACTCGTTCACCAGATTCTGCTCATGAAAGTCAGCCACCGCTCGCAGCTGGGAAACTGGATTCCATGTCAGCGTGGCGTCCGCGTTAAGAGAGTTTTGGGAGTGATTGCCGGTAACTAGAACTCGCGGATCGGACGGAGTATATAGGTTGTTTGTTCGCGCATAGCTGACGTCGCCGTTCAAGGTGACGTGATGCGCCACCGCCATGCTGATCTGCAGCAGATCGGCCTGCGTTTGATGGCTGGGCAACACGCTGTGGACGTAGGGGCCCGCCGGAGTATAGGGGATGTTTTCGCTGGTGGGGATGGTGCCGGATGTTCCGTAGATATCTATCGGATTCTGCATGCGGTCGTTAAAGCTACGATACTCGTGCTGATAGACGAGCTTCAGAAGCTTTCCTAACTTAACCTCAGCGCCTCCGGCTATGTTTCGCGTCGTGTAGTTTAAGGTGCGGTACTCGGAAGCGGAATGGCAGTTGGCGCAGCCACTGTTGTCTATT
>Ga0208190_1000649_pt1 | contig 13997 bp, 7 predicted proteins | sample June2015DPH_13_1_FD_184708 | JGI IMG/M metagenome (GOLD analysis project Ga0208190, IMG submission 184708) | Peatland microbial communities from SPRUCE experiment site at the Marcell Experimental Forest, Minnesota, USA - June2015DPH_13_10... | ecosystem: Environmental > Terrestrial > Soil >... | reverse complement strand
CGAAGTTTGCCGATCATTTCACCTGTTTGGCGCACAATAGTCTCATGATCGACACGCAGACCGCGACCGCTCCGCCATCGCTACCCGTTCTCCCGCCTGCCTTTTTTCTAACCACTAACCACTACCCACTAACCTCTGCTTTTCCGGCGCACACTCATTCCATGATCCGTTTCTACCCAGGAACTGCGCACACCAGCATCGCTCCCTCGCTCCCTTGCTCCCTCACTCCCGGTCTTTCGGGTCCCTGTTCCCTGTTCCTTATTCCCTGCCTCTACCCACCCCCCCTGCCGTTTTGTGAAACTGTGAAACTGTGAAACTGTGGAGCCTTTATAATCAATGCCTTACAGCCACTTGTCACACAGTTTCACAGAAACTGTGAACTTTTTTCGTCGCGACGAAAACATGCGCAACCGAAGCTCAAATCACTCAAAAGGAAACGGATAGCGGAGAATTCATCGCTAAAATCCGTTCTCTAAAAATCGCTGAAAAACAGCCGATTTCTGAGAACCGCTGAAATTTGCTCTTTCTGTGCTGAATGCCACGGCTGATAGCAGAAGCCCGGCCTTACCGCGTGCTACCTGCTGGCTATCGGCTATTGGCTATTGGCTATCGGCTATTGCTAGAACGTCGTCGACACGGTAAGCCGGAAGGTCTTGCGCGGCTCGCGGAAGATGTTCTGCGAGCCGTAGGCTTCGATGGCTTCCCCGTAGCTGAAATCGCCCGCGCCGCCTGGCGGGAACATGGCGCGGGTAATCAACTCTGCCGAGCAGCTCAGTTGCTTCTGGCCCAGGCTCACTTCGTTGCAAAACGGCGTTTCATACAACCGCAGCGGGTTATAGGCGTAGTAGAGGCGGAAGGGAGCATTGATGACCGGCATAATCACCGAAAGCTCGGTGCCCAGGGACATGCGCGGAACGAAGTTGGTGCCACTCACCGGGCGAATATCCTTCTTGAACCCGACTTGGGAGCCGGGTATTCCGCCCTGACAGGATCCGTTGTTGTAGACCGGGCAGCCATAGAGCGGAGCCGTCAGGCTGGCGAAGCCCTCCGGGCTTTGCGTCAACTGGCCATGACTCAGCGCGGTATCGATGCCGAAGTCGTCGAAGAATGAGAACATGAAGGGCCCGACCACGGGGATGCGGTACTCCACGTTGCTCGTTAAATTTGTATCGCCGCCGATGGAGGCAATGCCGTAGATCGGAAGCGGCACCTGGATGCACTGATTGTCCTCGGGGTTGGTCGGGTCGCGGGGGACGCAACTGCCGTCAGGATTGGTGAGCTGGAAGTTGACCCGCGTGGGCACATAGCCGTAGGGCGTCGCGCCGCGCACATCAAAGCCGCGCAACTCCTGCTCGCCGCCGGCGTAGAAACGGTTGTTCGGCGGAGCCACATCGCCGCCAAATCCACTGATGTACCCCAACTGCGCGCGCAGCGCCAGCACGTTGTGCCCTTCTTTGGAAAACTTCAGGTAATGCATGGGGATGAATTGCTTGTACGCCACAACCGGGTTGACATAGCGGACACTGCCCCAAAGACCTGCAGTCTGCACAAACGCCGTGTATTGCTTGCCCTCGCGCGGGCGCAGCGGATTACTGACCGTGTCGTACGTGTAGGTGAACGAGATATTGCTGTTGATGATGCCGGCCAGCGGGTTCGATCCCTGCACCCCGGAACGGAAAGAGATGGTCTGGAAGAATGTTGCCGACGCCGAACTGAACGCCGTAATCGTGGACTTGGTGAGCGAGTAGGTCATGCCGACGCGCTGGAACGCATGTCTCTTGAGCGGATAGCTGACGGAGAAGTTCATGCCATCCGAGCCCACGTTGTAGTTCTGCGTCAGCGACTTCTCCGCCGCGGACAGGTTCAGGTCGGCGCCCGTGGTGGCCTGGTAGTTCTTGGCTGCGTTGTAGTCCTGCTTATTGTTGAATACCTGGAATCCAATGTTGATCGGGCGGTTGCGAAAGTAAGGCTGCGTGAAACCGAAAAGGAAGGTACGGCTGATGCTGCCCAGATTCGCCTGAAGGCTGAGTGTTTCGCCCAATCCAAGGAAGTTGTTGGTCGAGTAGTTCAGCCCCAGGAAGGCGCCGGAGTACCCGCTGACTCCGCCGTTGAGCCCGATCGAGTTCTTGCCCTTCTCCTTCACCTTCAACAGCAGCTCAACCGTACCGTTATCGGGATCCTGGTGAGCCTCGGAGTCTTGATCCACTTTCAGCGGATCGAAGTATTCCAGCTGGTTCAGGCGCAGCAGGCTGTACTCCCACAACTGCGAGTTGTAGACCGAACCTTCGTCCAGCAGCAGCTCGCGGCGGATGACCTTATCGCGGGTAATGGTGTTGCCCGTGAACTCGATGCGCGAGACGAAGAACTGCTTACCCTCATCGATGTCGATTTTCAGCGACACAGTCTTCTTTTGGTCGTCGTAGACGGGCGTGGGGATGGCGCCGAAGTTGATATAGCCCAGGCCCCCATAGGCCTTCTTCAGGTTGTCCAGACCCTTGCTGATTTCGGTGGCGCTGAACCAGTCGCCGTCCTTGATGGGGAAGGTGGCGCGCAGTGCCTTCAGGTTGTTGATCTGTTTGTTGCCCGTGAACGTAATGGTGCCCAGGTGGTAGCGTTCTCCCTCTTCAATGGTCATGGAGATATCGATGCGCTTACCGTTGTTCGGCCTGAATGTGAACCAGTTAAGGCCGCCCTCATCGCGAATCTGGGTCTTCGGCTGCTCCACAGCGGCGTTCGCATAGCCCTTGTCGCGGTAGGCCTGTCGCACCCGCTCTGTATCCTCCTCGAGCTTCGAGGAATCGTAAGTCTGGGGGAAGATATCCTCAAAAATAATTGAATACGGAATTCCGATCGGCTTGAGGTTCTTCATCGCGCGCCGCAGGTAAAGCGCGTTCAGATGTTGATTGCCCACGAAGGTAATCTTGCCCACCTTCACCACCGGGCCTTCCTTGATGTTGAACGTCACTTGCACCGAGGCCGGAGGGACCGTCTTGACGTCGGTCTTCACGGTCGCGAACTGGTGGCCGTGCGTGGCAAGTAGTTCCTTGATCACGTTCTCCGCGTGCTTGATCCGGGTGGGGTCGTACTGGCTCTCCACCGAAAGGCCCACCTTCTCCTTTTTGAAAGCGTCCAGGATGTCGGAGTTGGTCACCGAGTTATTGCCTTTGTAAACGATGTCGCGGATCGTCGGCTTCTCCCGGACAAAAACGTCGAGGATCACGCCGTGCTCTGAGTCCTCCCGCTCCAACCGCAGGTCTTCAAAGTAGCCGGTGTTCCAAAGCGAGTTGAAGTCGCGTTCGATCGAGATGGGATCGTATGTGTCCCCCGGATGGGTAAACATGCGAGCGAGAATGGTTTCCTTGGGAATGCGCCGGTTGCCGATGACGCGGATTTGATCGATCGTATCGGATGTCTGCGCGAACGCTGCTCCTGCGCTCGACACCAGCGCCAGCAGCATAAGGGCGCGGGCCGCGCCGAGCAACAGGCGCCTGACAGTCGATCCGGCGCCGGAGATGGAAGTGTGCCTGATCTTCACCGGGTGTAAGCCCTGCGGCGAGCACAAAGTCTCTTTCGTACCAAAGTTCGGCTTCACAGGAAGAATTTGCACACCCTCATTCGCTGAAAATCCGTCTTTCCTCGGAGTCTATGATCGTTCCTTAAGGAAAGATCGATTCTACAGGACCGCGCCCATCCTCCCCAAACTCCCGGGGGCCCAAGAAACAAGTCCTCGTTGCTGGGGTGGAAACTCCGGGGTCCCCGACGACAAGTGGCTCGAAGAGCCTGGGTCGATGAGGCGGGAACTCCGGGGCCGCCGGGGTCGCAGCGAAAGCAATTTACTGCTCGGCCGGAATCTCGCCACACTGACTGATCTCAAGACCCGTCCTGCCACAACTCCCCCGCCGTGCTCGTCGCCGGAAACTGGGATGAATCCCGTTGTCTGGAGTCCGTCTCACAGTCTACCGAAACCAGGCGGACTGCGATGTCTGTTCGTTCTTCCGCTCATGGCGGTATTCTCGTTAGACGCGCAACCCGGGTTCTGGACATCCTCCGCCAGATGACCGATTTCAATCGCCGAATCTTTTCCACGCAACGGTCGTCCTATCACTGTGGGCGCCGATTCAAACCACCTGTTTCCCCGCCCTCGTTCTCATCGTCGTGGTCGATCAGCTAGCATAGTATGTTCATTGAAACACTTGGCCGGACTGACGCTTCGTTGCCATCCGGCCGGTACGCGAGGAGCCGGCGCGCGCCGGAGCATAGCTCAAAGCCGGCCCCGGTTTGCGGCTGCGGTTGATGGCGGGCTAGTAAGTGGCGGGAACACCATCGAAACGCGGGCCGAGGAGCGAATACCAGTCTTATGATGTGGATTGTCCGGCTTGCGCTGCGGCGGCCTTATACCTTTGTCGTCTTTGCGCTCTTGATTTTGATCCTTGGCGCGGTTTTTGGGCTGCGGTTGATGGCGGGCCAGTAAGCGGCGGGAACACCATCGAAACGCGGGCCGAGGAGCGAATACCAGTCTTATGATGTGGATTGTCCGGCTTGCGCTGCGGCGGCCTTATACCTTTGTCGTCTTTGCGCTACTGATTTTGATCCTTGGCGTCTACAGCATCGAGACGATGCCGGCGGACATCTTTCCCAACATCGATATACCGGTGGTCACCGTGGTATGGCAATTCGGCGGTTTGTCTGCCAATCAGATCGCCAACCGCATTGTGACCAACGCCGAGCGGGGCATGACCACTACGGTCAACGACATCGACCACATCGAATCGCAGTCCGACCACATCGAATCGCAGTCGCTGGTGGGCGTCGGGATCATCAAGATCTTCTTCCATCCCAATGTGAATATCGGCCAGGCGGTGGCACAAGTGACTTCCATCAGCCAAGTGCAGTTGCGCTCCCTGCCGCAGGGGACCACGCCGCCGTTCATCATCCAGTACAACGCTTCCAGCGTGCCGGTTCTGCAACTCGGTCTCTCCGGTCCCGGCTTGAATGAGCAGCAGTTGAACGACATCGCCACGCAGACGATCCGCCTGCAACTGGCCACCGTAGAAGGCGCGCAAACGCCATTTCCATACGGCGGCAAACAGCGCCAGATTGAGGTCGACCTCGATCTGAACGCGCTCGAGGCCCGGGGACTGTCACCCGCCGACGTGGTGAACGCCTTCACCGCTCAAAACGTGATCGCACCCTCGGGCAGCATCAAACTGGACCGCTTTGAGTACCAGGTGGAGACCAACTCCGCGCCTTCCGTTCTGGATGCGTTGGACGACTTGCCCATCAAGACGGCGAATGGGTCGGTGGTTTATATCCGCGACGTGGCCCACGTGCGCGACGGGAGTCCGCCACAAACCAACATCGTCCGCGTCGACGGCCGCCGCGCCATCATGATGAACGTCATGAAAACCGGATCGTCGTCGACCCTGGACATCATCAGGAACGTGAACGCAATCATCTCCAGCCCGGGATTGAAGGGCCAACTGCCTCCGCAACTCAAGATCGCTGCTCTCTCCGATCAGTCGATCTTTGTGCGTAGCGCAATCAGCGGCGTGGTCCGCGAGGCGATCATCGCCGCCTGCCTCACCGCAACCATGATTCTGGTTTTCCTGGGCAGCTTCCGCTCCACCATCATCATCGCGGTCTCCATTCCGCTTTCGATTCTCTGCTCCCTGATCGTGCTCGGCGCGTTGCACGAGACCATCAACATCATGACTCTGGGCGGCATGGCGCTGGCTGTGGGCATTCTGGTTGACGATGCGACCGTGGCCATCGAGAACATCAACCGGTATCTAGAGACAGGACGCGAACTGGAGCAAGCTATCCTCGAAGGGTCCGCGCAAATCGCCACACCCGCGTTCGTCTCCACACTCGCCATCTGCATCGTTTTCGTGCCCATGTTCTTCTTGAGCGGCGTGGCGCGCTACCTGTTTGTGCCCATGGCCGAGGCTGTGGTCTTCGCCATGCTCGCCAGCTACTTTCTGTCGCGCACGCTCGTGCCTACCATGGCCAAGTACCTGCTGAAGGAGCACGACGATACGCAGGCGGCGAGAAAACAAGCCAGCCGCAACCCGTTCACGCGATTTCAACGCGGATTCGAGCACGCCTTCGACCGTTTTCGCCGCGGCTATCTGAGCCTGCTCACTCTGTGCGTCGATCACGCGGGCGCCTTCCTGATCTTCTTTCTGGCGTTTGCCCTGCTCTCGCTGGGACTGACGCCGTTCCTTGGGCAGGACTTCTTCCCTTCGGTTGACTCCGGCCAGTTCATGATTCACGTGCGCGCGCACACCGGCATGCGCATCGAGGAGACCGCTGCTCTCTGCGACCACATCGAGTCGACCATCCGCCAGGAGATCCCGTCCGATGAGCTGGTTACGATTCTCGACAACATTGGCCTGCCGTACTCTTCGCTGAATCTCTCTTACTCCACCTCGGCGCCGGTGGGTACGGCGGACGCCGACATACAGGTGCAGTTGAGACACGATCACCATCCAAGCGAGATGTACATTGGGCGTCTGCGCGAGGTGCTGGCCCGCGATTACCCCGGCGTCACGTTCTATGTTGTGCCGGTCGACATCGTCACCCAGATTCTGAATTTCGGATTATCCTCGCCCATCGACATTCAAATCGTCGGCCCCAATCTCTATGCCGATCGCGCCCTGGCCGAACGCATGCTGAATGAGATCCGCTACGTTCGCGGAGCGGCCGACGCGCGCATCCAGCAACCTTTCAACGATCCCAACTTCACGGTGAATGTCGACCGCACGCGCGCCGCGAACACAGGCCTTACGCAGCAGAACGTGGCCCAGGGCCTGCTGGTGGCGCTGAGCGGCAGTTTCCAGACCAGCCCGAACTTCTATCTCGATCCGCGCAATGGAGTTTCGTACAACATCGCCATTCAGGCGCCGCAATACCGGCTGGACACGATGGCCGCACTTGAGAGCCTGCCGATCACCGGCTCGGCAACCAACACGGCCCTGACCGAACCCTCCACCAACACTTCGACGGGAGCTCCCGGCGCTGCGCCGCTGGGCAGTGTTGTTCCCTCACAGACTTCCGGGGCCACGACAGCCGCACCCGGTGCCCCACGGCCTGTGCAGGTGTTGAGCAACCTCGCCAACCAACACGGCCCTGACCGAACCCTCCACCAACACTTCGACGGGAGCTCCCGGCGCTGCGCCGCTGGGCAGTGTTGTTCCCTCACAGACTTTCGGGGCCACGACAGCCGCACCCGGTGCCCCACGGCCTGTGCAGGTGTTGAGCAACCTCGCCACCTTCGTCCCCGGCGCCGAGCAGGGAACGATCAGCCACTATGACGTACAGCCTGTGATCGACATTTACACCAACGTGGAAGGCACCGACCTGGGCAGCGTGACCCGGGCGATGGAAAAAATCGTCGCCTCCCATCGGAAGGACCTGCCCCGCGGTTCGGAGTTCATCCTCCGCGGCCAGAGCCAGACGATGCACAGTTCTTATTTCGCTCTCCTCAGTGGCCTGGCCTTCTCCATTCTGCTGGTCTACCTGCTCATCGTGGTGAACTTCCAGTCCTGGCTCGATCCGTTTCTCATCATTTCGGCGTTGCCGGCGGCGCTCGCGGGAATCGTCTGGTTTCTTTTCCTCACCGGGACGCGGCTAAGTGTGCCCGCGCTCACTGGAGCCATTATGTGCATGGGCGTTGCCACAGCCAACTCCATTCTGGTGGTGAGTTTTGCGCGCGAGCAGATGGAGATTCTTGTTGGCGATGCCCGTCGCGCCGCGCTGAATGCGGGCTTTGTCCGCCTGCGCCCGGTGCTGATGACTGCGCTGGCCATGATCATCGGCATGGTGCCCATGGCGCTCGGCCTCGGCGACGGCGGCGAGCAGAACGCCCCGCTCGGCCGCGCCGTCATCGGCGGTCTGCTGCTGGCCACGGTGGCCACGCTTTTTTTTGTGCCGGCTTTCTTCTCTTTCATTCACGGCCGCATTGAGCGGCAGCGCGAGCGGGACGACGAATTCGACGCCGCGCGATTCGACGAATTCGACGCCAGACCGGAGTAGGTGCTCATGAACCAGGAACCGAATCCACATTCTCAACCCGCCGCGGCCAGCCACGAAACCGCTCCGGAAGCAACTCCTCTCTCGCCGCGCAAGGCTATGGCTGGCGTGGCCGTGGTTCTGCTCATCCTGGTGGTGCTCGCGGCTGTAGGCATCCTCCGCCGCATTCATGCCGGCGACGTTCTCGCCGCGCGCACCAACTCTATGGCCGCGCCCACGGTCTCAGTTGCGACCGCAAAGGCCGGCGCGCCCGTTGAAACGCTCATCCTTCCCGGCAATGTGACTGCGTTTACCGACTCGCCCATCTACGCCCGCACCGATGGCTACCTGGACCACTGGTATTTCGACATCGGCGCCAGGGTGAAAAAGGGTGCGCTGCTGGCCGTGATCTCCACGCCCGAACTCGACAGACAGGTTTCGCAGGCCGAGTCGGATCTGGCAACGGCTGAGGCCACCGCCAACAATGCGCGCATCCAGGCGGAGCGGTACTCGGGACTGGTCAAATCCAACGCCGTCTCGCAGCAGGACACCGACACCTTCGTGAACCAGGCCGCCGCCACCGCGGCAGCGGTCAAGTCCGCCCAGGCCAACTTGCAGCGCCTGCGCGAAATGCAATCGTTCGAGAAAGTCTATGCGCCATTCGACGGCGTGGTGACGGCCCGTGAAGTCGATACCGGCCAATTAATCAGTTCAGGTTCCGGCCAGGGCGCCGGCACCGAGCTCTTCCACATGCAGGCGTTGCAAACACTGCGCGTCTACACCAACGTGCCGCAGCTTTTCTCGCAAACCATGAAACGCGGAATGAAAGTCGGACTTACTTTTCCCGAGTACCCAGGCAAGACCTTCGAGGGTACCCTCGTCCGCACCGCCGACGCCATCGATCCCGTCAGCCGCACGCTGCTGGTGGAGGTGGACGTGGATAACCGTTCCGGCACGCTGATGCCCGGCTCGCTGGCGCAGGTTCATTTCAAGACTCCTTCTGCCGGGCCGGCGTACATCGTGCCTGCATCGGCGCTGATCTTTCGCCGCGAGGGGATTCAATTATCGATTGTGACCAGCAGTGGCGCTGGGACGGTCGCCCATCTGATTCCTGTCACCATCGGCGAGGACGACGGCGCCACGGTCCAGATTGTCAGCGGCCTCACTCCAAATGACAAAGTCATCCAGGATCCGCCCGACTCGCTGATCGACAACGAAAAAGTGACGGTGGAATCGTCCCAGAGCAGTGCGTTTGGCGCGGGAGGTCTCTGACCATGGCGGAACCGTCGCCAAAGAATCGTGCACCGTCGCTGCACACCCGTATCGGTGAATACACCCTTGTGTGCGCATCGTTGGCGCTGATTCTTGTCTCCGGCTGCAAACCTGTCGGGCCCAACTACAGTCGCCCCGGCTACAGCGCCCCGCCAGCTTATAAAGAATCCGGCGCAACAACCGTAGTCCTTCCTCCGCCCAATCCGCAGGGCGGCGCATGGCAGCCCGCGAATCCCTCTGACGGAATGTTGAAGGGGAAGTGGTGGGAGATCTACGAGGACCCGCAGTTGAACAAACTTGAAGAGCGCATCGACTCCAGCAATGTGCGGCTCCGCCAGGCAATGGAGCTTTATCTGGCCGCGGAAGCCCAGGTTCGCGCCGCACGCGCCAATCTCTATCCCACGCTGTCCGCCGGCCCCTCGATCAGTCGAGACCGCGTCTCGGCCAACCGCCCTCTGGCCGTGCCCGGCGGCGCTACCACCTACGGCGACTTCATCATTGCCGGCCAAGCCAGTTGGGAGCCGGACTTCTGGGGCCGCATCCGCCGCACCGTGGAGCAGGCGCGCGAGAACGCGCAAGCCAGCGCCGCCGACGAGGCCAATGTGGCTCTCACGCTCCATGCGGAGATGGCCACCGACTATTTCGCTCTCCGCGGGCTCGATTCCCAAACCCAGCTGCTGACCGACACGGTGACCACTCTCGAGCACCAGCTCGACCTGACGAAGCGGCTCTTTGCCGGCGGCGTGGACACCGAGGTGGACGTCGTGCAGGCGCAAACGCAGCTTGAGACGGTTCGCGCACAGCTCGTTGACCTTGGCGTGGCGCGCGCACAGTACGAACACGCCATTGGGACTCTCGCCAACGACAATCTGCCCAGCTTCAGCATTCGGCCTTCGCCCCTCGATCTTGCGCTCCCCAAAGTTCCGCTGGGCGTGCCTTCGCAACTGCTCGAGCGGCGTCCCGACATCGCGCGTTTTATCCGGCGATTACCCTCGGCGGAACGGGGGGCTTTGAAAGCACGAACCCCGGCAGATGGATTCAGGGCCCCAGCTCGCTCTGGAGTTTGGGCGCGCAGGCCACGGAGCTGCTCTTCGACGCGGGCCAGCGCCACGCGCTTACCGATGTGGCCCGCCACAATTACGAGGCTCAGGCCGACGCCTATCGCAATACCGTCTTCCAGGCATTCGACGATGTGGAAGACCAACTCGCCGCGCTCCGCATTCTGGAGCAGGAAGCGGCCACGGAGCAGCGAGCCGTCGATTCCGCGCGGCACTCCTTCGACCTCTCCAACACGCGCTACAAAGGCGGCGTCACCAGCTATCTCGAGGTGCTCACCGCCGAGCAGACCCTGTTGCAGGACCAGGTGACCGCTATCAACATCGTGAGCCGGCAATTCGCTGCCAGCGTCAGCCTGGTGCGCGCGCTCGGCGGCGGCTGGGATGCGACGCAGTTGCCGTAAGAAACGCGACGGACCTGTCTGCTGCTCCTCATTGCGCGCTACGCGAGAAAGCTGTCGGGGGCACGTCGGCGAGCGTCAACCCAGGCCCCTCCCACAAAAGCCGCGGAGCGCCTTCGGTAGCGGTATTCAGAGCCTCAACGTGGATCGCATGCAGGCCGGCTCGCAGGCCGATTGAGCCGCGGTCGTAACGCAACGCATTACCGGGTGCGCCGCACACCAGCCCGAAGGGAGGTCCGGTCTTGGCCACTTCCATCCTGTCAATCACCAGTCGTTCACCGTCGGGGTCGATCAAATGAAACGTGTAGCCGCCGTCGGCGGGAATGTTGAACCATCCGTCCCACACCGTTGCGCGATGCATAAATCCCAGAGGTCCCGCCCCCTGGATTCCGGTAGCCTGAGTTCCGGCCTCTGGAACTTCGGCCATGAAGTTCGGCGCGTGGCCGGTGAGCGCCGGTTGCAGCCCGGAAAAATCGGGCAGCTTGGTCCACGCGCCCGTATAGATCTTCCAATTCAATCCCGGCGCCGTTGGTCCCGCCGTCTTGATCCCATCGTGAAATTGCGCAACGGCAACAATTCCCTCCGCCGCCCAATCCTGATGGCCGGCCTTGTCCGTCACGTGCAACAGCACGCGGAATCGCCCCGCGCCATTTGTTCCATCCAGTTCTGTCCCCAGCGCGTCCGGAAAGCGATGCTGGACGCGGCGGCCGTGGGCCGAGGTTCCATCGCCAAAGAGCCACGTGTACTGCGCTCCGGGCGCTTCGTTAGCACTGAACGTCACTTTTTGCCGCGGCGCGATCGTTTGCGGATCGACACTGAAGGCCGCCGCTATCGTGGGCGCGGGCGCGTACGCAGGCTGAGCCGCGCCGCCCGAAACTACAAGCGGCATCTCGGCGTTGTTGGTCACGCGCGTTTGCCCGTATTTCACGTTGTCGAAGGTCACATCGCTCACGTCGCCGGTAATAGTCGATTCGGCGAGAGGCGGCTGATCGAGTGCCCAGATGTTTTGGAAGGTGAATCCGTGCAGGCTGGGTTGTTCCTGCTCCATCTGCACCAGCGAATACCAGTTGTCGAGGAGCAGATTCTCGAATGTCACGCCGGAGTGGTCGCCGCTGGCGCCGTTCGCGCCCCAGAAGCCGAGCAGGCCAAACGTTTGCCCGCACGAGCCGATGCCCCCGTGAAGAATGTCAGAGTCGCGCAGAGTAAAGTTACGCAGGTTATAAGTCTTCTGCGGCCATCCCAACCGCACCACATTGGAAATGCTGGTGGAGAATTCGGTGTTCTCCACCAGAATATTTTCGACGTCGGCACCGGGCGCGACCATGGCGGCCTCCGTATAGCCATCCCAATTGCCCAGCGCCGCCAGGTCGTCGTCTGATGCGCGGAAAAACGAGTGATTCACGATTGTGTCGCCGCCGCCGAGCCAATCCATTCCGTCCTGGTTGGCGTTGCCCTGGTCGCCGCCGATCACGCGCAGATCGTCGATGCGGAATCCCGTCGAATCCTTCATCTGGATCGACCAGGTCCTCGAACGGATGATGCAGGTCAGGCCGTCCCGCCGCCGAGCCAATCCATTCCGTCCTGGTTGGCGTTGCCCTGGTCGCCGCCGATCACGCGCAGATCGTCGATGCGGAATCCCGTCGAATCCTTCATCTGGATCGACCAGGTCCTCGAACGAATGATGCAGGTCAGGCCGTCAATCTCAATGTTGTGCGCATGGTCAGCGACGATGCAATGCCAGTCGGGCTGGTGCAACCAGCCCGTGTCGCCGTTCGGATCCTGCGGACCGTCGTACACGATCGTTCCCCGGCCCAGTACCTTCACGTTGTCCACCTGCCACAGATTCAGGCTGCCAAACACAAATGCGCCCGGCTCAAGGTAAATCGTGTCGCCGCTTTTGGGATTCAGGCTCTCCTTGTGCACTCCCGCGGGCACGATAGTCACGTTGGGCCCGCTCGGCGCAGGCTGAGGCGGCGAACCGGCAAAGAGAAACAGCATCCGCGCCTGATTCAGAAAGTCGCCGGGCCGCGAGATGGAGAGCTTGCCCGGACCAGGGAGGCGGAAGCGGATGGTCTGCGGCTCGCCTTCCGGTCGCGAGGCCCGCAAGCCGAGCCGCCACGGCTCAATGTCGACGCCGCTATCCCAAAAATGCGAGTCGGCGGCAGTAATCGAAATATCTACGGGTCCGGTCACGTCAAAGCTGGCGAATTCGTAATTTGAAGCGGCGTGTGCCACATCCACCTGCTGGCTGTTCACCGTGACCGCGAAGAAGCTGTTGCGCATCTGGTCGGGGACGGGCGCGGCGTGAACAAGCGCAGTCTCGACCTGCGCGGCCCCGCAGGAAGGGCTTGTTAGCACGAGAAGGAAGACGAACAACGCGAGAAAACGCGGCAAGAGGCAAAACGCTCCGAAAAGATTCTGGAATCCAGACCAATGTAGCACCCTGACTTGGCCGGCCGCAGTAAAGTGACATTCCGTGCGAAGGGGTCCCGAAACTGACGCGCGCGCAGTTTCCAAATATAATCTCTTCAGGTCCCCTTTCATTCCGACGCGCTCAGTGCCTTGCGCCGGTCTGCAAGTGAGCCGCGCACGGGTGCTGACCACCTTATGAATCAAGACGACTTGATCCTGGTGACTGGCGCGACGGGCTTTCTGGGCACGCAAGTGGTCCGGGAGCTGTTGCAACGCGAGCCACGTGCCAGACTTGCCCTGCTCATTCGCCCGCGTCCGGGGCAAACTCCTGCTAAACGCGCCGAATCGATTCTTGACTCCGCGGATTCGTCGCGCGTGCAGGTTTATGCCGGAGATGTAAGCGAGATCAACTGCGGGCTGGACGCTGCGACCCGGCAGCTTCTCTGCGCTGAGGCCACGCGCGTCATTCATTGCGCAGCTACCGTGCGCTTCGATCACTCTCTGGCGCAGGCCCGGCAAATGAACGTGGAGGGGACGCGGAAGATGCTCGACTTCGCAGCCGCCATGCGCTCTCTCAGGAGCTTTGTCTACGTCGGCACTGCTTATGTGGCGGGCGAGCGTGAAGGACTGATTCGCGAGAATGAGCTCGACGTGGGCCAGCGTTTCCGCAACACCTACGAGCAAACCAAGGCCGAGGCCGAGGCGCTGGTGCGCTCCCGCCTGGGCTCACTTCCCGGTGTCATTTTGCGTCCAAGCATCATTGTGGGAGATTCGCGGACGGGCGTCACCTCGAGCTTCAAGATGCTGTACTGGCCGCTCAAGATCTACTCGAGAAGACTTTGGCGCA
>Ga0208190_1000640_pt1 | contig 14081 bp, 11 predicted proteins | sample June2015DPH_13_1_FD_184708 | JGI IMG/M metagenome (GOLD analysis project Ga0208190, IMG submission 184708) | Peatland microbial communities from SPRUCE experiment site at the Marcell Experimental Forest, Minnesota, USA - June2015DPH_13_10... | ecosystem: Environmental > Terrestrial > Soil >... | reverse complement strand
CCGCCCTTTTCGAGACCCCACCCCCCATGCCGTTTTGTGAAACTGTGAAACTGTGAAACTGTGGAGCCTTTAGAATCAACAGCTTGCGTCCACAGTTTCACAGTTTCACAGTTCCGCTTTTGTCGTTTGGTCTCACAGCCCCGTTTTTGATTATTTTTTGATTTTGAGATCTCGCGTCGGCCCGCCTTTTGCTAATTGTGCAAGCTACGCAAACAGCGCTGTTTCGCTGCTCGGATCACCAACCACTAACCACTGTCTTTGAGTTCCTCGACCACCTCGAGCCTCTCCTCGGCCTTCAGGTACCCTTTGCGCCGAAACCAATCTTCCATCGCATCTCGCAGCCGATCGAGCGGAACGCGGTTTCCCGCTTCCAGAACTCCATCGCCGGCGGGAAATGTATCGTCGAAAACCGCATCGTTGGTGAAGTTCCGCATGGCGAAGCTATCGATCTGCCGGATCGGGCAGGCATGGCGCCCGCCCGCGGCGTCAATTCGATTCACACTCAGTCGCCGCGCAAACATGAATCTAATTTAGAACAGCGGGTCTAAAACGCCGGGCCTAAAAAACGCCGACCATGTAACGCCGAATTAAAACTTCGGAAGACCGAGCCTTCTCGAAGAATGCAGTGCAAGCAACTTGCAGGCTGGCGGGCAGCATCGATAGGGTGAATGCTTCAGAATAAAGGTGAAGCTCTAGGCTCCTAAGACTTCGCCGGAGGAAGACCGAATGAGGCTCCTTTTGATTTGGCTGCTCAGCGCCATCGCGCTACTTGTTGTCTCTCATCTTGTGCCCGGATTTCACGTCAATGGCTTGCTTCCGGCGCTGATCGCCGCAGTGGTCATCGGGCTGCTGAACGCAACAATCGGGCTGTTCTTGAAGATCATTACCATTCCCTTCAGTATTGTCACGCTGGGAATCTTTCTGCTCGTCATCAACGGCATCATGATTCTTTTGGCCTCGGCCGTTGTCCCGGGCTTCCACGTCAACGGCTTCGGCCCAGCCTTCTGGGGCGCGGTCGTGCTGGCGCTGCTCGGCATGCTCATCCGCGCGATCGTCAAAGACGCTTAGGGCAGGGAGCGAGGGGCTTACTTCGACGCGTCTGGCTGCGTCGAGCCCTCGCCCATTCCAGAAGTCGACGTGGTCTTCGGACGGTTCAGTGGCTTCTTCACTGTTTTGGGCTGCGCCAGATTTGCTCTTGGAGATTCGTCAGCCTTTGCGGGTTCGCTCGTCTTAACAGGCTGCGGCGCGGCAGGTCCAGGCAGCGTCAGCGGCGTGCGCTTCAAGCCTGCTCCCGAGAACCCTCCTGGCGCCGGCATTCGCGCCGGCATCACGGTCACTTTCGGCGTCTGACTCTGCTCCACGCGCGTGTAAACGCCCCAGCCTCCGCCAGCCACCACAAATACGATGGCCGCCGCTGCCGCCGAGCGCATCCAGCTACTCTCTGGACGAATGGCTCGCGGCCACGCCAGAACACGCCCGCCGCGCGGCGCAGCGCGCAGTGCCGCGTGCACATGATCTTCAAGACCCTCAGGCGCGGGCAAGTTCGCGATCAGCCGCAGAGTCTCTTCCGCCGGACTAAATGCGGAAGCAGACCCGGATTCAGAAGTCGTCGGATTGTGAGGGTTCGAATTCATCGCAAACTCCTCTCGTGTTCGAGCAGGCCGGCCATCAGGTTCCGTGCCCGGAACAGCCTTGAGCGAACACTGGACTCGCTAATCCCCAGCACGGAAGCGATCTCCACGCTGGTGAGCTCTTCAAAGGCAGAAAGCATCAGCACCTGCCGTTCCTTGGCGGGCAGTTGGTCAACGCAGGCCAGCACATGAGCGTGATGCTGCGCCGCCGCTGCCATCTCCTCTGCGGAAAGGCCAGTCGACGGCAGCACCCGCGCCAGCTCGGCCACATCGTCCGTTTCAGGCCGCGTCTTGGCCCGCCGCTTGCGGTCGAGCACAATGTTCCAAACAATGCGAATCAGCCAGACACGATGATCCCTCACTTCGCCCAGGGAATCGCGATGGCGCAGGACCCGCACAAACGTCTCCTGCACGGCATCTTCGGCGTCGGCTTGATTGCGGAGAACGGAAAAAGCTACGCGGTACAGGGCCCCGGCATACTGGTCGACCAGCGCGGCAAGCGCTTCATCTTCCGCGCGCCGGCGGGCTTCGTCATTCACCGCGCTCGTGGGACTCTCCATCCACCCTGCGACAATGGCCTGGCTGGTACTCATCAATCACCAGACGCAGCCAGAGAAGAAAATGCTCAGATCCGCTCGACCGCTTCTCCGGGATCACGAAAAAAGGCTCCAGAAGAAGGCCCCACGGATTGCCCGACCTACCGCCGGCGCGCGCCTACTTGGCGGCGAGCTTCTCGGTTGCGATCTGACCCGCCGCGCCATCCTTGTCCGCGTCCTTCACCTTGGCCCACAACGCGCGGGCCATGTCCTGCTTGCCCTCAGAGACGTACAGGTCGGCCAGGTCGAGCTGGGCAACGCTGGTTGACACCGTAGCGGAAGGCTTGGCAACGATCTCGTTGTAGAGCGCGATCGCATCGTTGTCGTGGGACGTCTGCCGGTAGAGTCCGGCCAGTGCCAGCTTTGCCAGGTTGGCCACATTCCGATCCCACGAACCAGCAGCCGTCTTCAACTCAGTCTCTGCCTTCCCGTTCTGGCCCAGCTCCTCGTAGGTAACGCCCGCAAAATAGTGCGCTTTGGTCCCTTCGGCCAGCCAGCCGTAGTCGTGAGCGATCGCCACAAACTCGCGATTGGCTTCCGTAGCACGCGCGGAGGCTGTGGTATACGAGCCGGCTTCAGGTGGGGCACCCGGGGTGGCGAGCGGTGTTGTGTACACGTCCATTGCTGCGCCCAGCGCGGCGTTTGCAGCCGACGATCGAATGTTCCAGAAAATCAGTCCGCCGATGGCCAGAATCACAACGATTCCAATGCCGATGCTCCAGCGCACAGCGGCGGCCTGGTGCTCGCCGATCCAACTGGCGCTGCTTGCGGCAGCTTGTGCAAATTTGTCCTTTTTCAGGGCGTGACGGGTTCGAGTATCCACGGGGTCTTTCTTGTCCTTTGCCGGTAGGCGTGCAGGCGGGTCTGAACAGAAGAAAATAGCGCCACTGCAACCCAACTAGTGTATCAGCGCGGTTGAAGCACAGTCCACCGCGGCACGGATGCCGCGGGACCGTACTCTTTTGCAAAAGGGCGCTGCGCGCTTGCCGCCGCACCGCCGGAACGGTACGCTTAATGCATGTACGAGGACTTCCACGTCACCGACCGATGGAGCGGCGAAGATCTACATTGCCGCTGGAAGGGAACGATTGTGGCCATCGCCACCCGCCACGCCGATGCCGTGGACATACGTTTCGACGTGAACGGCCGCCCCATGTGGATCGCGTTGCCGTCGACCGCCTGGGTGGAGCAGAAGAAGCGCTCAGGCAAGGTGATCACCGACCAACTGGCGGCGCAAATAGCCGGGCGATATTTGAAGCAACTGGTCGAGGAAGGCTACGACTCACGGCGCGAGATCTACACCATGACCGTCGCCGAAGTGCTCGATCACCTGGATGCGGTGGTGGCTGAAGCAAAGACGCAAGGCGCAATGCCTGCGTTGCCAGTGGGACCATAGAAAATTTCCGCCGAAACAGCGCGCCAGCACGTCCAACATAAGCAAGCCGTTCGATTACCCTCCCATGAGTCGTAGCGCCGCCATTCTTCTATTCGCCGCCGCCGCCGTTCTCTTCATCGGAAGGTGTGCCAGCGCCGCGCAAACCCCCAAACCCGCTCCCAATGCGCCGTTGCCCAATGCCAACGAGCTTTTGCAGCGGGCGCTTGCCAACGAGCGCAAACTGGCCGCCGAGCGGGAAAAATACGATTGCCGCATTAACGACCGGACCATTGAGACCGACGGCAAAGGCAACACCAAAAAAGACACTTCGGTTGTGTCGGATCTGTTCTATGTCAACGGCGTTCCCATCGAGCGCACCCTCCAGAAGGACGGCAAGGATCTATCCGCAGACGACCAGCATAAGCAGGACGACCATGTGATGAAGGAGACGCTGAAATACAGCGACCAGGCCAACGCTCAGAAGGAAGAAGACAAGAACAACCAGGAGCTCGAAGATTTTATGGAAGCCATGATGCTCGCCAACGGGCGCCGCGATAATGTGGACGGCCATAGCGTGCTTTTTTACGACATCGTGCCGAACCCGAAGTTCGAGGCGAAAAATCTGAACCAGCATCTGGCCCAGGTGATGCAGGGCAAGGTTTCCATTGACGAGCAGACAGGCGAACTCATCGATATTAACGTGACTTCAGTCGCGGATTTGAAAATCGGCGGCGGGCTGGTGGCCAATGTGCACAAGGGCCTGTGGCTGCACATCCATAATCAGCCGCGCCCCGATGGCGTCTGGCTCACCGATTTGGCCGAAGGCTCAGGCGATGCCCGGGCCGCGCTCTTCCTTCACCCGTATTTCCGTTTCAAGGAAACCGCGGACAGCTGCCATCTCTACACGGCCACGGCCACGCAGGTGGGACCGGTGCAAGTGATCAAGCAGCCGTAAACCGGCGCGCTATCCTTCCGCCTGCGCCTGCTCCACATCGCCGCGCCTGAGCAAGCGGCTCAGGATCACATAGAGGACAGGGATAAATACGAGATTAAGCACGGTGGAGAGCAACATTCCGCCGACGATTGTTGTTCCCACTGACCGGCGGCCGAGCGCGCCCGCTCCAGTGGCGAACACTAGCGGTAGAACGCCCATGATGAATGCGAACGAGGTCATCAGAATCGGCCGCAGGCGCAACTCGGCGGCTTCGATTGCTGCTTCAGCGATGGTTCGGCCCTTGCGCCGCAACTGTTCGGCAAACTCGACGATTAGAATCGAGTTCTTCGCCGAAAGTCCGATCAGCATCACCAGGCCGATCTGGCAATAGACGTCGTTGGCCAGTCCTCGCAGCGAAATCAGCCCCAGCGCGCCCAGCACCGCCATCGGAACGGCCAGCAGAATAATGAACGGCAACGCGAAGCTTTCGTATTGCGCTGAAAGCGTCAGGTAGACAACCAGAATGCCCAGCCCGAAAATGACGAGAGCCTTGCCGCTGGATTCGAGTTCGTCGAGTGTGAGGCCCGTCCACTCGTAGCTCATGCCGTGCATCATGTTGTCTGTGGCCAGCTTTTCCATGCTTTGGAGTGCCTGCCCGGAGCTGACGCCGGGAGCGGCCGACCCGTCGATCTCCACCGCGCGAAAGAGATTGTAGTGCGTAATCACCGGCGGTCCCGCGCCATCGGCGACCGTAACCAGATTGTCGAGCGGGACCATCTGGCCGGAATCGGAGCGCACGTAGTAGCTGTGCAGGTCGCTGGCCTTCATGCGGAAAGGCTGGTCGGCTTCCACATAAACGCGATAGGTGCGGCTGTTGTAGTCGAAGTCGTTGACGTACTCCGAGCCCATGAAGACGTTGAGCGTGGTTGCGATCTGCGTGATGGAGACTCCCATCGCTTTTGCCTTCTCGCGGTCGATCGTCACCAACTCTTGTGGATCGTTCGCAGAGAAGGACGTGAATAGGCCGGTCAAATCTTTGTTTGCGGCGCCTGCCCCCACGATCGCGTGCGCGGTACGGTCCAGGTCGGCAAGCGTGTTACCGCCCTGATCCTGGAGCATAAACTGGAATCCGCCCAGGCTGCCCACGCCCTCCACGGCGGGAGGCTCGAATGGCTGAACCAGGCCGCCATTAGGCGCGAACAGGAGCATTTGCAATTTGGGCGAAATATCCTTGATGATGTCAGCCGTCGAGTAGGCTTTTTCGCCGTGCTCATTCGTTGTGTTGGTGTTCACAAACATCATGCCCGCGTTGGACGCGCTCCCGGCAAAGCTGAAGCCCAAAATGGAGAATAATCCGCCGACGTGGGGATTCTGCGCAATGATAGCGGCTCCTTCGTCGGCCAGCGCCGTGGTGTAGGCCAGCGAGGAGCCCGGTGGTGCCTGCACAATCACCATGAAGTAGCCTTGGTCTTCTTGCGGAATGAAGCCCGTCGGAACCACGCGGTAGATCCACACCGTTGCGGCCAGCCCGGCGAAGAAAACCAGCAGGAGAATATAGCGCAGTTGCAGCGCGACATGAATGATGCGCGCGTACGTGCTGGCCAGCCAACTGACGAAAGCGTCGGCGCCGTGAATGAAAGCCGCGAAGGCGCGCGAGACCAGCCGAATGTGGAGAAAATCCAGCTGGCGGGGGCGAGCCTCTTCTCCCCTCAGGAAAAGCGCCGATAACGCTGGCGAAAGCGTAAGCGCATTGAACGCCGAGATGGCGATGGAAAATGCGATCGTAAGCGAGAACTGGCGATAGAGAATGCCGGTAGTGCCGGGGAAGAACGAGACCGGCACGAATACGGCGATTAGCACCAGCGAAGTGGCGATGACCGCGCTGGTAACCTCTTTCATGGCGCGCGAAGTGGCCTCGCGTGCTTTGGAGTGTTCCATGTGAATGTGGCGCTGCACATTTTCGATGACCACAATTGCGTCATCGACAACCAGGCCTGTGGCCAGCGTTATGCCGAACAGCGTGAGCGAATTGATGGAGAAATTGAAGATCCGGATGAACGCGAACGTCCCAATAAGCGAAACGGGAATGGTGACGGCAGGAATGATGGTGGCGCGCCAATCGAGCAGAAACAGAAAAATGACCGTGATGACGATAACGACGGCTATGGCCAGCGTGATAAGTACTTCGCGAATCGATTTGCCCACCGCCGTGGTGGAGTCGAAAGCAATTGCGTAGTGGAGTCCGGGCGGGAAGCTCTTTGAGAGCTGTTCCAGGGCGGCCTTCGCGTTGCGGTCAACTTCGAGGGAGTTCGCGTTCGACAGTTGCTCCACTCCCAGGCCCATCGCGCTATGGCCTTGGTACTTAAGCCCGGTGCCATAACTTTCGGCGCCCACCTCCGCATGCCCCACGTCCTTCAGCAGCACCAGGCCGTTGGGCGAATTCTTGACAATAATGTTGTCGAACTCTTCCGGACTGGTAAGCCGCCCCACGACGCGCACGGGAATCTGGTAAGCCTGCTTTGAGTCGGCGGGCGGCTGCCCGAGCTGTCCCGCCGGAACCTCGACGTTCTGCTCCTCGAGCGCGTTCACCACGTCGGTTGCAGTTAGGCCGCGGGCGGCCAGACGCACTGGATCGAGCCACACGCGCATGGCATACTTGCGCGGGCTAAAGGCGACCACATCGCCCACGCCCGGCACGCGCTTGAGCGCGTCGACGACGTAGATGTCCAGATAGTTGGAAATGTATTCGTCTGAGTAGCGGCCGTCGAGCGTATAGAATCCGGCGCCAAAGACGAAGTTGAAGTTGGATTTCAAAACGTCGATGCCCGTCGAAACCACCTCGCCCGGCAGGCGGCCTTCCACGCTGGCCACGCGGTTCTGCACGTCCACTGCCGCGATGTCCAGGTTGTATCCCGTCTGGAAGGTGATGTCGATCTCGGTGCTGCCGCTATTCGTGCTCGCCGAGCTGATGTAGCGCATCCCCTCCACGCCATTGATCGCTTCTTCCAGGGGAATCGTAACGGCCTTCTCCACCGTCTCCGCGTCGGCGCCCACGTAATTCGCGGAAACCGACACCACTGGCGGCGCCAGCGAGGGATACATGGCCACCGGAAGATTGGGAATGCAGATGGCTCCCGCAAGAATGATCAGCAGGGCGCAAACCGTGGCGAAGACCGGGCGATGAATGAAGAAGTCGACAAACACTTATGAGCCCTCTTTCCTACGAAACCGTCGCGGGCTGCGTATGTTTGCTCTTCCTTGCCCGGGCCCTGTGATGCTTTTTGTGATGAGGATGGTAAGCTGCCTTGCGGGGTGCTCCGCCGCTCTCCGCTTTCGTTCCCTCTGCTTTCGCGTGAGGTCCGCTCGGTTGGCCTTGCGACGGCGGCGCTGGCGGCGGCCCGCCCATCGGCATCACGGGCATGCCATCCACCAAAAACTGTGTTGCTGACACGATCACACTGTCGCCCGCGTTAAGTCCTGAAGCAATGGAGTAGTTGTTCCCCACCGTGTCGCCCAGCACAACCGAAGTGCGGTGCGCCACAGCCATTCCATTTTGCTTCAGCACCACGAACACGAAACTCTCTTCACCCTGCCGTGTCACTGCCAGCACTGGAACTACCGCCATCGGCTTTGTGCTCCAGATAACGTCGGCCTTGACGATCTGCGCATTGCGCAGCCCTTCCGGCCCCGCCTGCACTGGAGCCTTCACCAGAATTCCTTGCAGCGTGCTGTCCACCTCCGAAGAAACGAAATCGATCCGCGTCTTCTCCAGCACTTTGCCGCTGTTGTCCGTCAGGTTCACTGCCAGCCCCTGGTGCACCTCGCCCGCGCGCTCGGTGGGAATGTAGATATACGCCTCAAGATGGCTGTTGTCGTCGATTGTCGTCAGAATCGTAGCCGGCGACTGATTCTGGGAGACGTAGTCGCCAACGTGGACCGGAATGTCGCCCACGACTCCATCGAATGGCGCACGGATGGCATAGTAGCCGAGCAATTGTTCCCCGGCCTTGCGCGCTTCCACTGCCGACTGATAGTCCGCCTTCGCGTTTTGAAAAGCCTGCTGCGCCTGCTCGTACGCGTCGCGGCTGGTCACGCCCGCGTCAAACAGCTTCCGTTGCCGGTCCACCTCGACCGTGTCGTAGTCGTCCAGCGCTTTCTTCTGCTGTTCGGTTGCGCGCAGCGAGTCCACCGTAGCCCGTTGTTGGCGTGCATCGATCTCCATCAGCAGCTGGCCGGCCTTCACCTGATCGCCGGAGTGGACTCGAATATCCGTCAGCTGTCCGCTCACCTGCGGCAGCAACTGGGTCGACCGGCGCGACTTGATGGTGGCAACATACTCGCTGCTTTGCGCCACCGGCGCCATCGTCACCGTCACCGTCTGCACCGGCAAGGCCTGCATTTGCGGCCCGCCGTCCCCCGCTGCGGGCTTTTTCTGGCAGCCAGTAGCCGCCAATCCCGCCAGGATCACGAAACTTATCGTATAAATGCACTGGAATCTGATCTGGGTCACTCGATTCTTCCTCTGGCTACCGTGACCGCCGCGTGGCTACCATGACCGCCGCGCTCTGCGATGGACTCGTGGGGCGGGCAGGCACTGGAGCGTCTCCGCCATAATCGTTGCCGGTTTCGCATCGTTGCGGCTCTCGCCTGAGAAATGCGTAACCCGGATCTGGGTAAGTGACACAAAAAGCAGCGCGGCGCCGTCCGTTGCAGCGTTCGCTTCGATGACAATCTTCATCGAGGATAGCGCACAACTTCGATACGCGATGGTGACGGTTGTGGTTCCTGCGCCGCTCTTAACGGTCTCGGAGTCGGCGCTTGCGCCAACGTGCTCGTGCGGTCCCTCTATTGGCGCTTGCGGCAACGTGCTCCTTTAGATGCTCGAAAGCGCAGCTCGGCTCCAGGCATTCTTGCCTCGCGATTCGGGCGATTTGCAGCTGCGGGGATCAGGCCATTCTCGCAGTTCGGCTCCAGCCATTCTCATCTGGCGCGCCTTTGCTGATCCAGATCTGCCATCTTTGACACGCTTTTGCTGAGTTGATAGCCTCGTTGATAAGGGCACCCGCGGCCAATCTCACCTCTGCGCTCTGCTCTCCCAGCCGTCCCCGTCGTCTAGCCCGGCCTAGGACACCGCCCTTTCACGGCGATAACACGGGTTCAAATCCCGTCGGGGACGCCAATTATTTCAGCAACTTACGCGCTTCAATAATTTTCTCGTACGTCCGTTTTGTTCCAATAGCAGCGGTGCTCTCGTTTTGGGGGTTTTCGTCGAGCAACATGCTCACAAGGCGACTCTGCGCCTTACGCTTCACATCCGTGATGGCCTGCGCGTAAAGATTCATCGTCACCAAGCTGTTTGCGTGCCGCAATAATTCCTGCACAGTTTTGACATCTTCCCCATTCGCTTTCAGGAGAGTGGCGTACGTGCGCCGGAAAGTATGCCAGCCAATCCGGCCCTCAATGCCTGCCGCCTTGACTGCCGGTTGCAGATGCCAGCGGTTGAGCGTTCCCGGCCAGTACGGTTGCACTCCGTTTGTATGAGGGCTGGCAAAGACCCAGTCCTCAGGGCGCGGATATGCGCAAAGGTTCCGCCAGCGCCACAACGCTTCCGCAAGGCGAGAATCCAGCGGTACGGGTTTGCGTGACGCTTCCGTTTTGCATTCGCCAACGTGTTGAAGCGAGATCGAGCGCGTGACACTGATTTCAAACTTCTCGAAATCGATGTCCTGCCACTTCAGCGCCAGCAGTTCTCCTACCCTCAATCCGGTCATCACGTCCACAAGCACAGCGGTATGCGTCGGCTCTTCGAGATAGAGAAGTAATTCCTCCACCTGAAGAAGCGTCAACACTGTCGGAATATTCTTACGCTTGGCGCTTTGGCGCACATGCGTAATAGGATTCCTGTCGTGCCATTCCCAGCGAACCGCGTGATTGAAGACAGCGTGCATGATGTTCCGAATTTTTGCTTTGCTGCCGTTGGCAAGATTGAGCGAATGCAGCCACTCCTCCACGGCAACCGCTTTGACATCCTTCAGCCGGTAGTTTCCCCAGCGGGGCAGAATCCACTTTCTGAAGTAGCCTTGGTACGTTTCACACGTTGCGAAGGTTTTGTTCGAGTCCTTGCCCAATTCCTTTTCTCGGTAGTGTTCGACGAGCGTTTGCACACTGACCGTTTCGAGGTTGAAGCGCGGGCTTTCGGCGTTGATGTTGACCAAAAGCGACGCAACGGCCCGTTTTGCCGATGCCTCGTTCGGATACTGCTCCAGGCTTCCGACCACAAGACTGCGCCGCTTACGACTTCCATCGGCTTGGGGTTCGTACCAGCGGTACTCCCAAGCGTTTGGGCCGCGCTTGCGCTCCGCAAGCTGGAGGTTGCCTTGTTGATAGCGTGTCCGTCTCATTTTTCTCCTTTTCAAGAGCGGTGAGGCGGCACGGATAGCTGCTCTGAGCTTACATTTTCCGGCAAGCAGCGGTCGAGATCGGAAGCACGAAAGCGCCAAAGCTTACCTAGGCGCAGACCAGCGACAAGGCCGTTGCGGGCGTACCGTTGCAGGGTCTTGGGATGAACTTTCACGAGGGCCGCAGCCTGTTCGCTATTCAATAAAGGTTCGAATGCATGAGGGGAATCGAACATAGTTCGCACGCTCCTTGAAACTACATTGAAACGGATTGCGAATAATGTCTACCCTCATAGAATGAGTCACTTGCGTCCCGTCAAATTCTGAACTTGGAGTACAGAGTACAGAGCGGAGTCGAGAGGAATGGAGAGCAATGGAGAGTATTTTAAGGAACTCTTGGCGCAGGCAATTTTTTGATGTCATGGAAACGAATTGAGGAAATTCGATGAAAAAATCCCGACTGACATTCCCCGGATAGACAGAGCATAGCCGAGGCGCGGGCGGTGTCAAGGGCGGCTGCGCCGCCGCTTCGCGGTCAAGACCCTTGACACCGCCCTTCTACGCCTCGGCTCACAATCCAAATATCCGGGGAATGTCAGTTTTAGAAACCTATCCCAAGATCGTGCCCATAGCCGATTTCACGCCCAATTTTCAGCGGGTCAATTTGCTGCACAGACAACGATTCAATGCCGTGCGCCAACTCATTCTGTCGAGTCTGCTCGCGGGTCAATTCAGTTGCCGATGGGCGCGTCGAAGAAATGCCGAGTGATTCGCGCAGCCGGTCAACATCGGAAGTGATAACCGTGATTCCTTCGCGGCCTCGCGACGCAGCGACGTAGAACTGCTCTTGCTTCATTGAGTCGCCGGAGAGAACCACCGCATCCACAGTCTTGCCCTGGCTGCGATGAGCGGTGATCGCGTAGCCGTGGTCGAACTCGTGATAGTTTGCCGGCAGGGTGCGGCCGTCCTCAAGTTGAATGCGCCCTCCATCTACACTGCGCACTTTTGCCAACTCGCCATTTGTGGTGCGGAAATCCGTCTCCCGTCGATTTCCTGTCAACAGGAGCCGTTCTCCAGGAGCCACTTCGATTTGATGACGCTCATGCACAGAGAAAGACCGCGCCTGTGTTGGACTCACCATGCGCTCTATGCCGTGCTGATCTCTGGCTACTATGTGCGATGCGTTCGCACGTTCGACGACGAGTGCTTCATGTTTGCTTATCCCATGCGAAGAGCGATGGAACTGTAATACCTGGCCTTCCTGATAATTCGACAAGTCTTTCTTTTGCGCTTCCGTCCATTGCAACGGCGCATGGCGTTCGAAGACCATGCCGCGCTCCAGTTCGCCGTCTTGCTTCATATCTCCACGAATGGCATGGGTAATCCTGCCTATCTCTTCGTGAGTGCCAGCAACGACGAGCACTTTACGGATTGGATCAGCTGCGAGTTCCCGGTAAGCCGCAGCCACAGTGCGCGCTGTGTCCAAGTAGGGAACCTCACGAACAGCCCCGAGCTTTTCCAGCTTTTCAAAACCTTGTTCCGGCGAATCGCGCAACGTCTGAATGGCGTCCCGATACTCTGCCTGTGTCTGCCGTTGTACGCCGGTCAGCGAAACGCTTTTCATCTGCGATTCCCGCTCCAGGATGCGCAGGGCGTCCGACGCCTCAACACTCTGAATTTGCCGTGTGTCCCCGGAGAAAAGAACCCGCGCGTTTTCGCGCTCCGCCAGCTTAAGCAACTCATCCATTTGGCGGCCAGAGATCATGCCCGCCTCATCGACGATCAGAACTTTGCCGCGCACCGCACCCCGCTGAGTCTCATCCTCCAGCAATCGTGAAACCGTCATTGCATCTCGAAAACCTACCTTGTGCAACTCCTCGACCGCGCCACGTGTCGGCGCGACCGCCATCACGTTACGCCCAGTCTCGCATAATCCACGCTCAATCTCCTGAAGCGTGGCCGTCTTGCCTGTTCCGGCCGCGCCGCATAGATTGATGGCAAGATCGCGGGAAGCCAAAACCTCATGAACCGCCCGCCGCTGCTCATCTCGCAGACGCTCGGACGGCTGGAACTCGCGCTCCCCGCCCAACCGCTCAAAACGCCCGGTACCGCGATCCACTGCCGCAATCATGCGCTGTTCGCGCTCAAGACTCTCGCGTGTGGCCAGATTGTTTCCGGCGCGGATCAGGATCCCCTGCGACTGCTCCACTTCCAGAGCGCCGTGCAACTGGCCAGGATCAATCCGCCCGCGCCCATGACGCAGGGCTTCGGTCATCAGATCGAAATCGCGCACGACGGAGTTACGCTCATAGAGGTGCGCCTTGGCGTACTGAAGCGACTCCGATGCTTGAGAGAACTCCTGAGAAATACGCGGATGGCGTTCGACGGACTTGGCGCGGATACTTTGCAGCGTTTGTCTTTCCTCAGGCGCAAGACGGGCTTGCTGTTGTTCTCTCACTCGTTCCGAAGAGATTTCCGCCAGCTTGTCCGCGCGGGATTCCCGGACAAGCACGGCAACTTCATTGTCGGTTGGCTTGCGGCCATGCTCCGCCGTGAATTGCTCAATAGCAGCGTCGCGCTGTGCGCTTCGCACGCTGTACCTTTCGAGCAATTCATTCGATACGCCGCGAATCTCGAATCCGTGATCTTTGCCCTTGGAATCGCGGCGCGGCTCGATCTCATACCCCAGCCCGCGCACCTCACGCGCCAGCGCGTTCCGATAGACCTCGGTCAGATATGCGCGGCGCTCGTACAGTCCCGACGCCTGCAATGCCTTCCAGCGGCCTTCCACGCCGTCATAGGTGACATTGGCCGCAACAGCGTGCGTGTGCAGTTGCGGATCGAGTTCCCGGCTGGTGTCGTGACGGTACGAAGCAACGATCCAGTTGCCGGTTGTCCGATTTTCGTTAGCACCATTCAACCGGACGCGCGCCGCTGCATGACTCTCGGCCTCTGCAAGTGCCTCCCGGACAGCTTTGTCGTGAGCGGCTACGAGTCGATCATCCCCGCCGACGAGCGCCTGAATGGAAATCGACTTTGGCGCGGAAAAGGTCAGATCGTACAGCGACCGCCCCTTGCTCTGCTCGCTTCCGTCTTCTTTCGCGCGGTCCGCACTGTGCCGCGGGCGGAGGAACTCGCCGGTTTCCG
>Ga0208190_1000639_pt1 | contig 14091 bp, 9 predicted proteins | sample June2015DPH_13_1_FD_184708 | JGI IMG/M metagenome (GOLD analysis project Ga0208190, IMG submission 184708) | Peatland microbial communities from SPRUCE experiment site at the Marcell Experimental Forest, Minnesota, USA - June2015DPH_13_10... | ecosystem: Environmental > Terrestrial > Soil >... | reverse complement strand
GAAAGGTGCTGGATAACGTCATCAAGAAATTCCTGCAACGAAACTTCTTCAAGAGAAATCCGCCCAAGACCGCGGGCCGCGAAGACTTCGGCCGAGAGTTTGTCAGCGAATTTCTGCGGAGCTGCGGACGTTCCCGGAAGCAAGATGTAGTCGCTACGGCTACCGCGCTGACCGCGAACTCGATTGCGGATGCCGTGCTGCGATATGCGCCACAGAGCTCACACTCCACGCGGAAGTCGGCGGTTCAGGAAATGATTCTATCCGGCGGCGGAGCCAAGAACTCCACGCTCGTGTCGATGTTAGCCAGCGAGCTCGCGCCGCTCGGATTGCGGCTGCGCTTCTCCGACGAATTTGGCGTGCCCTCGACTGCGAAAGAGGCCGTGGCCTTTGCCCTTCTGGCGCACGAGACGTGGCACCGGCGCCCTTCAAATGTTCCTTCGGCGACGGGAGCGAAGCGCGCGGCGGTCCTCGGTAAAATCTCGTATCCTTAGATTTATAAGTAAAGAAATTTGTAAGGGAAAAAGATTTTTAAGGGAAGACTCGTAAGCGAAGACTTGGAACCCTATGCCGATCTACATTTCTATGCTGCGCGGAATCAACGTCGGCGGTCACAAAAGCATAAAGATGGATCAGCTTCGAGCGTCCCTCGAAGCGATGGGTCTCGAGCAGGTAAAGACCTACATCCAAAGCGGAAACGTGGTGTTCAAGACGGGTAAGGGATCCCCGCTCTCCTTGTCGAAGAGAATCGAAGAAAGAATCCTCACCGACTTCGGCCATTCGATCTCTGTCATCTCAAGAACCGTCGACGAGATGAGGAACACCATCACCAGTAATCCGTTCGTAAAGCAAAAAGGAATCGACCCGGAAAAGCTCCATGTCACCTTCTTGTCAGAGGCTCCCGCGCCACCCGCTCTGAAGAAGTTGGCCGACCTGACCACCGCGCCGGATCAGTCCCACTGTCTCGGCAAAGACGTTTACCTCTATCTCCCGAATGGATTTTCTGGAAGCAGTTTAATGAAGACTCCGTTGGATCGCGTACTATCGGTGGTCACCACCACCCGCAACTGGAAAACCGTGAGCACCCTTCACCAGATGTGTCTGGACTGCCGCTGATGCGCGACACGTCCTCAGTGCAAACCGCTTCCGCAGTTCTCGCCACGCTCGTTTTGGCGCTTTCGCTGCTCTCCTGCTCTGGCAAGGCCGATCCCAACACGCTGGTGATGCTGATCGAATCGAGCCCCACAAATCTGGACCCGCGCATAGGAGTCGACGCACAGTCGGAGCGCATCGACAATCTGATCTTCGACGACCTGCTCTCCCGCGGCGACAACCTGGATGTCGCGCCAGGACTGGCCGAGCGCTGGGACATTCCCGATCCGCTAACCTATGTTTTTCATCTGCATCACGGCGTAATGTTTCACGACGGAAGCCCGCTCACCTCGCGCGATGTGAAGTGGACCTTCGATTCCCTGCTTCAGGGCAAGGTTCGGAGCACCAAAGCTGCCGTGTACCGCTTCGTCGATCACATCGATGCACCGGACGATTACACTGTCGTCTTTCATATGAAGGAACCCTCCGCAACCTTGCTGTGGAACGTATCGGACGGCGCGGTCGGAGTCGTGCCTTATGGCAGTGGAAATGAACTGACCGCTCACCCCATCGGCTCCGGACCATTCAAGTTCGTGGCAGCCGAAACCGACAAAGAGGTAATCCTCGAACGCAACGACAATTACTGGGGCGAGCCGGCCAAGGTGCCCCGCTTGCGTTTCGCGGTCGTTCCCGATGCCACCACGCGCGCCCTCGAACTGCGCAAAGGCAGCGCCGACGCAACCATCAACGCACTCACACCGGATACGGTGCTCACGCTGGAACGCGATCCGTCGCTCGCGGTCGAACGTGCTCCGGGAACGGTGCTGGCTTATATGGGATTCAATCTGCGCGATCCCATATTGCAAGATGTGCGAGTGCGCCAGGCCGTCGCCTATGCTCTCGATCGCCGGCCCATGATCGAGTATCTGTGGCGCGGCGAGGCGCAACCGGCGCGCAGCGTGCTTCCGCCGCAAAGTTGGGCTTACAACGGCGACGTGCCGCTTTACAACCACGATCCCGATGCGGCTCGTAAGTTGCTGGACGCCGCGGGCTATCCCGCGGTGAATGGTGTTCGCTTCCACGTCACGATGAAGACTTCCACCGATGAGAACACGCGCCTGATGGTGGCCGTGATGCAGCAGCAATTGCGCGAGGTGGGAATCGCGCTCGACATTCGCAGCTTCGAGTTTGCCACCTTCTTCGCCGATGTCACCCACGGGGCATTCCAGCTTTACGGACTGCGCTGGATCGGGGGCAACGAAGATCCCGATATCTTCGAATACGCCTTTCACTCGGCTAAATTTCCGCCGAACGGCGCCAATCGCGGTTATTATTCAAATCCAAGAGTAAATGCGCTCATCGACCAGGCTCGCCGCGAAGTCGATCCCAAAGTCCGCAAGCCACTCTACGCTGAACTCCAGCGCATCCTCGCCGAGGAACTGCCTTACATCGATCTGTGGTATCTCGATAACGTTCTGGTGCACAACAAACGCGTCGTGAATCTGAAGTTGAATCCGGCAGGAAATTACGATTTTCTGCGCACGGCGGAGCTGGTAAAGTGACGGCAATCGATGAATGGCTGCCGCAGTATCAAGTGGGCTCTTGCCATTCGGTCCTCGTGCACGCCTCGGTTGAAAAAACCTACGCTGCCCTGAAGCACGCCGAATTTTCAAATCTCTCCATCGTTCGAGGACTGATGCGTCTGCGCGGTTATCGGATCGGTGGTTCCGCAAGTCCAGAATCTGCGCCAGCCGGCGTAACTGGCGCTTTTATCGAGCTCGTGACCGTTCCCCAGGAAGAGGTGCTGCTGGGCATCGCAGGCCGCTTCTGGCGGCCCGATGGCGGCATCGTTCGCGGCCTCACTCCGGCTGAGTTCGCGGATTTTCATCGCGAAGGCTACGCCAAGGCGGTTTGGAACTTCTCACTCGCACCCTCGGATGGCGGCACGAAGCTTAGGACCGAAACACGAGTGCAGACGTTCAGTCGTTCCGCAACCGTGAAATTTCGCATGTACTGGATCTTCGTTGGTCCCTTTTCCGGGATGATCCGCAATGCCATGCTGAAGCAGGTCAAGCGATTGGCCGAGCAGTCTGCCGCCTGAATTCGCGTGTTACCATCGAACTTCGGCGCAACCCATGCGGATTCTCTTCATCGGCGACATTTTCGGACGGCCCGGACGCACCATCGTCAAGGACAAACTGCCCGGCATTGTCCGCGATCAGGCCATCGACCTCGTCATTGCCAACGGCGAAAACTCGGCAGCGGGTTTCGGCATCACCCCCGCGTTGGCCGAAGAACTCTTTGAGCTGAATATCGACGTCATCACCACCGGCAACCACGTCTGGGACAAGCGCGAGATCATCGACTTCTTCCAGATGGCTGAAGGCAATGGCCACGGCCCGCAGCGCCGCGTGCTTCGTCCCGCAAATTATCCCGCGGACATGCCCGGCTGGGGCGTGTATCAGGGCCACAAGCACAAAATCCCCTACGCAGTGATCAACCTGCAGGGGCGCGTGTTCATGGCTTCGAACGACGATCCCTTTCGCACCGCCGACCAGCTCTTGCAGAAGATTGATGCCAAAATAATCTTCGTGGACTTCCACGCCGAAGCCACCTCGGAGAAGATTTCTCTCGGCTGGTATCTCGATGGCCGCGTCACGGCGGTCGTGGGCACGCACACCCACGTGCCCACTGCGGATGAACGCATTTTGCCTCAAGGAACCGCCTACGTCACCGATGTCGGCATGACCGGTCCTTATGATGGCGTGATCGGCGTGAAAAAAGAACTCGTCGTCAACAAGTTCCTCAACGGCATGCCGGTGCGCTTTGAGCCAGCCACGGGCGACGTCCGCCTCTGCGCCGTGGTCATTGACTGCGACGAGAAAACCGGCAAGGCCCGCGGCATAGAGCGGTTGATGCTGAGCTGAGTTCGTATTCCTGCAAGGAAGCGGCAGTCCGTCGTTCTAAGGATGCTGTCTCCACCATCCCTGATCCCATTAGAACCGAAGGTACCCGGCACCATTAGCGTTCTCCGAGAAGCGGGCGGCAGGGTAAAATCAAGCGAATGCGCAACCTGTGGTCGATTCCGGCGGTCTGTCTTCTGGCGGCAATGCCGCTCGTTCCGGTATTTGGCGGGGACGCTACCACTGTCGACACTCAGACCATCTCCTGCGGAAACGGCATCCCAGGCGGCGTCAACTGCGTTCCCTCCAAGAACGATCTCAAGGAAGCGCACAACGCCTACGCTCGCGGGCTGAAGCTGCAAAATCACCAGCGCCTTGCGGAAGCCTTCGCTCAGTTCGACGAAGCCTCGCGGCTGGTTCCGCAGAATCCGCAATTCTTTTCCGCACGCGAAGTCGCCAAATCGCAGTTGGTCTTTCAGCACACGGAGCGGGGCGAGGCGCTCCTGGCGAACGCCCAGCAATGGCAGGCCGCGGTCGAGTTTCGCGCCGCCCTGAAACTCGATCCCGATAACGACTACATGCAGCAGCGCCTCGATGATGCTCTGCGCTCTCCAGCGCTTTCCGCTCTGGGGGAAGTACCCGCAATGCCGGTCGACTACGGCGAAATCCGCCTTCAGCCCAAAGCCGAGCGGGCCACGTTTCACTACCGCGGCGACGTTCGCGGCCTGTTTAACGAGTTGGCCTCAGCCTATGCCGTAACTCCCGAATTTGACGATTCGGTGCAGAACAAGACCGTGCGTTTTTACGTGGACGATGTGGATTTCTTCACTGCTCTCCAGTTGGCTTGCCGCGTCAGCAAAACCATGTGGACCGCGCTCGACGCCCACCAGGTGCTGATTGCGGCCGATAACGCCGAGAATCACAAGCAGTTTGATCGTATGTCGCTCGCCACTTTCGTAGTGCCCGGAGCTACCACTCCGCAAGAAGCCACCGAACTGGTCACGTCCCTGCGCAATATCTGCGACTTCCAGAAGATAAATTCTGGGCAAATTGGCACCGTGGAAGTGCGCGCGCCGCAGGCAACCCTGGCGGCGTGTACCAAGCTCATGCGCCAGTTGACCAGCGAGCGGCCGCAAGTGATGCTCGATATACAGATCTACCAGATCAGCCACAACTTCACCCGCGAAATCGGGATGCACATTCCGGACACGTTCAATATGTACAACATTCCGGTGGCCGCCCTCGCGGCATTAGGCGGACAGAGCATCACCTCGCTGGTCAACCAGCTGATCTCTTCCGGCGGCATCAACCAGGCCGGCAGTTCAGCACTTTCCGGGCTTCTAGCGCAGTTGCAAGGCGGACAAAACTCCATCTTCAGCCAGCCGCTGGCTACTTTCGGCAACGGCCTTACGTTCTCCGGCGTCAGCCTGGATCACCTTACGACCGCACTTTCCCTCAACGAATCATGGGCCCGCAGCCTGAGCCACGCTACCCTGCGCGCCGCGCAAGGCAACGAAGCAACGTTCCACCTGGGCGAGCGCTATCCCATTCTGAATGGCACTTACGCGCCCATCTATAACTCTTCGGCGATCTCCGCGGTGCTGGGGAATAAGAGCTACGTTCCGCCGTTTCCTTCCGTCAGTTACGAAGACCTGGGACTATCGATCAAGGCCAAGCCCGTCATCCATGGCGATGGAGAGGTCAGCATGACGCTCGAAATGCAGGTTCGCTCGCTGACCGGACAGAGTTCAAACGGTGTACCGGTAATTTCCAACGAGGAATACAAGGGCAGCATTCGGCTTCGCGACGGCGAACCTGCCGTTGTGGCGGGAGAAATCACCACCAATGACGAGCTGTCGATGGCCGGAATCCCCGGCCTTGCCGCCATTCCCGGCCTCAATCAGGCCGTCACCGACAACACCCGAATGAAAGAGGACGACGAATTGCTCATCATGATCACACCGCACGTCGTCTCCAACCGGAACCGGGTCACGGATGAGATCTGGGTGACCGAAAAGTAGCGAGCGCAAGGCTTCAAGTCTACTTCCCTTCCTTCGCGGCAAACTCCACCAGCTCCTTATAGGCATCTGCCCCGCGCGGATCGACGCTGCCAATCTTGCGGCCGTTGATGAAGAGCGTGGGGGTACCAGTGACTTCAACCGACTTGCCCAAGGCGACGGAAGCCTCGACATGGGCCTTGGTTACGGGCGTTGTCGCGCAACCGGCAATATCCGCACCCTTCACTCCAGCGCCATCGGCCAGCGCGGTCAATTTTTCATCGGCGTTTTCCGCGGTAATATCAGCTTGAGTTTCGTAGACCTTGCCAACGAACTTCCAGAACGCGTCGTTCGACGCCTGCCCCACGCAGTCCGCGTAAGCCGCCCCTTTTGCCGCCCAGTTATGCATCTCCAGAGGAAAATTCTGGAAGACGAAGCGCGCCTTGGGTTCAGCCGCGATGAGCGCCTCGATCACAGGTTGAGCCGCCTTGCAAACCGGGCACTGCAGATCGCCAAACTCCACGATCGTGACCGCCGCATCTTTCGGTCCGCGCGAGGGGCCCGTGATTCCCTTCTCCAGCGTCTTCTTCACCGGATCGAACGGTCTGGCGCCGAACGGAATAATATCTCCAATCACGGCATGCTCGCCATCCGCCGTCACGTAGAACCGGCTGATTTGCTGGCCCTGCGGACTGGCCAGAACCACGTCCACCTGAGCCAGCCCCGGCACTGGCGCCGGCTTGATGCTGGCGATTTTCCAGCTCACCTGCGGCTCGTAGCCAAAGGTCTGCTGCATGAAGGAGTCCACTGTGGCTTCCGAAGGCAAGTTCACGGCCGCGCCCGAAGCCGGCTTGTCCGCAGGCTTCCCGGTCGTCGAAGATTGAGCAACCCCCAGAATGCTTGTCAGCAGAAGAACGGGAATCAATTTGATAGAACTGCGCATGGTTTCCTTTCAATCACAGGTTTGATTGTCATTCCGAACAAGCGTTTTCTGCGCAGTGAGGAATCTGGGCGAGCCGCGCGACGCGTCGCGTTCTCTGCGACGCAATAATAGCGCGTTTGGCTCGCTTCCTCACCAAACTGCCGGCTCCCGGAATCCCTCAAACCTCGTTCTTCGCAGCAATGGGAATACGGCGGCCATAGCCAAACGCTTTGGGAGAAATCTTAATGCCTGGAGCCGCCTGCTGGCGCTTGTATTCGGCCCGGTCCACCATTCGAATTACGCGCCGCACCACCTCGATGTCAAAGCCATGATCGGAAGCGATACACTCCGCCGAGTGCGCATCCTCCACGTAATCCTCGAGCACCGCGTCCAGAATCTCGTAGGGTGGCAGCGAGTCGCTGTCTTTCTGGTCGGGCCGCAACTCCGCCGATGGCGGCTTCTCCAGCGTGGCCTCCGGAATCACCGCTCGCCGCAAATTCGCATACCGGCTCAGCCGGTACACCAGCGTTTTCGGCACATCCGAGATAACTGCCAGTCCGCCCACCATGTCCCCGTAGAGTGTACAGTAGCCCACGCCCAGTTCGCTTTTGTTGCCTGTGGAAAGCACGATCGCCCCGAACTTATTGGAAAGCGCCATCAGCAGCGTGCCCCGGGCCCGCGACTGAATGTTCTCCTCGGTAACGTCTTCCTTCCGGCCCGCAAACACTTCGCGCAAGGTTTCCCGGTACGCTTCGTATGCCCGGTTGATCGAAAGTAACTCAAAGCGGATGCCAAGATTCCTCGCCAGCGCGCGGGCATCGTCGATCGATCCCGGCGAAGAGTACGGGCCGGGCATGCCCACGCCGATCACATTCTCCGGACCTACCGCATCGGCCGCGATGACGGCGGTAAGCGCCGAATCAATCCCACCGCTCAAGCCGATGATTGCCTTCTGAAATCCGCACTTGCGCATGTAGTCGCGCGTGCCCAATACCAGCGCGGCGTACACGCTGGCTTCCTCGCCTTCAATCTGCTCGTGTAAATCGCCGGTGAGGTTCTTCGAATCGAAGTAGATCAGGTCTTCTTCGAATGATCGTCCCTGAGCGATCACTTCGCCTTCCCGATTGAGCACCAGGCTGGAGCCATCGAAGACCAGGCTGTCGTTGCCGCCAACTTGATTCACCAATGCAACCGGAACCTTGTGCTGGCGGGCGATGGAGGCCAGCATGTTGCGGCGAAGCTCCCGCTTGCCGATCCAGAACGGCGACGAGGAAATGTTCAGCACGAAGTTTCCGCCGGCTCGCACCAGGGCATCGACCGGATCGACCGTGTACAGGCGCTTGTTCCAGAACTGCTTGTCGTTCCACGCGTCTTCGCAGATGGTAAGCGCCATGCGATTGCCGCAGAAGGGAAACAGTTCCTGACTTTTGGCGGGAGCGAAGTTGCGCATCTCATCAAAAACGTCGTAGGTGGGCAACAGCATCTTCGACTGCAGGAAGGCGATCTTCCCACCCTGCAACAGCGCCGCGGAATTCATCACGGACTTGCCGGTTTCCGATTCCGCGGGCGTCACTAAACCGCAGATCACGGCGATGCCGCTGGTCTCGGCGGCAATCTGCTCCACGCTCTCGCGATTGCGCGCGACGAACGTTGGCCGCTCCACCAGATCGCGGGGTGGATATCCGCACACCGACAACTCTGGAAACAGAATCAGCCCAGCCCCGCTCGCCTGCGCTCGCCGGGAATACTCGACGATCTTATTCCGATTGCCGGAGAAGTCTCCGACCGTAGGGTTGATTTGCCCAAGCGCAATCTTCACCTATTTAGTGTAAAGCCGGGGGGAGCGGCGGGGGAAGTTGGCTTCGGAATTCGGCAGTCATCTCTCCTCCGCACTTACATGTGGAGGGCATCTTTGCGCACTTAGGCTTTGCTCAGGTAAGCTCCGCTCGCGCGACTCATGCCTCGGTCTGTGATGGAATCACAACGGCTTGCTGCTGGCGGCGGCGGCCAGGCCGATCTCCGTGTGCGCAACAATGGGTGGCGCCGCGGCAGGGGCTTTCAAACACAGCTCTGCGGCCTCCGACATGCTTTGAATCTCCTGCTGCTTCATGGTTTGCCAACTGCTAAACGCGACCTTCTCCCGCGCCACCCCCTCCAGGTTGCGGCTGACCCGCGCCATGTAGTGGGCCTTGATGCTCTCCAGTTCCGCCTGAATCTGGACGATCTCTTCCGCTTTTCTGGCCCACTCTACCTCAACCTGCTTCTTCTGCCCGGCCTCGAAGGCATCGAGGGCGGCTTGACGCACTTTGGCATCCTGTTGCACCTGCTCGAGTGGAATGCCGGCGGCATCGAGAGCCATCAGCACCGCGGCCCGCTTCATCTCCTTCGACAAGCCGCGGATGTGTTCACTGTTCAGCATCTCAACCACCTTCTGGATGCTGTATCCCTTCCGCGGAATCATGATCCCAGCCTCGCGGTAAATGTCTTCCGTGGGGGGCAGCTCGACTTGGAAATTCGGGACCTCGCGCGCAGCATGCGCCGGAGCCTTTTCCGTGGGTGGAGTTACGTGGGGCATAAAATTCTCCTTCTCGCCTTTATCGTTGCTCTTTCCGTTACCGCCGGCTTCGCCGTTAGCCTCGCCGGTTACGCTGAGGCCGACCGGCTTAATGCGCCAGTGTGCCAGTTCAAGCCATTTGCGGCCCATAGGTTTCCTTTCCTTGCCAGCTTCCTCTGGAGGCTGTTTGTTTGGGAGTTGAGTCCTGCGAAGCGCCTCGAGGTCCTCGCTGCTCGAAATCTGGAGCCGCGAAACGCGATGCCTGTCCCGGCCCTCGATTTCGTGGCCAACTTCTTCGTGGCCAACTTCGCGCGGAGGCGTCATCGTCGAGCTTGCGATCGGCACGATCCGGGCACTTTCCACTTTCCCCGCGGCCATGGGGATTTCGTTCGCCTTGCTCTCTTGCCTTTGCGGCAGGCTCTCGATTTTGGCTGTCGAAACTAGTGGAGCACGGCTTCTCACGCTTTTCTGCGGCGGGACCTCCGCCGGGACGGCCTGGCTGGAAACGGAGCTCTTGGCGGCGTCTCGCTGAATGCCTACCAGATATTCCCTGCCCTCGCTGCGGCAGTACTTGGCAATGCCGGAGAACTGCTCGAAGCGCCACTGAATGCTCAGCTTTGATCCCACCCCGATGGGCGTCTTGACCCGTATACAGGCCCCGCCGAGAGACTTGTCCTCCATGCGCGCGGGAAGAATCTGCAACGCCCCACTCGGATCTTGCCACGAGGCTTCGACCAAGGTCATCACCGGCGTCCGGAACTCGCGCACTGCGGCACTCATGCCAGATCTATCGGCAGAAAGCGCAATTAGTTCACAACTGGACGGGCGTCCTAATTTGGCGGTTTTGCCCGCATTTTCCCGTTCTGGTCGCGCTTATATTGTTTATTCATGCGGAATGGGAGAAGTTCCTCCCGGGTTGGCATAGTTCTAGTCGTTTCCAGCGGGAAAAACCGAGTGCATCGGCATAGGCATGGGCGTGTCACCCTTCTGGTCCCGCCAGAGAACCTCGTTCAGACTGGCCGCTCCGGCAGCGTCGGGACGGGAGAAATCCATCTTTGCGGATTCGCTGGCGCCTCGGGCATCACGCTTATTGATCTCATAGATCAGGCCGTTCTTGAGATTTCGATAGTCCGCCTTGAACGCGGGCTGCGCGCCTGCGCCGGAGAACATTGGGCCCATGGCCGGGGCATATGCGTCATTCTGGTTCATGGGAGGCAGGCCGAGCAGCATCTCCATGGTGTGAATCATGTTGACCGTGGTGTAGAAGCGGTGATCGACGTAAGGTTCGGCGGCCGTTCCCGGCGAATACTTGCTGACGACGAAGGCGATTGATCGATGTGCGTCGATATGATCGCCGCCATCCTGGGCATCGTCTTCGAGGACGAAGATCGCCGTGTCCTCCCAGTACGGACTGTGCGAGACAGCGTCAACCACGCGCCCGAGAGCGAGATCGTTGTCGGCCACCGAGGCCGCCGGGCGCGGCAGGTTCGGCCGCGTGCCTCCCGTGTGATCGTCGGGAAGATAGAGCAGGACGAATGCAGGCAATTGGAACTCCGGCCCTTCGTTCGACTCGCGGGCGCGAGTGTAAGCGGCAAATTCGTTCAGGAATTCGTCGGCGCGGAGTTGATCCGGATAGTCGGTATTAAAATCGGGGAACAGCGGATCGAAGTGGTCGCGCAGGACGGCCTTCGTAGCCTTGACTCCCTTGAACAATGGCACAGTCCACGGGAACGGGCTTGGCCCACCGTGCGGATCGCCGACATTCGGCGGAAGAGGATCGCCCTGGTGAAGCTCAGTACGCGGGCACGGCGCCTCCTGTGCCGAAGGTGTTCCCTGCTTCGGCGTCGCAGCCTTGCGCCGCTTGTTGCACCACTCGGCATTCACGAATTCGCCGTAGTCGCGATAGCTCAGTCCATGGTGGGCGACATTGTCCCAGAGAAATCCAGTAGAAGGATCATCGATATCAGGCTGGTTATGCTCGAGCGGATATTCATCGGCAACCGTGCCCTGAAAGTCGTAAGTGCGTTCGTGCCCGCGATAGGCGATCTGCCAGGTCTTTTCGTTGTAGTCGCTGGTAATGGCGGCGGTAGACCAGAGATGGCCGTCACCGGAAACTTCGCCGCTGTCGTAGAAATTGTCGAGCACGCCGAACTGTAGCGCGAGTTTATGCTCGTTTGGCGTGATATCGGCCCCGTACATGGTTAGGGAAGGATCGCCGTCACCGGGTTTCAGGTCGCCAAGAATCTGGTCGTAGGTGCGGTTCTCTTTGATGACGTAGATGACGTGCTTGATGGGATTCTTGCCGCCGGCGAACTTAATGGTTCCGGGGTCGTTGTGTAGCAGGTTGTCGTGCTCGACGACGCGGGTGAGTTCTTCGAGCTTGCCGAGAGTGGAGGGAATGTTCAGCCGCGCGATCGAGCCGCGAAGCAGCGTAGGAATGTAAGGATGCTCGCGGTACCTGATTTCCCATGCAGTCTTACCTGGACCCTTGTTGGGCCGCGTGCCTTGGCCTTTGGCAGTGGCGATGAGGAGATCATCGCCGTGCACGGCGAGCGCGCTGGGGTACCAGTCGGTGGGGATGAAGCCAAGGGGCTCGAGCGCGCTGTCACTGCGCGGCGTGGAAGCTGCACGTGCTGCATCGAAGACAGCCACCGCGTTGATCGACGCGTCCCCTACAAAAAGACGGGTTCCATCTGACGACAGCGCCAGAGGTCCCGGTTGGCTGCCTGCGAACCGTTGGCCCGGAGCATACGTACGGAGCCAATTCATCTCTTGTCCCGCGGTGCTGACAATGGCAACGGCGTCAAAATTCGAGAGCGCGATGAAGAGCGCTCTCTCGTCCGGGCTCAACAGCAGAGCCGTGGGATGGGAACCAGGAGCCAGCGGATCCTCAGGTGGCTTCAGCAGCGGCAGCGAGATAAACTGCACGACCTGCCCGCTCCCAAGATCCAATTCCGCAACCCGCGATGCGTTCCATAAGCTGCACCACGCGCGGCGTCCATCGCGCGTGGCTACGCAGGCGTAGGGAAACGAAGACGGCACGAGTTCGTTCGTGCTCAGATCGAAGCGCTGGAGCACTTTGCCGCTTGCCACATCAAGGAAAACGGCGTTGTCGGAAAGATTGTCAGCCACGAGGAGGCGGTCGTGGCCTCCCGCAGAAACCAGCGCCAATCCTGCAGGATAAGGAATCGCCGTTCCTGGCGGCGTCTTGCGTAAAGCGATTGCGACCTTCTTTCCGGCGGCGAGCGCTTGTGGCGCAATGGCGATCAATCGCTCGGGTGCGACCTTGCCGCCGGTAAAGCTGTACACAGCGATGCCGTTGCCAGTGTCTCCCGGCTTCTCTCCTGTGGGGTCAGTGATCGAACCGACCGAGGCGTAAAGGTGCTTCCCGTCGGAGCTGAAGACCAGGCCGAGGAAATAGCTCTGGTGAACATCCTCACCAAAACGCTTGTCGGGATAGTCGGAGAGTTGGTTGGTCTTCAGATCAAGCACCGCGATCGACTGCATGGCCATGGTCTCCTGCGTGCCATAGCCGTTGTTCAGCAGCGCGGCGTAGCGGCCATCCGGGCTGACCACAATCGCGGCGGGAAAGCTGTTGGTGGCGCCAATGCGGCCGGGCGTGGGAGTCGTCAAGATCTTGCTGGTGGGCAACGAGATGGATGACCCGCCAGGCTCTTGTTCCTGCGCGAGCGGAATCGCAATCTGAAAGGCGAGAAACGCGGCCAGGAGAACAATGCGGGAGAATCGAGTCACGGGGCCTCCGCGGGATTTGATCTGCAACAACACTTGGATGAAGAAGATAGACGAGCGTAATCCAGGCGGGAAGCTCCGGTCAAAGCCTACAATCTGCGAATGACGACCGATCGCGGAACGCCCAGCGCGTTCAACGGAGCAGTCTCTTCATGATCGCCTCGATATGCAGTTGCGCGCAGTCGATGAACGGAAACGGCGTGTTCGCTTCGTTGAAAAGCAAAGCGAGATCCGTGCCTGCAAACACAATGGCTTCCACTCCGTCACGCTCCATGAGCCGGCGCGCCAGGCAAGTCAGGGCTTCGCGGTCTTCTTCCGCGCCCTCGCCCCGCAAAGCAGTTCGCATGTAGGCTTCGTGGATTTGATCCACCTCACTGGCTTGAGGCTGGATCGTATTCTCTCCGCCGAGCGCGCCGAACAAGTCGGTTTCGATGGTGAAACGGCTTCCGAACAGAGCGATACGCTTTCCGATCTTTGCTTCGTGCACCACCTTCAAAATGTCGATCAGCGGTAGCGCCGATATGGCAGCAAGCTCACCGATGCAGATATGGGGAGTCACCGCTGGGATCACTGCGAAATCTGCCCCGCCAGCCTTCAGTTGTCCGATTAACGCGGCGAAATACTCCGCCAGATCACCGAATTGTTTGGCCTGCACGCAGCCGACGACACGGTGCACATCGGCCTGAACCATCAAAAGGTGAAGAGGCAACCGGCGCTGCTCATGCCCCTTGGCCAGAGCCTGGTAATAATGCACCGTCGCGCCGACCCCGAGCCCTCCGATCAACCCCAGGCAACTAGTCTCAGCTTGGCTCAGAGCTAGCTCCTTAGAAAATGGGGTTAGATCCCGGAAATGCGGGTAGATGTCGACTGGCCGGA
>Ga0208190_1000637_pt1 | contig 14097 bp, 8 predicted proteins | sample June2015DPH_13_1_FD_184708 | JGI IMG/M metagenome (GOLD analysis project Ga0208190, IMG submission 184708) | Peatland microbial communities from SPRUCE experiment site at the Marcell Experimental Forest, Minnesota, USA - June2015DPH_13_10... | ecosystem: Environmental > Terrestrial > Soil >... | reverse complement strand
CCACAAAACGAGGGTAGGAAAAATTCCCTGCCCTCGTATATGTCGGCACAATGAAGAGGCTTGCTAGTTCCCTGCGAACGCCGAGAAACCCCTAATCACCGAGGCGTGCGGCAGCGGTCACTGACAAAGCGGCGCCGCGGGCGCTGAATGCGAGTGGAAAAGGATTTCCTGGCCTTTTTCCCCACCCAACTCCGATTGCGCCCACACGGCGAGGAACAAGACATCGACATCCTTCTCTGAGGCGTCCGAGTGCGCCTGTCCCTTAGATCCATTGCGATTCGACTCGATGACAAGGAGGACAACCGATGCACAGCCAAGCGCGATCTCTCACTTCCCTGTTCCGCACAGTTTCTTTCGCGGTAATTGCCGCGCTGGTGATGATGCTGGCGATGGTTCCCGCCTGGGCACAGAATTCGGTTCCACCGACCGCGGTGCAGGCGGCGAGAATGCCGCAGTTCGCCTCGCGGCTCGCCCATCCCGTCAAGCGACCAGGCCCACCCGTGTCTCCAGCGCTCGCACGCGCCAGGATGCATCGCGGGCCGCTCGACAGCAACGACATTTACGACAACGGCCCAACCAACGGCAACACCGATGCCTGGACCATTAATTTCGGATTCATCGTTAGCGACAGCTTCAACGTGACCCAGGGTAACAACACCAACGTCACTGGTATGAGTTTCGCAGCCTGGATGGCTCCGGGCGACGTACTGGATTCGGCGGAAGTGTCCATCACCTCGAGCGAAAACGGCGGCACCAGCTACTTCGATCAGATCGTGAACTTCACCCAGAGCGACTGCATCGGCAATGAGTTTGGCTATAACATCTGCACCGAGACGGCCAGCTTCAATGGCCCGGCCCTGAATAGTGGCACTTACTGGGTGAACCTGCAAAACGCCAGCTCAGCCGCCGGCGACCCAATTTACTGGGACGAGAACAGCGGGCCTTCTTCGGCTTATGAGAACTCGATAGGCACGATTCCTTCGGAATCGTTCACCATCCTCGGCAGCGCCACGACGACTAGCTCGACCACAACCTACAGTGATTACGCTTGTCCAAGTCCCCAGCCCGGCTTTCATGACCTCCATGATTTCAGTCCTGGTGCTGGACCGTCCGGCCTTGCGATCGACACAGCCGGGAAGTTCTACGGCACATTTGCTAACGGCGGCAGCTATGGCGCGGGCCTGCTGTATGACTTCGCACAAAGAGCCGGCCATTGGTTCGTCACCTCTTTGTACAGCTTTGTGGGAGGCAGTGGCGGAAATAGCCCCAACGGAGTCATCGTCGGCCCGGAAGGTGTCCTCTACGGGGCGGCTAGCGGCGGGATCCAAACCTGCGGAAGCGACGGAGCGTCCTTTTGCGGAGTGATCTATCAGGCGAGGCCGGGTCCGGTCGCGTGCACCAACGCTTTGTGCAATTGGAACGAGACGACGATTTATGAATTTACGAGCAACTCCGACGCATTTGGGGGCACCGTCACCGCCTTCGACTCCGCCGGCAATCTGTATGGCATCTCAGGTGGCGACGGGTACTACGGAGGCGGCGGTGGGGCCTACGGACACGGCGCTGTCTTCGAGCTGACGCCCTCGCAGGGAGGCTGGACGGAGCAACTCCTCTACAGCTTCACGGGAGGTAATGACGGCGATGGACCGAACAGCTTGCTGGTGGGCCACGACGGAAATCTGTACGGAACAGCGGGTGGCGGCAATACTGAATGCGGCTACGGCAGCACGTCGTGCGGCGTAGTCTTCAAATTAGCGCCCTCGGGCAGCGGCTGGACGGAAAACGTTATCTATAGCTTCACGGGAACTACAGACGGCTTTGGACCTGGTGGCCTGATTCAAGATCGCCAGGGCAATCTGTACGGCTCCAGCGTTTGTTACGGTCCTTTCGCTTGGCAGTACTGTTACTTACAACTCGGCGACGGTATCGTGTACGGTCTGATTTTTGAGATGTCACCGTCGGGCGGCGGCTGGAGCTTTAGCGTCATCTACAACGCTGGCCTGAACGAACAGAATTGCCTGGCCTGGGGGAGCACCTCCCCAGCGAACGTTATCCATGGCTTGACGCTGGATGCGGCGGGCAATCTCTACGCTGCCGACGGGGGCGCCTTATTCTTCTGTAACGCCGGAAACTGCAATGAGTGGGTTGAGTTGTACTGCGGCCAAATCGTTAACGTTTCCTCCGGCGAAGTTCTGGTTACGGGTACCGCGAACATTTTTGAGAACATAACCTCGGATGCCAAAGGCAACCTCTACGGCACTACAAACACGTGTGGAGGGTTAGGAACAACGACCAGAACCAGCGGTATGGTCTGGCAGTACTCGCCATAGACCAGTCGTCAGTTGCCGGTTGACAACGATTCCGGATACCCCCACCCAAGCTTCCTCTGCTTGGGTGGGATATTTCGTTTTGCATCACAGAAATCCGGGATCCCTCCGATGTCACTTCGCGATGGGCTGCACATCACCGACAAATCAGAGTTGAAAGTGCTAAATTCTGCTCTGTGTCCCTGAACAGATTCCCGGCCTTTTTCTCAGTCGAATATTCGGAGATAAATGGAATGAAACCCCGTCTGGCATTGATTTCCTTGTTTTGTTTAGTACTTGTCTTTGCGGGTTGCGCCACAACTCCTACTGCCTCCGCCTCCAGCGCCAGCCAGGCATCCTCTGCCGCAGTTGCCGACCCATTGCCTTCCTGGAACGATGGGCCGGCGAAGCAGGCGATCCTCGACTTCGTCAAAACCACCACCGACAAGAGCAGTCCGAAGTTCGTTGCGCCTGAGGACCGCATCGCCACCTTCGACCAGGACGGCACGACGTGGGTCGAGCATCCCATCTACTCGCAGGTGTTATTTGCGTTCGACCGCGTGGCTGAACTTGCGCCGCAACATCCGGAATGGAAGACCAAGCCGCCGTTCAACGCCATCGTCACTGGCGACAAGGAGGCAATGGCGAAGTTCACTACCAAGGACATGGAAGTCATCGCCATGGCGACCCACACAGGTATGACCGCGGATGCCTTCCAAACCATCGTGAAGGATTGGTGGGCCAAGGCGAAGCATCCACGCTTCGACAAACCTTACTCGCAAATGGTGTACCAGCCCATGATCGAGGTGATGAAGTTTCTGCGCGATAACGGCTACAAGACTTACATCGTGACCGGCGGCGGGCAGGATTTCGTGCGCACCTATTCACAGCAGGTATATGGCATTCCGGTAGAGCAGATCATCGGCTCGGCGCTGGATACCCAGTACGCATACAACGAAAAGGGACAGGGCATCCTGATGCGCGACCCCAAGCTCCTGCTGAACAACAATGGTGCAGGCAAGGCGGAAGATATCTATCTATTCATTGGCAAGCATCCCAAAGCGGCGTTCGGCAACACTGAGGGTGACCGCGAGATGCTGGAGTACACCCAGGCAAGCGGCGGCGCTTCACTGGAGATGCTGGTCCTGCACGACGACGCAACGCGCGAGTATGCCTATGGTCCTGCGAACGGGCAGCCAGACACGAAGGTCGGCACCTTCAGCCAGGCTCTGTATGACGAGGCCAAAGCAAAGGGCTGGACCGTCATCAGCATGAAGAACGACTGGAAGCAGATTTTCGCCTGGGAAAAATAACCTGCGCCAGCGGCGCTGAAGCCAAGGTATTCGAATCGTGACCCTATGCCACGACGCCGACCCATGATGTAGGGACGACTTTCCTACTGCTGGTCCCAGCCTCCACCGAGCGACTGATACAGTTGCACGTAGTATTGCATTTCCTGAAACCAAGCCTGGGAAAGACTCAGTTCGGCGGTGAAGTAGTCTTGCTCGGTCACCAGAACTTCCAGGAAGCTGGTGACGCCTCCCTGATAGCGTACGGTGGCCAGGCGCGCGGTTTCCTTGTAGGTAGCAGCCTCCTCTTCCAGCTTAATGCGATACTTGCGGGAATCGTAGTAACCCACCAGGCTGTTAGAGACATCGCCGAAGGCGTTCAACACCGTCTGTTTGTACACCAACTCTGCTTGGTCGCGCTGCGCCCAAGCCAGGCGATAACCACTTCTGATCCTGCCACCTTCGAAGATGGGCTGGGCGATCTGTCCGCCCACGGCCCAAAACGTTGCCGGACCAGCCAGGAAGCTGCTGATGGCGGTGCTCTGTGCGCCAAACTGGCCGGTGAGTGAAATCTGCGGAAAGAAGGCAGCCTTGGCGACGCCCACGTTGGCATTAGCGGCAACCAAGCTCTCCTCGTCACGGCGGATGTCTGGCCGGCGTTCCAGCAGCGCGGAGGGCAATCCCGCTGGCACGTCAGGCATGTGCGGCTGTTCAACCAGACTCAGACCACGGGGAACGGAGGCCGGGTTCTTGCCTAGCAGAATGCTGATATTGTTTTGCGTCTGCTCGATCGCTTGTTGCAAGCTAATGGCCTGAGCTTCGGCTTGCTGCACCAGCACCTGCGCCTGATAGACATCGGTAATCGCAGCATCGCCGCCCTTGTACTTGATGGTGTTAAGTCGCAGGATGTCTTTGTCCGCTTCAATCGTCTCGTTGGAGTACCTGAGCTGGGCGTCATACTGAAGCAGCAGGTAGTAGTTGGTCGCCACCAGTGAAATCAAAGTAGTTTGAACCAGGTCTTTTCCGTAGACCGTTGACAGCAGGACCGCGCGTGCCGCCTCGGTCGCCCGCCGATACTGTCCCCAGAAGTCGACAATATAGTTGAGCTGGAGCCCGGCTGTATCGATGGTGGGAGCACCGGTGGCCAGCGGCGTTGACTGTTGATTGATGATGGAGAAAGTTCCGCCCAAGGTTGGGAACTGATTGGCGCGGGTGATGCCGAGATTGGCGCTGGCTTGCAGGATGCGAGTGGCGGCAATGCGCAGGTCGTAGTTGTTGGCCAGCGCGTCCTTGATCAGGCCTCGCAGCGTGTCGTCCTGGAAGACCGTATCCCACTTCATCAGCGCAAAATCTTCCGTGCCCGGCTGCTGGATAGTAGCGTCAGGCGCCAGTCCGCGATACTGGTCGGGAACGGTGAGCGGCGGGCGCTGGTAATTCGGTCCGACCTTGCACGCGGAGAGCGCGAGCAGCAACGCGATGACCGTGAATGTTCGCACGTTAGTCATGGCCCGCTCCTTTCGGAGTTGTACCGGTCTGGTCTTTCGGCGGAGGTTGCTCATCTTTCTTCTTGCTGCCCGCCAGGAACAGGCCGAAGCGCTCGACCACATCGAACGACACAGGAATAAAGAAAATCGCGAGAATCGTGGCAGCAAGCATTCCACCGATCACCACTGATCCCAGCACTTGCCGCGAGATGCCGCCCGCGCCGGTCGCCACCCACAGCGGCACGCAGCCCAGGATGAAGGCGAACGCGGTCATCAGAATCGGTCGCAAGCGCAGCCGCGCACCGGTCAGCGAAGCGTCGAGAAGCGTGGCGCCCTTGTCATACTCCATCTTGGCGAACTCGACGATCAGAATGGCGTTCTTGGCTGACAAACCGATGAGCATCACCAGACCGATCTGGGCATACACATCGTTGTCGAGCTTGCGGAAGTACAGCGCCACAAACGCTCCGAAGACCGCGATAGGAACGCCCAACAGCACCGAGAACGGAAGCGTCCAGCTCTCGTACTGCGCTGCCATGATGAGAAAGACCACCAGGAAAGACAGGCTGAAGATGGTCGTTGGGCTGACGCCCTGGGCCGCTTTCTGCTGCTGGTAGCTCATGCCGCTCCAGTCATAGCCCATCTGGCCAGGCATGGTTTTCTTGAAGACGTCTTCCAACGCCGCCATCGCCTGGCCGGAGCTGTAGCCCGGAGCGGCCGAGCCATTAATCTGCACGCACTGATACAGGTTCTGGCGCATGACGAACTCCGTGCCGCTGCGCGAAAACGTGCTCGTCAGGGTGCTCAACGGGACCATGTCTCCGGCGGCGTTCCTCACGTAGAACTTGCCCAGATTGTCCACGTTAGTTCGGAATTTGCCGTCGGCTTGCACCCACACCTGCCATTGCAGGCCGAACTGGTTGTAATAGTTCACCAGCGCGCCGCCCATGAAGGCCTGTAGCGTCTGGTAGACATTGCTCAGGTTCACCTGCTGGGTCAGTATTTTCGCCTTGTCCACGTCCACGCCCACCTGCGGTACTCCGAAGAGCGCCGTGGTCATCACTCCTGTCAGCTCCGGGCGCTTGCGGGCTTCGGCCATGAATGCCTGCGTGTTCTTGGCAAGGAAGTCAGTGCCGCTTCCGGACCGGTCTTCAAGAATGAAGGTGAATCCGCCTGAGGTGCCGACGCCGAGAATCGCCGGCGGCGGGAACGCAAACGCCAGCCCTGAATTGACTTGAGAAAGCGCCCGCGTCAGATGGAGTTTGATTCCGTCATAGCTCGTCTCCGGAGTCTTGCGCTCATCCCACGGCTTAAACGAGATAAAGAAAAACGAGCTGTAGGTGGTCTGGACGCCGCTGAGCAGGCTGTACCCCAGCACCGAGCTGACGTTCTCCACGCCCGGCGTATCCATGATGATTTTCTCAACCTGCCTTGCCGCCTCGGACGAACGTTGCAGCGAGGAAGCATCGGGCAGTTGCAGCGCTCCGAAGACGTAGCCCTGGTCTTCATCGGGAAGGAAGCTGCCTGGTACTTTGGATCCGAAGAAGTACGCACCAACGCAGAGAATGCCCAGAAGAATGAAGGCGAAACCGGCTTTGTGGATCAGGTGTTTGCAAATGCCGACGTAGCCGTCGGTCGCTCTGCCAAAAACGCGATTGAACCCGCGGAAGAAAGCACCCAGTGGTCCGCGCGATTCCTTCTTAGGACGCAACAGCATGGCGGAGAGCGCGGGACTGAGCGACAGCGCGTTGAATGCCGAGAACAGCACCGACACTGCGATGGTCACGGCGAACTGCTGGTAAAGCTGACCCGTAATGCCGGGAACGAACGCCGTGGGAATGAAAACCGCGGCCAAAATCAGGGCGATGGCAACGACCGGGCCAGCGACCTCCTCCATCGCCTTTTGGGCAGCATCGTGCGGCGTCATACCCTGTTCGATATGGTGCTCCACAGCCTCGACCACGACGATCGCGTCGTCCACCACCAATCCGATGGCCAGCACCAATCCAAACAGGGACAGCGTATTGATGGAGAATCCGAGAATCGGAAAGACGATGAAAGCGCCGACCAGCGAGACTGGAACTGCCAGCAGCGGTATCAGCGTAGCTCGCCAGCCTTGCAGGAAGATGAAGACTACGAGAATGACCAACGCCAACGCCTCGATCAGCGTCTTCTTGATCTCGTGGATACCGGCGGTGATGGCCAGCGTGGTGTCAAGCGGTACGCTGTACTCAAGATCCTGCGGGAAGCGGCCCTTGGCTTCCTCCATGAACTTGCGGACTTCGGCCGCGGTTTGTAGGGCGTTGGCGCCGGGCGTGAGGTAGATCCCAAGCAGCGCAGCAGGTTTCCCGTTGAAGCGCCCCTCCAGGTTGTAGGTCTGCGCCCCCAATTCCACTCGCGCGACATCCTTCAGGCGCAGGACGCCGCCATCAGGCGTGGCACGGATAATGATCTGTCCGAACTCCTCCGGGGTCGTCAGACGACCCGGCGCGCGCACGTTGTAGGTGAACGTTTGTCCCGGCGGAACAGGGGCACCACCGATCTGGCCCGCGGGATTTACCGTGTTCTGTGCCTGAACGGCGTTGATGATATCGGGAACAGTGACGCTGAGGTTGGCCAGCGTATCCGGGTTCACCCAAATGCGCATGGAGTACTGGCCGGCGCCGAACACCGATACCGACGCGATGCCCGGCAATCGCGTCAGGGCGTAATTCAGATTGATGAATGCGTAATTTGCCAGAAAGATGTTGTCGTAAGTCCCGTTGGGCGATGACAGCGCCAGCAACATCAGCGGCGACGAAGTCGATTGCTGAACGGTGACGCCGGAGTTGAGCACGGCGCTGGGCAGCTGCGAGTTGGCCTGCCCGGCTCGCATCTGCGCCAGAATCTGGTCGGTGTTGGCATTCGTTCCCAGGGCGAAGTCAACGGTGAGCGTCATCTGGCCGTTGCTGGCGCTGGTGGAATACATGTAGTTCATGCCACTGACGCCGGACATCTGCTGCTCAATCGGGGTGGCTACTGACTCAGCCACAGTCTGCGCGTCGGCGCCGGGGTAAAGGCCCAACACCTGGATCTGCGGATCGGCGATGTTGGGAAATTGCGCCGTGGGCAGGCTGAGCATCGCCACCACCCCGACCAGAACCATCAGGATGGAAATGCACATGGCCACGATCGGCCGATTGATGAAAAATTTCGACATGGTTAGTTGCCCCCTGCCGGCGCTGCGGGGGGCACATAAGGCTTGGCGACGACCGGAATACCTGTCTTCGCCAGCTCAGGCATTTGCGACGCAGCCATCTGAATCTTCAGGAGACCATCCACCACAACCCTCTCGCCAGGTTTCAGCCCCTCGGTGATGATCCAGTTTGTCCCCACCCGATCTCCCACCTTCACCGGGCGAAATACGGCCTTGTTTTCGGGAGTGACGATAGCCAGCATGTACATTGATTGGACTTGCGTAACCGCGGCCTGCGGAACCAGCAGCGCCCCCTTGTTCACGCCGGACTGGATGCGAATTCGTCCGAAACCACCGGGACGTAGCACTGCGCCGGGGTTGCGGAATTGCGCCGCCACCTGAATGGTGCCGGTCTGGGTACCGACCTGACGATTGACATAGACGAACTCGCCCTTTGTCGGAAACGTTTGGTTGTTGGCCTGAATGTATTCAATCGGCGTCGAGGCTGTCGACGATATATTCGCCTTGCCGGTAATAATTTGAGTAACGTGTGGTGCGATCTCGAGGAAGTGGCTCTCGCTAATATTGAAGTAGGCCCAGATGGGATCGACCTGCGAGACGGTTGCCATCTTGGTCGTCGTGCCCACCAAGTCGCCGATCTGGGAGTTCGATACCCCCGCGATCCCATCGATGGGCGAGTACACCTTGGTCCAGCCGAGATTCAGCTCCGCATTCGCCAAGGCGGCTTTCTTGGCTTTCAACTGCGCCTCCCAGGAGGCTTGTTCCTGAACGTCGTTATCGAGCTGCTTTTGCGGGATGGCGCTCTGCGCCGCCAGCGGTGTATCGCGGGCCACGTCAGCCTGGGTGCGGGTGAGGTTGGCTACAGCCACGGCAACATCAGCTTTTGCTTGATCGACGGAAGCCTGGTATTGCCGCGGATCGAGCTCGAACAGAAGTTGTCCCTCCTTAACGAAATAGCCGTTCTGATAATTCTGCTTGAGCAGATAACCTTGAACTTTGGGAGTGATATCGGCATTCACCGGTCCGTTCAGTTGCGCCACATACTCGTCAACGATGGGGACATCCTGCTGCAGTGGCTCCATCACTCCGACTTCGGGCGGCCCGGGCTTGGGGGCTTCCTCTTTCTTTTCGCAGCCCGCGAGCAACAGCGCGCCCAGAAACAAACTAACGACAGCCGCAACGCGCCAATCATGGCGTCGCGCCTGGTATGAGGGCTGGTATTTTCCGCCGTCTGCCGGCGACATTTCAGGACAGACAAACTCGGATCCGTTTCGCATTGACACACTCCTGCTTCTTGCTCAGGGAGAATAAGGCGTTAGGTGCAGCTATTTTCCGTTTACGTGGTTATGTGCTTTTCTAGCTGAATCTCCGACGGATTGCTACTAGTTTTTTTTGTCACCCTTCCCCCCATTCCCTTGGAGTCCGGCCACCGCAGCGACCCCGGGCTCAGCGCGTCGAGCTCAGCCGCTCGTTACAATATGGGAAGCCATGGGGGGCGGACAAGCATGAAGTATCGCATCACAGCCGAGGGAGTTCTGGAGACTGGGCTCTCCGGCTTCGACCTGATTAATTTTCCCATGCTGAACAAGGGAACGGCGTTCACCGAGAGCGAGCGCACCGACTTCGCCCTGCACGGACTGCTGCCGCCACATGTTGGCAATCTTGAAGATCAGGCCGCGCGCCGTCTCAAAGTGCTGCGCGCCCGCAAAACTGATTTCGGGCGCTATGCCTATCTGCGGGACCTGCAGGACACCAACGAAACCCTGTTCTACGCTCTACTGGTGCACAACATCGAAGAGATGATGCCGCTGGTGTACACGCCGACGGTCGGCGAAGGATGCCAACGCTTCAGCGAGATCTGGCGCAAGCCGCGCGGACTCTTCCTGAGCTATCCCAATAGGCACAGAATTCGCGAGATCCTCCGGCATCACCGCTATGACGCCACCCGCGCGATTGTGGTCAGCGACGGTGAGCGCATCCTTGGACTTGGCGACCAGGGCGCGGGCGGCATGGGAATCCCCATCGGCAAGCTCGCGCTCTATACCGCCTGCGGCGGCATTCATCCCCAGCAGTGTTTGCCGGTACTGCTCGATGTCGGTACCGACAACTCTGAGCTCCTCGAAGATCCCCTCTACATCGGTTGGCGTCACCAGCGAGTACGCGGCGCCGAATACGACGACTTCGTCGAAGCCTTTGTCAGCGCCGTGATCGAGCGCTGTCCCAAGCTGCTGTTGCAGTGGGAAGACTTTGCCGGCACGAACGCAGGACGCCTGCTCGAGCGCTATCGCGACCGGCTCTGCACTTTCAACGACGACATCCAGGGGACAGCGGCCGTGGCCGTAGGGACTCTGCTCGCCGCCATCAACGTTACCGGTACGCCCTTGACCGAACAGCGCGTCGCGCTCTTCGGAGCAGGATCGGCCGGCATTGGAATCGCTTCCCTTCTGCTGACTGCGATGAAGAACGCGGGCCTCAGCGAAGCGGAAGCGCGCCGCCATTTCTATGCGGTCGATAAAGATGGTTTGCTGGTGGACAGCATGGCCGAGATACGTCCGGCGCAGCAGCCATTTGCTCAACCTCGTTCCGCGGTCGCCAATTGGGATCTGGAGCATAAGGATCGCGTCAGTTTGCTCGACGTGGTGCGCAACGCCAAGCCAACGACACTGATTGGCGTCTCCGGACAGGCTGGAGCCTTCACCGAGAAAGTGGTCCGTGCGATGGCTGGCGCAGTCGAGAGGCCGGTCATTTTCCCGCTGTCAAATCCAACGTCGCGCTCTGAGGCCAAGCCGGTGGACTTGCTGAAGTGGACGGACGGCCGCGCGCTCATCGGCACCGGCAGCCCGTTCGCTCCGGTGAACTGGAATGGCCGCGAAGTGCCGATCGATCAGACGAACAACTCGTACATCTTCCCTGGCCTCGGTTTGGGTATCCTATCGGTAAACGCGCAGCGGGTAACGGACACGATGTTCATGGCTGCCGCCAAATGTCTCGCCGAACTTTCTCCCGCTCGACTCAGCAGGTCGGGACGATTGTTGCCGCCGGTTTCAGAGTTGCGCTCGGTTTCATTCGGCGTGGCAAAGGCGGTCGCGCGTCAAGCGATCAAGGATGGCGTTGCCGACCCGTTGGACGAGCAAACTGTGGAAGCCCGCATCCGCGCCAATGTCTGGGAGCCGGTCTATCTTCCTTACCGCTTCGACCCCTGCGCCTAGCTATCTTCAAAACACCTTCCAAAGGTAATGTCCCAGGAAGGCCAGCAGCAGCAAACATCCCACGATCATCCAGATCACGAAATGTGCAGTCAGTCTTGGAGAATTGATCTCCTTCTTATCCATAATCGTAGGATACTACCAACTCGTCGTTCGCTGGTGCCCGGGGATGAAGTCCCAGGACCGAGCCTTGGCGATGATGCTGCCCTGAGGCAGAGAGCCTCAAAACTGCTCCTATGATTTTCTGCCGGGAACGAAGCGACCGCGGTATTGCTGGGGAGCAACCCCGAATCGCTGCACAAACGCCCGCCGGAAACTGTCGGCATCACGATAGCCAACGGAATCGGCGATGCTCTCCACCGTCGAAGGGGAGTTGGACAGTCGAGTACGGGCTTCGTCGAGACGCAACCGCTGGACGAACGCCGCCGGCGTGCTCCTGAATTCGTCCTTGAAGCGCCGATTAAACTGACGGGGACAGAGGTTGATACGTTTGGCCAGCGACTCGACCGAAAGGTCATTGTCGAGATGTCCCAGCATCCACGCCGCGAGATCGGCGAAACGGCTAGTCGACTCGACTTGAAATTTCAAGGGTTCGGAATATTGTTCCTGTCCCCCAGGGCGCTTGAGATACATCACCAGCTCCCGCGCTACCGAGAGCGACACCTGCGCACCAAAATCCTCTTCGATCAGCGCCAGCGCGAGATCGATTCCGGCAGTGATCCCGGCCGAGGTATAGAACTTCCCGTCGCGAACGTACAGCGAGTTGGCATCGACCTGCAACTTGGGATAACGCTTCGCAAGATCGGAGGCGAATTTCCAGTGGGTCGTGACCTTGCGCCCGTCGAGCAGTCCCGTCGGCGCGACTCCATAGATACCAGTGCAAACTGAGGCGACCCGACGAATACGGTTCTGGTGCTGGCCTATCCAGTCCGCCAGCTTCTGTGCGTCACCCGACGTCCGCATCCCGCTGCCGCCGGGGACGAGCAGCGTATCCAGATGACGCAGCGAACTTAGAAAGCACGCCGCTGTCATCCGTAGCCCCGATTCCGAAGAAAAAGTCTTCGCGCCTAAAGCCGCGATCGTTACCTTGTAGCAAGGCTGACGATTCCCCCGCGAGTCCTCCAGATAGGCGCTGCTAAAGGCTTCCAGCGGGCCAGCCAGATCGAGCGATGTGATGTTGTCGTATCCGACGATTACGACGCGCTTGGGTGTCATAAGGCGTGCGAGTTAAGAGTAGCTGTTGCTGCGAATGTCCGATGTGACATTCAGCAGGCGATTTGGGACATCGCTGCAACAGAGGCGAATGTCTGAAATTGCCGGATGAACGTCATTTCAGACTTTTCATTCTGCGCCTATCCTGATCTTATTGACAAGCCTATTTCGCATGAGGAGTAAGTCATGACACGAACCAAGAAACTGCTCTGGATCGCAGTGGCCGTGGTCGCACTGTTGGATTGTGCTTTTTACGTAAGCCGGGCTGCCGGGACGCCGTACAAAGTTGCCGCCTCAACCACGCAGATCACCTCGCTAAAGCCACCGGCCAAGGGGCCGATCAATGTCGCCTTCCTGATCTCTGACGGCGCAAATGTCATGGACATCGCCGGCGCCTGGGAAGTCTTCGGTGACGCCATGCTCACTTCCAAGGGGAAACCTTGGCACGAGTCGGATGGCGATGACATGGTGATGCCGTTCAACACCTACACGGTTTCCGATTCGCCGAAACCCGTAAACGCTGCCAATGGACTCATGATCGTTCCCAACTATAGCTTTGAGACTGCGCCCAAGCCGCAGATCATTGTCATTCCGGCCCAGGGAGGCCGCGGCGACGCCCAGAAGGCATGGTTGCTGGCGAATTCAACGACTGCCGACGTCACCATGTCGGTATGCACCGGAGCCTCGATGCTCGCCAAGTATGGCCTGCTGGACGGCTTGACTGCCACGACGCACCACATGTACGCGGCGAACATGCAGAAACAGTATCCGGCGGTCCACTTTGTAAGTGGCACCCGCTTCGTCGAGAACGGCAAGGTCGCAACCGCCGGCGGACTGACTTCGGGAATTGACCTCTCCTTGCACATCGTGGAGCGGTATTACGGACGGGAGGTCGCGCAGTCAACGGCGGACTTTCTGGAGTATGGCGGTCAGCTTTGGAAAAGTCCGGAGTACAGTCAGGTCAAGCCTGTGGTTGCCGCCAAGTAGCGCCGAAACGCCGGCTCGGCAAGCGAAATGAACCGGCCGAGAGCCACGCTCGTCGCGATTCGATTGGTCATCCCGGCCACGATCTGCGCTACCCCGCGGGGCCTTCGCAGGCCACCGCTGAAATCGTCGTGCGAAGCCGTTACCGGATTGTGTTGGCCGCCGACATCCGCGCTGCGTACGGCCTGAACCCTGGGTTGCAGCAGGAGCAGATTGACCACAAGGCGGGGCTCATCGAATCAGGCAACGCTAAAATTACATTCCAATTGACCCAATGCCGCTCCGAGTAGGTAAAATGGGCAGGGCAGTTGCGTTATCGGTCCAAAATCCTGAATCTGGATAAACATGGGGACCATCCAACCAAAAGTAGCAGAACCCGCTGGCGATGAGCTGGCGCTAGTTCATGCGGCCAAAGCGGGT
>Ga0208190_1000627_pt1 | contig 14200 bp, 13 predicted proteins | sample June2015DPH_13_1_FD_184708 | JGI IMG/M metagenome (GOLD analysis project Ga0208190, IMG submission 184708) | Peatland microbial communities from SPRUCE experiment site at the Marcell Experimental Forest, Minnesota, USA - June2015DPH_13_10... | ecosystem: Environmental > Terrestrial > Soil >... | reverse complement strand
GGCCGAGGCGATGACGGAGGAGATTGAGGCGGGAATCAAAACGGCCAGCATCAAGTGATGCTGGCCGTTCGAAGCAACGCAGGGGTCTGAGCTACCCTCACAGATCGTAATAGAGGAAGAACTCGTACGGCACCGGGCGCAGGTTGACCGGAGCCAGCTCCTTCTCGCGCTTGTAGCTGATCCAGGTGTCGATCAAGTCGGGAGTGAAGACGTCTCCCTGCAGCAGGAAGTCGTGGTCCTTCTCGAGAGCAATCAAAACTTCGCCCAACGAGCCGGGCGTGCTCTTGATTTTCTTGGCTTCCGCCGGCTCGAGCTCATACAAATCCTTCTCGAGCGGCTCGCCGGGATCGATCTTGTTCTTGATGCCGTCGAGTCCGGCCATGAGCAGCGCCGCGAAGCAGAGGTAAGGATTGGTGGAGGCATCGGGGCAACGGAACTCGATGCGCTTGGCCTTGGGGCTGTTGGAGTAGACGGGAATGCGGACGGCTGCCGAGCGATTGCGCTTGGAGTAGGCCAGATTCACCGGCGCCTCGTAGCCCGGCACCAGGCGGCGATACGAGTTGGTGGTGGGAGCGGCGATGGCCAGCAGCGCCGGCGCGTGCTTGAGCAGTCCGCCGATGTAATACTTCGCGGTCTGGCTCAGCAGCGCGTAGCCCTTGGCGTCGAAGAAGACGTTCTTGTCGCCCTTCCAGAGGCTCTGGTGGACGTGCATGCCGGAGCCGTTATCGCCGAAGAGCGGTTTAGGCATGAAAGTTGCGCTCAGGCCGTGCTTCTTGGCGATCATGCGGATGATGTATTTATAGTTGAGAAGATTGTCGGCCATCTTGACCAGCGGGCCGAAGCGCATGTCGATCTCGCACTGGCCAGCCGTGCCCACTTCGTGATGGTGCACTTCGCACTTGACGCCCATATCTTTGAGCGCCAGGATGATCTCCGAGCGGATGTCCTGCAACTGGTCGGAGGGCGGCACCGGGAAGTAGCCTTCTTTGTGACGCAGCTTGTAGCCGAGGTTAGGGCACTCTTCGCGGCCCGTGTTCCAAATGCCTTCGTCGGAGTCGACAAAGTAGTAGCCGCTCTGTGCGTTCTGGCCGTAGCGCACGTCGTTGAAGATGTAGAACTCCGCCTCCGGACCCCAGTAGCTCATGTCGGCAATTCCGGTTTTCTTCAGATACGCTTCGGCCTTTTGAGCCACGTGGCGCGGATCGCGCGTATAGGGCTTGCGGGTGATGGGGTCGAAGACGTTGCAGATGATGTTCATGGTGGGCACGGAGAGAACCGGATCCACCACCGCCGAGTCTGCATCGGCAACCAGAACCATGTCGCTCTCATGAATCTGCTGGAAACCGCGGATGCTCGACCCGTCGAAGCCGATGCCTTCTGCTTTGTCGAACAGGTCGTCCTCGAGGTCTTCCACTGGAATGGAAAAATGCTGCCACATTCCCGGCAGATCAATAAACCTGAGGTCGATTATTTTCACGCCTGCATCTTTGGCAAGCTTTTTCACGTCACTCGGAGTTCGCGGCATTTTAAGTTCTCCTTTCGCCTGGTGTTGTCACACGCAAGCACGAGTTGAGTTGTGGAGGTCGAGCCAAACTGCGGCTTCGTTCAAAAAAAAGTGCGATAAGGATAGGATTCCGCCGCAGCCGCAAAATGAACAGCGGACATTTGGCTGGAGCGGCGATCGGGCGCCGGTTCAACGCAAGTTGGATAGGCGCACGGAATTCGCAAGCATCCTAGTGCCACCAGCATAAAGAGTCCGTGATGTTTTGGGTACGGAGGGTGTGGAAAACCCAGCTCAGCGGTGGCGGGCGATGAGAACCATAATGAGCAGAATGACGACGGGAATGAGGGCTAAACCGGCGTAATAGAGGATTTTGCGGGATAGCTGGGATTTGCGTTTTTGCCAGTTGAGGAGTTCGGGGCGCTCCTCCACCCCGACCTGATCGGGGTACTCAAGGTCGCGGATGAACTCCTTTGCAGTGGCGTAGCGATTCTTTGGATCGCGCTCCAGGGCGCGGTAAATGATTTCTTGCAATTGGGGGGAAATCGAGGGATCGGCCACGCTCGGCGGAAGGGGATGATTCAACAGGCGGTCGTTCATGGCGGCCAGCGGGGAAGGACCGGAGAAGGGCAGTTTACCGGTGAGCATCTCGTAGAGGATGACGCCCATGGAGTAGAGATCGGTGCGGCCGTCGCCGCGCTTGCCCTTCACCTGTTCCGGAGCGATGTAATCGGGCGTGCCCAGCATGGCGGTGAAGTTGGCATAGGTGAGGCGGCGCGAGGCCGTGTCGCCGGCAATGCCGAAATCGATGAGCTTGATGTGGTCGTTGTCGTCGACCATGATGTTCTCGGGTTTGAGATCGCGGTGGACGACGCCGTTCGAATGGATGTAATCGAGAGCCTTGAGAACCTCGATGGCGATGCGAATGGCGCGGTCCTTGGGCATCCGGCCCTCATTGAGAATTTGGCGCAGAAGACGACCGGGACACCATTCCATGACCATGTAAACGCGCGAGCGATGGTCCCCGCCATAAACTTCCATTACGTTGGGATGGTGAAGGCGTTCGCCAATCTCCGCTTCGCGCTTGAAGCGGTCGGAGAGGATGGGATCGGCTTCCATGTCGGGATGAGGAATCTTGAGGGCAACGATGCGGCCGTCGCGCGTATCGGTAGCGCGAAAAATCGTGGCCATGCCGCTCTTCGCGATGGGCGCGTCGATGCGGTAGGAGTCCACCTGCGTTCCCGGCTCTAAGACATCGTAAAAGCTCATCGTGCAATCCGATCCATCGGGGCCTTTTCTACTGTATCGGGTGTGAGCGCCAGAAACTGAATCGACGCCCCAACGGCTGAAAGGAAGGGAACAGAGATCGGCAACACAAGTTCTCTCATACCGGCAGTCTGTAGGTGCGGCCGCGATACATGCCCACCTGCTCCACCGAGCGGACGCGAATCACCTGCGCCGTGGTGTTGTCGCCGCCGTCGATTTCGACCGCACGGGCGACGAGTTCATGGGCGATCTGAGAAGCATCTTTTTTTTGCGAGGCAATGCGGGCGATCTCGGTTTCGCTCATCTCGTCGTGCAGGCCGTCGGTGCATAAGACCAGGACGTCGCCCGGCTGCAGGCTCAGAGCATTGGTATCGGGGGAGACAAACATTTCCGGCCCCACGGAACGGATGAGAACGTGGCGCGAGTCGGAAGAGGAAATGTCGCCGTTGGAAATCAGGCCCATCTTGCGCTGTTCGTTAACCCAGGTGTGGTCCTGGGTAATTTGCCGGGCGTGGCCGTCGCGGACCAGATAACAGCGCGAATCGCCAACATGCGAGACCACAGCCTGATCGTAGCGCAGGGCGCAGGCGACCAGAGTGGTGGCCATATTTTTGCCGCGGTATTCCTGCTCAAGCCTGCGATCGTGCACCGCGGAGTTGGCGTTCTGGATGAGCCGCGGCAGAAGGCTGATGAGCATGGAGCCGGCTTGCGCTTTGGCAAACTGTTCGGTGATGACCGAGACGGCCGTGGCCGAGGCCACCTCGCCCAGATCCATCCCGCCCACTCCATCGGCTACGACGAAGAGAAAGCCATGGGAGCGCGCCTGCTGGCGCGAGGCAGGGATAAATGATCCCATGGCGTCTTCATTATTCTTGCGCACTTTGCCGAAGTCGCTAGCCTGGCCAAACTGAACGTCCAACATATGCGCCGCCGAGAAGCCTTTCTTTAGAAAATATTGATGCGCTGCCCCCAAAAAGCTACTGGGTGGCTCTCTCTCCCTAGCCTCTCATAGCGAGGCCGGGGAGAGATTCCACCCAGATTTTTGCCTTGGTTGACGTGCTGCCTACAGAGCGTCCTTTGAGGCCAAAAGCACTGATTTGCCCGATGCCTTTGACGATCGCAGGAAGAAAATCGCTCCGTAAATGCCCCATAAAGCTGAGATGCCCAGCGCCGTGAGGGGTTCCATCTTTGTTCCCAGGTTGAAGAACGGTCCAGCCAAGTAGAACGCCATGCAGGTGAGGTTGGCGAGCAACCCGAATCCCGGAATGAGCGTGTGCTTGAGCAGGCTGTGGTCGGGCCGGCTGTGATACGCCACGAGGCATAGCAAGCAGCTCAGCCCATAGAGGATGAAGGTGCCGAAGTTTGAAGTGAGCGTCAAGGCCAGCAGCGAGTTCGGCAGCTTGGCCAGGGTATCGTGCGGCAGGTAGCCCCAACTGGAGAAGATGCCGTGCGGCAGAGCGGCAATGGTGGCGTCGGTCGGCGCGCCCGCGTCGCCGAACATCAGCGAGATGGCGATGACGCCGATGACCGCGGAGATCCACGCCAGCGTCCAGATGGCCTTGCGCGGCGACAGAGACTCAGCGTGCAGCATGCCGAAGTGCTCGGGAACCTCCGCATCCTTGCCCATGGCATAGGTGACGCGGGCGCCGGTGTTCATGCAAGCCAGCGTAGTGCCGATGAGGGCGAAGAAGACCGTGACGGCTTCGGCCAGCATGAAGTACCTGCCGTGGCCCTGGCCGAGCAGTTGATCGCCGACGATGATCATCATGTCGCCGATCGGCGCGGCTGAAGTCGTCGCGCTTTGCATGGTGTACCCCGAGTTGAGGAAGTAGTTGGCGCAGAAGTACTCAAAGAGGTAGCAGAACAACCCCTGAATCAGCAGCGAGGCAATGACAGCAATGGGAATATGCTTGGTCGGATTCTTTGCCTCGCCTCCCATCGAGGTGACCGATTCAAATCCCACGAGGATGAGGATGGCGACCGTGGACTGAATGAAAACCCAGCTCCATTTGTGGACTCCGATCACTGAAGCGGCGTTGGGATGGGCGAGGAAGTTCCCGCTGGAGTCGGTTTCCTGATAGCTGATGGTGAATGGAACGGGCTTGCCGGCCGAATCGAGAAGCGGCAGCGGGTTGCCGCCGGAGTCGCGCATAATCGAGCCGTCCTTGGCCGTGGCGAACTGGTAGGTGAAAGTCTCCTGTGTCTGGGTATCGTATTGGAAGGAAGGCGTGCCTTCCGGATGGTTGGCGCGATAGCCGATGGCCAGAACGCTGAAGACAATCAGGGCGGAAATCTGAATCACATTCATGGCAATGTTGACCGCCGAGGAGGCGCCGGCGCCCTTGGATGCGATCCAGGCGACGAAGAAGGAGAAAACCACCGCGACCAGCGCCATGAAGAGCAGTCCGGGGTTGGAGCCGCTCATGAAGGTGGGATACAGGAAGCCGACGACGTAACCAACGAAGACGCCGGTGACGGCGACCATCACGCCGGGATAGACCCAGTAGTAGAGGTGCGAGCCCCAGCCGACCACGAACTTGGCGAGGCGGGCGTATTTGAAAGCCTTGTCCTTGGAAAGCATCGCCTGCTCAGCGTAGTAGTAGCTGGAACCGGTGCCGGGATAGAGCTTGGAGATCTCGGCATAGGAGACGGCGGTAGCCAGACAGAGCAGCAGAGAGACGAAGATGCCCAGCCACATGGATGGAGCGGTTGATGGCTGGCCGGCAACACCCGTAGTGGCCTGGATGTAGAAGGTGAGCCATAGGAAGGCGCCGGGGGCGATGAGCGCCATTGCATTTGCGGTCAGCTGGGTTAGGCCCAGGGTGGCCTGCATCTGAGGTGCTTTCTGATCTGCCATGAGCATTCTCCTGAGATTTTGAATTTCGTTTTCGAGCGATTTAAGAGTTCAAGTGCTCTCGTCAGCTCTGCGGATGGCGGCATTTTCTTAAGGAAAATGCCGCTTGGAGTCAGTGCTACCGAGGTACTGCAACTCTGAAATCGCTGTTCGCGGCTCCCGGCGGCTGACCCCCGGGAATTAAATCAAACTTCAAAATGTGCGACGCGCCCACCCCAGGCGGGGAACCTCTCGAGCTACGGCGCTGCTTGCTGCGGGACCTGCCGGTGAGCCTGGTTAGGCTTCGGCCGGTCCCGGTTCAATTGTGGTAGTGCGAGTCTAGCGGTCGTCCCATGAGGACAAAATCAGGAAATGGAACATTTCTAGCGCTTCGGTCCGAAGAAGGCGATGAACGCCACTGTGACCGTCTGCTGCTGGTCGGTGAATTGATTGGCCAGCTTGTCGAAGTACTGCAGGTTGGATTTGTCGATGCGATACTCAATGCGCATGAGCGCGCCTTCTATCCACTTGTACTCATAGGTAAACGTGCCTTCGTAGAGGGTGTTTGCCGGTCCATAGACTCCGCTTGTTTGGACGCCGTTCGCATCGTCAAACCATTCGAATCGGCCGGCGATTGCATTCTTTGTGGATGCCTGTTCATGGAATGCAGCGGCTACGCCGTACCAGGTAACCAGCTTTGTGTTGCCCTGTGACACAATCTCATCCTGATTCATGCCGTAATCGAAGTTGACGTACGCGTTGAACTTTCCCGGCGGCGTGAACAGCACCGTTGTGTCGATCAGGTTGCGGAGCCCAGCTGTCGTGTTGGAGTTCTCAGGGCCGACTAGATAGTTCAGGTCCCAGGTGACCTTGGGCTTCACAAGGGCGCTGGTAAACGCTCCGGAGACGCCGCCGTTCGCTTTAGATACGTTGTTCCATCCGTTGAACAACTGAAATCCGATGGTCTCGGTCTTTGAAACGGGCATCGACGTACGAGCCCCGAAATGCCAATAGGGAATCGCGTTCACGAACAGCAGCGATCGCGAATAGTTCCAGTTGCTCATCGACTCGATGACTTCAGCGCCGGCTGACGTGACCCATTTGCCGAAGTCCAATTCGAAGCCCTTGGCCTTGGGTGGCTTGATGCTGACATACGCCTGTTCGAGGTAAGGGAGCTGGTCGGCTGAAGTGGCGTTGGACGGGGCGGCGTTTATAAGGGTATTGGTGCGGCCGTAGATGAAGTCGACGTCGGCGCCCACCGGATCGGGAGCGTGGTTCAGCGTGAGTTTGGCCGCGCTCAACTCGAACTGGTCAGTCTTGTCGTTGAAGTTGTAGAGCTGGTTTAGCTGATCGAAGCCATCTGTGGTGTTGGGGCGGTTGAAATTGAAGCTGTAGTAGCCGTCAATGAATCCGCTGAGATCCATCGGGCCAACGCTCCATGTGGGCGCGGCCGCGGGAGCTGCCGGAGCGGCGGGAGCAGCCGGCGGTGCGGGCGCCTGTGCTGCCGCAGGAGCGGCAGCAGGTGTCGCGGAAGACGAATCCGCTGGAGCTGGTGGTGGCGCCGGGGTTTGCGCACTGGCCGTGAGCGCGATCGCCATCGCGGCTCCGGCAATTGATCTTGAAATGAGCTTCGGGTTCAGATACATCGGCTGATTACCTCCAAGAAAAAATTTGAATAACGCAAGATGAGATCAGGCCCAGAGGAGCAGTAAGACTCGTCCTTGGTAGCGCTGGGGATTGTCCTGTTGTAGTTATGCAGCGACGAACACACGTATGGCTCCGATTGCCAGCGGCGAACTTGGCAATCCCGCTGCCCTGATTGACGCCGTTGTTTGGGTAAATCGACCTACACCTAGTAATGCAAAGGAGGCATAAAGATTAAATGATGAAACCAAAAAGATTCTTCATGTCCGCTTTAGAACGTGAAATAGTTACAAAACGGCAGTAAAAAGCAGCCGGTCGCGGCAAGCGGCGGGCTGCAGCAAGGAAATCCGCAAACTGTGAACGCACGCTGTGAAGGGTCGGCTGGGCTATGGCCGCAATTCTGAGCTTGGTTCTTTTGGCGCTTCTTACGGCTACAGTGCTGGCGCTCTTGTGGTGGCAAGAGAGAAAGAAATCCCTGCGAGTCCGATTGCAACCCGCGCTGGTCATATTGGTTAGCTTATTGTTCTTGTGGTGTTTGTCCAGGTACGGTGATGCAGTGCTTCACTGGATTAGGCATTATTGGATGAGCCATTAACGGATAGAAGTCTGCACTTGCCCGGCTTCCATTTACTTCTCTCGTGCGATTGCATCCTCGTGAGGTTCGTCTTCTGCCACTCGGCTGCGCGGCAGTCCTTCCCGTGAAGAGCAGGCGAAGAACCTGATAAACTTCTCTTTACCCTAGCTCAGCGCCTGAAACCTGACGGGCAGTTCAACAAGGAGTCGAAGCCGCGCCCTGGGAGACTGCAGGATCAGTCGCAGCCGGCTGGGCTTCTGGATTTCATTTTCTGCTCCGGCTCCTCTACCGGCCAGGTTGCCGCGGTGATTTCGCAAGCGGGAGGTGAGTGCCCGGTTGTCGCAGAGCGATCCAGGCAAATCGGTTATCTTGTTTGGCCGTCCGCGCGGCTCCGGCGTGCGGATCATTCTGTTCGTGCTGGAGTGCACGCTGGGTGTGGCGGCGGTGATTCTGGTGGCAGCGGCGCTGGCACGTTGGTCCCCGGGGCTGCTTCCCGTGGCAGCGCTGCTTTATCTACTCGTCGTAGTTCTCACGGCGCTATGGTGCGGGTTCTGGCAGGCCGCGATCGTTTCCCTCTCGGCGGTGGTGGCGCAGAGCTGGTTTACCGCGCGCCATCCGGAATTGTCCTTGGCGGCCAACCCGATTGCGTCCTTTACCTTGTTTGTCTTTGTGTTTGTGGCGCTCACGGTGAGCAGGCTGTCGGCGCGAGTCACCAATCACGCGCGCGAGGCCGAGTCTCGCGGCGGGCAGATGGAAGACCTTTACGAATTCACGCGGCGAACCTTGCAGATGGACCTGCACGTGGAACCGGGCCCACAACTGGCCGAGCTGGTGCACGAAATCTTCAATCTTGAAGCCGTCGCGGTGTTCGATGCCGATCTGCACGATGTCTACACCGCGGGATTCTGGAGCGTGGACCCGCAGGAGATGGCACAGAACGTCTACTACTTTGAAACATCGGATGACGATCCGGAGACGGGGATCGGCCGCCGCGTGGTGCGGCTGGGATCGGTGCCTGTCGGGAGCCTGGTGGTCCGAGGGGACACCGGCCCTCTCACCAACAACGCCATTGCTTCGCTCATCGCCATCACTTTCGATCGCTATCGCGCCTTCGCCAATGAGAGCCGCATCGAGACCGAGCGCCGCACCGAACAGCTTCGCGCCACGGTGCTCGATAGCCTGGCACACGCGTACAAAACTCCGCTCACCGCCATTCGCGCTGCTTCAACAGGATTGGGCGAGATGGGGCGCCTTTCCGCGGGCCAGGCGGAGTTAGTGGGGCTGATCGACGAGCAGGCCGGGCTGTTGGGCGAGTTGACCAACCGCCTGCTGACAACGGCGCGACTCGACGCAGGCGAGGTTGCCATTCACGTTGCTCGGATAAGTGTGGGCACGCTGATCGAAGAGGTTGTGGCGGCGCTCAAGGATCGTCTGGCAAGCATGAAGGTCGCCATCGAGATTGAGGACGAAGATCTGGTGCTGAGTTGCGACCAGGAGTTGATGAACATGCTGCTGACCCAGTACATTGACAACGCATGCAAGTACGCAAACTTTGGCAGCACGGTCGCCATCCGGGTGCTGGTTGCCGGGGCGGAGGCGATTTTTTCCGTGCACAGTTTCGGGCCCGTGATCCCCATGTCGGATCGCGAGCGCATCTTTGACCGGTACTATCGTTCTTCGACGTACGCTGACCGCGCCCCCGGCACGGGCATAGGGCTGTCGGTGGCCAAGCGGGCGGCGCAGATTCACGGGGGATACGTATGGGTAACGAGCGATGAAGAGGAAGGCACAACGTTCTTTGCCGCAATTCCGCTGACATCGGAGAAGGAGAGCACGTCATGATGCAGTCAGCGATCCGCATTCTTGTGGTCGACGACGAGTCGGCAATTCGCCGCGCGCTTAGGCCGCCATTGATGGAGCTTGGGTTTCAGGTGGCCGAGGCCTCGCGCGGCGAAGAGGCGCTGCAGGCGCTGCGCAACGCTCCTCACGATGTCGTCCTTCTGGATATCAATATGCCGGGAATCGGCGGCATTGAGACGCTGAAGCGGATTCGCAGCTTCGCGCCGCGGCTGCCGGTGCTCATGCTGACCGTGCGCGATGACGAAGAGGACAAGGTTGAGGCGCTGGAATTAGGCGCCGACGACTACGTGACCAAGCCGTTCAGCACCCGCGAGCTGATCGCCAGGATCCGCTCGGCAGTGCGCCGTGTGCGCGCTCCGGCTCGGCCTGAAGATGCGCCTATTGAGATAGGGGAAATCCGCCTGGAGCCCGCTAAGCGGCTGGTAACCAAGCGCGGGACGCCTGTGAAGCTCACGCGCAAGGAGTTTGACATTCTCTACTGCCTGATGAGCCGCGCGGGACGCGTGGTGACCTACGCCAAGCTGTTGACCGCGGTTTGGGGCGCGGAAAGCCGTGAAGAAGTGGAGTACCTGCGCACCTTCGTCCGTCAGTTGCGTAAGAAGATTGAGGATGACCCATCGAATCCGTTGTATCTGCTCACTGACGTCTACGTAGGCTACCGCTTTGCCGACGCGCAAATGTTCCAGGACGGATCTGCGGTAGCGGGTGAGGCGGAGGAGGATAAACACGAGCCGGTGGAGGAACACGAGCCGAAAGACGCTCTCTGATGCGACTGCAGGCGACGGCTGCGATTCGATCGGAGCGCTTTATTCGTCGTAATGCAGCAGGCTGAAGACGTCGTACTCACGAAAGCGCTCGCGGCCTTTCAGGAAGTCGAGCTCGACGGCAAAACCCAACCCGGCGATCACGCCGCCCAATTGCTTCACCAATTGCACCGTGCCCTCCATCGTGCCGCCGGTGGCGAGCAGATCGTCCACCAGCACCACACTCTGTCCGGGCGCGATGGCGTCGGCGTGGATCTCGAGCGTGTCCGAGCCGTACTCGAGGTCGTAGGTAACGCGCACCACCGGCGCGGGCAGTTTTCTGGGCTTTCGGACTGGAACAAAGCCGGCGTTGAGACGATAGGCCAGCGCGGGGCCGAAGATGAATCCGCGCGCCTCGATGCCCAGCACCAGGTCGATTTTGCGCGCAATGTAGTGCGCGGCCAGCGCATCGATCAGCTGGGCGAATCCCGTCTTATCCTTGAGCAGCGTGGTGATGTCGTAAAAAAGAATCCCCGGCTTGGGAAAGTCCGGCACGGTGCGAACGAGTTTCTTCAAATCCTCGACGTCGATGGGTTTTGCTGTTTCCGGCATGTCGGTGCTTGACTCCCGTTCTCAGTGATCAGTTGTTAGTTGTCAGTTGTCAGTTGTCAGTTGTCAGTTATCAGCTAACAGTTTATCTCCGGGTGCCGAATCGAGATCGAAGACTCGAAAGGAAACAGGTGGCGAAGTTGGTGCAGGACGGAAGTCGCGGAGGGGCAAATAAGAAGAACGAATCCGCGGTCTGCGGACTGACAACTGATTCCTGACAACTGACCAATGCGCGCAGCGCATTACCACGCTCCATCGATTTGAAAGGATGTGAGCTCTTCGGCTTCGTTCTCGGCGAGGCTGTGTTCGACGATGCGGTCCACACGGGCTCCACGCGGACCGCGGCGAAGGGTCGCGCGCAGCTCGTCGAGGTTACCGGCGTCGCCTGCCGCCACGACCTCGACATCGCCATCCTCGGTGTTGCGCACCCATCCGCGCAGCTCAAGTTCAGCGGCCTCACGCTGCACAAACCAGCGGAAGCCGACCCCCTGCACGCGGCCTTGAATGAGGAAGTGAAGAACCATGGAGACGGACCAAAGCCAGTGTTGCAGATGCGTGCGAGCGCGCGCAACCGTTAGAGAGCCTTGGCCGGAATTCGCTTAAGGGCGCGTCGTGGAGATCGATTGCGGCGACGGATATTGCCCCGTAGCGCGCTACACTGGAATTCGACATGGTCTTCGTTCTCGACAACTACGATTCGTTCACCTACAACCTGGTCCAATATCTGGGCGAGCTGGGCGCGGAGGTCGTCGTGCGGCGCAACGACGAAGTGACGCCGCAGGAAGTCGAGGCCATGAGGCCGGAGCGGATTTTGCTTTCGCCGGGGCCATGCACGCCGCATGAGGCGGGAATTCTTGTGCCGCTCATCCGGCACATGGCGGGGAAGGCGCCGATACTCGGCGTTTGTCTCGGCCACCAGGCGATCGGCGAAGCGTTCGGCGGCAAAGTGATTCGCGCGGAGACGCTCATGCACGGCAAGACCAGCGCTGTGGAGCACGACGGCAAAGGGATCTTTGCCGGGCTGCCGACGCCGCTCACCTGCACGCGCTACCACTCGCTCATTGTGGAACAGAAGTCGCTGCCGGCCGACCTTGCCGTCACAGCGCACACGCACGAAGCCAGCGGATCAGGCGCAGACGGATCAGGCGCAGGCAAGGAACCGGTCATTATGGGTCTGCGGCATCGAAGTTTGCCCGTCGAGGGTGTTCAGTTTCACCCTGAGAGCGTGCTCACCGAGGGCGGCCACCAGATGATCCGCAATTTTCTGGACATGTAGCCGATGCGCGCCGCCCTAAACGTCGCTTTGAACGCTGCTCTCGACATTTCGACCCGCCGCGCGAATCGGCTGTGTGCGCCGAAGTATGTTGCAGTGTTGGCCATCTCCGCGGCCGTCTTTGCCGCCCCCTTTTCGATCTTGTCGGCCCGCGCGCAGGCGCCCGCACCGCAGCCCCCCACGCAGCAGACATCGGCCACACCTCAAGCAGCTCCAGCAGCCCCGGCGGCTACGACCATGCCGGCGACCGCCCCCAGCGCGCCCGATGCAGCACCATCGCAACCGCCTGCAACAAGCGACACGCCTCCCACGTTCAGGTCTCCACCATTGGCCATCGTTTCCCTCGACAGCACGATTCCCGGCTCCGCAGCCGAGGTTACCGGCGACCTGAAGGTCTTCAACCGCCGGGCTTTCGTCACGGGCAGCGGAACAATCACTGCCGGCGATGCGACAGCTCAGGTGACCATGCCCTACCGCGGCACGCTCCACGTTTGCGCGTCGAGCACGGTGAAACTCGCGGCGGATTCAAGCGCTCCGTCGGGCGAGGTTCCGCCCCTGCTGATCGCGCTCGATCACGGTGCAGTCGAGATCAGCTTTGCGGGCAGCACCGCGCGTCAGCGCAACGCCGACACGCTGCTCACGCCGTATTTTCGCATCATGATCGGCGGACCGAATGCGGCGGATGTAAGCGTGCGGATGGGCGACGATGGCGACACTTGCGTGGATAACGCCGGAGCGAACGCGCCATTAGTCGTGGTGACCAGCGTGTTCGAGGGAGGGCTCTATCGCGTGCAGCCCGGACAGCGGGTGATGTTCGAGCACGGCATCCTGTTGAAGGTGGTCGACCAGGAAAAGGAGCCGTGCGGTTGCCCTCCGCCGTCAAAGTCCGAAGCCAACGAGTTTCCGTTGGCGCAAAGCGAGGGGCTGGCGCCGGCTTCGCCCCCAACAACCGGAGCAAATCAAACCCCGGGAAGCGGCCAGGCAGCGACGACTTTGGTTTACAAGGGCAGCGAACATGCGCCGCAGTCGGTCACGATCCCGCAGCCTGCTGCTTCGCCTGTCACGACAGGACCAGGAACTCCACCGGCGCAAGCACCTGGATCAGAGAAGAAGCCCGGATTCTTCCGCAGCATCGGGCGTTTCTTCAAGCGCATCTTCGGCGCAGAGTGAGAAAAGCAGGGAACAGCCGCCCCAACGACGAGGACCTGTCGTTGGGGGTCCCGACGGGGATCGGGGAACAGGGGTCAGAAAAACGAACACCGCGGCCCATCTGGCATGAGCTTTCGATGGCGAGGAATAGCTCGCTAGGGGTTCAACTGCTGCACCGCGCAGGGAATGCGCCGAATCACGTTGCCCGGCTTGTCGAGCTGAAACATAAAGCTGCATTGCAACGCGGCATTCCCTGTTGTGGCCCCCTGATAGACGTACACAGTCTTCGTTCCCGGCTGATACACGAGCAGCGAACTGGTCGGGTTGATTGCGGTGAGTTGAAATTCGACGTCGCCGCCAGCCGACTGGTAGGTCGATGCGCTCACCGTGCGGCCCGAACCAAGCCAGAACCCCAAGGCCAGCACTCCCAAAATCGCGAGACCGTTTCTCGTCCACTCCCACACTTTTTCCATTGCGTTTCCCTCGCTGTGGATTCCTTTCCCCAAGGACGCAAGGGTGGTCGTTGCCGCTCGGGAATTCCGAATGGCCGCTCAGGAAAACTAAGCTACATCTCTCTCGCGCGCTCGATGGCGCGGAGGACGGCCTGCGCTTTGTTGAGCGATTCCTGATGCTCAAGCTCGGGCACGGAGTCGGCGACGATGCCCGCGCCGGCCTGCACCGAGCCTTTGCCGCCAAGGGACAGCATGGAGCGGATTGCGATACAGGAGTCGAGATTGCCGGAGAAGTC
>Ga0208190_1000622_pt1 | contig 14246 bp, 17 predicted proteins | sample June2015DPH_13_1_FD_184708 | JGI IMG/M metagenome (GOLD analysis project Ga0208190, IMG submission 184708) | Peatland microbial communities from SPRUCE experiment site at the Marcell Experimental Forest, Minnesota, USA - June2015DPH_13_10... | ecosystem: Environmental > Terrestrial > Soil >... | reverse complement strand
TACCCGTTCGGCCACAGACCGCGCATCGGCGGCAACTTGCTCGGCGTGAAACTCCTCGGCTAACTCAGCCAGGTGCGAGAGAGATGACTCTCCGTGAGAATTTTCAGCAGGCACAGGTCGATCTTCGGAAGCTCTCGATGTAACACCGAAGTAGCGGCCCTTTCCAGCAACAAGTTTTCTTTCGAGTCAGTCTGCATACTTCATCTCTTTAAATCGGTGTTGCTGTCATCTGTATCTAGGTACAGAGCTGGGGTGCGCACTCCTTCCTGGTGCACATAGCGAATCACCTCCACTTCGGACATGGCAATCAGCCCTTCATCCACCATTTCATCCAGAGCTGGGAGCAATTTCTTAAGGTTCTCCTCGGTGTCGATCACGGACACCATAATGGGTCGGTCGGAGGAGCGTAGCAGATGCGCCTTATGAATGAGTGTGCTCGCGCCGTAGCCCTCGATCCCGCGGAACACGGTGGCACCCGCGATATCGAGTTCCCGGCACTTGGTCACAATCGCCTCGTACAATGGCTTGTCGTGCCACTTGTCATCCTCGCCAAAGTGAATCCGCAACAACTTGGCCTTTCCTTCGAGCTTCATAGCCGTGCCTCCCGCCGTCTCTCGGTTTTCTCATAGTTATGCGCGTACTTGATGATGTCTACATCGGACAGTACCACCAAGCCCTGCTGCACCATTTGATCGAGAATGGGCATGAACGCCTTCAGTTTGTCCTCGGTGTCAACCACTGACAGCAGGATCGGGCGATCGTGAGAAAGACTCAGCGCAGCGTCTTTGTGAATTCTCCGATTGGCGCCATAACCGAGAATTCCCCGATAAACTGTTACTCCCGCAATGTCGTTAGACCGCAAGCCGTTGACGATGGCTTCATGCAACGGCTTGCCATTCCACTTGTCGTTTTCGCCGATATAGATTCGCATCATCTTGGCTTTGCCCTCACGCTTTAATGCGGGCCTTTCCGGATCTGCCCGCTTTGGTTTGTTCTCGGCAGGTTTGACAATCGTGGTGTCGTGCATCTCAATCAGGCCGGTACCTACCATCGCCTGAAGTTTGGGTAATAGCTCCTCGACCTTTTCTGCAGTTTCGATAAACTCGATCTTCACAGGTAGATGGACTGCCAAGTCCACGAGACTGGTCGTGTGCAGATGATGATCTGCGCCAAATCCAGCGATACCGCGTGTAACTGTCGCGCCCGACACACCATGGAAGAAGAGAAAATCCAGAATAGCGGCGTAGGCGGCGCTCCCGTGGTACTGCTGGTCCTCAGCCACGTAAATGCCGACTTTCTTACCAGGTCCCGCTGTGAGCATACTGTCCTCCCGACGTTAGAGTCCTCTTTGACCTACCAGAAATTCCGCTACGCGGCCTAGCAATCATCCGCCGGCGTGCACGCCCTGCTTGAGTTGCTCATGAAAGGCCTCCAGTTCGTCACGCAGCTCCGAGCGATTCCGTTCCACGACTCCGTCAATGAGTGTTCGAAGGCGCAAAGGCACAAATTCCTTTAGGTTCCCAGCGTGGTCGAGGCAAAGACTCCCCTGTGTCTTCATCCATTGGACGAACATAGGACGCTGGAATTGCTGCGCCAGTCCACGCAAGCGGGTCACTTCTTCGTCTCGGACGCGGTGGCACAGCGCACAATCATCGCTGCTCACTTTCCCAGCGGGAGAACCTTTTAGCATCTCCAGAAACACACTCGAAACGCTCTCCCCAGGCGTGGAGCGTTCAAGCGTGCCGCCCCTGGAACGAGCCAGCGACCAGGTATGAAAATTGCACAATCGCAGAGCTGCTTGCGGTCGCACAATGGCAGCCAGCGTCCACTGGAAATCCTTCAGGATGCCGCAGATTGGACATGCTCCCTTGTTGAGGGCCTGACTTACGCTGGTCGTTTGACTAGAGGCTTCAGTTTTCATGGGATTGCCCTCCCTGCTATCATGCCTCCCCAAACCGCGACAAATCCGAAAACCACGCTTGTTGCTACGTAGAGAAGCCCCAATCCGATCTGGCCATCCTGAATCGACCGCAGCGTCTCATACTCAAAGCTCGAAAAGGTCGTGTAGCCGCCGATGAAGCCGACCGGAATCAGGTATCGCCAGTTGGGACTCCAATGAGTCCTCACGGTCAGCAAAGCAAAGACCAGGCCAATCAGAAACGAGCCCGTAACGTTAATGACGAGCGTTCCGTAGGGGAAGCGAGTTCCCATTTTGCTGCCGATGTAACTGCCGAGCCAAAAGCGCAGAATCGACCCCAGACAGCCTCCAATGCCAACGAATAGATATTTCAGCAATTCGATCTTTTCCTTTCCCCTTCATCTAGAGCAATAAGCACAAGTCACGAAGCCAGGTTTTGTTCCCCTACTGCATTTTCCAACGATTCCAACCGCGCGTTACTTTACGACTGGTCCGAGGGGACGCTCGGACCAGTCCAACGCGCGGACAAGGATCTTTTAAGCTGAGCCCCAATCAACCCGGTCAGCCTTTTGGGGGCAAACGATTCAGACATTCTTCTCCCCACCAAGGTAAGGCCGCGCCGGCTGTCGCAGGCGAAAGGTAAGCCGTCCACGCTTCCGGAGGAGAGGCACCTCGTCCCCGTTTGCTCCAACCTCTCAAGCCGCTGCTGCAGGTTCTCTTCCGTGCCGCGCATTAGATAATGATCCAGTTGCCTCACCAGACCTGGGAGTTCCTCGGCGATGCCGTTTAATTCGACCGCGGCTTGGGGTGGGACTTCACCGTAGCCGTGCATGTATTCCGACTTCAACTCCTCAACCGCGATGTCTACGAACGTAAGCAATGGAATGGACGCCCCCGATCGAAACGGCATCGAGTGTGCCAGAGTGGAAAGTGCAATACAAACCACTACGACTGAAGGAGCGTCCAAGATGAAGGTTAATACGATCGGGGTTGATCTGGCAAAGAACGTACTCCAGGTCCACGGGGTGGATGAGCAGGGCAAGGTGGTATTGCGGAAACAGTTACGGCGTAATCAGGTCATGAATTTCTTTGCCCAACGGACTCCGTGTTTGGTTGGGATGGAGGCATGCGGTAGCGCCCATGACTGGGCAAGACGGTTGATCAAGCTGGGCTACACCGTGAAGCTGATGGCTCCGCAGTTTGTGAAGCCCTATGTCAAGACGAACAAGAATGATGCGGCCGATGCGGAAGCCATCTGTGAAGCCGTACGACGACCGAATATGCGGTTTGTACCCGTCAAGACCGAGGAACACCAAGCCGTACTGTCACTGCACCGGGCGCGACAGGGTTTCGTGCGACAGCGCACCGCACAGGCGAATCAGATACGGGGATTACTGGCGGAGTACGGCGTCGTGATTCCGCAGGGGATTCGGCACATCGGCCAATGTCTGCCGGAGATTTTAGAAGATGCGGACAACGCGCTACCCGGACTGTTTCGGCAACTGCTGCGGCAACTGGGCGAGCATTTAAAAACATTAACCCGACTGGTGGAGGAGATGGAGGAGCAGATGCAGCAATGGCATGGTGGGAACGAAGCCAGCCAGAAGTTGGCAGCGATGCCCGGGATCGGCGCGATCACGGCCACAGCGCTGGTGGCATCGGTGGGTGATGCGCGGAACTTTTCCAATGGCCGACAGTTTGCGGCCTGGCTGGGACTGGTGCCGCGGCAACACTCCAGTGGCGGCAAGACGACGTTACTCGGGATCAGTAAACGCGGGGATCGCTATCTGCGCACACTGCTGATTCACGGTGGTCGATCCGTGATTGCGGCGGCCGAGCGCAGAAAAACATCTCCCGTAGAGGAATCTCTGACCCAGCAACGGTCATGGCTGCAAGGGCTGGTGTCGCGGAGAAACAAGAATGTCGCCGCGGTCGCTCTCGCCAACAAGAATGCGCGGGTGATCTGGGCGTTGTTGGCGCATGATCGGAGCTACCAGGCTGGCTACGCAGTCGCGGCCTGAACTCGATATCCCGAGAAACGGCCGTGGAAAAGTCACCGCCTCGACGACGGCGGCGAGAACGACCAGCGAAATTAGAGCCATTCGAGAAAAGGAGACCACTAACTCAAAATCTAATCCAACGAGTTGCTCAGGCAATCATGACGTGATGGCGAAACAGGTTCAGACCGTGGTTGGCAAAACCCTAGTCGGACGCGGCACTTCAAGTGCGTGTAAGCGATCGAGGAGCCAACCAAGCGCATTCCATCAGGGCCAGCAGCCAAAAGCTGCATCCAAAGGCCGAATGTACGGCAGCAATCTCACCTTTCCTCATTACTGATTGACGACTTGGCAAAACGGGGGCGTCCATGTACGTCCGCCGGAGAACGCCGGAGACCGTCTGGACGAGAATCACCACTACCCTGTTTCGCAATTGGGCCTGCAGGGTGATCACAGGCTAAGATAATTGCTTCTCCGATTGCGCGTGACGCAGCCCGGTTCGGGGTGCGATTGTGATCCCGGCAAATACAAGAAGAAAAGAGAAAAATGGCAGAATCCCCAATTACTCCCCGTGAGAAAGACTTTGCTGAGTGGTATCAGGACGTCGTGTTGCAGGGCGACATGGCCGAACCGGCAGAGATTGTCAAAGGCTGCATGGTCATCAAGCCGAACGGCTACGCTGTCTGGGAGGTGCTGCAGCGTGAACTCAACGACCGCTTCAAGGCCACCGGCCACCAGAACATTTATCTTCCGCTGCTCATTCCGCAGAGTTTTCTCAAGAAAGAGGCCGAGCATGTGGAAGGTTTTGCGCCCGAGTTGGCGATCGTCACGATAGCCGGGGGAAAAGTGTTGGAGGAACCTTACGTCATTCGTCCGACTTCGGAAACCATCGTCGGACATTTTTTCGCCAAGTGGATCAAAAGCTATCGCGACTTGCCCCTGCTGATCAATCAATGGGCGAATGTGCTGCGTTGGGAGCTGCGTACGCGAATGTTCTTGCGGACGACGGAGTTCTTGTGGCAGGAGGGGCATACCGCGCACTCATCACACGACGAAGCGCTTCAGGAGACGTTACGCATGCTGGACGTTTATGCCGAGGTGGCGGAGGACGTAATGGCGATGCCGGTGATCAAAGGGGCCAAAACGCAGGCGGAGAAGTTTGCTGGGGCTCTCCGGTCGTACTCGATCGAGGCCATGATGCAGAACGGCCTGGCGCTGCAGGCGGGCACGAGCCACGACCTGGGGCAGAATTTCGGCAAGGCGTTCGACGTGCAATTCCAGAGCAACGAAGGCAAGCTGGATTATGTCTGGCAGACCAGTTGGGGCGTGAGCACGCGGCTGATCGGTGGGCTGATCATGACCCACTCGGACGATAGAGGGCTGGTGCTACCGCCGAAGGTTGCGCCGCAAAAGGGCGTCCTGGTGCCGATCTTCCGCACGGACGAGGAACGCGCCCAAGTCATGGAGCGGGCCACGAAGCTGGCAAAAGACCTTGGAGCGCACATCGACACGCGAGACGGGCTGACACCGGGTGCGAAGTTCTTTCACTGGGAGCGTCGCGGAGTGCCGGTTGTATTTGAGTTGGGCCCGCGAGACCTGGCCAGCAGCAACATTGTGATGAAGCGCCGCGACACGGGAACGAAGGAAGTGGTCCCCCAAGCGGAAGTGGTGGGAAAGTTCGCGGCGTTGCTGGAGACGATACAGAAGGACCTCTACGCTCGGGCCAAGCAGCGGCTGAAGGACAACACCGTGCTGGCCAATTCTCTCGCCGAGGTCAAGTCGATCCTCAACGACGTGACAGCCGAGAAGGGTGGGGGAAAGTTTGTCATGGTGCACCTGAAAGACAGTCCGCAGAACGATGCGAAAATCAAAGAATTCAAGGCCAGCGTGAGGAACATCCCCTCGGTGGATGAGTTCGACGGAGCGGGCAAGTGCATCTTGACGGGGGAGACTGTGGACCGGCGCGTCGTGATCGCCAAGGCATACTAGAAGCAGAATAGGGACCGCTGCTCTGTCCTTGGTTTACTGCGGTGACGAACCCCCAGCGATCGTAAGGCCCTTCCGCGCTGAAACCCGTCAGGATGACATAGAGACGGCCGTTACAACTATCTGGAGATTGCTCAGGTTTCGGCGTACGCTCTCCTAACTTCAGCACAGACACGATTTTGCGAATAGGTGTGTTGGTCAGTGTTGGTCAGACGTACGGCTTAGCCGGCATACGCAACTTGGTCAAGACCAAGACGTTGATGAGACTGTTTGTAGTGCTTTTGGCCGTGGGGGCGTGGAATGTGTCCCGGCGGCCATGTGCCTGATGCGCCCGACGGACAAGGGTGCCGGGCATGTCGAATCGTCTGTCGCACGACAGGGTTGACACTGTGACACTGAGATCGCCGGCTCGTGTTTTCTGTAACTTAGCTACTACTCGGAGATGGACCGGTACATGCAATACCTCGTGGTAGCAAATGCGGAGGGGGCAACCGTAGACTTGTGCCATTCTTCAGCGCGAAGTCGTCGCGGGCGGGTCATTGGATTCGGGCGACATCACCCACTCGCGTTTGAGAAGCACCGTCGCACACGTTGGCCCTCACCCCCGAGGAGCGCTTCGAGTGTCTGGTGGTCCGCTGGAATGTGTCTCTGAGGCGGATCACCAGACTTACGAAGAAACGTTTCGACGAAGCGGTTCCCCAAAAGTTAGATCATATCTCGACGAACCAAGCTAAGAAGGAGTCGCCTCTATGTTTGCTCGTGTTGTGGTATGCCAATCGAAAGCGGGCCGAAGTGAGCAAGTCGGCCACAAGTTAGAGAATGACGCGCTGCCGATTCTGCAAAAGCAGCCTGGCTTCGTAGACTTTCTTACGCTTTCCGATAAGACAGACCCTGAAAGGCTGGTGTGCATAAGTTTCTGGACCTTGCGCGACGATGCCGAGAAATATAACCGCCAGCTCTACTACACGATCGCCGACATAGTGCAGCCACTTTTGGAGTATCCCGCGACGCTGGAGAGTTTTGAAGTAAAAGCGTCAACAGTACACGGCATTGCGGTCGACAGGGCAGCCTGAGACGAGAACAAGAAATGGCATCGACGTCATCTCAGTTCGAGGGCTCAAGAACGCACTTTCTAGAGGGTCCGAGATACAGGGCCAGCTCCAACAGTGCCATGCGACTGCTCCCCGTGCTTATGTCTCCTTAACCAACCTGCGATCCTCGATGCACGGCTCGGTATGTGGCCTCACCAGACGAGACCTATTCCGAGCCGATTTCTTATTTGTCCTGGTTTCGATCAAAGACTGAATCGGGAATCAACGCAAGCATAAGGTCTTGGCAGTCTCTTCTGGCGTCGTTTCGTAGGTGTCCAGTGATTCCAGGCCAGCGCAACCGTACCGGGGGCTTCGATTTCCCCCGGCATGCAGCAGTCCGACATAACGCGGAGGTCAAGTCATGGTTGATCGCAAGCTGGATCACGGCGGTGGGCGCGAAACCCCCGCGAGTATGGGCCCGAGCCCTGGGCCGAGGGAAGATACACTGCTCTCCGTTGAAGTCGGCGAGATCCCGGTGAGGAAGGGAGCGCACGACGCGCTGCAAGCGTCCGAAAGTCGTTACCGGCGGCTATTTGAAGCTGCCCAAGACGGTATATTGATCCTCGATTTTACTACCGGGCAAGTGTTGGATGTGAACCCGTTCTTGATCAACTTGTTGGGATATTCGCAAGATGAGTTAGTTGGCAAGAATCTCTGGGAAATCGGACCGGTTAGGGACATTTCCGCCAGCCGCACAGCGTTCGCTGATTTACAAACCCAGGGCATAATCCGTTACGACGATTTGCCTCTTGAAACCAAAGACGGTCGTCGAATCGCGGTGGAGTTTGTCAGTAACGTCTATTGGGTGGGTGGCACCCAGGTCATCCAGTGCAACATCCGCGACATCTCACGAAGCAAACACGCCGAGGAGGCTCTGCGCAGATCGGGCGAGCAATTACAACAGGCAAGCAAACTGGAAGCCGTTGGCCGCCTGGCTGGTGGAGTGGCTCACGACTTCAACAACCTCTTGAGTGTAATTCTGGGAAATGCAGAACTGTTGCTGGATGATTTTCGTGCCGAGGATCCAAGAAAAAGATATGTCGAAGCTATCACCGTCGCATCTAAGCGGGCCGCCGGGCTGGCAAAACAACTCCTTACCTTCAGTCGCAAGCAGGTATCTTCGCCAGTGGTGTTTGATCTCAATTCGATTGTCAAGGAAACTGGCCGCATGCTGCCACGAATAATTGGAGACCACATCGAGATTGATGTGAATCTTGCAGCGGATCTAGCCCCAGTACTGGCCGATCCCACCCAATTCCAGCAGGTCCTGCTGAACCTGGCGGCGAATGCACGGGACTCCATGCCGGAAGGAGGTAAGTTAACCATCGAGGTTAGTAATTGCGAAGTGAAGCAGGATGGCGACGAACCGACTGACGTTGCTCCGGGTCATTACGTTTCTCTAACTGTGAGTGACACGGGGACGGGGATGTCGCCAGAGATCCAGGGCCGTGTTTTCGATCCGTTCTTCACGACGAAGGACCTAGGAAAAGGCACGGGCCTGGGTTTGTCTACGGTTTATGGAATCGTGAAAGGAAGCGGTGGGAGCATTCTGTTAAACAGCGAGCGAGGCAAGGGTACGATATTCAGAATTTTTCTGCCCAGGGCGAAAGAGGAAATCATAGAGCGGGCCGCCGTGTCGATAATCCCCGACGAGTCTTTGCGGGGTTCGGAAACAATCTTTCTAGTAGAGGATCAAAGCGAACTGCGTAGTCTCATTCATAAGTTTTTGCAAAGCTTGGGATATAACGTGCTGGTTGCAGGGCTTCCGACTGAGGCCATGCAGATTGCGAACCAGTTCACCGGGCAAATCGACTTGCTGTTGACGGACGTGGTGATGCCAGGGATGAACGGTCGAGGATTAGCACAGCGGCTGCGACCGCTTTACCCGAACATGCGAGTTCTCTACGTCTCCGGCTTTGTTGAACACACCCATAGGCAGGACGCTGTCGATGCGAACGATGCTTTCCTGGCAAAGCCGTTCCTTCTCCGAGAGCTAGCGGCGAGAATTCGATCGCTCCTCCGTGAATCGAGACCAATATGGCACACAGGAACAAACCAAGTTCGTGCCTCCTGAGGCGATGTGCTCGTTACGTTCAATCCAGTCATCCGGCGCACACCTCCGGCAGTCGAGGGCAACTTTGTCATCGAGCGCGAAATGGGTAGCGAAGCGGACCGGGGAAAGCCGGTCTGGAATCACGGTAATCACCGTAGCGGGGGTGGAAGCGATGGCGTTCAACATAGACGAGAGTACGGCGCTGCTGCACGCGATGTACCCAAATTATCCTGACATGCGGAACTCGCGCCGGGGCCCGAGCGATCTGCAGAGTTGGCTGCAACAGTATCGGGAGAGAATGGCCGAGTCGGAGGCCAGCGAGAGCTCCCGCAGCTCATAAATACAAGTCTCTTGCTGAACTAACTAGCTCTCCAACGTGGTGAGCAGTTCTGTGCTCAGCGGGGGCCGCGCGGTGTATGGGTTCAGTTTAGATTCCGACGAACTCGGGCATGGGTGAATGTAGAACCGACCTATCCTTCAGTTCCCGTGGCGGCTTTCCCTTGGTTGAGTATATCTTCCACCTTACGCAGGAGTTCCGAAGGAAGGAATGGCTTTTCCAGCACGTTTGCGCCGTATTCGCGCAACTCGGGGAACTGATCCTCAAATCCCGTTATAAACAAGAACTTCGTTTCGGGGCGATCGGCACGAATTTGCTCCGAGAACTCAAGACCGTTGAGCCGGGGCATGACAATATCAGTCACCACAAGGTCTATTATGCCATCGTGTTGCTGACACAAACGGAGTGCCTCTGCACCATCGGCGGCAGGAAAGACTGAAAACCCAACCCCTACGAGCGTCCGTTGCAGAAGGTCGCGAAGGTTGCTGTTGTCTTCGACTAACAGGACCGTGGCAGGAGGCTGACGGCTGGGTGCAAGGTGGATTCCCGTCCTTGACGGAGCTTCTCGTGTGCGGCGTAGTTCCAACTCGTACATGATTCGTCGAGCGAAAATCTGCAAGGCATCTATTTGCTCGGCGGTCAGGAGATGAGGCACTCTGTCCATCACAGCTAGCGTGCCTAAGGGATGGGTATCAGCGGTAATAAGTGGTATCCCGGCATAGAATCGAATACCGATTTGCTCCACCAAGAAACTGTTCATGAATCTTGTGTCAGAGATTGGATCGGGGACAATCAGAACGTCGGACTGCAAGATGGCGTGGGCGCAGAACGAGCCATCTCGCGGAATCTCATTCATTTCAAGGCCGATTTCAGCCTTAAACCATATCCTTTGTTCATCGATGAAAGCGATGACGGCGACCGGCGTGTCGCACATGAGAGCGGCTAAATGCGCGATGTCGTCGAACCCTTGCTCGCGGGATGTTCCCAGAATTCGAAAGCTACGAAGACTTTCCAGACGAGAGCCTTCGTTTTCTGGCAGAGGCGACTTCACTAATGCCTCCAAAAACGTGAGGAGCGGTCGCCCCAGGGCCGCTCGACATCGATCCGAACCTTAGCAGGGCACTATTCTCAGGATACACGGAAGACGTCACCACTATTGCACTCCAGGTTCGGCTCCGTCAACCCCAATCATTTGTACGGCGTTACGAAAATAGAACAAGATGTTACAAAATTAAACAATCTGATTAGTGACACGCATCACATTGCTCTGGTAACTCGGCGGCCTGTGGCAAATCAGGAGAAAAAAGCACGAACAAACAACTTCCCAAGCTTCTGCCGAAACGTTTCACTACAGAAGGCCTTCCGGGCTTCAAAATCGTTGGCGGCTCCTGTAGGAGACTTGCCCAAAGATATGCTTCCCCCAATAAGCGGAAGGCGTTACGTCTAAACGCAACATAGCTGCTGAGTTAGCACTCACAACGGACCTATCGCTATTGCCTTTCGTAACTTTCGCTTTCCCGCGATCGTTCCCACACTAGTGATCTAGTGTTTGCATCGCGCCGAGCTGATCTTGAATAACGGACAACACACCCCAGGCAGCACGACGCCGATGCGACAGGTCGAAGCCCGCGAGTGGTGGTTGTGGGGATTCGCCGTCACAGTCACGTTAGTATTGACCGCGGGCATCGTGTCGTTAACCTTCCCGGGCAATCACCTCCTACGGAACTCCGAGTGGCTCGATCTCAAGGAATGGGTACGCGGGCTGGCATGCCTTGTGCTCCTATTCGATATCTACACGGTTTACCAGCAACTCCAACTCCAGCAAATCCGCCGCGAGCTGAACCAGCGCAATCAGCTTTTTGAAGTCATCACGGAAAATGCAGCCGACATGATCGCGGTCATCGATTGCGCTGGGAATCGGCTCTATAACAGCCCGGCATACCAGAAAGTTCTTGGGTATTCGTCGGAGGAATTGAAGTTGACGTCGTCAGTGCGGCAAATCCATCCCGAGGATCAGCAGCGCGTACTGGAATCGGCAGAGAAAGCACGACTCACTGGACGAGGAGAGCGGCTTGAATACCGCATGCGCCACAAGGACGGGACATGGCGGATTTTGGAGTCGGTCGCCACGGCGATTCCAAATGAGGAGGGTCGGATCGAGAGACTGGTCATCGTCAACCGTGACATCACCGAGCGCAAGCGAGCGGAGGACACGCTCGCGCACAATGCTTTGCATGACACTCTGACCAACTTGCCAAATCGTAACCTCTTTCTGGATCGCGTGCGACATGCACTCACGCTATCCCAGAGGCACACAACTTATAAGTTCGCTGTGTTATTCATTGATCTCGACGAATTCAAGGTCTTCAATGACAGCTTGGGCCATGCGGCAGGAGATGCCCTTCTCATACAAATTGCTCGCCGTTTGACCGCGTCCATTCGGGGTATCGATACCATTTCATGCTCGGTCCTGACACAAGGTACGAGCCTGGTTGCAAGCGAAGCGAGTTTGGCAAGACTTGGTGGCGATGAATTCACCATATTGTTGGAGGGCGTCAGAGATTGCGGCGATGCCATTCGGGTAGCGGAGCGCATTCAGGAGCGATTGGCCATTCCTTTTGTTGTGGAAGGACAAGAAGTGGTTACGACCGCCAGTATCGGGATCGCCTTTTATGCAACTTCATACATGTACTCAGAAGACTTGGTACGCGATGCCGAGATAGCAATGTACCGAGCCAAGCGGGACGGGAAAGCGCGTTGTCAGGTCTTTGATAATGCGATGCACGTTGTTGCTGTCGGGAGATTGCGCCTCGAAACTGACCTACGCCGAGCACTGGAATTGGGCGAATTCCGAGTTCACTACCAGCCTATAGTTTCCTTACGGAGCGGACGGATCACGGGATTCGAAGCACTCAGCAGATGGCAACGGCCTGAAGGCCTCCTATTACCTGCCCATTTCATCCAGATCGCTGAAGAAACTGGAATTATCCTGCCCATGAACCGTCTGTTGCTCCGGGAAGCCTGCATCCAGCTTCGTGCATGGCACTCTCAATTTCCCTGCGATCCGCCGCTGACCATCAGCGTGAACGTTACCCCCAAAGAATTTGCACAGCCAGATTTGGCGGCTCAGATCCAAGCGATTTTGGTCGAAGTTGGTATCGACCCAAGCAGTGTCAACGTAGAGATCACGGAAACCATCGCGATGGCCGACCCACAAAGGTCGAGCCTAGTTCTTTCGGAACTGAAGGCATTGGGAGTTCACCTAAGTATTGACGATTTCGGAACTGGATACTCTTCCCTGAGCCGATTGCAAGGTTTCCCGGTGGACACCTTGAAGATTGATCGTACCTTCATTTCCAAGATTGACACTGACAGCGACACCAGCGAGATTGTCCGCATCATCATTATGCTTGCTCACAACCTCGGCCTGAAGGTCGTAGCCGAAGGCGCTGAAACAGCAGCACAGCTCAGCCTGCTCAAACATCTAAAGTGCGACCTGGTACAAGGCTACTTCTTCGCCAGACCCGGAGACCATGCCGCGGCTCAGGCGCTATTAAGTAAGTATAGGGCGGCGGAAGCGTCGCACTTGCACCCAGCATCCGTGTAAACCGGAACGACGAAACAAGGCGCCAAAGGCACCTCAAGAATGGGCTTGCGCGCCGGGCCTTTTGGAACACCGGGGCTAAAAGTCAGGAAGAAACAGTGCCGTTTCGTACCTTCATTTCAACCGTTTTTCACCCTTGATTCCCATCCGCAAGATCCGTACACGAGAGCTTTACCCTGATTGAGATTGAAATACGATCGCCCCTGCGAGTCGTCGATGCCGCTGATTCTGCCCACACCCTGTCGTGAACCCTGTAGTCTCTTCGGCACCACCAATGTTTACAATGGGATTTCGCACGGGTCCAACACTTTTAGTCGGCACTGGACAAAGTATTGGACTCCTCCGGGCAGAGGGTTGACCAGGGCACATTTTCGTAAAGAATTAATGGTCCAACCAGAGTTTTCAAAGCAACTGTCCTTCTGCTGGCGTCAACGTGAACCACGATTAGCCTGTTGTCGCTGTCCTCAAGAAACACAGGGTCATTCGGCCGGGGAATGTAGACGTAGGGTTCTTCCATTGCATCTTCTCCTTTTATCGGCCGGGATGACAAAGGGGCGAAACAAAGACCGAGAGCAGGTTCTCTCCGGGTCCTTCTTTCACACTCTAAACTCAATATCGTTCCATGGTCTGAGTCAGAGGCTTCCCCACCGGCTCTTTGCTGTGCTCGTTGCATACATGCTGCAACATGGCCCGAGCGGCCTGCGTGCGACGGCTGCCCAGTCTGTCATCGAACTGACTGATGCGCAGGGTGTGCGAGCACACGTTGCAAGTGAGGGTCACGCCACTGTTATCTCTTGGGACCCTGTTGATTGTGTACATCAAGCCGAGCATACCCCCTGGCTTTTCCTCCCAGGGTGATTTTCATCACGTGCCAGTTACCTTGGTTTGAAAAAGGCGTGCTTGCCGAGGCCTTTCGGGTGTCGAGACTGCGACCTACGCTTTCGATTTCCCGACGCGAATGTGCTCTGCTAGCCTAGCGTCATGCAGGATCCCGTCAAAGAGCGCATCGCAAGGCTGCGAGATGAGATAGCGAAAATCAGCGAAGCGAACCGCCTATATGTGCGCGGCGGGAAGAACAAACCGGGCTATGCGTCGGATCATGAACGTCGCCTTCAGCGATTGCAAGAAATTCTGGACGAATTGGTGTCTCTGACCGACTGGAAGAAGCTGTGAAGATGTGTTGACTAACGCGTATTTCATAAACAGTGTCTCAAGGTAATCCAGAAGCACGCGAGGTAGAAGAAGGCGCGATAAGTGGAG
>Ga0208190_1000620_pt1 | contig 14268 bp, 17 predicted proteins | sample June2015DPH_13_1_FD_184708 | JGI IMG/M metagenome (GOLD analysis project Ga0208190, IMG submission 184708) | Peatland microbial communities from SPRUCE experiment site at the Marcell Experimental Forest, Minnesota, USA - June2015DPH_13_10... | ecosystem: Environmental > Terrestrial > Soil >... | reverse complement strand
CAGAAAATTTAGCCGGACAGTAGTGTTAAGCTGTAAGAGCTTCCTCCCCAGAGTGCGCCCCCCCAGCACTTGTAAAATTCCCATATCAGGTGAGTTTTGCGGTCGATACATCCTCAAAGTTGACGTGATCGTTAGGGATTCTCCTCGTTCTTTCGAGTAAGCCACTTCGAGAGCAGGGAGCGGTTGTGGTCTTCGAAGCCATGCCGCCGATACAGATTAATCGCTGGATTTCCTCGGTTCACTTCCAAATGCAGCACCTTCGCGCCACACTCGCGGGCAACTTGGACTGCGAAGTCCAGTGCCTTTGAGCCAATGCCCTTGCCACGCAACTCTGGTCGAATAAATAACTCGTCGATCCAAGCGTTCCTGCCGCCGTATTCGAGACTGAAGTCGAACGAGACCACGACATAGCCCACACAGGAGTCAGCATCGCAAATTAAGAAGACGCGCCCGACCGAGGGATTGATAAGCAGTTCGCACAAGCTCTCTCGGACTACTTCTTCGCGGAAAGGAACCGACCACGGATCATCCTGCTGCAAGCCCAGCATCAACTGCAACAGGCAGTCGATGTCGCTGGTCGCAGCCGCACGGTAACTGACTTCGGTGGTCATTGCGAGGCTAGTATAGCGGCGTTAAGCACACCTTGAACGAAAAGAGGGATTTGCTTTTGGCAATCTGATTTGGCCCCACCGTGCAGCGATTGCGGCGGCGCAGCCACGATGATTGCCTCCTCACATACCTTGTGGTCGAAAATAGAAAAATGACCGAAAAATTCTCACGGTTGAACCTGCCGCCGCAGCGAGGACGCGTGCTTCGAAAGAACTTTGGGTCGTTCGCACCAGCATCCTGCTGCCGTCCTTCATTTCAAAAACCGTGCCATTCATCGGCGGATCGCCATCGCACAATATGATTACAAAGAACTGTCCCCGACCGATGATCCACGGATCGCCACGACTCAAATCGGGACGATAGTTCACAAATTCGTCGGTGGACTCCAAACGCTTAAGCGGCACCTTTTGCCGAGTAATGTCGTCCAGAGCCGCCAGTAATTTCGTATTCTGCTGATACTCCCGCCTGAGCTTCTCCACTTCGGCTTCCGAGTCGAACCCATTGAGGTACCACATCTCCGCAGGTCCGGAAACAGACTCGATGGTCAGATAAGGATGAGTAAAGCCGAGCGTTCGACAGAGGTCTTCAGCGCGTCTCTCAAGCTTGCGATTCGCAGCTATAGCATCCGGCTTCAGGTAGTCGCGAGAAACCTCTAGAATTTGCGGCGGGCGAGCCTGCGCCATACTATCCGTCACAACCCCCAAGGCAACCGCGAAGCAAGAAAGCAGCATAACCCACTTTGCCGCGGCAATCATTGCGATCATTCTATGGAGCGTGCAGCAGGCGCACAACCGCCGCCGGGCACAAAGGTCAAGGGCAGCGTGACGCCTACTGCAACTTCGCGTACTCGGCTTTGGCTTGCTTCAGGATGGGGATGTCGGAGCGCCGTCGCCAAGCGAGTCACCGAACCTTCACCCCGTATTTCTGCGTCATCGGTGGGACGACACCGTTCAAGCGCAGGTACTCGACAAGCTGTCCGTAATGGTCGGTAATGTGCCAGAGGGCAACCACAGAGATGCCGAGTTTGGTGTTCGGTCCGGCGTAACGGCCTTCGACACGGTCGAGCGCATTGTTCGCAGTGAGCGTGGCGAGGACGCGGTTCGAGTAGTCGAAGGAGTCCTTGAGATACTTAATCAATTCGGCCTTGGTTTTCGCCGGATCGTGGCCGCCTTTTTCGCAGTCTTCGGGCGGGTTCTTGCCGTCAAATTCGTTGAAGAAGGCGAACTGAGCGCAGGCGACGTGCTTCACTTGCTCGCCAAAGCTGCGCACGCCGTCGAACTTGCCGACTGCGGGGATGTAGGAATACTTGTCCTCAGGCATGGCTTCAGCTAGGCCGAGAAAATTTCCCTCCGCGAACTGGAGCGTGCCACTGACGCTCTCTGCGATGGACTTGGGGATGTTATCCGGCTTGGCGGCTGGAGTGGTTGCGGAGTTCTGCGGCGTTGCAGATTTCTCGACAGCAGAGAGAGCGATGCCACACATGATAAGAAGGGTTGCGACACGAAAAAGGCTCATTCTAGCCTCCGGTATTCGGAAAAAGGATACTTGAGCCATAAAGGGAAGTCGAATGTGCGGGCTTAGCTCTGGTGGTTCGGAAGGGGTCGAATTTTGATCCCCTTCTATGCGGCCTTTCGCCCCCTGTTTTGGAGGGTCGGGTCGCTGATGTGTCATCCATACCTTTTGGACAGGACCTCCCAGTCTTGCGCCTACTTCTTTATTTTTCCACGTACTTCCGTGTCACACGACTCCGCTATAGATGATCTTTGCTTAGCACGAGCATGTACGGGTACTTGCAAGGGTAGTGTTCTCCGTTTTCCAGCTAGGCCCCGATCCCTGCGCCCATTCGCTAGTTTCTTCCACAAAATGGAATCGTGCCCGAATCACGAACAGACCCATTTCGACCCATTTCCACGTCCGCCCTAGAATCGAAATAGAATCAGCCACTTCCGTAGACACTGAATCTGGTAGTCGAGATGCAACACTATCCAGTCGCATGCCCTCCCGGCTTGCTCTTCTGATTAGCTATGTCTGAGAAGTACCCCTTCTTTCGGGCACTCCCGTGCGCGATCTACCGCATGTCTTTCTCGATAGGACGGGAAGCACCAAACAAGTTCTCTTTTCACGCCTTAACCCGCCGAAACAGTCTCACTGAGGCTTCGGATTGACAACTAAACACGTAGCACGTTTGGGTGGCGCATTTGCTGTTCTAATTGCCATCGTCCTCGCCGTAGGGCATTTAGGCTTACGCCGGATGCAAGCAATCGATGCAACCCTCTCCGACATCACCGGGAGTAAGTCAATCGACCTAGAGTTGGCACGAAGAGCGATGGCGATCTCCAATGACAATAACCGCATCGTGATGGAGATAGTCCTCGTGGAGAACAGGCGACTCGTCGAGCCGCTGTTGGCAGCCCGTTCTCAGAATAGCAAGGAACTCACGGAACTAATCGAGCAGAGCGAGAGCCGCTGTCAGTCAGAGAAAGAAAAGCAGGTGATGTCTGAGGTAAAAAGGACACGAAAACCGTATCTGGAAAGCTGCCAGCGAGCTATCCATCTGCTTGTCGATGAACGGAAACACGACGAAGCGGAAACGTTCATGGTCGAGGACACCCTGCCAGCGTTGCATGCATATCAAGCTGCTTGGGAAAAGTTCGTGGAGTTTCAGAAGGAAGAGTTGGAGGCGGCTGTCAAACACGCTCAAGTTGATTACGCCAAGGCTCGTCGCCTTGCTTCGTTAGTGATCGGTTTGGCAGTAGTCCTAGCTGGAGTGATCGCGCTATTCGCGACTCGCGAAACGGCTCACGAGATGGCTGCACGAATTGACGCAGAGAAAGAACTGAGTAAGCTCAATGCGGGTCTCGAAGAAAGAGTGATCCAACGTACCAGCGAGCTAAGCGAAACAATCCAGCACATAAATTTACAGGCTGCGGCTTTGGGAGCCGTTGCCAATGCCATCGCCGTCACAGATTTCCGTGGCACGATCCAGTGGGTGAATCATGCGTTCACGACGATGACTGGCTATAGCGCGGAGGAAGTGGTTGGCAAGAACCATCGCCTGTTGAAATCCGGAAAGCAATCGCAAAGCTTTTATGCCGATCTTTGGTCAACCGTCTCGTCAGGCAAAGTCTGGCACGGCGAACTCATTAACAGGCGGAAAGACGGGACGACCTATATTGAAGAGCAAACAATCACGCCCCTAGCCCAGAACGTCGGCGAAGCGATCTGGACGCACTTCGTCGCTATCAAGCAGGACATTACTGAGCGAAAGCGGGCCGAGGAGATGCTACGGAACAATGAGAACAAGTATCGCGCCTTGTTCGAGGACTCGGCGGATGCGAACTGGCTGTTGGACGAAAAGGGCTTTTTGGCGTGCAATTTGGCCGCGCTGCAAATGTTCGGATACACGAATGTTGCTGAGATGAAGCACCCCGTCGATATTTCTCCCCCGAACCAACCTGACGGCAGGTCCTCCCAAACGGTAGCCGAAGAGAAGATTGCGGCAGCCTTTCTTCACGGCAAAGAACGTTTCGAGTGGTTGCACCAGCGCAAGGATGGCAATGTCTTTCCGGCTGAAGTGTGCCTAACAGCATTGACGTTAAGCGGGCAGCCAACTCTGCTGGCCACCGTGCGTGACATTTCGGACCGCAAACTCGCCGAGGAACGGGTTCAATTCTTGGCCTACTACGATGCCCTGACGCGACTACCTAATCGGACGCTTCTTCGGGATCGACTTGCTAAGGCGCTTGCTGGCGCAGGTCGGCATAAGGAGAAAGTCGCGCTTCTATTCCTCGATCTCGACAAGTTTAAAGACATCAACGACTCATTTGGGCACGAGGTCGGCGATCTCCTCCTGCAGGGGGTTGGGGAGCGGCTTAAGACATGGGGGCGTGAACAGGACACCGTCGCCCGGCTGGGTGGCGACGAATTCCTGATTATGCTGACTGACGTGAAGGACGTGCCCGACGTAGCGGTTGCCACTGAGCGGCTTATGGATGCAATGACCGCTGAATTTGTTCTTCAAGGGCATCCCTTCAATGTCAGTTGCAGCATCGGCATTAGCATCTTCCCAGAACACGGCGCGGATTGCGAAACGCTGATCAAGAACGCCGATGCGGCCATGTATAGCGCCAAGGCTCACGGACGTAACAACTTTCGATTCTTCACCGACGACATGAACGCACAGGCGGTCGAGCGATTGACCTTAGAAAACAGCCTGCGTTCGGCACTCGCCAAAGAAGAACTTTTTCTGATGTATCAACCACAGATGGATATCGCCACTGGAAGGATCACTGGACTGGAGGCACTCCTCCGCTGGCAACACCCGGAATTGGGCCTTGTGCCCCCCGACAAGTTCATACGAATTGCCGAGAACAGCGGTCTAATTGTCCCTATTGGGGAATGGGTACTCAGAACAGCCTGCTCTCAAGCCCGGAAGTGGCAAAATGAAGGTCTGCATTTGGTGACAGTAGCGGTAAATGTATCAGCGGTTCAGTTTCGGCAAGAGGGCTTTTGCGAGCTCATCAGAAGGGTGCTTCATGAGACTGGTCTCGCCGCGCAATATCTTGAATTGGAACTGACCGAAAGCCTACTGCTAGCCAACGCAGATGTGACGCTCTCAGTCTTTCTGGAATTAGAGTCTATGGGGCTGACGCTGGCGATTGACGACTTTGGAACTGGGTACTCCAACTTCACCTCCTTGAGACAGTTTGGGGTTAGCAAACTCAAAATCGACCGCTCGTTTATCAGCGCCGTTGCTACGAATCCGGATTACTCAGCGATCACAACCGCGATTATCAGCATGGCCAAAAGCTTGCATCTCAAGGTGATTGCTGAAGGGGTCGAGGACGAAGCGCAACTGTCATTTTTGCGGGCACATCATTGTGACGAGATGCAAGGCTACTATTTCAGCAAGCCTTTGATGGTTGATAAGGTTGCTGACAAGTTACGGGGCGATAGCCCCGAACTGCACGCCCGTGCACAAGCAAGCGGGGCGCAATCGTGACAGCGACCTTATAAGGAGTTTCTTCATCGTGGCAGTCGGCCTTGCGCTTTTGGTGTCCGCTGATCCAGTTACAATTCAGCAGTTCAGCCTCGCCCTGCGAGAATTGGCTATTTCGCCCGATGCATGTCACGATGCTTCAAGCGCGGCACTCCTCCTGAAGCGCCGAAAGTTTGATGCCGTTATCGTTGATCTCCAACTGGGAGAACAGTCTGGAATGATCTTGGACGTGGCTCGGCTCTCCCCCTCGAACCGGACAGCCGCGATGTTCGGCATCAGCGACAACGATGCGGAAGTTACGTCAACTTGCCGCAAGAAGTCACAGTTTATCTTCGAGAGACCGCTTTCTGCGCAGTCGATCCAAAAAACCCTCAAGCCTGCATATGGGCTCATCCTAAGAGAACGAAGACGCTATTTCCGTTACCCAGTCTCTATTCCGGTTGTCATCCAGAATGAAGGCAGACAGGAAATTCGGTGCACCAGCGTAAATATCAGCGGAGGGGGTTTGGCTTTGGGCACACAGGTTCGGCTCCCTTCCGGCGAAAGGGTCCGCGTCCAGTTCACCCTGCCAGATCACCAAACATCCCTCTTGGCCAAATCAACGATCTGCTGGGCGAAAACTGGTCATCTGGGAGTTCGCTTCGAATCCATTTCTGATGAGCACAAGTCCGAACTACAGGTCTGGCTGTCACAGAAATTGGAGCAGACATTACCAGAATTCGTCGCCGGGAAATTCCGAAGCGCGGAACGCTGACTTTAGAAACGAGCTTGAGTCATAACCGTCGATTACCACTCGAATCGACCCGATGTAAAACATATGACGCAATCATCCTCGTTGCCGCCGACCGATTCGCCATTAACCACGATGTTTTTGGGTCAAAAAGACTGGCTCGCATATTGTTATTGCTAGCCCATTTCGGCAAGGACGGAAAACCGGAAGTTGCGATCCCCAAGATCAGTCAGGAAACTCTGGCAGAGATGGTGGGTACAACTCGCGGGCGAGCAAATTTCTTCATGAACAGGTTCCGGAAGTTGGGTTTCGTTCGTCACAACGGTGGGCTTGAAGTCCACAGTTCGCTTCTCAACGTTGTTCTCCACGACTAGAACTGCGTTCTCAAGAAAACATCTGAACAGTGGCTTGGTGCAGTCGCGGACTTAGAGCAATGCTAAGGCGTCAGGCCGTGGACTTGATTTGCGAAGCACAGCATCCACGAGCTTCAGAAGGTTCTCACCGCCTGTCATCAGGTCTAGTTTCGATTTTTCGATATATGCGATTGCGCCGTCATTCTTTAGCTTGTCCGCGTTGATCTGGGAAAGGCTACTCACAACAATGACTGGGACGTTGGTAGTCGTTGGGTCTTGCTTCAGGGATCGCAGTACAAGCTCGCCCCCCATTTTCGGCAAGAGCATGTCCAAGATGATGAGGTCCGGCCTGCTCTGGTGGGCCAACTGCAAAGCTTCCTCGCCATCACTAACATCGACCACACCGAAGCCTGCTTCAACGAGAATCCGCTTCATTGTGGTCCGTATGAGCCTACCGTCTTCAACCACAAGAATTTTTGTCATGGATGATTACTTTTCATACAGGTAATTATCCCTTGACCTGACGGGAGGGGGATACATACCTTTCAGACACTGTCTAACAGTGCATAACTTAAAGGAGCTTCAGCATTTTCATTACAAAGTTGATCCTAATTGAATCGAAGCTGACGATCACGTAATTGAGATTCGGGCGCTTGCTCCTGAGGGCTTACAAAAATCCGCAAGGGGAAGGTGCCGACATGCCAGATGCGACCAGTTGGACACGCGGGGGTTAGGGTCCTGTGCGATTTCCCAACGGTGCTGAGGCGAATGGGCTGCGTCAGACCTCAAAGTTGAGCCGCCACCGTTTTGGGGGGATTTTGAGTGTAATCGCGAATTTATCAACTGTTATCGACCGTGTGCCCTTGGTGTCTGTACCCAAAGCGGGGAAGGTTCAGGAACTTCTAAAGATTCAGCGAACCAATTCTGGAAAGAAAATTGGCTTTTGAGTTTTGGCTCGCTCCCTTCGAACGCTATTAAAACGTAGAATCTGCCGTTTGCTTTGAGGGCCGCCAAGATGATATCCCTCGCAAGTACGCCGTCGAAGTTTTGTCCGAATGGCAGTTGGCCGTGTTTGAGTTGCGGCAGTTGAAAGCCCGAGTAAGCTCCTCCCCGACAATCGTATCCCCGGAGTGTTGCACTAATGCAGGGCCGAAAATAGTACATGAACTCGCCCACATCATGCGGGAATGCAAACTGACGAATGCGGACGTTGAGAAGATTTCCTGAAGAGCGCAGGAGACGCTTGTCATAGACGTGCGCCACGCCGCCTTCGTCCTTCCACTCGAAGTCGGGCAGATGATGTATTTTAAGGTCCAACAACTGCCGGGCGCTATAGGTGCCGTCGGGGGTTTCCAGATCGGGGACGGGAGTAGGCGTTTCCACTAGTAGCGGCACCTTGAACGAGGTCGCGATGAAAGAGACAAAATCCGTCAGCCGAAGAGGGACCGACGCTATCCGCTGAGGAAGGTCGAGACGCTGCTCAAGCGGTAGGTCGAGCCGCGAGACCGGAACCCCTATTTGTGCCGACAATGTGCCCGTAGCGAGAGCAATGAGCAGCGCGGCGATTCTCATGTACACATAGACACCGACATGGCTTCTATTTCTTCTTTTGACAGGCTGCAAGGGGGCGAAGCCCCCTACCACGATGCGAAGAAAAAGACGAATCTAAACCAATAGAACCATAACCTTCTGGGTGCAAATTTTGCACCACGGTGCCGTGGGGTAAATTTTGCACCACGGTCTGAAAGGTGTTGTATGCCGTGTTCAAATCCATGACTACCGCCGACCAATCGGGCCTCCACGGGAGCCTCACTTCCATCACAGGCACGGCATACGTCCCTTCAACATGACGGGGCTGCTTGTAGTCCCCAGGTATGGCCAAGCCATCCTTTGAAGATGAGCCCAGCTTTGGAGGTTTTCACGGTGCAATTGCTGAGGTCTGGTTGCTGGGTGAGATTTGCTCAGTTTGTGTACGCGGCGTGTACATGGATGACCTAACTCCTTTGCTGTCAACCATGCTAAGAGTGCAGTATAAACAAAGCCGGACATTCGTCCGATGGACGGTGTCCGGCTTTGTTACGGGGAGCGATTGTTTTCCCGGAGGACTCCCCGCGCAGGGTGAGTAAACGGGCAGCGGCTTTCACTCGGAGTCTCTCGGCCCTAAACGGGTCGGCGCGTCGATTAGCAACCAAGGCGCCTTTTTTCGCAAAGCTTCGACTGAAGCCGCCGCCTTTTCGTTGGCGGCGCATCCGTTGCGGATTAGGTACCCTAGCGACTTCCTTTCACAAGTGCCGGGGAGAGATCAGGTGGATCGCGGTTTCGTGGTCCACCGCACAGCGAGTGCGTCTCGTTAGCCTTCCGCTTTGCCGGACACTCCCACCAACTGCCGGAATTATCTGTCGGCCGGCAATAAGAAATCTGTGGCTGTAGTCACACTTTGGCGTGACGGAAATCAAACGGAAGCTAGTCGGGCGAAGGCCCATTTTGAGGAAGTAATTGACTGACTCGAAGGCCGGATTCTTGGCAGAAATACCCGAGCACCCGAAGGACAGAAAAAATGCGGGGCGATCCTGCCGCCCCGGCCGATTCTCCATTATTTAGGGATTACTTGCTCATGGAATCGTTATTCATCGCTCCGCCCTTAAGCATCTTTAAGCTCATTACGTGGATCGAGCCCTTGTCGGCGTAAACGTGGGCGCTGAGCTGGACGTGATGGCCTTCGTGTCCCTTCAGTTCTTCTGGATTCATCACATCCCAGCTCTTGCCGTCCTTGTCGTTGACGAATACGTACTTGTCACCCTCAGCCTTTACCGTGCCCTTCAAGGTCATGAGTGGAGCCTTGGCGCCGGCCTGATCGGCTTGTGTTTGCCCCATGTTGTTGTCTGGTTGTGCGAAAACGGTCAAACTCATCGCAAAAGCAACCGCCAGCCCGCAAAGCATCAATTTTTTCATTGGGATCTCCGACTATTTGGTTGTGGAAAGCCTGGCCAGAGTCGTACCGCTGTTTACTAACGTTCCCGGGTGAGGAACGGATTGGTGCGCCTTCAATATTCGTGACTATTGGTCGCTGGAAAGGCTGAAGAGGTTGCCGCAAATGCCCAAAAGGATTTAGGTTTGTGGCCAGCGGAGGATCGCACCGCGACATCCATCGCGAGCCCACTCCTGGAGGAAACGTGACTCCCTTGCAATTGCGCCGCACCATCAACTTAGCTGGTCGGTCTCCAGGTCTACCCTTCAGCGATGCGGTGCTGGTCGGGGATACTCTATACATCTCCGGCCGAATTGGCATCGACCCCGCCACTGGGCTCGCTCCACCAGATATCGACCAGGAGCTGAGACTCCTGTTCGGCGGCTTCTCCGCGGTGCTAGCGGAAGCTGAGATGACTTGGGGGGATCTGGTGTGGGTGCAGGTATTTTCCCCGGACCTTACTCTCTGGGATCGCTTTAATGTCGAGTACGTGAAACATTTTGACGGAGATTTTCCCGCGCGCGCTTTTCTGGGATCGGCCCCTTTGTTGTGCAACGGAAGATTCGAGATGATGGGAATTGCAGTAAAGGCGAATAACGACTGAGAACCCTCGATCTACTTTTCGCGCGCCACCACAAACTCCGGCGCCCATAACAGCGCTCGCTTGATTTCGGAGTCCGGAAAAGTGCAGATGGCTTTTCGCGCGGACTCTGCATAGCGCGCCGCGCGCGCGGTTGCTGCTTCTAGTGATCCGTAGCGTTGCAGAATCTCCATGATCTGGGCGTGAGTCACACCATTGAAAGCCCGGTCACGCAGAATGGTTTCAATCTTCGCGCGTTCCTCGTCCGTGCAGCGCTCCAGGGCGTGAATCACCGCCATGGTGACCTTGCCCTCGCGCAAATCGCTGGCCACCGGCTTGCCCAAAACGTCCTCGGAGGCGGTGAGATCGAGCACGTCGTCGACGATTTGAAAGGCCATGCCGAGATCGTGCCCGTACTTGCTGAGAGCCTCTTCCTGATTGGCCGTCGCGCCGCCCAGAATCGCTCCCAGCCGCATGCAAACGGAAAACAGGCAAGCCGTCTTGCGGTAGATCAGATCGAAATGCTCGTCGAGCGTGATCAGCTTTCCGAGTTTTTCCATCTGCAGCAGTTCGCCTTCGACCATCTGCTGTGTCAGTTCGATCAACGAGTCCAAAACGCGGAAGTTGCGTTCCTGCACAGCCACCTTGAAGGCTTGCATGTAGAGCCAGTCGCCCGCCAGCACGCACTTGGAGTTGCCCCATTGGGTATTAGCGGCGGGCCGACCGCGGCGGGTCCTGGCCTCATCGATAATGTCGTCATGCACCAGCGTGGCAGTATGAATGATCTCGACGACGGCACCCAGGCGCAGCGCTCCGCGTCCTTGGTAATCGAATAGCTTGGAAGAGAGAAACAGCAGCGCCGGACGCAGTCGCTTGCCGCCACCATTTCGCAGATACTCCCCAATTTCAGTAATGGCCTGCACACCCGAGACGGTATCCTGCCCAAACTCGCCTTCCAGTGCCGCAAGATCTGCATGCAGCAGATCGAAGACTTCCTTACCGGTGATGATAGGCGGTGCGCTCAATGATGGGGCCCCTGGTCGCGCTTTCGTCTGTGCCCTCTGGCGGCAGTCGTCTGCATTCTCTGCGCCAAGGGCTTGTCCTTAATTCGTCCGATAATTCGTAAACTGCAGGTCGATACCGAAATCATGTTGCCGCAGCGTTGCGATTACTTCCTGCAATGTGTCGCGGTCCTTGCTGCTGATCCGCACCAGATCTCCCTGAATCGAGGCCTGCGCCTTCATCTTCGAGTCTTTAACCAGCTTTACAATCTCCCTCGCCTTTTCGATCACAATCCCTTGCTGCATCGTAACTTTGCGTTTTGACGTTCCTCCCGCGGCAGGCTCCGCCGGTCCGTAGGTCAATCCTTTCAGCGAGACTCCGCGCTTCACCAGTTTCTGCTGCAAGATGTCGTTGACTGCTTTCAGTTTGTACTCGTCCGCGGAATGCAGCACGATTGCGTCTTTCTCCAGTTCGATATTCGACTTTGAATCCTTCAGGTCGAAGCGCGTGTGGATCTCCTTCAAGGCCTGCTGGATGGCGTTCGACACTTCCTGCAAGTCAACTTTGCTGACAATGTCAAAGCTGTTATCCGGCATCGAATTTCAATTCTTTCTGAAACAATGGAATCTAACTCCTGAGGTTACCAGAAGAGGCCCTGTTACAGGAGGGTTACAACGCTGAAACTTTGCTTTCAGCAGTTTCAGCCAATTTGAAAAAATTGTAGAAGTTGCGAGCGGTTTGCTGCCCGACTTCTTGGTCCGTCAGCCCGCGCAGTTCGCCCAGTTTCCGCCCCGTATCCTTCACGAACGCGGGTTCGTTACGTTTGCCCCGGTGTGGCACTGGGGCTAAGAACGGAGAGTCCGTCTCGATCAACTGGCGGTCGAGTGGAACTTGCAGGGCCGCGTCGCGAATCTGCTGGGCTTTGGGAAAGGTCACGTTCCCGGCGAACGAGATCATGAAACCCATGTCTAGGGCGCGCTTGGCCTGCGGCCAGGTTCCGGTGAAGCAATGCAGGATTCCGCCCAAACCTCGTGCCGACCAACGTTCGCGCAGGAGTTCGAAACAATCTTCCCATGCATTGTCGCTGCCGTCGGAAGGACGGCAGTGAATCACGATGGGCAGTTTCACGGCCGCTGCTAACTCCATTTGCCGCGTGAAAACTTCTTTCTGCGCGTCTCGCGGCGAATGATCATAGAAGTAGTCCAGCCCGATCTCGCCCCAGGCGATCACCTTGGGATGCCTGGCGAGACGCTCCATGTTCTGGTAAGCGGCTTCATCCGCGAGCCGAGCTTCGTGGGGATGAACGCCGAGCGTCGCATAAATGAAATCGTATTTCTCCGCCAGCTTAATTCCGCAATCGACCTGCGCGGGGCCGTCGCCGTTGCCAATGGCCACAATGGTCTGAATCCCAGCCTGTCGCGCCCGATCAATCACCTGTTCGCGATCGGAGTCGAATTGCCGGCTATCGAGATGTGCGTGAGAATCAACGAACATTTGAGATTAGTCGTGTGGGGACAACAGCTTCGGCTCTCTATCCTTCCGCTATTTCAGTCTCGCCCCTATGGGCACATCCTCCAAAAAGCCCGCCAGTACCGGCGTTCCCCCTTCGAGCGAGGCCGCGACGATCATCCCATTCGACTCCATGCCGCGCAACTTCCGCGGAGCAAGGTTGGCCACGATCACCACTTTCCGTCCGATCAACGTTTCTGGCGCATAGGCTTCAGCGATTCCCGCCAGCACTTGTCGGACCTCGGTTCCGATATCAATCTCCAGCCGCAGAAGCTTGTCTGCTTTCGGCACTCTCTCGGCAAGTTTCACTAGTCCCACTCGCAGTTCGACCTTGGCAAAGTCATCGATGGAAATCTTTTCACTCGTAGCCGGAACCGCCGCGGGCGTCACCGCTGGAGTCGCTGGCGGCGGGTTCAGCGGTGCCGCGACTGCTGGAGTCTCCACTGCGGGTGCTACTCTTTGCTCCTCTTCCATTTTCTGCATCCTTTCAATTGCGCTCTTGTCAGCGCGCGGAAACACGGGCTGTACCTCGCCCAGCTTCGTTCCCAAAGGCAGTTGCCCCCAAGCCAGGTCTTTGAGAGGCAGCTTCTTAATATCTCCCAAGCCCATCTGCACCCAAATCTTCGCCGTAGCATCCGGTATCACCGGGTGCGCCAACGCCGTAGCGATCCGCAGTGCTTCCGCAGCGGTGTAGAGCACGGTGGCCAAGCGCGAGCGGCTATCCTCATCCGGCTTCTCGCCCAGCGCCCACGGTTCGTTCTCGACGATGTACTTATCCACTGCAGCCACCAACGACCAGGCCGCCTCCAGTGCCCGCGAAAACTGAAACTGATCAAACAGCACTCCGAAATCGCGTATCGTCTTGCCTGCCACTTCGGCGATCGCATCGTCAGCGGGGGTCTTCGATGCTGCGTGGGAGGGGTAGGGAACCTCGCCCTTGAAATAGCGATTGATCATGGTCAGCGTGCGGCTGGCCAGATTTCCCAACCCATTTGCCAAATCGGAGTTGTAGCGCTGCACCAGGGCATCAAAAGAAAAAGATCCGTCCTGCCCGAACACGACCTGGCGCAGCAGAAAATAGCGCAACGCGTCCGAGCCGAGAACATCGAGAATCGTTTCCGTGCGTACGATGTTGCCGCGCGACTTCGACATCTTGCTCTCTTCAAACAGCAGCCAGCCGTGGGCCACAATCGCCTTGGGCTCCAGCAACCCCGCTGCCATCAGAAACGCCGGCCAGTAGACGCAATGGAAGCGGACAATTTCCTTTCCAATCATCTGCACATCGGGCGGCCAGAATTTCTTGAACGCCTCTTGGGCCCCCGGGTGCGAAGAGCCGTAACCAATCGCAGTGAGGTAGTTGGCCAACGCATCGAACCATACGTAAATCACGTGCTTGGGATCATCGGGCACGGGAATGCCCCAGGTAAACGTGGAGCGGCTGATGGACTGGTCCCGCAGCCCCGAGCGGACGAATGAAATGACTTCGTTGCGTCGCGCCTCGGGACGAATGAACTCCGG
>Ga0208190_1000615_pt1 | contig 14389 bp, 14 predicted proteins | sample June2015DPH_13_1_FD_184708 | JGI IMG/M metagenome (GOLD analysis project Ga0208190, IMG submission 184708) | Peatland microbial communities from SPRUCE experiment site at the Marcell Experimental Forest, Minnesota, USA - June2015DPH_13_10... | ecosystem: Environmental > Terrestrial > Soil >... | reverse complement strand
AAAGGACCAGGCCGAGGAGCGCCAGGAGCGAAGTCTGGCCCATGGTGAGGCAGATGATGGCGGGGGTGAAGGCGAAGCCGAGCCAGTGGATGCGGTTTGAGCGGTTCCACAATTCACGTGCACCTTCCGGCGTCTTGCAAGGTGGCTTTTTCTCGGCGAAAAAGCCACTCGACGGTTGTGGATCTGGGAGCAGCGATTGTGGAACCGCTGTTGGCGGAGAGCCGTGGAGCTGGTGGAGCAAGCGGATGGAAACGAGCAGGCAGGCTAGAAGAAGCAGGGTCCAGAGAATGCCGGCGAAGCGCAGGGGGAGAAGACCGAGGGGGTAGGCAAGCGGCAGGGCCCAGGGAGGGTTGCGCATGATGAGGACGGTGCGCGGGTCAAGGCCTGCGGCGTGTTCGATGGCCCAGATGGCGTCGCGGTCGTAAGGATTGCGGTGGAGAACGAGCTGGCGGCCGGTGGCCCAGTAAGAGAGGAAGTCGCGATTGGCAGACAATTTGCCTGCAACAGGGACAGCGAAGATGTAGAGGATGGTGAAGGCAAGGGCCAAGCCGGCGACACTGGCGATCGCAAGTTGGGCAAAGTCGTGATGATCCTCAAAAGGAGGGACGTCCGACTTGCTGGCCATGGTGGCTATTCTACGGCAGACGCGAAGGTTGGGGATGAGGGCTTATTGATTGGAGGATTCCAAGGTTTGAGAAGATGGCGGCGGAGGGAGTGGATGAGGGGCGAAGGGAAGGCGGATTTGGAGTGATGACGGCAAGCGCTGGGAGGGGGCCAACGAGGGAAGAATGGAGCAATTGTATACAGTGCACGCCAATGAGGAAACGGCAGTAAACGGGGGTAGACAGTGGGAATGGTTACCACGGGAAGAATCTGGCGTAAGGCATTGATTCTAAATTGATGAGTATTTGTCGGAGAATGGCACGCCAGGTGCTATCAGAAGGGTGCCCGGCTGAGGCTGGGGAATTGAACTCCTGGAGAGAAAAAACATATGAACAATCTATTTCTGGCAGTTTATGTGAAGCTTCAGACCCTGATGGCCCGTGAGGAAGGTCAGGATCTGGTCGAGTACGCCCTTTTGGTTTGCCTTATCGCGTTGGCGGCCATTACCGGCGTGAACAAGATCGCGGGTGCGGTCAACCTGGTGTTCAGCAACATCAGCGCTTCGCTGGCATAGTCACCCAGGAAGCACCCAATAACCTCAGCCCCTTTGCGGGAAGGCGCGCAACCGGCAAGAAGCCGGACGCGCCTTCTCGCGCAAGGACAACCGTTCGAAAGAGAGCAGCAAACAACCGGGCAAGGCGAACAACCTGAGCACTCAGCATTGTCCGCAAGGGGGCAAGAGATTTCGGCGGCCCAACTCGCCGTCTCAGGCCGGAAAATCACAAAGGAGAAGCAAGAATGCACAACACACTTCTTAGTCTGTACGTGAAATTCCAGGGCCTGAAGAATGGCGAGGAAGGTCAGGATCTGGTTGAGTATGCGCTGCTGGTGGCACTGATCGCACTGGTGTGCATCACTGGCGTGAGCAAAGTGGCGGGGGCCATTAACACGGTCTTCAGCAACATCAGCAGCTCGCTGGCGTAAGCGCCGAGCGTCTGATTTACCAAAGGGCCTCAGCATCTTCGTGGGAGGGTTACGCTTTCGGCCTTGCGCCGCAGCGTACTCCCCCCACTAAGATGAGAGTCTCATTCCCGAAAGAGCGACATGCAATCGGGAAGGCCTCAGAACGTATCTCCTGGCTGGCATTGTTCGTGATGGATTCGAGAATTCGCTCGTGGACTTCAGGCGTGTTGCAGCGGGGCTCATGCTGAAAGATCGCAAAACAGACGAGGGAGCGTTGAGATGAGGCGCGCGGCGAGAATGGCTTTTATGGTGTGCATGCAGGTTCAGAACCTGATGCACAGCGAAACCGGCCAGGATCTGGTGGAATATTCACTGCTAGTTTGCCTGATTGCTCTGGCGGCCATAGCCGGAGTGAGGCACGTGGCCACGGCCGTGAACCTTGTGTTCAGTAACGTCAGCTCTTCACTTGCGTAGGAAAGAGGAAGGGCGCCCGGGCCGGACAAAAGGGCCTGGCGGCATGCTTGCTCGCGGTAGGAGCACCTAAAACTCAGCCTTTTAAACGGGAGAGATGGGCCGGTGAAAGTCCTCCGCAACCGGCTCATTCTCTCCCGTGTCTTTATGCACACACGGCAGGTTGACGAAGGGGGTTCGGATCGATGGATCCCCCGGAGGCATTGCGCGGCGAATGTCGTAAGATCGCAATGATCTCTCGAGAAAATGTGCTCGCCCAACCGATATGCTGCTGCCCTCCGCCAATCAGCCCAACACATCTTTATTGATCCTTGAATGCGGACTGACCGGGATCGCGATTGCATCGGCATTCGCGTGGCCGAAGCTGGGCAACGGTTTATTTGCGCGTATCGAGCGGGCGTTTGCGCGGCTGGCCGCGAAACAGGGATGGGCGGTAGCGGCGACCGGGTTGAGCGTGATCGTGCTGCGACTGGCGATTCTGCCGCTTTATCCGATTCCGCTGCCGTTTGTTCCCGACGACTTTAGCTTTCTGCTGGCGAGCGACACGTTTGCGCACGGCCGCCTGACGAATCCGACGCCGGCGATGTGGACGCATTTCGAGAGCATCCACATCACCATGCAGCCGACCTACCAGTCGATGTACTTTCCGGGCGAAGGACTGCTACTGGCCGCGGGTAAGGTGATTTTCGGGATTCCGTGGATCGGGCAACTGCTGGCGAGCGCGCTGATGTGCGCCGCGCTCTGCTGGATGCTGCAGGCATGGCTGCCGCGGAATTGGGCGCTGCTGGGCGGGATGATTGCCGTGCTGCGGCTGGGGGTTTTCAGCTACTGGACGAATACATACCACTCCGCGGGGGCGCTGGGGGCGATCGGCGGCGCATTGATACTGGGCAGCTTGCCAAGACTGAAGAGGACAGCGCAGTTCCGCTATGGGCTGCTGATGGGGATTGGAGCCGCGACTCTTGTTCTGACGCGCCCGTACGAAGGGATTCTGCTTTGCCTGCCGGTTTCGATTGCGCTCATTCACTGGATGTGGAAGGGCAAGAACCGGCCGAGCGCCCTGGCGCTGGCGCGACTAGCTGTTGCGCCGCTGGCATTTGGCGTGGCCGCGGTTGCGTGGATGAGTTATTACGACTATCGCGCATTTGGAAACCCATTGACTCCGCCGTACACGGTCGACCGCAACACGTACGCGATTGCTCCTTATTATGTGTGGCAGCAGCCACGGCCGGAACCGGCGTACCGGCACGCGGCGATAAGGAGCTTCTATGAGAAAGAGAAAGGAGAGATGGGTTTCTACACTCAGATTCATTCCTGGAAAGGGTTTGTGCCGCGCACGCTGGAAAAGGTTGCGTTCACGTTTTTGTTCTATGCCGGATTCACACTGATGATTCCGATGATCATGGTGCGCCGGGTCTTTCTCGACCGCCGCGTGCGTTTTCTGATTGTTTGCGTGGCCGTGCTGGCGGCGGGAATGGTGATCGAGATTTTTCTTCTTGCGCACTATGTGGCTCCGTTTACGGCAGCGTTTTACGCGATCGGCCTCGAGGCCATGCGGCACCTTAGGGTGTGGAAGCCGGAAGGCAAGCCGTCGGGTTTGGCGATGGTGCGATTCGCGGTGACGGGGTGCGTACTGATGGCAGGCGTGCGCCTGTTCGCGCAGCCGCTTCACTTTGCACCGCCCGAATGGCCGCCGAGCTACTGGAATTTCACATGGTACGGACCGGAGCACTTCGGCGTGGAGCGAGAGCGAATTGAAACCCGGCTGGAACAACTTCAAGGCCCGCAACTGGTGATCGTTCGCTATTCGCCAGACCACAATCCGCTGGACGAATGGGTTTACAACCGGGCTAACATCGATGGCTCCAAAGTCGTATGGGCGAGGGAGATGGACGCTCAAGATAATCTGGCATTGATCCGCTATTACGGAGACCGGAAGGTGTGGCTGGTGGAACCAGATGCGATGCCGGCGCGGATTGAGGCGTACCCAACGCCGGAACCGAAGTAGAAGGGGAGCAATGATCAACGGAAAGCGAATTGCGGTGGTGATGCCGGCGTACAACGCCGAGAAGACGCTGGAGCAGACCGTGCGCGAGCTTTCCGACGTAGTGGACATCAAGATCCTGGTTGACGATTCGAGCAAAGACAAGACCGCGGAGCTTTCGCACAGGCTGGGCGTGCAGACATTTGTCCACGACGCAAACTTCGGCTACGGGCGCAACCAGCAGACCTGCTACCGCGAGGCGCTGGCGGCAGGGGCAGACATTGTGGTGATGGTGCATCCCGACTACCAGTACACACCGACGCTGGTGCCTGCGATGGCGGGGATGATCGCGAGCGGCGTGTACGACATGGTTCTGGGGTCGAGGATTCTTGGCGCCGGGGCACTAAAGGGCGGAATGCCGTTCTACAAGTATGTGGCCAACCGCCTGCTGACTGCTTTTCAAAATTTATTTCTTGGGGCGAAACTCTCGGAATACCACACCGGATTTCGCGCATTCTCGCGGGAGTTGCTGGAGACGCTGCCGCTCCTGGAGAATTCGGACGACTTCGTTTTCGACAATCAGATGATCGCGCAGGCGGTGATGTTCGGGTTCCGCATCGGGGAAATCTCGTGCCCGACGAAGTATTTTGAAGAAGCGTCGTCAATCAATTTCAAGCGCAGCGTGGAGTACGGGTTCGGCGTTCTGGCAACGACGTTCGGATTCGTGGCGCACAAGCTGGGCATCATCCGCTTGCCGCGTTTCGGCACCAAGGGGCGAAAACTGGCGCCGGAGTACTCGTCGCAGAACGCAAAGAGGTCGTGAGGGAACGGATGCGCGCCGGGCCAATGACCTAGAAGCTGACGAAGCCGAAGATTGCCAGGACCGATCATCGCGCAGGACCCGCAGGGTTCGCCGCGGCGATCGAGTTCGAACGTAACGCGGGAATCAGACCCGCTTTGGTAGAGCCGGGCGAGGCTCAATCTATTCTCCAGAGTTCAAATCGGTCTTTGTCGCTCTCGCCAAACCCCCACAGCCAGAAACCGGAGCCATTGGAATAGAGGCCCATTCCTGCGCCCATGGTTCTTCCGAATCGATATTTGTGGGAAACCACATCGACCAAAGTTCGATGAGGGAAGCGGCCCAGCGGCCATTGTGGCCCCGAAGAATCCGCATACACGTCGACTACGAGGAGGTCTCCGGGCTCTGGCTGAGGACCACCCGGGAATGTAAGTTTTGCGCCCGAAAGCGGCGCATACCAGTATGACCAGTACTGCCCGGGAAACCAGACTCTCTGGCCTGCTGCGACGTGAGGGGTGATTAAACGAGCCAGAGTGTCGCGGCCAAAATCAGCGAACTCCGCGTCCGCGTGAAGGATCAGAAGGGAATAGCCTGTGCCGGCAAAGATCAATGCATAGGCTGCCGCCCGGGCAAACTGGACCGAGACGCCCTCAAGCAACCGGAAGCAGAGGAGAATCACGGCGGGTATGCAAGGAAGCAGGTACTTCATCGGGAGGTGAGAGTAGAAGACGATGGGAAGAGGAATGAGAATCCAGAGCAGCAGGAAGAGTTCGGTACGATCGCGCCGCTTGAATGCCTGAAGAAGCAGGCCGGCAAGCACACGAAACCCAAGAATCGCGAGAAACACGACCGCCAAAACACTCCAACGCAGGAACAAGGGGATAAGCGCCACCGCGATGAGGATGAAAACGAAGCTCGGCCGCTTGGTTTTGAAACGATTCGCCAGCCAGCAAATTCCCAGTGGCAGAGGAAAAACGAAGTACGCCAGGAATGACCAGAGGTTATTCAACATGTGGCCTGGGATCAATCCGGGCGATGGCGAATTGATGGGCAGGTCATGCTCATGGACCGTGAGAATGATTGCAAGCTGCAAACCACAAGCGGCGAAGACTGGCGTAAAAAGCCATAATTTCTGGCGAATCTGTTCCAAGATCTCCCTAGGATCGATACTGTCAAAAAGAAAGAATGCCGCAAGAGGCAAAAGAAGCGTGAGGTGCGGCCGAGCAAAGCCTGCGAGGCCTAGCGCGAGGGCCGCTGCTGCTGCCTGGGTCCATTTCTGATGGGCTTTCCACGCTGCCAGCCGTTCCATTGCGACCAGCGCGAGTGCCGTCGAGAGAATATCGGGCATGGCGGTCGAGGCCATGGGGAGAAAAGGAGGAATGGCCACAAGAAGCAGGGACCCTATGGTTGCGTGCCAACGATCCCATCCAAACCGGAAGACCAGCGAAGTCATCGCCAGAACTGCGATCCACACCAGCACCAACTGCGTAATGTGGGCTGTCCACTCGTGGGCACCGGTCAAAACAGTCGGCACGAGCACATAACCTTGCGCTATTTGTCCCAACAGGGGATTTCCGGACGCAAATTGATTGGCGGTCCTGCATCCAAACCCGTTGTTCCAGCAGATTTCGAAATTCATGGGATGCGCCGGGTGCTGTACGATCTGCTTTGCCATGGTGAGAAACCACGGATCGTCAATGAGGAAAGCCTTGTTCAAGTAGGGGAGAAGGCAAACCGCGGCAAGAAGCAACGCAGGCCATGCACAGCCCAGAACAGCGACTACCGAGACCGTCTGGGGTGCGTCGCGATTCGTCGTGACTTCTGATTTCATCGGAGTTTCCAATTTAGCACTCCTGTTCGGGGTCAACAGATTCCTGACTGCGTGGCTGGCGGCGGATATGCGCGTGGGTCCGTGATAGATTGTAAAATCGATATCAGAATTCCGCGCGGAAAAGTGAACCCGGCCGGATAGGCAGATGATTCAATCCCCTCGTTCCGTTTTGGCGATTCCGGCCGCTTACCAGTTCTGGTCGAGCGTGGTCGGCGGAGCTGCCTACGCCAAAGTTTTGGTGAACGAATATATTCAGCCAAGGGCCGGGTCCCGAATTCTTGAAATCGGGTGCGGACCCGGGACCATCGTGCGTTACCTGCCCCCGTCGGAGTATTCGGGATTCGATCTAAGTCCCGAGTACATCGAACTAGCCAGGAGGCGATTTCCAAAGGCGCACTTTGTTTGCGAGCGAGTGAGCCAGTTTTCACTCGCCAAAGAGCAGAGCTTCGATTTTGTGCTGGCGCTGGGGATCACACACCATCTCGACGATGCAGAAGCCCGGCAATTATTTCAAATCGCGCATGATGCTCTAAAGCCGGGCGGCAAGCTGGTTACCAGCGATGGGGTGTGGACCGACGGTCAGTCTCCGGTGGCGCGGTGGTTGCTGGCAAGAGACCGGGGAGAACACATAAGGCGCGAGCGGGAGTATGTGGAAATCGCGTCAAAGGTATTCAGCAATATCAGAGCAAGCGTCCGCCACGATCTCTTGCGTATTCCATACACACACCTGATTCTGGAATGTATCCGGTGAAAGAATTGCCTTCTCACCCGGCGACGTCACGCTGCGTAGATTTTTTCAGAACCCGGACGCGCCTGCGAAATCCGAAGTAGCGACAAGCAGGCGCCGAGCTAATCCTTGACGGCGACGCAAAGACAACTGCCTCCGAACGGGGAGCGCTTACCGGCGCGCAGGCGGCGGAGTTCGAGGTCGAGCATGCGGTCCATCACCCAGGCGGCAGGACCACCGGGGGTGTGTTCCGAGCCGGCGGTCTTGTGCTTCTCCGCCTGACTCATGCCAAGCCGCGTCGGGAGTGTCCTGCTGAGAAAGATCAAAGGCGGGAGGGGAGTAAAGAAGTAGGACGAGAATTCGATCCGGAAGTTGCTTTTGGCCAGAACGCGCCGCAGGCGAGGGATTGTATAGCGGCGAAAATGACCCGCCGCACGGTCTTCAGAAGAAAAGAGAAATTGATAGGACGGCACAGTAAGAAAAAGGCGCCCTGATGGCTCCAGAAGCGAGTGGATGAGCTTCAGCGCAGCGGCTTCATCTTCGATATGTTCGAGCACATCGAAAAGGCCGATTGATGCCGCGCACCCGGAAGGCAGATTCGCGTCCTCCAGCCGCGCACAGATAACGGGTTCAACCGCACGCGCGCGGGCGGCGAGAGCGCCATCGACTCCGGGCTCGACGAGAACGCAGTGAATGCCCGCGCCGATAAGAGCCTTTGCAACATAACCATTACCGCCGCCAACATCAAGAAAAACCCCGCGGAGGTGGAAGCGGCCGACGAACTCGGCAATCACGGAATTGCGGTGCCTGAACCAGAACGAGCGATCCTCAACCGCAAGGCAGGCGGCATTGCCGTGCGCGGGATAGGATATCGGCTCCTGCTTTTGCCTGGCGAACCAAAGCCCGGGCTCGCGCTGTTCCAGGGCCGGCGCAAGGGATGCGAGATCGAACTCGGGAACTATAGGGTGCTCCTTGTGTGAAACTCGCGCATCCTCAAAGGCTGAGCTTAGCCGATTGTTACCAAACGGGTGAACTCGCACAGCAAATCGTATCCATCCCAAATGGGCGCGAAATTCATCGCCGATCCGAGCGGAACGATACGGTCGACGCCTCTTCCATTGAGCATCCGCACGAATTGCGCCAGTTGTTCGACCTCGAATCCGAATTGGGCCAGGGTCTGGGTGCGCGAGTCGATGATTGGTGTCAATGAAGCCAACTCGTCGACGTGGGCTTGCAGCAGAAGCCCCCCTCCCACTAACGGCTCCGTTGGCCAATTCAAGGGTTCGCCTTCCTTGAGATCGACCACGGCCAAGCGCCCCTCGCCCCAGTCGATGCCCGCAACGGGCAGCTCCAGGGCCAGGCGCAGGCATGCTCCATATTTCGAAAGTGCGTCAGCTGCTTCCAGCGAGAATTGCCGCCGCTCAATCGCCTGCCGCAGCATTGGAATTGCACGCTCCGCCGCCTTATGGGTGTCCTCAGAAGTGCCGCACCACGCCAGCAACCGAACCGAAGAGCAAGCCATTTGGTTAAACAAGAAGACGTCAAGATAAAACCGGTCCATCAACCCCGTCGCCGCGTCATCGTCCAAGGCGAGGAAAGAAGGCGCCGCGATCACCGCAAACGAATACCGATCGCCGAATACCACTTCCTTGGCGCGTGCGGGCAACTGCAAGGCCCGGATGTGGCGAACCGTTTCGTCGCCACCCCAGATGACCCGCAAGGCTGCCTGAGCCGACAGAGCCTCTGTGATTGAATCTTCGTGACCGTATTCAACGAAAGCGGTGGTGGAGGCAATCCGGGAGTAATGCGGCAGCACCTGATCGATCTGTGTCAACAGCAATTCGGCGACCGAGCCCCGGCGGGATGGTGTTCTGACGATATTGCAGTTGCCGCACAGGAGAGACATGATCCAGGAGTAAGCAAAGATAGGATCGACATTGGCTGGAGGTATGTGCAGGGCGAGCCCGACTGGCACGCGCACCGCGCTACTTGAGTTCAAGCCGGCGAAGCGATCAGCGAGTGCCCGTATAGAGGCAGGGCGCAGCCAATAGCCCAGGGCAATAGCTTCCGGCAAAGGTCTTGAGCGCCGATCACTGAGGATGATGCCCGACAACTCGCTCGTGAACGCCTGCAGTTCCTCTGAGAACGGGAATGGTGAAGGGGCGGCAGCCATGCGCCGTGCAAGTGCCCCGGCATCCGCGGCGTCACTCAACCGCTCGATCATAGCCCCCTCCCGGCGGCGTAGGTATCGCTGCAACCCCGCAATTCACTGTTGGGGACTCTCCCAAGCACAGAGAAAGCCTTGCCGCGAAACTCCGTGCCAGTGCCATCAACCGAGTGAACGACAGCCTGATCTTCTGTCAACAAGGAATGACCAGGATAAGACTGAGGCAGCACGCTGATCACCTGGGCCACGCCCACCTGTCCTGGAGGCAGGGGAGCGAGCGAGACGGGATCACGAATGATGACGTCGGCGAAGGCAGGGGGATGCAGCAAGCCATCGTCGCCTTCAACAAAAACGCTCCCAACCTGTTCGGCCATACCGTAGAAATCCCGGATTGTGGAGATACCAGTCATCTCGCTTATTCGGCGCTTGAAAGTTATGTTGTCCACTGCTTCATCGGTTAGTTTTTTCCAGCCACCGGAATGGATCAGTGTTGCATCGTTCAGCCGTAGACCGGCCGCCTCAACCGCCGGCGCAAAATGTTTCCACACCATGAACGTGAAACCGAATAGCAGGACGCGCCGGCTTGCATGGACAGCAAGAAATTTCTTCAACCCATCAACGTCGAGACTCATATCTTCAGCGAGGGCGAAGAAGTGGTCCCGTCCAAAGGTCATCATCCCCTTAATGCCCGCGGCGCGAGCGCTGAATACATTACGATCGCCCAAGACCGAAGCGGAATCAACAAGGATCATCGGCAACCTTGCGGGTCCCAGCATCTTCGACATGATCTGGACCAGCGCGCGGGTCTGGAGATTCGCCGTTTCCTTATCGAGGAAAACGCGGCTGACCGCTTGCCCGGAGGTGCCGCTGCTTGTGAGCACCTTGAAGATTTCTTCTTCGGGCACACTTAACAACCGATGCGTCTTGAACAGGCTAACGGGCAAGAACGGGATGTCCTCGATTGAACCGAATTCATCGCCGGTTCCCAAGGCGTCAAGGATACGGGCGTACATGGGGCAGGCGGTCCGATGACGGCGGGTTAACTGTGCCAGCTCAGGCAGCAACGTCCTCTCTTTTTCGCGCTGCGTGAGACCATAAATCGGCAAGTCGAGCTGCTTGCTCATAGGTCGTCCTTCAAGGCCTGAAGATCGATCTTACCGTTCGGCATGGTCGGCAATTTGGCAATCGTCCTCACCTTCACCAGGGTGGGCGGCAGCAACGCCGACTCATGCAGTTTACGGCGCAGCTCTGCGACGTCTGCCTCGGACCCTGTTTCGGCAAATACAACGAGGCCATTCGATCGTTCCACTGCAACTGCCGGGCAGATGCGACGCGCCTCGGCTTCAATCTCATCCAAGTTGACACGCAGGCCGGCAATCTTGACGATGCGCTTGAGCCGTCCGGTGATCGTCAGATAGCCATCCGCGTCGATCACGCCCAGATCGCCCGTGGCCAAAGAGCCGTGCAATTGGTCGCCGAGGGCCAAGTCCTCGATTGTGTCAGCATAGCCCAGCATGACATTGGGGCCCCGATAGACGATCTCGCCGGCCGACGCCACACCATCGACCGCTCGGATGGAGATGTTGCCACGGGGTATTGCACGTCCGACGGAGCCAGGCCGGGCAGTGAGGTCGTCGTGATCCAGAATCGATATTCGTGCCGTGGCCTCGGTTTGGCCGTACATGATAAACAGCTTCCCATTGCGTGCAGCCATGATCTCATGAAATCGCCGAACCAGCGGCAGGCTCAGGGCGCCTCCCGCCTGCGTGAGCGTTTGCAGTGTTGACGGGGCGAGCGTCTTGAAATCGAGCCGTGCGAGCATTTCGTAGACCATTGGCACGCCAGGCATCGAAGAGACGCCATGCTCCGCCAAACGGCTCCACCAAGCCCGACTGAGCACTCCTTCGCGAGAAAGGAGCACGGAAGCACCCGCGAGCAGATGACTGTTCAAGACCGACAGGCCGTAGGAATAAGACATCGGCAAATTCAAGCCCGCACGCTGTTCGGAACCGATCGACAAGGATTGAGTAATCGACGCGGCATTTGCCTCGACGGCGGATCGGCTCAGCCGTACCAGCTTGGAACTTCCAGTACTGCCCGAGGTCGGCAGCAGGAGGGCAAGGTCCGGGTGCAGATCGGCATGAAACCGGCTACGCAGCACCGCGCCAGGGAGCAGCATTTTGTCCCAAGCTTCATAACCGCCGGGAACCCCGGCGCCAAAAACGGCCAGGGGGCGATAAATCTCCAGCAGATGGGCAATGCGTTCACCCGCAAGGCCCGCGGGAAATAGAGCTATGACGGCGTTGGCTTGCAAGGCTGCGAGATAGAGGGTCGCTGCCGCGATGTTGTTTTCCGCAAAAAGAAAGACCAGAGGTTTTTCGCCAAGAGCGTGGATGTTTTCAGCCCCTTCACAGACGCGTTGTGAAAGCAGGCTGTAAGTGAGCCATTGACCAGCCGCGTCATCCAGCAGGGCGGGCTGCGCGCCGCGGCTGTCCAGGTTGAAAATCACCATATTGTCATTCCGCCGTCAATGCCAAGGATCTGACCGTTTATATAGGAAGCTTGTGGCGAGGCAAGAAAAGCGATCACCTCAGCCACCTCGATCGGCGCGCCGAAATGACCAAGGGGAATGGCTGACAGGCGTTGCGAACGAATTTCCGCTGGCAAGTCGGCAAGCATTTCTGTCGTAATCATGCCGGGGGCTACGGCATTGACGCGGATACCTTTCCGTCCTAATTCCTTCGCTGCGGAAAGCGTCATGCCCACGATGGCAGCCTTTGATGCGGCGTAAAGCGTCGCACCTGCCGCGCCGCAGATCCCCATGATTGAGGTAACGTTGACGATCGCGCCAGTCTTGCGCCGCTCCATCAGCCGTGCTGCCGATTGCAGGTGCAACAGGGCGCCTCGGACGTTCACCGCCAACACACGGTCGACTTGGTTGACGCCGATCATTCCGATCAGCCCGTCGCCCAGGATGCCGGCGTTGTTGACCAAAACGTCCAATCGCTTGAATTTTGAAAACACGGCTCGATGACAGGCCTGCACTGATTCCGGGTCTCCCGCGTCGGCGGTGACGCCCAGAGTGGGCACCCCGAATCGGCTCGCGATGTCCTCCGCGACGCGCTCCACCGCGGTCGAATCCTGATGCCCGTTGACCACTATGGCGTAGCCACGTTTGGCAAAGACTTCCGCGGTCGCGAAACCGATGCCGCGGGTGGCACCGGTTATCAAGCAGACCGGGCAGGGTGTGTCAGATGCTGACGTCATGTTTCCTCAAAATTTCCTTAGCCATGTTAAAGCTATTCATATCAAGCACATCCTGAGTGTCAATGATAATGTCGAAGGTGGTTTCGAGCGCCGCAATCAACTTCATGTGCCCGACTGAATCCCAGCCGTCAATGCCCTGGTAATGGAGGGCCTCTACATCGACGTCTGGCGCCAGTTCGAATGTCTCGATAAAGCAACTTCTCAACTTGTCTGATGGATCCATAGGCGCCCTCGCGTCGTCAGCACGATCAATTCGGTTAAACCCATTGAGCGATTCGTCTGCTCGGTATTTTGCACCCGTGAAGCGGGAGTGACTCACGCTAAGAGATTCAACGAAGTCTGCGCGTGCCAGTGAAGGACTACTTCCGGCTTGGAGAACCGAAAGCCAAGCATGGAATAGATGTTCAGGACTTGTGTGTTCGCGGAGGCAATCTTGGTTATAGCAGACCTCGCTCCAAGTTCCAGGGCTGCTCGAATGGACTCAGCGTAAAGCAAGAATCCAGCGCCGGGTGAACTCGTGCCCCTGACGGGGTCTATTGCAGCAAGACGGAAGTCAGCGCGGCCATCACTGACAACAACATTCATAAACCCGATGACAGCGCCAGGCTGTCCAAGCACAAAAACATAATCGTCCGGGTTCGAGCCGCTGAGAGCGTTGCCGATCCAATGGACATAGCGGGCATTCGCAAGCTCACGCGGGAATTGTGGATCGGTATGATACCTGCCGAAGTGAAAAGCTGTTCCGGCTATCGCACTGAGCGACGAATGGTCCTCAGGAAGGGCCTTCCTGAGCGCGACCCGGGTGGCTGGCAGCGTTGCGGACTGGAGCTTGGAAAGCGAAGCCACCAGGCTGAATTCGACAGGAGAGAAACCTGCCTTCACAAGCCGGGCAATCGCAGACGTGTCGTCGCCCTGCACGTGCGTTGAAACCAACTGAGCGTTTGTCCTGGCACTGAAATCTTCAAGGGCATTGATGAATGAAGGGAGATCCTGGATTTGGGGCGGGTTCGGTCCGAGTTGGAAATCGGCTACCGGGAAGCCGAAAATCTCTTCATCCCACGGAAGCAAGGCTATCTTGCCCCACTCTGGCGATGCCGCGGAGAGATCGTCGTACTCAGGCCGAAAGACACTCACTCGAACAAGAATTAGCACCCTCCATCCGAGAACGTCAAAGAAAGCTCCCTACCCTATGAAGACGGACCTAAAGGAACGATGACGCCTGATTCGACTCGATCAATTTGCAGTCCTCCTGCTCTTGTAGAAGCCGAGAACAGCCTCGGCAACTTCAGTCACATCCCGATCGCTCAAATCATAGTACACGGGCAGCCGGAGCAGCCTGCTGCTCGTATCGTCAGTTACTGGAAGGTCCACCTGCGGCAGCCCGAGAGATTTGGCGAAGGGCGAGGAATGGAGCGGCACATAGTGAAAGACCGCGAGGATGTCGGCCTGGCGCAGATGCTCGATTAGAGCTGATCGCTCCGCGAGGTTCGCGGCAAGCAAGTAAAACATATGGTAATTCGCGATGCAGTGCTGAGGCGTAAAGGGGGTGCGTATGAGGCCGCTCTCAACTAGGGGGG
>Ga0208190_1000614_pt1 | contig 14431 bp, 15 predicted proteins | sample June2015DPH_13_1_FD_184708 | JGI IMG/M metagenome (GOLD analysis project Ga0208190, IMG submission 184708) | Peatland microbial communities from SPRUCE experiment site at the Marcell Experimental Forest, Minnesota, USA - June2015DPH_13_10... | ecosystem: Environmental > Terrestrial > Soil >... | reverse complement strand
ATTCAAGAGATGGCTAGTGGGACAGCCGCTCTCCTTCTGGATCATGACGTGGTTTCTTGTGGAACTTTTTGTGCTGACTGCCATCGGAACGTTCTTCCGCGGCCCAGGATGGTCCTGGGTCTTACCGTGGAGGGCCTGACGGACGATGAAGAACCAACTCAAGGCCGTGTGGCAGTTCTTCTTCGGCGACAGCGCTCGCGCTTTCGGCTCGGTGAGCCTCATCCTGCTTGTGCTACTTGCCATTTCGCCAGCCAAGAATCACTTCAGCCAGTGGCGCCATTATCAGAAACAATATTTACATCTCATCCGTGGACGCGCTGATGCCGTCACCTTGGAGCGCCACTTCCAGGGCGGCATCCAGCAGATATGGATTCCCGAGCAGCAAGTGACCGACCGCTGCACCACTTGCCATCTCGGACTCAAGGAAGCAAGCCTCGCCGACGTCAGCGCAGTGGCGTTTCGCGAGCATCCGGTCGTTCCGCACTCGCTGACTGAATTTGGCTGCACCACTTGCCATCGCGGACAAGGAGCGGCCACTACTGTTGAAGAGGCGCACAACAGCACCGAGCAGTGGGAACAGCCGCTGCTGCCGGCGAAGTACATCGAGGCCGGCTGCGGACAATGTCATCTGGAAAAACAGACTGCCACGCCATTCCTGAACCAGGGTCGCGACCTCATTTCCAGCAACGGCTGCACGCATTGCCACACCATCAAGCGTGGCGACGGCACATACATCCTCCCCGATGATGACCCTCCGTCGCTGAAACACATTGCCGACAAGACGACCCGCGAGTGGATCTATGCGTGGATCAAAGATCCCCAGGCGTATGCCGGCACGGCGACTATGCCGAATTACCACTTGCGTGACGACGATGCCCGAGACATCTCCGCATTCGTGATGGCGCAGAGCACGCCGCTCCAACCTCCGATCCAGCCACTTCCAACCGATGCCAAGGCCGCAGCAGATCCGGCAGCGGGCACCTCGCTTTACGGGCAATCTTTTTGTGCGTCGTGCCACGCCATGCAAAATGCTGCCGGGTCATTGGTCGGAGGGAATGTCGGGCCGGAGCTCACGGGCATTGGCACAAAGGCAAAACCGGAATGGCTCCAGGACTGGGTGTCGAATCCTAACCACTACGATCCGCAAACCATGATGCCGCACTATCGTTTCGACGCCCTGCAAGTAGCCACGTTAGTCGGCTTCCTGGAGTCGAAGACGGAGCCCGACTTCGTGGCCAATGTACATCTCGAGCCTGCCACTGCCGCGCAAATCGAGCACGGCAAGCGACTGGTGATGGAGAACGGTTGCGCCAGCTGTCACGAAATCAACGGCATCAAGAAGCCCGAAAACTTCGCACCTGAGCTGACTCGCATTGGCAGCAAGCCGCTTTCACAACTGCTGTTCGTGGAAGGAGTCGAACATACTCTGCCTGGCTACGTAGCGGGTAAGGTTCGCAATCCGCGCGCGTTCGGCCCCTCGCTGAAGATGCCCCAGTTCAACTTAACGCCGCAGCAAGTCGATGCCATAACGACCGCCCTGCTGGCGCAGACCGACCGGGCGCAAACCCAACCGCCTGCCATGCGCATTGCTTCAGTCCAGCAGACGAAGTATGAGCCTGCGGGGCACGCCGGGCAGCTTATGGGCGACCTCCGTTGCTTAACCTGTCATATGATCAACGGCCACGGCGGCGACATGGCGCCCGACCTGACTTGGGAAGGCACCGCCGTGCAACGGGAATGGCTGGCGCAGTTTCTGAAAAACCCGGAAACCTTGCGGCCGGCGCTGATCCGGCGTATGCCGAAGTTCAACCTCACCGATCAGGAGATCAATACTCTCGCGGATTACATGATGACGGTGTATCAGACGCCGCAGTTTGACCGCGATTCCCTGCCCGTATCAGAGTTCACACCCGCCGTTGTAGAACAAGGACGGCAGCTCTTTTACTCGAAGTTCGCCTGCCAGTCTTGCCACATTGCTGATTATGCGAACGACAAGGGCTACATTGGTCCGGCGCTCGCCGGCACAGGGAAGCGCTTCAATGCCGCCTGGATTTACCACTGGCTGCAGGACCCTCAGTCCCTGCGGCCAGGGACGATTGAACCCAACCAGCACATGACCGACGACGAAGCGCGTTCGTTGACCGCGTTCCTGATGTCGCTCAACGCCGCGGGTTCCAAGGAGGCGACGAAGAAATGAAACGCGCGCTCCTCGCTATTTGCACAATGATGCTGGTGACCGGTGGTTGCTCGCACAAGAGCAAGCCGCAGCCAGCCGCTCTTCAAGCCACCGCCAACGGAACTGCAATCGTCGAGTCCAGCGGCGGCAAGCAGATCGGCTATATCGGAATGCCGCTGGACCAACCGGTCATCGTGCAAGTGAACGGCGCTTCTGGAAGCGCGGTCGCCGGAGCCGCCGTCTACTTCAGCGGACCAGCGGGGGTCACCTTCACTCCGGCCTCAGCCTTGACCGATTCCAGCGGACAGGTCACCAGCACGGTCTCGATTGGCCAGCAAGCCGGGCGATACAAAATCGTTGCCAGCACACTGGATGCCTCCGGGAAGAACCTCGAACTTCCGCTGGACGAAATCGCGCTTGGCTATCAGCAAACGCTGGGAGCGCAGCTCAACGGGCAGTACTGCATTCGTTGTCACGATCCGGAATCAACACCACTGCGGGTGTCGAACATGGACAATCTGTCGGTGAAACCGCATCCGTTTACCGAGGGCGACACGCTCAATAAGATCAGCGATGCCGACTTGGTTGCCATCATCAGCCACGGCGGTCCGGCGTTGAATAAATCGGCAGAAATGCCGCCTTGGGGATACACGCTTTCCAAAAGCGATGTAGCCGCGCTAGTGTCATACATCCGCGCCGTGGCCGATCCGCCTTATGAAAGCGGCGGGTTAGTGTACGCCCAGAAATAAGGTTGCCCTTCGGACTACCTCTTTGCGGGAGTGAGAGTTGCTGTTATGAAGTTGTCGCAAGGCATTACGGTCCTGATGGCAGCGTTGGCAGCGATTACTCCTGTGTGCGCCCAGGTTGTAACACCGGTGGAGTTATCTGATCCCAAGGCGCAGCACCTCCAACAAGTCCATCTGAGAACCTTAATGGAGATCGGAACGGAAATTGAAGCCCATCAGTTTCCTTATCCGTTTTACTTCAGCCGCGTTCTCGACGTTGATCTTCCCAAGATGCAGCTTGCCGACCAGCGTTCTATCCGCTTCGACTCTTATAAAGGTCAAACCGTGCTGGAGATCACGGGCAACTACTACGCAGCCTATTCCGCGGACCGAATGGATTCCTACGCGCGATTGAAGGAAACTTTCCAGCAGGTAATCATGCCGTTGCTGCAAGTGGAGGTCCCGCGCTTCCCGGATGATTCTGAGTTCTCCGCTTTTGCCATCGAGGTATCGCATCACGTTCGGCAGAAGATGATGGGCGTCAGCTCTGAGGTGCCCGAAAACGTCACTATCATCATTCCGGTTCCCGTGGCTCAGAAACTCGTAGAGGCGAAGAGCGACGATCAGAAACAGGCTGCCGTTTTGGAGGCGAAAATCTTTCTGAATGGGCAGCCCTTTTCTCTGTGGCTGCAGGAGGGCGCGCCCACGGAGGAATGGAAGGAAAGAAATCCTCCAGAATCTGCCAAGAAACCAGCTGTCAGCGAAACCGCTGCTGTAGCTTCAACTCCCGGGACACCAACCAGCCCTACCGTCTCCGCCAGCCTGATGAAGACCTCGCCGACGCCCATGCGGATCTTCACCCAGGAGTCGTTATCCAACCTGCAGCGGCAGAACGATGACACAGTCACTCGTATGACCAAGGACCTCGACAAGGAGGCCCACTTCTTGCCCTATGCGCCGCCCAGCTTCATCGGATTTCGCCAAGGTGCGTACTTGCAACTCTCGATCGCCACTCGGCTGGATGCAGCTGCCGCCACCTCTCGTTACAAGCTGGCAGCGCTGGCTTTCGACGAGCACGTGTCTCATCTGGTGCGGCCGTTGCTGACCTACTTCCCGCAAGATCCGGATTTCGATGGAGTCGACTTCAGCAGTATGATCCACGTTGCCGATGGCTCCAGCCCGTTGGCGGTTGAGTTCTTCTTTCCCTTCCGGATGATGCGCTGCTTCGCCACCTATGATTGCACCGGCCAGCAACTGCTCGACTCCGGAACCGTAGTAATTAACGGAGAGCGTTCTGCCCTGGACCTCCAAGTCGCGGAGGGCAAGAACTAAACCCTTTCTGCTTTACCACCCAAGCTATTACTTCAATAGCAAGTGCTTCTTGGCCTGCGGGCAGAGATTCATGTCATGCAGCCGGGTAGATACAGCTATAAACGCAGCGTTCTCTCATAGCCGGCTAGAACGTCTCCTGGGATTTTGGGTGAGTTGTGAGCGGAGATGGTACGGGAGCTGTCCGCAGCGTAAGAGTTGTAGATAGAGGAGAAGCCCAGCGTCGCTCCGAAGGAGCTTCGAACTTGCGCCACCGATGTTTCGTTCGCCACGTTTCCTTCCGTAAGGCTGATAGAGAACGAGTAGGCAGGCAGGTGCTGGAACTCGGAAATCGGGAGGTATTGTTGTCGTTAACGGGCCCGAGGGAAGTCAAACGCCCAGAGGATGGCATCCCCCGTCCGCTGTTCCTGAGTTTGCACCGGGATTCCACTTTTACCGACATGACCTACCTCACCAGGCAAGTCTTCACGTTCGCTTGTCACTCGTGGCGCACATTTCTGCCGGCATCGGTACCCGTGACGATTCAGTATTCGAACCTGATTGCGCGTGCGCTCGGCAACCTCTCCCTCTTGGATCGGTGGAACCCGGAGGTCATGTTGGGCCGCATCGGAACGACGAGATGGATGCTGTGACCACCACGTCGGACTTTCTGTTAGCTGATGCCCGCGATGCACTCCGAAGACGTTTGACAGAGTCTGGCCGGACGGAATTGAGCAGGGCGTTTGCGGCGTGGTTACTGCGCGAGTCCGAAACGGATGCCGAATTTGCTTCGCTGGTTAGTGAGGCGGCCACGAGGGAGGGAGCGCAGCAGGATTTTCACACGGTGGCGATTCTAGGCTTCGGCGCAGATGCTGGCATTCTTGGTGCAGCACAGATTGAGGTACTCAAGAAAGGCCTCCGGAGACAGGCTGGTCGCGGGGTCGTCATTGATGGATTGCCGGTGGCTTTTTGTTCCGATGCAGTCGGCATTCTTGGCATTGCCCTTGGGACAAAGGCGGTCGCAGACGCGGACCTCACGAGCCGGGTTGTGCAGTGGGCTTCCAAGTTCCTGAAGAATAGCTATGACATGGAACGCGCGGAGGATTGGCAACGCTCTCTGTTCGCCGCCGCGGACCAGCAGCTCGGTAGCTCACTGAATCTATCATTCTCAAAGTCGGCCGCCACGGCTGATCTTCGAACGGCACTCGAAGCCAGAGGCCTGATCGAGACCGGCGGCGACAATCAAGCGGCGGAAGATGAGGCACAGACGTTAAGATTGGCAATCCGTGAGCCGCAGAACGAGTTGAACTGCGAGAGGGCAGCACTTCGCCTAGCCGCCGTTGAGTCGGTCATAGGGGCAGCAACCCCCTCAAGCGGAGGAACAAAGGCCGCGCGCGCGGCAAAGCGGAGCAGTCCGCTCTCTGATAGAGACCTGCAGATCCACGACTTGGTGGGCGGGGAGCGCTTCCGCACTCTTACGAACGCTGAGATTATGAAAGACCCAAGCGTGAAAAAGCGCCTGCGCCTCGACTTTGGCCTGCAGCCCGGCGACGCGGCCAAGCGCTGCCTTGATCGGATCAGAGACGCAAAGGGATATCCACTATCCCGTGAGATTGCAAAAAAACGGGCAGCCCCGAAATAGCAACGGGCAAAAACGGTCAACGTCACTCAGCCTCGATCCCATATTTTCAATTACTTACGACTCTCCAAACGGTCAATCCAGCGTTGCCCGATTCGCCTGTCAACAACTAAAAACGCACCGTGCTCAATGACATAGCTTACGGGCAATGTTCTGACCGTCGTGCTCACCCTGAAAATCGAACCGAGCACAAGAACATGCCGGTTTCAAAGCTACTCTCCGTGGCCCAAGTGAGCGCGAAACTCCAGTGCGCTCGGTCAACCGTCCGAAAGCTGGTCGCCGACGGCGAACTCCGCGCGTCGCGCATCAGCAGTCGGACGATCAGGATCTCCGAGGCGGACATCAAGGCTTACTTGGACAGCCGCGCCAATAGGTCGGGCCCGCTGCGCCCTCCGCGAAGGCAAACGGGGCCGCACGATGAGTCGAAACGCTCACAAGTCCGGGACGGGGGAGGAGGCGCGCCGATGACTAAAAGTAATGGCCATTCGGCAGTGTCGCTGTCGCCCAAACTCTTGACCGAGACCCAGGTGTCCACAATTTTCAACATCTCCATCAACACGCTCCGATATTGGCGGCATTGTGGCGACGGTCCGAATTACATCAAAATGGGCAGGCTGGTGCGGTATCATGCGGCTGAGCTGGAATCCTACGTCCAGCGTAAAACCTGCGTGTCAAAGGCTCGAGCGACGGCGGAGGAATACCGTGTCGCTCACTAAACGTAAGAACCGCTGGTACTACTCGATCTACTTTAATGGGCAGCGCTATCGGGGGCCCTGCAGGACCTCGAAAGAGCAAGCAGCCAAGAGAGTTGAATCGCTGGTACTGGCAAAACTGCTCGAGGATGGAAGGGCGCCGGGCTCGAAGAAAATCCTGACGCTCTCCGATTTTTCAACTCGCTTCTTTACATGGCTGGATGCCTTGCCTGCGGATCGGCCGCCGAAGGAACCAACCAAAAAGTATTACCGGATGGGCTGGAAACTGCTGGAGAGAACGAGCATGGCCGGGCGGAGACTGGATCACATCACTCAGGACCACATCGCTTCGCTCGTTGTCGGCAGGTCGCCAGCCAACACTAACAATGCTCTGCGCACCCTTCGGCGCATGCTGAAGAAAGCGTGCGAGTGGGACAATGATCCGTTTGGTGCCCATCGTGAAACTCGTTGAAGAACATGGCCGAGAAGAACTGATCGAGCCATGGATGGAGGCGAAGCTCTTAGCTGTGACTGAGATTGCGCGCACGCCAACCAGCAAGCACGCTCCGAAGTCGATCAATTACGGCTGGCAGCCGTTTCGCGACGTTCTGTTGATCATGCTCGATACCGGAATGCGGCCGGCCGAAGTCTTCCGTTTGCGGTGGGAGCATGTGAAGTGGGAGCGGGAGCTAATCTTCGTACCGCGGAGTAAGTCTCGCAAATCGAAGCGGTTTGTGGGAATCACGGAGCGCGTCAGGGCGGCATTGCTGGCGCGTAAGACCGACGCGAACGAGGGCTGGGTATTTCCATCCGCTCGTGCCGAGTCGGGCCATTTAGAAACTGTGCAGAAGCAATTCGAACGGGCCAAACGAATGGCCGGTTTGCCTGAATCAGTCGTGTTGTACTGTGCTCGTCATCGCTTCTCTACCGATGCGATGGAGGGCACTGGCAATCTGATGGCGGTCATGGATGCGATGGGGCACGAGAAGATGGACACCACGCGACTCTACAACCATCCAGGCACGAAGCAGATTCGCGACGCGATTGAGAAAAGGAATCAGTTGGTGCAGTAGGAAAGTCACATTCTTAGTCACATCGTTTTAGGCGACTGTGTTACGGGATGGTGCAAGTGATTGATAGCAGAAGGGTTGATTTGGTAGCGCTACCGGGAATCGAACCCGGGTTTGAAGATTGAGAATCTTCTAATCCTATCCGCGCTGCTTTCCTCAGCGTTTCTGCAAGTAGTTAAAACTACATCAGTTGCCTCTCGCCATAGGACACGCAAACCTCTCTTCAGACGGACCGCAAAATACCGCAATTGGTGGTTATTTGCGTATGTTCCGAGCACAAAAGCGAGCACAGGGAAATATCGGGGTGGACAGAACCCCGTTGGAGTCATCTCAGCACAACGAGATCGCAAACACCTCGGGGTTTTCCAACACAACTCCCGGCCATCTGCCGAGCAGAGGAATCGAAGCGGCCGACGACCACGGCAAGCGAGGATCCTGCCCTGCGGACCATCTCCGGCCGCATCTCGTAACGAGCCAGGCGGAGGCCCGTCTGGTTGTTCGTTCTCCTGAGAACTTACGGCTGCATACCGTGCTACGCGATCTGGACGTGATTGACTTGGTGGAGGAACTCAACGACGCCGCCCGATTGAAGGATCAGTCCGCAGCCGAGCCGATTCTCATCACGACGAACGGCACCATTCTCGCTGGTTTTGGCCGCTGGCGGTTAGCGGTGTTGGAGCGTAGGCATGAAATCCCCTGCATCGAATATCAGCTCAGCGAGGACGAATCCCTACAGTTCATGTTGAGCCACCATCAAACTCGGCGCGGATGGAATGCGTTTTTCCGCATCCGCTTGGCACTGACGCTGGAACCCTATTTCCAGCAGAGAGCGCTCGAAAACATGCGCGCCGGCGGAAAGTACAAAGGTTGGGCAAATTTGCCGGAAGCTCAGCATATTGAAGTGCGCCAAGAGATTGCCCGCGCCGCGGGGGTTTGCGCCCGCAACGTCAGCAATGTCAAAACGATCCTCCAGACTGCACACCCTAGATTGAAAGAAGCCTTGCGAGACAGCACGCTAACAATCAACCGCGCGATCCAATTCTGCAAATTGCCCCGGGCCGAGCAGCTGGAGCAGTTCATCCGTTACAGCGAGGAACGCGCTACGAACAAGGTAATCCGTCAGTCTATCGCTCGGCCTAAAGAGGACAAGACCAGCCTCGACGTTGTCGCCGTACTCCACGCCTTGCAGCAGCAGGAGGCGCGACAACCCGGATCGGTTGCGGTACGGGTCGGCCGTCATAAACGCACCGTTGTTCTTATCGGTCAAGATCTGTGCGTCGAACCGCGTTCTCAAAAGGAGCTGGAGCTGACATGAAATACCATCATCCGCTCAAGAAGATTCTGTCCCGGCACCCGGTACTGGGATCGAGATGAGATGCGCCCCGCAGTTCGCAGGGTTTTTGGCAAGGCGTTGCAGTGCCGCACTGCAGACTTGGGTGCCGAGGTTTACTGTTCAGAGAACCAGGAACTTATCCTCTACCACACGTGCAAATCGCGAGCCTGCCCGAGTTGTGGCTACCGCGCCCAGGTACAGTGGCTGCGCGAGCGGTGGGTCGCACTGCCAGACGTGCTTTACAAGGGGGTCACATTCACGATGCCGAATCAACTGTGGCCTCTTTTCCGCGACAACCCGCCCGTGGCTAAGACTCTGTCCGCTTTGGCCGCGGAGGTCATAAAGGCACGGATGCGTGCGAAATATGGTTTGCGCGTTGGCGTCATTGCCATTCTCCACACCTTCAACGGGAAATTAGAGTTCAACCCACACGTACACACAATGGTTACCGGGGGAGGGCTGCACGGTTCCTCCGACATCTGGGCGTCTAGCGTCTACTACGAGCGCGACCCATTGATGGAGGCTTGGCGCAGAGCCGTGATAGCGCTTCTCCGCGCAGCACTGCGAGCGGGTCAGCTTCACACGAAAATGCACGTTGCCCAGATGGAAGAGCTGCTAACGCAGCAGGAAAAATGCAGTTGGATAATCAAGATCCAATCATTTGAGGACAAATGGCATTTCCTGCAATACGCCGGTCGCTACGTAAGGCGGCCTCCCATCGCGCAGCGTCGCATCACCTACATTGGGAAGCAGACGGTCAGGTTTTGGTACAAAGATAAGAAGCTGCGTCGCCGGGTTTTCGTGTAGTGCTCACTGGAAGAGTTCATTGATCGGTGGGCGCAGCACATTCCGGAACGCTATCAGCACGCTGTTCGCAGCTTTGGGCTTTTCGCCCCGCGCGCTCTCAGGCAAACCTCGGCAGCGATCTTTGCCATCCTAGGACAACGGCGAAGGCCACGTCCAAGAGCTCGCCGCTGGGCGGATTCCCTCAAGCGAGACTTCGGACACGACCCGCTACTCGACCAAACGGGAACAAGGATGAAATGGATGCGACGACTACCTCCAAAGGCATCCCGCTAGTCAGAATCTACCCGAGAATCTTCACCTTCCTAGCGCAATCGTGCGATGAGAGACGCCATTTTCCGCCTTTTCTGCGCTTCACCCCGAACCAGCGCACCGTTCCAGGTCGCAAACGATCTGAGTTGCTTCTTGCAACCAACGAAACCCGGCAGCGACACGTCAAAAATGCCTCGTTCACGCCGAACACGAGATTTTGATTTTCCTATACTTCAAGCGGCGGTGCCAATGCGGTTGCCGGATGCTGGCCGACATATGAGGAGTAATCTCCCCCAAGCCGGTTTCTGGCCAGTCTACAGACGCCGACAGTTCGGTGGCGACAAGCGCGTTTGAACTAAGTCGCTGGCGCGACGGACGCTGCGGCATAGGTCGTCCCCTGGCTGCCATGAACACTAACGAGATTGTTCAACAGCTCCGGGCAGAGAAAGATAAGCTCGATGCTGCTATACAAGCCTTGGAGGGTGTCGGCGGCGGAGAGTCAGCTCCGACCATGCGCCGTGGCGACCTCCTGGAAGTGCCAACAAACCAGCAGCCGGTGGATCGGGGAAAAAACGCACCATGTCTGCCGCTGCGCGAAGGCGTATATCCGAGATGATGCGGAAGCGCTGGGCGGAACGTAAGAGAGTACAGAATAAGTAACCGGGCCGAATAAGTATTTGCTCCAGCAGGCTGACTTCGGTCAGCCTGTTTTGTCCTTGGAGCGATGTTCTATTCAGCCGGGCGTTACCCACCACATCGCCTAGCTGCTTAGATAAATCCAGAATTCGAACACTGATATTGTCCATTTCGCCTGTGCTCCTCACTAGAACTTAACAAGCACCACGTTTCCCGCTGCTAGAATTCCTGCACGCGGCGGGTTTGCACTTGCCGCCAAAGCAAACTTATCGCGCACGACAAGGACGCGATGAATTGGACACCCACGTAATGCATTGGCATCCGCCCAGCAAGTTAAGGAGTTGAGACTTGGCAGATAACGCGCAGACCGAAGGTTTGAAGCTCATTAGCGAATGGTGCAAGTGGCTCGTAGCGGTCCAGTCGGCAGGGATTGGGCTTATCGCGACCCTTGTTAAAGGAGACGGCAGACCAATCTGCAAGAAGTGCCAGAAATCCTTTGAGCTAGTTCTTACTCTACCCCCGCTTTCAAAGCCTGTCTGAGGAAAGTAAGAACGGCAAATCGCCACATGTGCATTAGCTTTTTTCTGTCGAAATACAGGCGATCAATCCAGGTTCCCTCAGAGGTTTTCATCCCCCCGGCAGACACCAGAATATGCAGGTGCGAATTGAAGTTGAGCCATGCCCCGAAAGTATGCGGTATCACGGTAATCAGGACCTCGACACCAAATTTGATCTTCACCCATTGCTTGATAACCGCAGCACCCAACGCAGGTAGATCATGAAGAAGGTGGCGATTCCGTTGAAAAATTGGCCACAGAACGTCAGGCATCGTAAAAACGATGCCTGCATACCGAATGTCTGGCAGTGAGGCCCATAGCTCCCTCTGCCATAGCAGAGTGGCTCGATGACCGCAACTTGGGCAGGCTCGGGACTTGCAAGTGTGGTAACCCACCTTTTCCTCGGTAGCCGAAGCGTAGATTTCCGCTCCGAGAGCGGAAGTCCTACAGTCGATCATTCGCTGGAAGTTTCCACGGACTGAGGATCGAGTACCGGGATGATCCCAAAAAGGCCGCGCAGCGATCAAAATCTCTTTTATTGGTTCCTTCAACTTCATGGCAGCGCCAATTCCTCTTGTGCCGGCAGGCTATCCAGCAGTTCTTCCGTGATGAAAATCGCCTTTCCAGGAAACTTCAGCACTGCCGCGGCCAGGGCGCTTAGCTCACGAGCATCAAGTTGAGAAAAACGACGAACCAAACCTGCCATTTCGACGGCGGCAACCGGATTGGCCGGAGGTTTCGAAACATGTTTCCTGAGGAGACCTCGTATTGTCTTCCCTACTCCCTTCTCGCCGCGATAAGACAGCAACAGTCGTCGCTGTTCCTGTAACGGCATCGCACGACAAAGCCATGCTCGATGAATCGCTATTTCCCCGTGGCGCAGCGCCTCTAGGATTTCTGGATCTCCAGCCGAGATCAGTTGCTTGACCTTGGTTACATTACCGGTAGACGCTCCTGCAACAGCGGCAATTCTCGACCTTACGTCCAGCCGGTCAGCTTCTGTCAATTTTGCCGAACCCTTGTTCTCGCCCCCGGCCTTCTGGTGTGACCGTGTCTGTTCTGTTAGCCAAGGCTCAAGTTCCAAAGCGAGGAGGATCCGGCAGAAAGCATTGAGATGGTCAGATCGGCCATGCCCCTGGATCAGCCACTGAAGAGCTTCTTCTTCGCTCAGAACGTACTCGATGCACGGGAGCACCGCGCGGCCTTTCCGTCGAGCAAGTTCCCAACGAGCACGCCCGTCGATAATCGTGCCGGCGCTGGTGATAACAAGCGGCTCGCGAAACGCAAACTTCCCAACCTCCAAAAGTGCGGAAAGTTTGGAGGCTGAGATCCCAAGATGATGTCGAACGTAGGCTGGGTGCGGGTGAAGATGGTCAACTCGCCGCTCTGTCATCCGAGATTGGAAAGAGGGTGTGGGCGCAGCCTCCTCAGCCGAGTGAATGTCTGCCGTGGCTTCTTCCCAGGGTGCGACGACTCGATAGGAATAGGGGTCTGCGACGCAGAGGGAAGAGTCTCCGCTCATACGGTTCTCACCAAAAAACCGTTGTTTAGACCGTCGCTGGAAAAGAGTATTTTGGGGTGCATATTCGGGTGCATAAATTGGTGCCGAGGCACCTAATTTCACCCGAACAGGAAGGCCTATGCTGCTTCTAAACGACTGATTCCTAGCAACAGGAGCGGGGCGGGTTGAATTTGCTAAACCGTTATACGGTCAAAAGCTGTATCGGGGGTTCGAATCTCCCCTCTTCGCCAGACTTTTCAAGGGCCTGCAACCCGCAGAAATCAAAGCAAATTCTCGTGCCAGCCAAGCGAATTGCCTGCCCGGCACTTCACTGCTCTCCATTTGATTTCACGGGAATTGACCACTCTGTAGTGACAAAACCAGTGACACTGCCCGTTCAGGCCGCATAGCTGCGGCGGCTGTCACTACTAACGGTTTGAGCTGGCTTCCTCATGTCAACGTTCCATTCGACTGCTATTTCGATTCCACTAGTTCCCCGTTCTTGCCAATCGTCAAGCGCAGCACGGGCTTCAAAGGCACCGACAAATTGTAGCGCGCGTGTCTGAGCTCGCCCGTTCTCACGAGCGCCCCCTTCTCCATCAGGTCCACGAGGTCGCGCGTCGCGGTTGCCGGCGAGGCCCCGGTAATCGTGCTGTACTTACCCGCGCTGAGGCCGCCCTCGAATCCTTCAGGGCCTTCCTTGAACATCCGCAGCAATGCCTTTTGCTGTCTTTCATTGAGCTGGCCCTTGAGCCTGTCAAATAGTTTTGATTTCTCAATCAGAAATTCTACGAGGGCCAGTGTGCGCCGCTGCGCTTCAATCGTTATTCCGGCGAACCACGCCAGCCAGTCGGTAATTTCGTTTCCTTTGCTCGCCGCTTCCAGCGCATTGTAATAACTCGGCCGCCGTGCAAGGATCGTTGCCGCAAGCACGATGAGTGTCGGCTGCCCAAGGTTCTGGGACATGGATTTTTCGGCAATGGCCCTTCCGATTCGGCCATTGCCGTCCTCAAACGGATGGATCGTTTCAAAATACATATGCGCGGCCCCTGCCCTTGTGAGCGCGGGCAGTGGTTCTGTTCCGCGAGGAGCGGTGCGCTGAAACCAGTCGATGAATCCCGCCATCTCGCCGGGAACTTGTGCGAAAGGCGGCGCTTCGAAATGTATCTTCGGCATACGCATGCCCCCTGAGACGACCTGCATGGGCTCATCGCTGGTTCGGTAGCGGCCGACATCCGTGATGTCCGTTCTGCCGCCCATCAACATGCGGTGCCAGCCGAATATCATTCCTTCGGAAAGCGGGGCAGAGAAGGTGCGGTACAGATCGACCATCATTTCAGCGACCCCCTGCTCTTTCGGGGCGACGCGCCGATTGTCTGCGGCGAATCCAAGCTGTCTTTGGATAGAAGACTGCACACTGGCGCGATCGAGAATCTCACCCTCAATCTCGGATGTCGTCAGCGCCTCGGTGCTCATTGCCTCCACGGTAAGCTGATTGCGCTCCTCCTCACCCAGGTGCTTCACTGTGCCCAGAAGAACACCGCCGCCAACGAGGAATTGCTGCTCCGCTAAAGTGAGGCGACCCTCCTCCCAGGTGAAATGCGGCCAGTCGGGTTGTTGCCAATTCCAAGTCATGAGCGATAGGGCATACTTCTATCGCTCATATTGCGCGAGATAGTGAGCGATAGCAAGGGATTATATCGCTCAGCGGGCTCCGCAAGCCCGATTATCGAGACTT
>Ga0208190_1000613_pt1 | contig 14467 bp, 10 predicted proteins | sample June2015DPH_13_1_FD_184708 | JGI IMG/M metagenome (GOLD analysis project Ga0208190, IMG submission 184708) | Peatland microbial communities from SPRUCE experiment site at the Marcell Experimental Forest, Minnesota, USA - June2015DPH_13_10... | ecosystem: Environmental > Terrestrial > Soil >... | reverse complement strand
GGACTGGGCGATTATCAGATCCTGGTGCAACTGCCCGGAGTCGACGATCCTGCCCGGGTCAAGGAGATCATGCAGTCCACGGCCATGCTGGAGATCCGGCAGGCTGTAGGCGGTCCTTATGCCAGCGAACAGGCCGCCATGCAGGCCAACAACGGCGTGCTGCCGCCGGACGCCATTCTGATGAAAGGCACCACCGGCGTACATGGACAGGATGACACCAACGAAGGCGAAGCCTATTGGCTCATCAGCCGCGCCTCGGCCGTGAGCGGCGGCGATCTCCGGTCCGCCGATGCAGGCCACGATGAGAATGGCCGGGCGGACGTGAATTTCATCCTCACCGGCGAGGGTGGACGTCGCTTTGCAGCGTTTACGGGAGCGCACGTCGGCGACAAGCTGGCAGTCGTACTGGATAACCGCGTGAAATCGGTAGCGACCATTCAGGAACAGATTCACGATCAGGGCCGCATCACCGGCAGCTTCTCCGAACAGGAGACGCGTGATCTGGCTCTGACTCTACGTTCCGGCGCGCTGCCGGCGGGTATCAAATACCTGCAGGAAGTAACCGTCGGACCGTCGCTTGGGGCCGACTCCATTCGCCAGGGTGTGCGCGCGGCGGTCATCGGCATGGCCGTGGTCATGATCTTCATGTTGTTCTACTACCGCGCTGCCGGGATCAACGCCGACTTGGGACTGTTCTTGAACCTGGTGATCCTGCTGGGCTTTCTCGGATTCAGCGGGGCGACGCTCACCTTGCCGGGAATCGCGGGTGTGATCCTCACCGTCGGTATGGGTGTGGATTCCAACGTCCTGATCTTCGAGCGCATTCGCGAGGAGTTGCGGCACGGCAAGACGCCTTCGTCCGCGGTGGACCAGGGCTTCGCTCACGCCTGGACGACCATTATCGATACCCACGTTACGACGATCGTCTCGGCCATCATCCTGTTTCTCTTCGGCACAGGTCCGGTGAAGGGCTTCGCCGTGACTCTGAGCTTTGGTCTGGCGGCGAATCTGTTCACTGCGGTCTTCGTTTCGCGAGTGATCTTCGAGTCCATTCTCAACCGCCATCAGCGTGGCGAAGCACTGAGCATTTAGAGGCAGCAATTAGCAACTAGCAATTAGCTTTTGGAATCGCAGGAATTAGGGACATCAACAAGGGTCGAAAATCTGACGGGCTGCACCGTTGACTTTCGATATAACGAATGGCCAGCAATTAAATTACTAGTTGCTAATCGCTAGTTGCTAATTGCTGACTTTCGCAAGGGGTTAGCGTGGAGTTATTTCGCAATACCAATATCGATTTCCTGGGCAAGAAGTGGTACTTTCTCGCCTTCTCGCTGATCTTCAGCATCGCCGGCCTACTGTCCATTTTCTTCTGGCACGGCATTCCGCTGGGCGTGGAGTTTCGCGGCGGCACGCTGGTCTATGTGAAGTTCGCGCAGACGCCGGACCTCGACCATATCCGGCAGGAGTTGAACCAAGCGGGCCTGCACGATCCTCGCATCCAGCGCTTCGGTCCCACGTCGGACAATGAGGTGCTGGTCGACCTCGGAATGCAGGAGACCAGCGAGGCTGCGCTCGACCAGGGCAAGAACACCATCATCCGTGCGCTCGAACCCCAGGCTGCCACCGGCAAGCAGGACCTCAACAACACCGGCGAGGCCAGTTTGCAGGCGTATCTGATGCAGAAGGACCCGATGCATCTGGGTACCGATGCCGAGCAGCGTTACACCGCGATGGCGCGACAGATCGACGACTTCCGTAACAAGGAACGGGGCGGGATACTGACCTCGATTGACGACTTGCGTGGCGTAGCGCCCGCAGAAGTGCTGAGCGTGCTCCAGCAGGATTTCTTTACCTCCGACTTCGTGGTGAGGAATGTCGAGATCGTCGGGCCGCAGGTTGGTTCGCAGCTTCGTCACCAGGCCGTCATGGCCAGCCTTTATTCGCTGGGCGGAATGCTGATCTACCTGTGGTTCCGCTTCGAAATGATCTATGGCGTAGGCGCGGTTGTGGCCTGCCTCCACGACAGCATCATTACCATTGGCTTCTTCTCCTTGCTGGACAAGGAAATCAGCCTGACCGTGATCGCCGCCATCCTGACCCTCATCGGTTATTCGATGAACGATACCATCGTCGTCTTCGACCGCATTCGCGAGAACCTGAAGCTGTTGCGTCGCGAGAAACTGGCCGACATTGTCAACAAGAGCATCAATCAAACCCTGAGCCGGACGATCCTCACCTCGGGATTAACCTTCCTGACGGTGCTCTCGCTGTATGTGTTCGGAGGCGAAGTGTTGCGGGGATTTTCGCTGGCCCTGGTGATTGGAATTCTGATCGGCACGTACTCTTCGATCGCGGTGGCGGCGCCGATGCTGGTTGCCTACCAGGACTGGCGTGCCCGGAAAGCCGGCCAGGCAGTCGCCGAGCGCCTGAGTGCGCCACGTAATAAGCAGCAGAATAAAGTGAAGGTTAAGGCGTAGAGTCCAGCCAACCCGCACCGGGCAGGAGCCGTCTCCCTCAGATGAGCGGACCCGGTATGCTCTTTACCGGCACTTTGGGCCCCTGTCCAACTCGCCGGGGTGTATACTTCGGACGCTGCTGTTCTGGACAGCCGCCCTCGTCTCAGGTTGTTTCCACGGGCCCAAAATAAATTTCTCATGGCTTCCCTGTTTTCGGGGCACAAATGCCAGGATTCCGGTGTCTAACGTTACCAGGGAGTTCTTCCGGAGCGAACAGGTATGTTTGAAGACAGCCTTATAGAATCTGGTGGCAAGCTCAAGACCAAGCGCGGGGCAACCACCATCGTCTCCTTCATCTTGGAATTAATATTCCTCGGCGTTTTGGTGTTGTTACCGCTGATTTTCACCGAGGCGCTGCCGACTAAGCAACTGATGACGATGCTGACGGCCCCCCCGCCGCCGCCACCGCCGCCACCTCCTCCTGCAGCTGCTCCAGTAATCGTAAAAAAGATGCAGAGTGAGCTAGACAATGGGCAGTTACGCACTCCCACGGCCATCCCCAAAAAGATCCAGATGATCAAAGAAGACGAGACACCGAATGTCGGACCGGCTGGCGTGGTGGGCGGCGTGCCTGGAGGCGTGCCGGGCGGCACCATGGGTGGAGTGCTGGGCAGTGTGATGAGTAGCGTCCCCAGCGCCATGCCGAAGGCCGCGACCCCACAGCGTGTGCGTGTGTCGCAAGGCGTGTCGCAGGGCCTGCTGATCCACAAGGTACAGCCTTCGTATCCGCCACTTGCCCGTCAGGCGCGTATTCAAGGCGTGGTCGTGCTCCAGGCGCTGATCGGCAAAGACGGCAGTATTCAGAACCTGCACGTTGTCAGTGGGCACCCGATGCTGACCAATTCCGCGCTGGAAGCGGTAAAGGAATGGCGCTACAAGCCCTACTACCTCAACGGCGAGCCGGTGGAAGTGGAAACCACGATCAATGTGAACTTCACGTTGTCGGAGTGACCTTTCACGATTGACTGTTGGGCATTTGAGTTTCAGGTCGATCCTGCTGCCAAACGGCATGGTCGTAGTCCGAATGGTATGTAAGTTGAATCTGAATAGGGCCGCTGCCCGGAAGAGACGTTGGCCCCGAAGCAAAATCACCGCAGTAACGCTAGCTGTTCTGCTGTAACCGAAAGTTCCGAGGAGGAAAAGTCAACTCATGTTCCTAGCAAACCTTGCAACCTACGCCCTCAGCCATGTGCCCTCGGCGGCCGCCTGGATCTTCCAGGAATCGGCCGTTGGTTGGGACCCCGTCTCGCTATGGAGGCAGATGGGAATTCTGGCAAAGATCACCGTCGTCATTCTGTTCATCATGTCCGGCTGGTCCATTGGCGTGATGATCGATCGCGCTATGGCGTTCAGCGCCGCCCGCAAACAGTCGCGGGCGTTTGCTCCCGCGGTCGCGGGCGCTCTGCGTGAAGGCAAGATTGATGAAGCCATCAAGGTCGCCGAGCGCAACAAGAAGAGCCACCTGGCCAAGGTGGTCACCGCCGGCCTGCAGGAGTTCAAAGCCCACGGCGATTCTGCTGACATTCCCGGAGAGCAGATCGAAGCTTCCAAGCGCGCCCTGGAGCGTGCCGAAGCCATCGTTCACGCTGAATTGAAGCGCGGCTTGGGAGGTCTGGCCACCATCGGTTCCACCGCTCCCTTTGTCGGACTGTTCGGCACCGTGGTCGGCATTCTGAACGCCTTCAAGGAAATTTCCACCCAGAAGGCCACCGGTCTGGGCGCGGTCGCGGGCGGTATTTCCGAAGCCCTCGTGACCACCGCAGTCGGACTGTTCGTCGCCATTCCGGCCGTCATGATGTTCAACTACTTCACCGGCAAGGTGGAAGCGTTCGACGTGGAAATGGACAACAGCTCCAGCGAGCTGATCGACTATTTCCTGAAGCGTCGCAGCATTCGCCGCGGACCCTTGGCTTAGCCAGCCGGGACCGCACCGAGCAGCCGACAGGAGGTTGAACTTTATGGCACTGGCACTACGCAACGAGGGCAGCAAGGTTAATTCCAACATCAACGTCACCCCTATGGTGGACGTGATGCTGGTGCTGCTCATTATCTTCATGGTCATCACGCCCATGCTGCAAAAGGGCGCGAGTGTCGACATGGCCAAAGTGAATAACCCGACCTCCATGCCGGATGCGGACAAGGAAGACGCCTTGCTCGTGGTGGTCATGCGGGACGGTCAGATTTACTTTGGGACCGACCGGATCAAGGTGGACGAACTGACCGACAAAGTGAAGGACCGGCTGGCCGACAAACCGGACAAGCGCATCTTCATCCGGGCTGACCTGCGCGCCAAATACGGCGCCGTGGTGGACGTGGTGGACAACGTCCGCGCCGCCGGCGTCGACGATGTGGGATTGTTGACCGAGCAGAGACACGAAGGACCGGCGGGCAGCAAGCCGCCGACAGGTGCCCCCTCGAGCACCGATTAGGGAGTTCATTATGGGAATGACAGCCGGTGGGTCCGGTAGCGGACCCACAGCCGATATGAACGTAACGCCGCTGATTGACGTCTTGCTGGTGTTGCTCATTATCTTCATGGTGATCACACCGCTGACACCAAAAGGCCTGGACGTGCTGGTTCCTCAGCCGCCCAAGGACAAAAATCAACCGCCTCCTAGCAACGATCGCACCATCGTAGTGCAGGTGATCAAAGGGCCGGGCGATAAAGCCACGCTCAAAATCAACCAGGACGACGTCACCTGGGAGACCCTCGAAGGCCGTCTGAACGACATCTTTAAGACCCGCGCTGAGAAAGTGATGTTCGTCAAGGCTGACACGGACCTGCCCTTCAATGATGTGGCCCAGGTCATCGACACCGCACATGCCGCCGGGGTCGATAAGGTCGGACTCATAACCGCCAAGATCGAAGCTGGCGGCTAGGCAGCAAGGGGAAACCAGGCCCACGGCGCGCGCTTCTCTCGCGTCGTGGAGCCGAGTACAGCAACATGGTTCGGGCAGCACCTCCTTCTAAATGAGCGGGACGTTGGCTAGCCCCCGTCCCCCATTACTCGGACCCGAATAACGCAACGGAGAGTGATATCCAACATGAACAAGAGCGGACGGGTACTGACGGTACTTGCTGTTCTGCTCGTGCTGTTCTCAGCAGTCGGCTGCAACAAGCTGAGAGCTCGCGACCAACTCAACAAGGGCGTGCAGGCTTATAAAAACGCAAAATACGAAGATGCCATTGAACATTTCAAGGACGCAGTCGCACTTGATCCCAGCTTGACCAATGCTCGCCTTTATTTGGCGACTGCGTACATGGGACAGTACATTCCCGGGGCCGATTCGCCCGACAATAACCGCTATGCCGACGAGGCTATCGATGTCTTCAAGCAGGTGCTGGACCAGCATCCCCCCCTGGAGCAGCAGATTCATAGTCTGAAGGGCATCGCGTCGATGTACTTCCAGGAAAAGAAATTCGACCAGGCCAAGGAGTATTACCAGAAGATCGAGGCGCTGGATCCTAACGATCCTGAAACCTACTACTCCCTGGCCGTCATTGACTGGATGCAGGCCTACCAGCCGGACCAGAAAGCCCGTGCTGAGCTGGGTATGAAGCCGACCGACGAACTGAAAGACAAGAAGGCTTGTACTGACCTGCAGCAGGAAAATGCGCAGCGCGTGGAAGATGGTATCCAGAACCTGCAGAAGGCGATCCAGCTTCGTCCTGACTATGACGATGCCATGGCCTACTTGAACTTGCTATACCGCCAGCGCGCCGAGTACGAATGCGACAACGCGGACGCCCGTAAGTCCGACCTCAAGACGGCTGACGACTGGGTCGACAAGACCATGGCTACCAAGAAAGCGAAGGCCGAAAAGTCAGGTCCCACCGGCATCGTCACCACGGAAAGTGCGCAGTAGGGACAGGTGATGCGTCCTCAAGGGAGGGTTAATTCCCTCCCTTGGGTATCGGGGAACCGGCGGCAGCTTGGGGACGTGGGCGCTTTGTCATACTCGCCCCAGCCCGCAGGAGCAGGCGCATGCAAGCCCACCCTGCCTACGAATCTCACTCGCATCCGCCCCACCCCCAATACCAACCAGCCAGGATTTCTTCAGCTTTCTTTGCGTGACAGTACGCGCGTTTCCGCATCCGAGATTCCGCCATCCGGCCTGCGGGACGCCGCCGTCTGCAACGCCGACAGCAAATCCTCATCGGTGCGAAAAAGCAGGTCGCGATCGTCCATCTGATCTGACAGTCCGCCCACAGCCGAGACGATTGCCGGTCGTTCGAGAAGTCTGGCACGGGCCAGCACGCTTGAGGACGATATTTCTGAATAGGGCAGAACTACCCAGTCAGCGGCCGCAATCCATGTATCGAAGTCTTCGTTGCTGACGAACGATTCCTTCAGATGCAGGTTGGGATCTCCGGCGCAAAGCGCTTGCAGCTCCGCAAGATACTTCTGGTTTTCACTATCGGGGACTCGCAGTGAGCCTACGACGTAAAGCTCAGCATCGTGCAAACCAGCGCGAGTGAATGCCTGCATAGCTCGATGAAATCCTTTATGCCGCTGAATGAATCCGATACTTAGAAAAACAAGCTTGTCCTGCGGCACTCCGAGTTGCCGGCGCGCGGTTGCGCGCGTATGACTACAGAACTTCTGGAACGCAACGTGGTGACTGCGTATCTCGACGCGCGACACCGGCAGTCGTATCTTGTAGTGCTGTTGGAATCGCTCCAACTCCGTTGCGGTATGAAAAACGATCTTAGGCGCCAGCTTCCACTGCCATTTATAAAGCCAGCCTTGCTTGCCCGGGATGTAAGGGATTTCGTGGGCGACGATTTCAATCTTGCGCGTTCGCAGGAACAGCAACATGAAGCTAAGCGTGGTCTTCAGCGTCTCCCAGCGCCGCTCCCGCTCGAAGGGATGAGCATAGAAAAATGTCCACTGGTACTGGAGGCTGACTTTGTCGTAGTACGGGAGCAGTTGAAACAACTTCAAAACCTTGGTGCCACCGCGGAGCTCCCACGCAAAATCCACATTCCCTTGCCCGTCGGGAGAGACTACATCCACGACGTGTCCCTGGGCGCGAAGCTGGGCTACGGCCTGCTCGGCATAGGCCGCAATGCCGCAATGCGTGGGCGCGTAGGTGGAAACCATCAGATAGCGCAAGATAACTCCAGCATACTACTGCTTCTCGAACGCCAAACATCCTCCAAAGGAACCGGCTGGGTCTGGCGAAAGTCGAATGAGGCCGAGTGTCAGAAGAATGCTTACATCCTGATACTCATCATGCCAACCATTTTTGTACCAGACATCGCTCCAGCCAGCTCCCTGCAAAGTCTCGGCGAACGCCTCTTCAAACTGTCGAATAAACTCCGGAGGCGGTGAGACCATATACAACTGTTCGATGATCTTCAGCTCCGGACGAAACAGGCGAGTTTGCAGCGCCGCGGGATCGTAGCGGCGTTCGAAGCCGGCATAGTAGAACGTGCTCTGATTTTCGATGTAGTCGGCAGCGGTTGGAACTGTCACCACCAGCCGTCCGCCGGGACGCAACACGCGTACAAATTCGGCCATGGCGCGTGTGTCTCCGTCACCCGGGATATGCTCAATGGTCGAGATGGCGGTCACGAAGTCAACAGAGCCATCGGCAAAGCTCAGCCGCGTGGCATCTTCACGCTGCGCGACAAAGCTGTCGCGCTTGCCCAGGCCCAGCGTCTCCATATAGCTCTTCTGCCGGTCGAGGTACTTGCGGTCCATCTCGGTTGCGTAGGTCTTGGCGCGGCGGCGCTGGTAAAGGAAAGTAGGGACAGGTGACGATCCACTGCCAATATCCACATAAACGCTTCCCGCACTCAGGCAAAGGTCGCCATGTTTCGCGGTAAACGCATCTTCGATATTGCGGAATATGTCGGTGCGCTGCTTCAGCAGCTTGCAGTGGCGATACAGCATCCACCAGTACTGAAGCAGACCTTCACGAAGCATAGGTTGGCGCTCCTTTGAGAAGATCACGGACGGCCTGCGCGGCATCGGCCGCGATCAGCGACCACGCATAGCGCTCAACCGCGAGCCTTCGTGCGTTGGCTCCCAACTGTTCGCAGGCGGCGGGGTCGTTGAGTAGCACTTCGATGCGAGCTACAAATTGCTCAGCAGGGCAAACTATGCAGTCGTCGGGCGCGAGCTCCAGTCCACGAGCGCCCGCCGGAGTGGAAACCACCGCAAGCCCGGCGGCAAAGTAGTCGAGCATTTTCAGATTGGTGCCTGAGCCCGAGAACATAGGGTTCAGCGCGATGTCCGCAGTATGGTAAAAGGAGAGCCGCCGGTCAGCCGCGACTGTTCCCAGCCACGTAACATTCTCCGGCGCACGCGGCCCATGTGAGGCCTGGTAAGAATCCTTGACGCCGCCCGCGATCACGACGGCGCAGTTGGGCAGCCTTGGCGCAATTTCCTTCACCAGGAATGCCGCAGCTTCGGTGTTGGGTCCGTAGCCGCTGCCGATGAAAATCAATACCGGTTTGTCATGCGGCAAACCCAACTCTTGTCGCGCCCATGCTTGCTGCTCCCGGCTGGCGGGTTGAATGTCCTCTACATCGACGCCGTTGGGAACGAGAACGATCTTGTCTCGAGCGATTCCGTAGAGAGCGACAAATTGTTCAGCATCGTCGTTCGAGCACGCGAAGATGAGGTCAGCCTCGCGGCACAAATTCCCCTCCAGCGCACGAACTTCCTCAACCAACTTCCGGCCGGCGGCGGTATCGTTCAGAATCTGTTGCTTCACGATGTATTCGCAGTTATGGGCATCGTAAATCAGCTTCTGATCGGGCCGGCGAGGAACATAAGGATAAACCCAGGGATGCGAGATGACGATGGCTTCCGCATCGCTGCCGTGCTCTTCCGCCATGCGTTGAAAGCGCGGCGAATATTTCAGCAACCTGGGAATGGTGACATCGATGGTGGTCTTGCCGCCGGTGGCTCGCTGGTACTGGCGATCGCGCGCGAAGTGCGGCTGCGTCAGCGGTGTGACGCACTCCCGGAAGTGCGGCGCCAGCATCTGATCACGATACGCCGGTCCCGGCCAGTCATAAGCCCCGACGTAGGTTATGTCGAAGTCCAGCATGGCCAGGTGGCGATAGAGCTCATAAATGCGAACGCGGCCGCCGCCTACTGGCGGATCGAGCACTTGATTGTCAGCCACCAGCAGCGAAGTAAAGTTGCGCTCCGACGAGGGACTCGCCGCTGACACCCAGTGCGTCCGCGGAGGAGATCCGGCATCGATCAGTTGCTGCACCACGTTGTCCCAGGACTGCGACGGCGCGTTCTGATACGCCCGCTCGCCCATCTCGCGCGCCAGTTGGCGATTGGCTGCCAGAATGCCCATGGCTCCGGCAATCTCAACCGGGTCGGGATCGACAACAAATCCGGAACGGCCATTCTGCACCATTCGCGCCGGCTCGCCGGAGTCTTTGCATACGATGACCGGCTTGTGGCTCAGCATGGCCTCGACGGCGATATAGCCGAAGTCCTCATCCTTGGGAACGAATAGAACTGCGAGGGCATCAGCGTAGAGCTTCAGCATTTCCGCGTCACTCACGAAGCCGAGAAAACGTATTCGAGGATCGTCGCCTGCCAGCTTACGAAATTCCTGTTCATCCTCTCCGGAGCCGGCAATCAACAGCGGAACATCACCGGAAAAATTGGGCATGGCGCGGATGGCGAGATCGACTCGCTTCCAACGATGCAAGCGGCCAGGCAGCAGGAAGTACTCCTGCGCGCCGCAGTAATGGCCCTGCGCCAATAACGGTGGATAAAGCACCTCAGCATCGAATCCGTTGTAGAGCTTCAGCCTGCGACTGACTTCCTGACCGATGCTGAACAGTTTGCGCACGCGTTGAAAGGCGAGACTGTCGAGTTTGTGGATTGACTCACACTGCGAACGCCTCTCGGTTATGGCCTGGACTGGAAGGTTGCCATATTCGTCATCGAAGCGGTCATAGAAGACCCTGATCTGGTGAAGCAGCCAGCAAATATGATTTGGATGCTGAGCGAGATACGTCGGAGCCTTGGTGGAGATCACGAGATCGTAACCGCGAAGATCGAGCTCGAAGCAGTCGCGGTAGGATTGCAAAACTGTCTCCCAGCTTCTCTCGACAATGGGAAGCTGGATCCAATCGATGTCGGCGTGCTGCTTGAAAGCCTGCACCAATCCGAAAAACAGCCGCTCGGCCCCGAAGAGACGCTCGGAATCATGGATGGCGGCGGTAACGATGGCAGTTTTCATTCGTATGTCGGGTAGTTCAGCGAGCGCTGCCTAATAAAGCACCTGAAATGTCCACTCTGCTTGCTAGACATCCAGAAGAGAAAGCATTCCATCTCGGACATCAGCTTCTATGGCTGCATGGTTAGCCTTACGGCATCCGCCTCCTCAATGGAGACAGCAGTAGGAATTACGGAAATCCAATCGATTGGATTGAGCCACAGGCGCAAATGCGTTATCGCAGGATGGTTTCCGGCATGCCACTGCGCTTCATCAGAGGCGAAAAAACGCAATACATCGTCGTCCCAAGGATAAAACCAAACGTCGGTTGATTTATTGGGAGGCAGAACAAATGCGACGACTTTACGGCTTCCGTCTGCCCGCGTGATCTCGAGTTGAGAACGTACGGGCTTCCGCAACCTCCACCAAAAAGGATAATGCATATTGAAACGAATTCGAAGAACGTCGCCATCCTGCGGCCATGCAGCAGATCCGAGGTCAAGTACCGAAGACCTCCTTATCACCGGATATGTTTGCAGTGGGATCTGTAGAGTCTCCGCCAGCGTTCGGATTTTATCAGTTCGTGAATCATCAGCTTGCAGACCTAGAATTCCGGGGACTAGTTGCTGGTCACCACGATAATGCCTCTGAATCCAAAACCACAGCGCAGCGTTGCGAGTGAAATTAGGGACCTCATCGACGGGCCAGCCCCAGCCTTCACTGAAGTAGAGACCGGCAGGCGGAGCTGCCGTGGCGAGTCCGCGTAGATTGACGTCGCTTAAGTATGGGTCGCTTGCCACGTAGCTCAACATTACGCTTCCTGCTACATTACGCCCCGTGACACTGCCAAAGATGTTATTCCAGGGAAATACAAGTATCGAATCCCGTGGCGACGTATATTGTTGAATGTAGCTCTTAGTGTTCTGAAATGCCTGGAACCAGGATGGCGTGAGGCACACATGGTCAAACTCCGCCGATCCGGGCGCGCAGGCGAGCTTAGGATGATAGCTCGTGAAGTACTTGTCCCTTATGCTCCTGGCAAAGTAGATAGGATTAGGGTCTATGAATAGCCAACTGAATATGAGAGCGGCCAAGACAGCAATGGTAGATGCCCTCGTGTTGGATTGTAATCCGAACAGTATAGCGCCGATGAACAGCGTGAATACAAACATGCCCATCTGGACATGGAAAGTATCCGAGCGGACCAGTCCGGTCTGCAGGCACAAGAGCCCATAGACAAAAGCCGCGGCCAAGAACCCTGTTCGCCCGGTGATTGAAGCCTTGTTGCCGCGAGTAAAGATGTATCGCAATAAAAAGACGACAATGGCAGCAGCCAGGGCCAGTAATAGATGCATCTTGTCCAGTTTGCTCATACTGGTGGGCGCATACCATCTGTAGGAGCTCACCATAACCAGTGAGTCTTTCCAGAAGACAAAGTCAAAGGGCGTCCGACGGATAGCATTAATACCTAGAGCGAGAAGAACCGCAGAAGCGGCAAACGCAGTTAGGACAATAACTACCTTGCGAACAAAGGTGCGGGAGCGCCGGTATTCCAGTGCTACTCCAGCCAGGGAAATCAGCCAGCCAGCGATCGAATACACGCCCGTGTCCGCGGCAACGAAAAAAGCGGCGGCGCAAAGCGCGGCTGCTCCAACGCCAAAGACGACCGGCCCGATCTGGCGCGCTTCCACCGCATACCAGCCCCTCAGGAAGAGACTGAACAGGAAGAGCCCGGCGAACGGGCGCATGTCAGGGAAAAACCAGCCAGGAGACGCCCAGAAGACAAAAAGAAAGACAAGCAGCACAAACCGTTTCCAGGCAGGTTGCTCTGGCAATAGCATCTGTAATGTGAAGGCAGCTAAGAGGAACGTTGACCACATTATGACAATAGTCCAAGTGGCGTATACCTTCCCCATGCTGTATCCTGTCCAGCGAACCGGTACACTAGCGAGCCACTGTATAACCGGGCCATAAGTTGAGACTGCTGTTCCTCCCAGCCAGACGCCATGCACCGCTTTATAACAGACGTCGACAAACCAGGAGTCATCGATGTTTGGGAGGTCTACGGAAATAGGTGTGCGCGGCGAAAGCAGCGCAGGCGGCATACTAGCTGCGATCAGCAGCAGAACGGCTAATAAATCCCAGTGCCGTCCTAGACCAGTGAAGAGGGTACGGGCTTTGGAATGCCATGCCAAGGTTTGCGGCTCAGCAGTTGAGCAGGTAGGAACCATATATCCGAACAGTATAAGCTAGTGGCCATCTCATAAATCATTCCTGGGTTGTATCAGGGCACGACTCTTAGTCGTGCCGATACGATCACACTACCGATCAGGGCTTCAGCCCTTGCAAAAACAGCGTTCTCAGGGGCTAAAGCCCAGGTCATTCAGGGTCCCCAATACGGCACCGCTGAAAGCCGTGCCCTGATACAAGGCATTTACGAGATGGCTTCTAGTTTAGAGTGGCCTTTTGCGTCGCTATGATCGCTTCAAACTCTTCCGCAATTCTGTGCCAGGGAGCGTCACCCTGATATTCCATTGCCTTCTTATAACCACCCGCTCCCATGGTCTGCCGCAACTCCGGATCGCTTAGCATCTTTTCGATTGCGGCTGCAAGCTGTTCCGCATTGCCAAATGGCACGGTGACTCCGCCGTTGCTGCTGGTGACAAGCTCACGTGAAACCGCGATATTGGCGGCGATGACCGGCTTGCAATTCGCCCACGCTTCGATCAAGACGAGGCCGAGAGACTCCACGCGCGACGGCTGTGCGACGACGGTCGCTGAGGCGAGGAAGTCGCGCTTCTCGCTATCGGCGAACGGCGGAAGATTTAGGAGCCTGGGACAATCTGTTCCAGCCGTCGCGATGTAGCTATCAAAGGTTGAAAGGCTGGGGCCAGCCATGACCAGCCAGGCATTCGATCCTCGTGCCCAAAGGATTTTCATAGCTTCGACCAGCGCCTCCGATCCTTTCTCGAAGGCTTTCATCCCAAGATGCAGGACGACCGGCCCAGCGACTTTGTACTTCTGACGCAGGAATTCCGGATTGCCGCCAACCGTAGATTGCCAGTCGATACCGAAGGGAGTGATCGCCAATCTATCGGGCGACAAGCCTAACCCCTGCAAACGATCGCGCTCGGTCCGCGTCATGCAGAAGACCCTGGCGCAATGTTGCAACACAGAGATCTGATGCGGCTGGAGGTAGTGTTGCACAACTGCGTTATTGCCGGGCTCGCCGAGATGCGAACACGGTGTCGCCACCGCCGGCACTCCGCGGAGCTCGCCGGCACGAAGTCCGGCATACATCACACCGTTGTATGGGAGCGGGCCGATGTGAAAGAGGTCGGCATCGCTTGCGCACAGCGCCTCCGTCAATCCCGGAACAGGGAACGAAGGCCGCCAATATTGTGCCTTCCAGCGCCAATAGGGCGCGAGTCCCAGCAGGCGCGTGGAGCGCCGCCGCAGAGCGTTGTAGTCGATAGGGAAGCGACGCACCACTACGCCATCGACGGAAGTCTGCTCTTCGGGAAAGGTCTTGAAACCGGGCAGCCAGAAGGCCTCCAGATCGTCGGCCACGGTGGTGAAGACCGTGACGCGATGACCGTGAGCCACCAGGTACTTCGCAAGCGCCAGCAGCGAATTTTCGTATCCGCCGCGATAGGGAAAAAAGCGAGGAAGCACCAGGGCTACATGCATCGCAAGCGCCGTTAGTGGGCGGCGACAACCTCCGGAGTCAGCAGCGTCTTGTACAT
>Ga0208190_1000612_pt1 | contig 14472 bp, 6 predicted proteins | sample June2015DPH_13_1_FD_184708 | JGI IMG/M metagenome (GOLD analysis project Ga0208190, IMG submission 184708) | Peatland microbial communities from SPRUCE experiment site at the Marcell Experimental Forest, Minnesota, USA - June2015DPH_13_10... | ecosystem: Environmental > Terrestrial > Soil >... | reverse complement strand
GAAGGCAGAGTTCGCGCAGATCTTCGGGGCCTCCGCCATGCAGGACTTCGATGCACTCCACCACCTCCATCGCGTTACCCACCATGCGCCCTAGAGGCTGATCCATGTTGGTAATGAGGGCGACCATCTGCTTGCCCATGCGCTCGCCCGTTTCGACCATGAGTTCGGCGAGGTGAACGGCGTCTTCTTCTTTTTTCATGAACGCGCCGGAACCGGTCTTCACATCGAGCACAAGAGCGTCGGTGCCCTCGGCAAGTTTCTTGCTCATGATGGAGGCGCAGATAAGATTCGGACTTTCGACGGTACCGGTCACATCGCGAAGCGCGTAGAGCTTACGATCTGCGGGAGCGATCTTGTCGGTCTGGCCGATCATCGCGGTGCCGCAGGCTTTGAGCACGCGCTGGAACTCCGGCACGGAAAGTCCCACGCGAAATCCGGGGATCGATTCAAGTTTGTCGAGCGTACCGCCGGTATGACCCAGACCGCGACCGCTGATCATGGGCACGTAAAGGCCGCCCGCAGCCACTAGCGGAGCCAAAACCAGCGAAGTCTTGTCGCCCACGCCTCCGGTTGAATGCTTGTCTACTTTGGTGGCCGGAAGGAAACTCAGGTCGAGCACCTCGCCAGAATGAAGCATGGCGTTGGTCAGCGCGGCTAATTCTTCGCGCGTCATACCGCGAAGCACGACCGCCATCAGCCATGCGGCAACCTGGTAATCGGGAATTGTGCCGGCGGTGTAGGCCTCAACGATGTAGTTGATTTCAGCGGTTGAGAGCGCGCCGCCGTCGCGCTTCTTGCGGATGAGATCGATGACGCGGAACTGCGACTGGACTGCGGTTGGCTGGCTCACTTGAGTCGGAAGCCCTCCGGCAATAGTTCGGTAATGTGGCTTTGCTTGTCGCCGTGCTGGCCCTGATAGAAGACAATGGCCTCAGGACCGAACTCATAAATCACCTGGCGGCACGCTCCGCAAGGGGAACACGCGCCGCCCCCCGCATTGGCGACGGCAACGGCGAGAATTTCGAGGCCGGGTCCTTTGGCAGCGACGGCGGAGAAAATGGCGGTGCGCTCGGCACAGTTCGTCATTCCGTAGGATGAGTTCTCCACGTTGCAGCCCACGAAAATGTCGCCTTTGGAGGTCAGGATGGCAGCGCCCACGTTAAAGTGCGAAAACGGGGCATAGGCATTCTTCATGGCCTTGCGCGCGGCGCGCAAGAGGCGGTCCCGCACGCCAGCCGTAAGCTTCGTCTTTGGCATATTCAATCTTGCAGAGAAAGGTTGTGGACGGCCATTGTAAACCGGCAGCGAGAGAGATCGTAGGACAATTTAGCCGGGCAGCACCGGACCGTCCCAGCGAAGCGTGAATCGTCTCGCCGAATCTTGACGCGTCCCGGTGCCGGTGTTAATTTCAGGCCAACACGTGGAGATCCCGGAGACAGTGTTCTGAGCGGGCGAGAAAAGATGCGGCATGATTTCGTCCCGGGCACTGTGAATCTGCAACGTCGCCAGTTCTTATCTCGCTGCTGCCGGACCGCCTCCGTGGCTCTGATTCCTCCGCATTTGCTTCGTCTCGGCCTTCTGGCCACCGCCTTGGATGCCCCGACTGAAGGCTCATTGGAAGCCGCCTTTCACCTGCATCCACACTATCGGACTCCGCTGCCGCTCGACGCCTTGCTGCGCAAGACTCAGGCGGGTCTCGATGAATTTGTCACGGAAGTATATGCCGACAAGATTACGGCGATCCTCGCGCAGTGGAGCGCGAGTCTGCTCCGGTCGTCCAGGGACACAACGGCGTTCGAACAGGTGCTGCTGCCGATTTTCTCCGGCAATTCGTTTACGCCCGAAGAATCGCACGCTGTGCGCATCGGCCCGCCAATCGAGATCCGCCGCAACACTTTCTCGAAGATGCTCTCACTGCGGCGCGAGACGTTTCTCGCCGATCTACGTTCCTTTACGGGCTCGTTTTCCAACTTTGTTACCGCAGAGATGCAGGTCACGGGCATCGACGCGAGCGCTATGCCTGCCCATGCGGAGCACACAGGCTCCGCATCCAGCCCAGCGCCACCGTTTGCCCCATTTGGCCAACTTCGTACGCGCGTGCGCTATGAATTCGTCGGCATGGGTTCTGGCTTCCACCGCGAGCAGCGCGCCGGGTATTGGGACCTGATGTGGGCAGCCACATCTTCCGGAGAATTCCACCTGCTTAACTGGCAGTCCCTGCACGAAACGCAAAGCCGTTCCACCGCACCCGCATTCGTTGACATCACGGCTGCAGCCCTCAGCGGAAATGCGTCCTATTCCGCCCAGCTTCTGCGTGGAACCGACTACTGGCGGACCGTGCTCGATGGCTCGTGCGGAATTGATATCTACGGACACAACGGCGTTTCGGTGGGCGACATTGATGGGGACGGCTTCGACGATCTTTATATGTGTCAGCCCGGAGGCCTTCCCAATCGCCTTTATCGCAATCGCGGGGATGGAACATTCGAGGACATCACCGAGGCCTCGGGCGTGGGCGTCATCGAAAACACGGCTTGCGCGCTTATCGTCGATGTCGACAACGATGGGCATCAGGATCTGATCGTCGTCCGGGCCAACGGGCCACTGTTGTTTCTGAACGACGGTACCGGAAAGTTCCACCAGAAGCCGGACGCATTCCATTTCGCCGACCCGCCACAGGGTACGTTTGTCGGCGCCGCTGTCGCTGACTATGATCGCGACGGTTGGCTCGACATTTATTTCTCCCTCTACGTCTATTACCAGGGCACCGATCAGTACAAATATCCTTCGCCCTATTACGACGCCAACAACGGGCCGCCCAATTTCATGATGCACAACAATCGTGACGGCACTTTCCGCGATGTCACCGCGCAGACGGGCCTGGACAAGAACAATACCCGCTACAGCTTTTGCTGCGGGTGGAACGACTTCAACCGCGACGGCTGGCCCGACCTCTATGTGGTCAACGATTTCGGGCGCAAGAATCTCTACCGCAACAATGGCAATGGCACGTTTACCGACGTCGCCGCAGAAATAGGCGTGGAAGACATCGGGGCGGGTATGAGCGTCTGCTGGTTTGACTATGACAACGACGGAGCCGAAGACCTCTACGTCGCCAACATGTGGACCGCAGCGGGCGAACGTATCACCATGCAGGATAACTTTAAAAGCAATTCGCCCGGCGATGTACGGATGCTCTACCACCAGCATGCGATGGGCAATGTGTTACTCCACAATCCCGCGAAGCCCGGCGGTTCTCACGCCGTTGCCTTTCAGGATCAGACGATGACTGCCGGAGTTGGCATTGGCCGCTGGGCGTGGTCGAGTGACAATTGGGATTTTGATCATGATGGGTTCGCGGATCTTTACATCGCAAATGGCATGGTGACCGCGCCGGACCGTGGCGAGCTGAACAGCTTTTTCTGGCGCCAGGTGGTAGCGAAATCGCCGGACGAACCCAAGCCCTCTCACGAATACGAACAGGGTTGGGCCGCGGTGAATGAGCTCATTCGCGCCGATCGCACCTGGAGCGGCTACGAGCGGAACATTTTCTACGCAAATAATGGCGATGGCACTTTCTCTGATATCTCGGGCGTTCTCAGCCTCGACTTTGTGGAAGACGGCCGCGCGTTTGCTGTGGCCGATTTCGATCACGACGGCCGCCAGGAAGTTTTTCTCAAGAACCGGAACGCTCCTGTACTGAGGATTCTGAAGAATGTGATGCCGAGCCTGCCTCCATCCATCTCGTTTCGCCTGCGCGGGACAAAAAGCAATCGCGATGCCATCGGAGCCGTGATTACGATCGAAACCGACAAGGGACGGCAAACCCGTTCGCTGCAGGCCGGATCGGGCTTTATCTCGCAACACAGCAAGGATGTCTTTTTCGGTCTTGGATCCGCAAAAGGTGTGGTGAACGCGTCGATCCGCTGGCCGAGCGGACTGCTGCAGGAATTGCGCGACCTGCCCATCAAGCACCGCATCTGGGTGGAAGAAGGTGTCGCGCCTTCGCGCTTCGAGCCTTTCCGCTCATCCACGCGGGTCGAACAATTGGGAGAAGTCAAGCCGCAACCGACGGAAATACTCCCCGACACGGCTGAAACATGGCTGCTGGCGCCAATTTCCGCCCCAGATTTTTCCCTTTCCGACTTTAGCGGCCGCCAGCAAACCCTGTCTTCGCTTCGAGGCGGCTCAGTCTTGCTGACCCTTGGTGCCGCAAGCGATGACCGTTCACGTCACAACTGGAGCGCTCTAAGTCAATGGCACGCTTCCGTGTCGCCCCATGCTCACCTAATCGCAATCAATCTCGACGATCCCAACAACGAAGACAGACTTCGCGCTTTCGTCGCCGGACAGAAGCTATCGTTCCCGGTTCTTCAGGGCACCGATGACGTGGGCGCTGTTTACAACATTCTCTATAGCTACTTATTTGACCGGCATCGCGACCTCACCCTTCCCACTGCCTTTCTGATTGATCCCGAGGGTGAAATCGTTAAGGTCTATCAGGGCCCCGTCGATCCCGCGCACCTCGAACACGACCTTCGCAACCTTCCGCAAACCCCGGCCGAACGGCTGGCGCGCGCGCTTCCCTTCCCGGGTGTCACGGAGGTTGTTGAATTCAGTCGCAACTATCTCAGTTATGGTTCAGTGTTTTTTCAGCGCGGATATTTCGACCAAGCGCAAGCGGCGTTTCAAATCGCGTTTCACGATGATCCCGAGAGCGCCGAGGCAATCTATGGCATCGGGAGCGTTTATCTCAATCAACAGAAGAACGCCGAAGCCCGAAAGTGTTTCGAACGCGCTCTCAAATTGCGCGCGAGCTATCCCGATACGCAGGCTAATTCGTGGAATAACCTTGGCTTGCTCGCGGGACGTGAGGGACACACGGCCGACGCAGTCAAGTATTTTCAGGAAGCGCTCCGTCTGAGTCCTGATCACCTGATTGCGCTGAACAACCTCGGCAGCGCCTATCGTCAGGCAAAGCAATGGGACGAGGCCCGCGAAACCTACGAGCGCGCTCTTCAACTCCGTCCTGGTGACGCCGATGCGAACTATGGGCTTGGAATGGTGTATGCGCAGAAGGAGGACGCGACCCGCGCGTTCGACTACCTGCAACTTGCCCTGAAGGCCCGCCCGGCCTATCCCGAAGCGCTCAACAATCTCGGCATCTTGTATTTGCGCACGCAACGCCGCGATGAAGCAGTCGCAACCTTCGAGGAATGCATCCGCGTCGCCCCCGACTTTGACCAGGCCTACCTCAACCTGGCACGCGTGCATGTCATTGAAGGTGATCCCGAACAGGCGCGCACCGTGCTCAACGGATTACTCAAGCTGCATCCAGATCATCCGGCCGCACTCAGCATGATGCATCAGCTAGAACAATAGTTTTATGTCGAAAGTTTTATGTAGAACTACGGCTTCGGCGTCTCTGCCTTCAGCAGATCCACGAACATTTTGTAGAAGCGCTCCGTATCCAGATCGACCTGGACTTCGACCGGCCGCAGATCGCGCTTGGGCTTGTCATTGTCCGTCCAAGTCAGCGTATCGCCGTATCCTGCACCCCGATCCAGATCCACATCCATGTATTTTGTTTCCGTTTTTGTAATCAGTGTCGGGTCGAGCCACGCCGCAGATGTAAGTTCATCCCAGAGGTAGTTATAAGTCCCGAATAGATGGCCGTAGGTTCCGATGTATTTTGCGGACGGCGTGGTTCCGGTCTTGATCTTATCAATCAGATCCATCGTCATGCGCGTTTTCATGGAAATGTCGACGGGCGTGCAGACAATCTTCCTCCACGGAGCGCGCAGCACGATGTGCGCTGCTTCGGGGTCGAACCAGAGATTGAATTCGTGGCGCGGCGTATTTATGAACTCGGGGTCGATGGTTTGCGGATTCAGGCTCGCGCCCATGAACACCAGTTCTTTTGCAAGGCTCGCAAACTCGGGGTCGATCGTAATCGCGAGGGCGAGATTCGTCATCGGGCCGCCCTCGTAGATGGTAATTTCATGCGGATACTTGTGCACCAATCGGATGAGGAAGTGGGCAGCGTCTTCGGCGGAAGGTTTGGTTGTGGGCGCGCCCTCCAGCATCTTGGGGACTTCGCGCGGCGCGTGGTAAACACGCGGCGTCCACGCTCCGAGCCAGGCGACAGAGCCGTAGCGCAGTTCCCACTGCTCCGTGCCCTCTTTCGTGCGGACCAGCGGGTTCTCGGCTCCGGGAACGACGGGGATGTCGGTGCGTCCGATGAGTTCGAGCGTTCGCAGCGTGTGCGCGACTTCTTCGGTGAGCCATGCGTCGCCAGTCACAACCGTGATGCCCAGCACCTCGGTCTGAGGAGACTGAATCAGTAATAGAATCGCCTGCTGGTCTGTACCCGCAGGACCGGCTGCATCCTGATCGATAATGATCTTGCGCTTTTCCGCTACGCCGGCGATGCATGTCAACAGCAAAACGGCAAATAAGCAAACCCGGACTCGCCTGACTCTTATTTTCACTCGAGACTCTCCTCGACCCGTTCGAGTCAATTCAGTTTGTAAACAGTGGGCCTGTCATTGTAAAACCTGGCCACAAGCGGTGTCGATTGCGGAGCGTGGTAGCCCTGACTAGAATGGCAGCAACCATCGCGAAGTTTTTATTCTGTTGTTGATCGCGATTTTCCCAGGAGATCAGTGCGCGTGGCGTCCAGCCCGATTCGAAGAGTTGAAGTGATCGTTGCCCTCTGCGTGCTGGCAGGAGCTGTTTCGTTTATTCCAGTCGTTGCACAAACGGCTCAGCAACCCGCCATGTCTACGGTGCAGGGGCACGTGAGAGATGCGCAAGGCAATCCTGCAAATGACGCCGCTGTCTTCTTGAAGCGCACGAGCGGCGCGGCAATGACGTCATTGAGCCGTACTACACGCACGGACGCGCAGGCAGCGTTCCAGTTCTTGAACGTGGTCGGCGGGAGTTACACGCTGCGCGCCGAGAAAGGTGGCGCACGATGCGAAGCGGTTCCTGTAAAGGTGACAGATGGTCAGGACACGATGATCGACCTCGTCCTCTCGCCACCGAGTTCGCCGGAAGGATCGTCAGGACCGCAGAAAGGCAGCGCTGTATCCCAGTCACAAGCACCTGAATTTTTCGACAAACCGCAGTTCACGGTTGCGGGTGTCACGCAAGCAACGAGTGCGGGAGGACATGGGTCCGATACGGTGTTGCGTAACAGCGAAGCGCTGGTCAAAGCGACGGTTTCGCTCGGTGAGGAAATAACTACGAATGGGGCGCCGGCGGCCGAAGTGGCAGTCACCAGTCCAGATGAGCGCGCTAAACTGCAGCGAGAACGCGCGGAAATTCAAGCAGAGCTTCATCACGAAGAAGCCGACGACAGGATTTCAAGTGGCACCACTTCCGATGGGCGAACTCACCAGGCGCATTCTGACCTTCATCACGAACTCGCGCGGCTCGACGAGAAGCTAGGCGACCCGCTCGAAGCCGTGCGCGAATACCAACGTGCCGCTGAACTTGCTCCGAGCGAGCCACACCTGTTTGACTGGGCGAGCGAACTGCTGGCGCATCGGGCGCTCGATCCAGCGATAGAAATCTTCACCAAGGGCAATCATCTCTATCCGCAATCGGAGCGTATGCTGATCGGACTCGGCGTGGCCTGCTATGCTCGGGGATCTTACGAGCAAGCTGCGCAGCATTTGGCAAGTGCCTCCGATATGGCTCCCGACGATCCGGCGCCCTACCTTTTTATGGGGAAGATGCAAGGTGTGGAAACCGTTCCATCGCCGGAAACGGTAGAAAGGTTGGCGCGATTCCAGCATCTTGAGCCAGGCAACGCGCTCGCTAACTACTATTACGCGGTCGGCTTGTGGAAGTCGGGGCAATCCTCGACCGCTGCCGACGATGCGGTTTCCACGCAGGCCGAACGTTTGCTGCAAAAGGCAGTGCTGATCGATCCGAGATTGGGTGAGGCGTATTTACAGCTCGGCGTTCTTTATGCGCAGCGAGGAGATTACGCGCGAGCGATTCCGGCATATCGGGAAGCAATTGAAGCCAGTCCGGAACTCGAAGAGACGCACTACCGGCTGGCGCAGGCGTATCGGCGAACTGGAGACGAGGCGGATGCGCAAAAGGAGCTTCAACTCCACGAGCAGATATCGAAACGAGCGCAACAGGAAGCGGAGGTGCAGCGCCGCGAGATCCAGCAGTTTGTGGTTTCGCTGCGGGATCGCAGTTCAAATACGCACGAGCCGTGAGAACGGGCCCGGAAATACATTGAGCGGACCCGGCTAGAGCGATAACGCCAGCCTTATTCCTCTTCTTTGCTCTCCACACCGGCTTGGCGGAGCATTCTTCGGAGCGAGCGCTCCCCGCCAGCACCGCGTTGTTCTCCGGCGATGTTGCCGTCGCGATCAATCACGACATAGATCGGATAGGAGTTTGCCTGGTACATAGCCGCCAGGTTGGTATCTTCGGTCAAAATGATGCGGCAGGAGCGAGGGCTCTCCTGAAGATACTGCTTAACCTTCTTTTTTGACTCAGCGACATTGATAGCCAGTACGATCACACCTTTGTCGGCAAACTCATGATCGATGGAATCGACCAGAGATTGTTCTTTCCTGCAGTAAGGACACCAAGTAGTCCAGAACTGGAGCAGGACGACCTTCCCTTTTGTAGACTGGTTGGTGTAAGTTTCGCCCGTGAGCGTTTTGGCGTGAAAACGAGGAGCGGGCTGTCCCTCCTCGTCGGCTGCAAAACTGCGGAAAGCGGCAACGAGAACCAAGGCAGCTAAGAGGATGAGCAGGCGGCGCGGAAACATGGCGGCGGAAATATATCACAAGTCGAAAATAGATGATGTGATCCTGTAATCGCGCAGCCACTCCTAAGGAGCGTCCACTACACAGCGGAAACCGATGGTTCCGGCGCGATCGCGGCCCGGAGACATCAAGAGATATTTTTCGTGCTCATCCAGCCGATAGGTTTGCGGGAAGTACCAGATTGAACCGAGCGGCTGATAGGCGGCACCGCCGCGGATTATGGCAGCGCGAGTATGCGGGTCGCGATATTCGTCAGTCCACTGCGAGACGTTTCCCATCAGATCCAGAACACCGAATGGGCTTGCTCCCTTCGGGAAATCAGAGGCGTCGGCGGGCGGGCGCATTGCGGGCCCGGAATCGACGACGGGAAGAGCTTGTGGATTCCAGGTAGTGCCCCAGGGATACGGGCGGCGGGCATCGTTCGACTGCGCGGCGTACTGCCACTCCCATTCATGCGGAAGGCGTTTGCCTGCCCACGCGGCGTAAGCGCGCGCGTCTTCAATGGAAACCCACGTTACGGGCTTGTTTTCCCAGCCTGCTGGGAAGTTGCCATTCTGCCAGGCGCGCAGGAAGTTGTGGTCGTCTTGGGGGTGGTAGCGGGTAGCGTCGAGAAACTTCTTGAACTCGGCATTCGTCACCGGAACACGATCCATGTAGAAGGTATGCATGTGCACACGGTGGTGATGATAGCGGCGCGGTAAGTCTTCCCAGGGGTATTGCACGTCCACCCCCGGATCATTGCCGCCCTCAATTTCGATGCCGCTCACTTGAAAATCGAAATCTCCTTCGGGGATGCGAACCATGCCGGATGGAGCCGCTGACATTGGCTCCGTGGGTGCGATCTCGACGATGGTCTGCGGCACGGGTTTCCACTCCCGCGAATAGCTGGTGAGAGGACGGCGGGAACGGTCCGCCATGAACTTCAGCAGATCCTGAGCAGCGCCTTGAAGGGGATTCTGCGTCGCGAGGATTGCGCCATATCCCAGACCTTCTGTGGTGAAATCCAGGGTCGCCTTCTGGGCGTCCATGGTCGGCATCAACTCGGATCCGTGCCAGAGATCGTAGTAGTGCATTCCGGCGATATGCGGGATGGTGAGCTGCGCACCTGTGACGTCGTATTCGTTGCGGTTGACGATGGTCCAAAGCGTTCCGCTGGATATAGGGAAACGGCTGGCGAAGACTCCGGGCTGCAGCATGGGAGTGTGTGGCTCCCAGTCGGGGCTACGCAGGTAATCGGCCATCGTGCGCTCGATGCGGGTGAAGCGGAGGATCGCTTCGGCATCGTGAGGGCTGTCGCCATACCAGAATCCCCAGAGGTTTTCGAGCGTGGCATAGCCCTGGCCGTTGAAGAAGGCGTGCTGCAGGCTGTCGGTTTTGTCGCGGGTGAAGCGGTCGGTGACGTTGACGGTGTGGCGCGGTTCCATCCACTTGTTCCGGTTGACCATGGGGATGAATGGATAGGGCTTCCCTTCCCATGTGACCCAGTCGTTCCAACTGAGGTTGGTCCAGGCTACGGATTCATCGCGGGGCTGGAATTGCGGCTCAAGAGCCAGCGGATGGCCGATGGCATCGGAGGCTTGGCGGAATTGCGGAGGAACGCTTTCCAGCGTGTCGAAGTTGATTCCGTCGGCGCCGATGTCTTTCAGGAGCTGCGACATTGCGGTCCAGGGAGGAGAACCTTCGCTGCGCGTTCCACCATCCCAGGCGAGGATCGGGAAAAAGACTTTGACGCCGTGCTGGTGAAATTGGTCGACCATGCGGCGAAGGCCGGGAATGCCTCCGGGGAGATCGCGGAGGAGGTCGAACTGGTTGCGATCGTCAACGCCGAGGTTCGGGTAGACGTGCCAAATTAGGACGGCATCGATTGGGCCAATACGGCTTTCGGTTTCAGAGAGGAAGCGATCGACCGTGTAATCGTTTTTCTCGGGATCATAGAGGCTGCGATCCCAAATCAAGACTTGAACCTGAGAGAAGATATGCTGCGTCCACTCGAGGTCGGGGCGCTCATACTGCGCTGGGTTGTAGCGCAGGAGCGTTCTGCGGTCATTACGCCAACTCTTGAGCCCATCGAGCCATGCAGGCTGATCGGCGGACGAAGCGGGACCCGAGAAGAAGACCTCATTAGGGCCAGGAAGGTCGGAGAGCGTCAGAACTCCTGTGTGAGAGACGAGGTCATGGCGAGGCTTCCATTCGTCGGCGGAAGACTGGATCGAGAGCAGCAGAGCGAGAGCTGAAACGAGCTCGACGAAACGGAGGATTGAATTCGAGAATGAAGACATTGAGCGCGTTTGGGACGAGAAGTTGATCGGCATAAGGGCAAAGTGTGCGTATTCACACTAGTAAGGATGATGGAGCAAGAGTTTATTTTAGAACGCGGGCCAATGCGGAGATACACAATCTCGTCTGGCATTAACTAAGTGGTAATAACCCCCTTGTTTGCGGTCTTTGAAACTAAAGGACTTAGCATGCGATTTTCCTCAAATCTTTGAAGAATAAGGAGTTAACTGTAAGGTATTTATAAATCAACCAGTTACGGGAGATTTCAGGACATTTTTGGGATGGATCGCGCCAGATCTTTGAGGAATAAGGAGTTAGACTCCGCGGCTCAAGCCGCGCCTCGATTGGACGCTGACGCGGCCCCTTCGGCAGGCTCAGGGCAGGCTCTGAAGGGCCGCATCCTACACCCGCTACGCTGATTTTTGTGGGCGGGGCGGACACAGATAAAGAAAAAGCTGAGGCGAAGGTGCTCGCCTCAGCCTGATGTTTCGACCGCTTGCGTTGACGGCTCTAGAAATCGAACCGCAAAGCAAACTGCACGACACGTGGGTTGTTGACGGTCTCATTCACAGTTCCAAATGTAGCTGGGCTGTTGATGTCTTGCATGAAAACGCCATTGCCCGTCAGACCCAACTGGGCGTGATTGAAAAGGTTGAACATCTCTGCGCGGAACTGGACAGTGTACCCCTCGCGAATGAGGAAGTTCTTGAATGCAGAGAAGTCTGTGTTTACGAAGCGTGGACCAGAAATTGGAGCACGCGATGAATTTCCCAACTCTCCGGCCGGAGCAGGAGCGAAACAGCTTGTGTTGAACCACTCCGCTTTGGTGGGATGGCTGAGTTTGGGGTTGCAAGTCTGATTCGGCCGGTTCAGAGGGGTGCCATTCCATTGGAAATTGGTACCAGATGCGTTATTGCTATCGACCACGAACAACGGGAACCCTGAGGTGGCCCTTTCAATCAGGTTGACTTGCCAGCCGCCGAGAAGGGTGTTTTCGGTTGAGTTCCAATCTCCGCCGTAGCGCTTGCCCTTGCCGAACGGTAACTCATAAAGGACGCTGGCGCTCAATTGATCATTCACATTGAGTTGTGAAAGTCCCCAGTCCGCGCGTTGCGTACCAGCCAGCGGCCAGAAGGTGGCTCCAGGGGTCGTGCCGTCCCCATCCGCCATGCCCGTATCAAAGGTGCGAGACCACGTATAACTGACGAGTGCATACAGGCCGTGACGGGCACTCTTCGTCTCCGCCTTGATCAGGAGACCATCATAGCGGGCCCGGGCTCCGTCAGTGATGTTATCGACGACCGATGGATAATTCCCTGGATTTGGATACGGGTAGTTAGGAAAGATAGAAGCCCCCTGAGTAGATCCGCATCCGAGGGTGTAGTTGGGATTGTATTCAGGATTTGGAGCGGGCGTGGTATTGAACGGAAAACCCGGCTCATATTGGGGGAAACAAGCCTGAGGCGCAGAAACGTTGAGATTCATCCCGTAAAAGAGGATGTGGGAGCTTCGGGTCCCTGCATAGCCCGCGGTAAGCACCACGTTACCTGGAATCTGACGCTCCACGTTGATATTGAACTGCTGCACCATCCCTTGTTTGAAGTTCGAGTTTTGGGACAACACAGTTCCTGTGAAGGCATCCGGGTTGGGAGGCGACGTAAAGGGCAGAAGGTTTGGCTGTGTGAGACCGTATGCTAACCCGCAATTCTGCGTCGGCCCCTGGAGCGCGATCGAATTGCCATACGGGCAGGGGTTGGGGAGGTATAGCCCCGCAACGCCAGTATAGTAATTGAACTGATCGGTCTCTGCATAATAAGGGGGATTCTGCCAAAGTCCCTGCGCGCCCTGACTCCAACCAGAGTCGTGGTAAATCGAGTATCCACCACGCACAACGGTGGTCTGGCTGGCGAAAGGTTTCCACGCGAATCCGATGCGCGGCTCGAACGCTGATTTGTCCATCCCAACCCCCACGGCTCCGTCCGTGCGGACGCAGTTCGTACAGCCAGAGAAGGGGATGCCTCCGGCAACAAGAAATTGCTTCGACGCCCAGTCGAAATTCGCCTGGCGATTTTGTGCTTCGGTAATGGGAGTGACAAGAGCCCACGCCACGCCCAAGTTCAAAGTCAGGTCATTCGTAATGCGCCAGTCGTCCTGCACAAAGGGGCGAAACATCTTCCAGCGGCGGCCGGTCGTTGCTCCGTTGAAGGTCTGATCGTGAATAGCGCCATAGGGCTGTCCGACCACAAGGTCCGCTGCAGCGTCACCCGTAAATCCTCCGCCAACCAAGAAATAGCCGTCCTGAAAACCGTTGGTCATGACATTCATCTGATTGAGACGAATTCCTATGCCGGCGCGAATATTGTGGCGGCCGCGAATCATCTCAAAAGTATCGCTAAACGAGAAAACATTTGTTCCGCCCACGAAGGGAGCGAACCCGCGATCACCCAAAGACCAGTAGTTGCTGAGTTGCGTCGAACTCAGACCGCAACTGAGGCACGCCTTGGTGTACTGAGTAAGTCCCGGAGGCGCTCCAGGACACACGCTGTTGAGATCCGCACCCACAATGCCGAGGTTCGCGGCTTCGCAAGGCGAGCCTCCGAACTCGCCATAGGAGGTGATTGTGTTGAAGATGCGGTTATAGCCCGCATAGGCCTGGTTGATGTTGTTCGAATTGAAGATGTGGGTTTCCGAGATTACGACGTTTCGCCCGTGGTTGCTGATGAGCTGGTTGCTGCCGAAAGGATTCTGCTCGGCCCATGTGGGAGAGCCGCCGGGAACGTAGGAGTTCGCCTGGTCATAGCTGAAGCGGGCGAAGACAGAGTCTTTGCTGGAAAAATTGTGATCCGCGCGGATGGTGGCGTTGCCCTCGTTGAGGCGCCGAACAGGAACGTTGGCGTAGTTCACACCATTGTTAAACGTGGAACTGCCGACTGGATACAAATTAATCATCGCCAAACCGATTGGATCAGCTAGACCATAGCCTGTCGGGCCGCCGGTGATCGGAACCTTGTTGCATGGGGTACCTGCAACCTGATCGCCAGCATTATCGATAATGGCCGTGGGATTTCCCGACCCGTCGCAATAAAAGGGATTCTGTGTCTGGGCCAACGTGTTGTAACTGTACGGATTGAGAAGAGAGCCCACAGCAACAAAGGGATCGTTGGTAAAGTCCGCGTACTGGCCGTTTGAAGCCGTACCCATCATGGCCGCCGTAGGCACCAATCCGGTGAACGGGATGCCATGGCGCTGGCGTTTTGATTCGTAATTGAGGAAGAAGAAGGTCTTATCTTTCTGAATGGGGCCGCCGAGCGAACCGCCGAACTGGTTGAGATTGAACTGCTCCTTGGAGGCGGCGAAATAGCTCTTGGCATCGAAATCGGTGTTGCGGAGATATTCG
>Ga0208190_1000610_pt1 | contig 14479 bp, 6 predicted proteins | sample June2015DPH_13_1_FD_184708 | JGI IMG/M metagenome (GOLD analysis project Ga0208190, IMG submission 184708) | Peatland microbial communities from SPRUCE experiment site at the Marcell Experimental Forest, Minnesota, USA - June2015DPH_13_10... | ecosystem: Environmental > Terrestrial > Soil >... | reverse complement strand
GGCTTGCATCGTGCGCTTTTTCGCGCCCGAACAAGGGTTGCGCCTTGAGACGGACTCGCAGTCGCCGGCGGGCGCGGGCATTTCCGGTTCGTCGGCGCTCATGATCGCAACCAGCGCGGCCCTCGCTCGTTTTACAGGCCGTGATCTGGAGCCGGAGAAATTACGCGTGATTGCGCAAAACATCGAAGCACAGATCATCGGCGTGCCCACGGGTTGCCAAGACTACTATCCGGCGCTGTACGGGGGCGTCAACGCGATTCATCTTGATCCCGACGGAATCCGGCGCGCGGCGGTTCCGGTTGCGCCGGAAGAAATCGAGATGCGGTTCCTGCTTGCCTATACGGGCGCGCCGCGGCAGTCCGGCATCAATAACTGGGAAGTATTCAAGACGCACATCAACGGCGACAAACACGTATTCCGTAACTTCGACAAAATCGTGGACCTTGCGCGCGACATGCATCAGGCCTTCCTGCGCCATGACTGGGAGGACGTAGCGCGCCTGCTCCGCGAGGAGTGGAAGTTGCGCCGCACCAACGCTCCCGGAATCACCACGCCGCTGATTGACAAACTGATTGCGGTGGCTCAGAAGAAGGGCGGGCGGGCTGCGAAGGTGTGCGGCGCAGGCGGCGGCGGCTGCATCCTGTTTATGGTCGAAGAAGGCGCCAAGGAAGCGGTGTCGCACGCGGTTGCTCAGGCTGGAGGGCGCATGCTGTCCCTTAAAGTAGCCCGCGAAGGGCTGCGCGTCTCGCAGCGTCCATGAGCGATTGGACCGGGGCTATAATGGACGGGTGGACGCGGGGTGCTCCATGCTGTCAGTTCTTTTTCGATCTGGTTTCTGGTGGTATTGCCTTCGCCCGATGGCGATCCTGCTGATCGGTTCTTCGTTTGCCTTGTGCGGCAACACTCCGACGCCGCGAATGTCCAAAGAAACCCGGGAAGAGATTCTGCACGCTTTCAACGCCGAACTGGTTTATATCCGGACGAGTTTCCCGATGGGAAAAACCGGACTTAAGCTGAAAGACGGGAGCCTGACGCCCAGCGGGAACGAAATCAAGCAGTTGATAGCGCTATGGGGCCCGGCCGCCAAACCGGGTGATCAGGCTCGCATCAGCGACGTAATCATCAAGGACGACCACATCCATTTTGAAATTAATGGCGGCCCGGTCAAGCGGCAGAAGTGGTACCAGCACATTCAGATCCAGGGAGCGACGACAGTCACGCCCGGCGGCACTGAGAACAATGCCAACGCTCGCGGATCATTCGTGGACCTTTATTTTGATAAATACGTCCCCGAATTGACGGGGCCGGAGTTGAAGCAACTGCTGCGTCCGGTATTTGATTTCGATTCGAAGACTCCGTTGAATGCTTACCTCGAAACTGTTTCCCCGAAGGTCAAAGAGGCGATTACTCAGCATCGAGTGCTGGTGGGGATGAACCACGAGATGGTGATCTATGCCAAGGGCCGTCCGCCGAAACGCGTGCGCGAGCACGATGGAGAGGTTGAGTACGAGGAATGGATCTATGGCGAGCCTCCGCAGGATGTCGATTTTGTGCGCTTTGTGGGCGAAGAGGTGGTGCGCGTTGAGACGATGAAAGTAGACGGCCAGAAAGTTGTGCGGGTCGAAAAAGAAGTCGATCTCGACGAAGCGACTATGGCGAAGAAACAAGGACAGGAGCGTCCTGTGAACGCTCCGACCCTGCGGCGTCCCGGCGAGGATATGCCGGATGCAACACCTCAAAATCCGACGGCAATGCCGCCCATGCCTCCGCCTACTACGCCAACCCCACCGGGCACGGATCCAGGGCCGAACTGGCTGCCTTCTCTCTGATTAGGAGTTGGGGCGGCTGGAAATCCACTTCTTTTCCAAGGATTACGCGGATTCTCGCGGATCAAAGAACCAGCAAATGGTTTGATCCGCCGTATTCCGCGAAATCAGTGGCGGAGCTTCTTGACTTTCGTTCACGTGATCGCCCGATCACCGGAAGGCTCGATCGATTTACACTAGAAGTGTGAAGATTGCATTGGGCCAGATCAATCCCACTGTGGGCGATTTTTCTGGCAACGCAGCCAAGATGATTCAGTTTGCGCAGCAGGCGCGAAGCGCTGGCGCTGGCCTGATTCTTTTTCCCGAGCTGGCTGTTTGTGGATATCCGCCGCGCGACCTCGTTGAACGCCCGTCGTTTGTGGATAGCAATCGCACCACAGCGGAGCAGATTGCCGCGGACACTAAGGGAATTGCGGTGATCTGTGGTCTGGTCACTCCGGCGGAACCGGGTTCGGGCAAGACGGTGATGAACTCAGCCGCACTGCTGCGCGACGGCCGCATCGAGTTCATTCAGTCGAAGATGCTGTTGCCGACGTACGACGTCTTTGACGAGATGCGCAATTTTGCCCCGGCGCGCAGCCAAAAACTGTTCAGTTTCTGCGGCAAGCAAATGGCTCTGACCATCTGCGAAGACGCCTGGAACGACAAGACCTTCTGGCACAAACGGTTATACGGCGTTGATCCTGTTGAGGAACTGGTGCGCGCGGGCGGCAACTTCGTGCTGAACATTTCAGCCTCGCCTTTCTGGATGGGCAAACGGGATTTACGGCGCGACATGCTGGCCTCGATTGCAAGAAATCGCAATGTTCCGGTGGCGATGGTCAACCAGGTCGGAGGCAATGACAGCCTGGTTTTTGACGGATCGAGTGTGGTGTTTGCACCGGATGGACGGGTGATCGCGCAGGGGAAATCGTTCGAGGAAGACCTTGTTTTTTTCGACTCCGCAAATCTGACTGGCGAGATTCATGCGCAGGTAGTGGGAGAGGATGCAGGTGTCTACGAAGCGCTGGTTCTGGGAACGCGGGACTACGTGTCCAAGTGCGGATTCAGGAAAGCAATTATCGGCCTGAGCGGCGGCATCGATTCGGCGCTCACAGCTTCGATTGCGGTTGACGCGCTGGGCGCTCAGAACGTGATTGGCGTCGGCATGCCGGGACCGTATTCGTCTCCCGGTTCGATCAGCGATGCACGCGAACTGGCCACGAATCTCGGAATCCGCTTTGAGCTGCTCTCTATCGACGAGATTTATGGAGCAGCGTGCGACACGCTCGCGCCCGTGTTTGCGGGCTTGCCGGAGGATGTGACGGAAGAGAACATTCAATCGCGGGCGCGCGGACTGCTCCTGATGACGATGTCGAACAAGTTTGGAGCCCTGGTTCTTTCGACCGGGAACAAGAGCGAACTGGGGGTCGGTTATTGCACTCTTTATGGAGACATGGTCGGTGGGCTGGCCGTGATTTCCGATGTGCCGAAGACGCTTGTTTACCGGCTGAGCGCTTACGTGAACTCGCGGCGCAAAGTCATTCCGCAAGCCACAATTGACAAACCGCCGTCGGCAGAATTGCGGCCGGATCAAAAAGACTCCGATTCTCTCCCACCTTACGAGGTTCTCGACGTGATTCTTGAAGATTACGTGGAGGAGTCGCGGTCAGCGGAACAGATTGCGCAAGCTCACAATTTCGATCTCGAACTGGTAAGGCGCGTGGTCAAGATGGTGGCACGCAGCGAATACAAACGGCAGCAGGCTGCGCCCGGAATCAAGATCACACCCAAGGCATTCGGATATGGGCGCCGCTTTCCGATCGCCGCCAAGACCGAGTGAGCGAGACCACAAGCGACATCCCCAAAATCAGACTTCAAGGCGGTCGTGCGGGCGTGTGACAATTCGCCCGGGGTTTGTAACAATCAAATGCCTGCTATGAAACCTATGAATCGTGTGCTGTCGGCCCTCGCGTTATCTGGAATCGTCGTTCTTTTACTGGCGCAGACCAATCTTGCCCAGACCCAACCAAAGCCTTCCGCGCGGCCAGCGGCAAAACCGGCGGCGAAGGCGGTGAGTGAACCGGCTTCGGGGACGAACGTGTTGCCTACGGAAGAAACGATGAATTCATTCCTGTTCCAGATGCTGGGACAGGACCCAACGGTCAGCTGGAAGGTAACTGACATCCGGCCGTCAGAGGTTCCGGGACTGGCGGAGGTAAGCTTCACGGTTACCAATTCGCAGGGACCGAGCCTGAATCACTTGCTGGTGAGTTATGACGGCAAGCATGCGATCTCGGGAGAAGTTCTGCCATTCGGGGCGAAGCCATTTGAAGAGGCGAGAGTGAAGCTCGAAAAGGGCGTCAATGGAATTGCCAAAGGGCCGGCAAAGGCTCCGGTGATGGTGGTCGAGTTCAGCGACATGCAGTGTCCGCATTGTGCGAAGGCTGCGCCGACGGTGGAAGCGATGTTGTCGCAGGAGCCGGACGTGCGTTTCGTATTCCAGAATTTCCCGTTGCCCATGCACAACTGGTCCGAGAAAGCGGCTGGCTATGTCGAGTGCGTGGGGCAGGCGTCCAATGAAGCGGTGTGGAAGTTCATCAAGAAGACGTTCGAGGAACAGGCCAATATTACCGAGGCGAATGCGGACGAGAAGCTGAAAGCGTTTGCGACGCAGGCGGGTGCGAATGCGGATGAGGCTGCAGCCTGCGCCGTGAAACCTGAGACAAAGGCACGCATTGAGGCGTCGGTCGCGCTGGGGAAGTCGGTGGGCGTGACGGGAACTCCCGCGATCTTCATCAATGGCCGTGTGGCGAGCGGCGCGCCGGTTGAGACGTTAAAGAAGATTGTGGAGTTTATGGCGAGTCAAGAAAAAGAGAAGACTGACAAATAGACAGGGACGCCAGTCCCTCAACAATTCCGCTCAAGATTACAAGGATTTGTGAGCTACTTGGTCAGCCAGATTTCGGGTGTTTCCGCGCGTTCGGGAGAACTCTGGACGTGAGGGGTGAGCAGGATCACCAGTTCGTCATCTTCAGTTTGGACAGAGCGCTGTGAAGTCAGGATTCCGAATCCCGGGATCTTCGAGAACAGAGGAAGTCCGGTCAGGCTGCGCTGATCGGAGTCGCTGATCATACCGGCGATGAAGGCCGGTTCCCCATCCTTAAGCAGAATTCCGCCTGTAAATTCACGATTGGTGATGATAGGCACACCGTTGACGCTGGTGGCGCCGAGGGCGCGAATCTGCACGTTCAATTCAAGAGCGACGTCAGAATTGTGGTGAACGAGCGGTTTGGCCTTGATGGTGAGCCCGATGTCCTCATAATTCACGGACGGAAAAGGCGCGGTGTAGGACTGGTTCTGGAGCACACCGGCGATGGCGGAGGAATTCGAGATCGGCGAAAAGCTGGCATTCATGACGGGATAACGCGAACCGAGCTTGAAAGTGGCTTCCTTTTGTTGCTCGGCGCGCAGAGTAACATGCTGCAGCGTTTGCACTGAGCTCTTATTCAGAGAGAGCACAACTCCGAGCTGGTCGAGGCTGAGACCGAAAAAAGTCAGACCGCCTCCGAAGGTGGCAAGGGGCTGACTAAAGATCGAATTCGCCTGGCTCTGCAACTGTGACAGGAGAGTGGAGATGCTGCTGTTGCCTGCCTGATTGATTCCTCCCGAGGAAATGAGCTGATTGATCAACTGCTGAATGTTCTGCCCGCCGAGTGCTGTCAGAGCGGCGGCTGGAATGTTGAAGAGATTGAATTCGTTTGGGAAATGTACTCCAATATTGCGCGCGTAAGTGCGATCCACCTCCAATACCTGCACATCGAGCAATACTTCGGGCTGCTCGACATCGAGTTCCTGCATAAAACGTGTGGCGGCTTCGAGGGCACCAAGGGGGCCGCGGATGGTGATCTTGTTGCCAGCCGCGTTAAGGCTGACGAAACGGAACTCGAATAACGTACGCAGCGAGTTCATCAGTTCCTGCAGACCTTTTGTGGGATCGCTACTTGGAACGTAAAAAGTGCGCAAACCCATGCGATCAAAGAGGCGATGATTGTCGGCATTTTCCTGGGCGGCGAACAGGACGGTGTCTTCGAGCGGCACGACGAAACTCTTGGTGACGGTAGAAGCGGCGCGAATCGCGGTGGCAAAGTCGGCTTGATCCAAATCAAATCGAACCTGGCGCGTGGGGAAGGTATCGTCGAACACGACGGTCAGGCCGTAACTGGTAGCGACGGCGGTGAGCAGGTCGCGGGAGTCGCCGCGGAAATGGAAGTCGCGCAGGGCATCCACCGGCTTGATAGGAAGAGTATCGGCGCTTTCAACGAGTTCAGCCGGGCCAGTGGTGTGGATGGGCGCGGGGCCCATAGCGTCCGTAAGGCGCTGTTGCGCGTATTCATTTTGAGAATCGAGGCTCAGCGCGGTGCGAAACTCGGCGAGAGCCTCCGCCTGGCGGCCTTCGCTGAAGTCGCTATTGCCGCGCTCGAGATGAGTGCCGGCCAGGTGCTGGCGCGTTATTTCGCGGGCGGTGAGGTATTCGATGTCCTGCGGATCGAGGCGGGCAGCTTCCTCGTACTCGTAGAAAGCTTCGTCGAGTTTCTGCGATCGCTGAAGCTTGAGGGCTTGGTTGAACGCATGCTTGGCGGCCTTGCGATCTTTAGCGGATGCAGGAACGGGAACCAGAGCCGATGCCGGGCAGCCGGTTGATCCAGTTGCGCTGGAGCAGGATGACGGCGGGGCAGACGGGGGAGCGTCGCTGGCCGGACAAATCGCCGCCAGACACACGAACACGAAGAACAAAAGGATTCCCGGCCGGAGCCACCGCATACTTACATCATAGAATGCCGGGAAGCCCACGTCTTGCAAGCAGAAAACTCGGAAGGGAAGTGCGGGCGTAACCGGGTGAAATGGGGAAGTCATGGGCTCAGCGATTCATTGAATCTGGCTGGCGGGATGAGTTCTCATCGAAGAGATGAGTGAGGCCGCGCTCGCAATCGTATGATCCGGCTCTTTGCTTGGTCGGTGTTTGCTGTTTATCGGTTGGTAACTCCCCTCCCCCCTACCTCGGTCTAATAGAATCAAGATTTTAGCGACGTTTCCTTTCAAAGTCTTCAGCCAGCGTTAGTTAGAGGTAAAGTATTGAAAATATGCGAGTTAAATCGACATTTTTTCGGATTTCGGCGAGGTTTCTCGGATGGAGATGGACGAGGGAACAAACTGAACTCGGCAGCGTTACGGCACCGTAATGTCAAAGAGCCGGTTGTTGGAAGCAGCAACCTGCGTGCTCTAGTTCCAGTTGAGGCCGCAGGAATTCCTAAGTCAAGCTTTTTCGGAGAAGCATCTAGTGGACAGGTGTGGGAGGGGTTTATGTGCTGGATATGGGCGGCTTCTGTGCCTACCTCCCTCGGCGACCGTTTGGGCGGCGGCGAACAACCCGATGAACAAAACAGGAATGCATGTGAGTACAGCACAGTGTTTCATGAGATTGCTCCTGTTGTTCTTGTTTTAGAAATATGGTTGTGAATGATGCTTTGCTGGTTAGCGACTGTCAGCTTCGTCCGGTTGTGCGAAGTTTGGATCCAGTCCTCTCCACCGACCTGAGCGAATCTCGCATCGCTCGCACCTGTCGGACCAGCTCATCGGTCCGTGACTGCTGCAGCCCCATTTGCGCCACCCGGTTTTCTCCGAGTGACTCCTGCCCCTCGTTATTACTGGCGAATTGTCGTTGCCTCTGCCTTTACTGCGCGAACTGCTGAGCCACTTTGTCCGTTCGCCTTGAGCGTGGTTTGGATTGTCTTCACTTGCCGGGTGAGTCGGTCGATCCGCGCCTGCTGCGCCTCCATCTGTGATTGCTGGGCTTTCATTTGCGCCTGCTGTACCTTGATCTGTTCATGCTGTTTCTGGATCAGCGCCTGCTGTTCTTTCGTCGCCTCGATTAGCAGTGCGGTGAGCCGGCCGTAATCGACGCTCTGGGCATCTTTGCCGTTCTTCTCCCAGGTGACCACCTCGGGAACGACCGCGCCGACTTCCTCTGCAATCACACCAACTTCGTGCTGGCCAGTCGCTTTCAGGTCGTAGGAGACGCCGCGTAGCTGTTCGACTATTCCGAGCGCGTCGTGCAGCGTGTGAATGTTGGTCTTCCAGCGCCGGGAGCTGAACGTTGCCCAGCCATCACTCAGCGGCTGGCCCGCGCCTTGGGCGATGGTGAGGATGTTGGAGGGGGTTGTCGTACCAATGCCCACCTTCACCGCGTAGTCGCCGGTTCCTCCCAGTACCAGCGAGTTACTCGCTCCGACTACAGCATGAGCACCAATTGCGGTTGCATTGCGGAGAGCGTCCTCGGACGCTGTGCATAGGACGCCGATACACGTTAGGCCGCTGCCGGTAGTGTTAGCCTCGAGCGCCTGGAAGCCGACCGCGGTGTTGCTATCACCGGTGGTATTGGCGACTAGCGCCCCGGCGCCGAAGGCGGTGTTGTGGCTGCCCGTGGTGTTGGCGTACAGTGTCTGGTTGCCGCTGCCGGTGTTGTACGCTCCGTAATTACCGGTCCCCGAATTCTGATAAAGCACCTGGTAGCCAGTGGCGGTGTTGCCAATGCCCCCAGTGTTGGATGAGAGCGCCTGATACCCGTCGGCGGTATTGTTGATGCCCGTGGTGTTGGAGTAGAGCGCCTGGTACCCGCTGGCGGTGTTCCAATAGCCCGTTGTGTTGGAGTAGAGCGCCGACATTCCGCTGGCGGTGTTGGAGTAGCCCGTGGTGTTGGAGTAAAGCGCCTGGTCGCCGCTGGCGGTGTTCCAATAGCCCGTTGTGTTGGAGTAAAGCGCAACGGCGCCCGTGGCGGTGTTGTTGGAGGCCGTGGTGTTGGAGTAGAGCGCTGCCTGGCCGGTGGCGGTGTTGCCGCCACCCGTGGTGTTACTGGAGAGAGCGCCTTCACCGCTGGCGGTGTTGTAGCCACCCGTGGTGTTAGTGGAGAGAGCGCCGACACCGCTGGCGGTGTTGTATTCACCTGTAGTGTTGGAGAAGAGCGCTGCGCGACCGACGGCTGTATTGATGATGCCAGTGGTGTTGGAGTAGAGCGCAGCCTGGCCGATGGCGGTGTTGTAGTAGCCCAGGGTGTTGTATTGGAGCGCCTCGAATCCGGTAGCGGTGTTGTAATAGCCCGCCATCGTGGAGTTCCCGGCGAAGCCGAGGAAGGCATTTCCACTTGTGTACGTGCCGAAGGCGAACAGGTTGCTGCCAATCTGGTAGCTGCTTCCCGTCACTACGCCGGTCGCACTCAGGTTCCCGTTCACCGTCTGATTGCCCGTGAAGGTGTTCGCCGCCGCGAGCAGTGGCACGTTGGCCGTGTTCAGGTTCAGAGTTACGTTGCCGCCCGTGCCGCCGCCCGTCAGATCGGTGCCAGCTACCACACCGGTGACAACTTTGGTCGTGTCCACATTCAACGTGACGTTCCCGCTGGTGCCGCCGCCCGTGAGAGCCGTGCCCGCCGTCACTCCCGTGATCGTGCCCGTGCCGGGAAACGTCTGTCCGGACGCGAAAACGATCGGCTGCGTGAAACGCCCGCTGCCTTGCACATCCAACGTGTAGGCCGGTGTCGCTGTGCCGATGCCAACGTTGACTAGGTTAGATCCTGTGCCGCCGAGTACCAGAGCGTTGCTCTGACTAACCACAGCATTGGCCCCGATGGCGGTCGAGTTGGTCAGGCCGGTCGATTTCGAATCCGGTCCGGCGTTGTAACCGACAGCGGTGTTGTAGCTTCCAGCGGTGTTGGAGTAAAGCGCGTCGTACCCAAGGGCGGTGTTGTAGTTGGCCTTGACGCCACTTCCCCCGGTGTCGTTGTTCCACTCCAGCGCCTGGACGCCCACCGCAGTGTTGTACGACCCATCGCCGGCTGAGTCTCCGACGTTGAGGAGAAGCGCCGAGGCGCCGACTGCCACATTTAAACTTCCGAGGGTATTGGTTCCGAGTGCCTGAGCCCCGCTGGCAGTGTTGTCGGCGCCGTTGGTATTGGCGGAGAGCGCAGCGTACCCGTGGGCGGTGTTCGAAGAGCCATTGGTGTTGGCGGTAAGCGCATAGGCGCCGCTGGCCGTGTTATACCAGCCCGAGATGTTACTGCCGAGCGCATTGTAGCCGCTGGCCGTGTTCCGGGCGCCTGTGGCGTTGAGCTGGAGCGCTTGGTAACCGCTGGCCGTGTTGAACGTTCCCGTCATCGTGGAGTTCCCGGCGAAACCAAGCAACACATTCCCAGTCGCGTACGAGCCGAAGGCGAACAGGTTGCTGCCGATGTCGAAGGCAGTGCCGGTCACCAGGCCGGTCGCACTCAGGTTGCCGTTTACGGTCTGATTGCCCGTGAAGGTATTGGCATAGTTCAGCTGCGGGACCTGGGTGATGTCGAGGTTGACGGTGACGTTGCCGCTCGTGCCGCCACCCGTCAGGTCCGTTCCTGCCGTTACGCCAGTGATCGTTCCCCCGCCGCTTGGACTGCTGCACGCCCATGCGCTGCCGTTCCACGCCAGAACCTGACCGCTGGAGCAACTCGTCAGCAGACTCAGATTCAGCGTGCCACTCGTGCCGCCGCCTTGCAGGCCGCTGGCTGTACCGGTTAACACTCCGGTGATCCCGCCTCCACCACTTCCCGCAAACACCACATCCAGTTCCGGCGGTTGGCTTGTCGTCGTGCTCTCCTTGCTGTCAAAGCTCGCGTTCAGCGATCCGTTCGCCACCAGCGCGATCCCGTAGTTCGTCTCCGTGCCGTTCAGCCAGGCTTGGAGCGCTGATGTGAGATCGATGACCACGTAGTCGTGCACCTGCGCCTTGGCCAGCGCCACGCTGGCCGCAATCGTCGCTCCCGGAGGCGGCGCGTTGCTGGCATCAATCGTTCCCTCCGTCCAGGCGCCGTTCACATAGTCCACGTTGAAGCTGCCCGCGGTCGTCACCGCGTTGACATAAAGCTTCAAACTCGCCTTGGCAATGTTGCTGCCGGTATATCCGGACGGAATCGACGACAGATCAAACTGGATGTAGGTGGCCTGGGTCGCGCCATCGACATCGAGCAGCGTCTTGGCGCCGTAGTTGGTGGTCGGGGCGGCGGTGTTGATGTAACTATCGCCGAGCGGAGTGATTTGGGCGCAAGTGAAGCTAGTCATGAACAGCAGGAATACCAGCCCTGCGGTCCGGCGGACTACCTGGGCGTAAAAAGTAGAAGGGCGCATGGAAATCTCCTTCGAATCTGCATCTGCAATCGGTGAAGCCGAGCCAATTGCCGGACGGTGGCCTGGAGCTTTCGGGCCGAGAGTTCGGCCGAACAGGAACCTGGGAGAGCAAAAATCGCTCGGCGTCACTGTATAGAAAGACGGGCGGAGGAATCAGTGATGAACTTCACATGCCGAAGTGACAGAACGGGCTAGCAGCACGGGTTTGGTTTGGATCGGACCCGAAAGTTCAGACCAAGTCAAGATGGCAACGCCGCAGTTGGCGTAACATCGGGCGATTGCGCTCTTTGAACCGTCTGCCGTTCAGAGTGTCATTCCGGTTGCCGATTGCATTTTGCGGTCTGCGGGGTGGGAGTGTCCGTTCTGGGCGGACTCTTACGGCGGCGGTGCTGACGTTCGTGGCATCCTACCCCTTCGACGGCGCTCAGGGCAGGCTCTAATGTCGCAAAGGACGCGAAGGATACGCGGCAGGACTCCAGAACAAACTATGTTTTTCTACCCATCGGAAACCGTTACACTTGCGCCGGAGCGATTGAAAACCAGCTCTGGACAGGGCGTCTGACGAATGATACGATTCCCGCGACTCGCTAGCTTTTCTGTTTGGCTTGGATACTGTGTGGAGAAGCTATGGGACTCGCCCCCGTCCTCGAAAGTCTTGCGAGCGCTTCTGTCGACCGACCAATGAAGCACGCCGGTCTCCTGCCGGAGGAGGAACATGAGTTCCGTATATGCCATCAAGCATCCCAGGAAGTCTCCCGTGGGAACATACAGACGCAGGCTAGAAACAAACCTTGCAGCATTCTTCACTTTGCTTATCGCCGCTAGTGTGTTGAGTTCCAGCTCGGCCGCGCACGCTCAAACCGAAATCGTGCTCTACAACTTCTGCTCTCAGCTGAACTGCGCGGATGGTGAGGGCCCGTCGTCGAGCCTCACGCCGGACGGCGCAGGCAACTTCTACGGGACCACGCAACTGGGCGGCGCGAATATGAACGGTACGGTCTTCGAGCTTTCTCCAAACGGAGCCGGCGGCTACAACGAGGCCGTCTTGTACAGCTTTTGTTCGCTGCAGAACTGCACAGATGGTAATGACCCAACTTCTAACGTGATTTTCGACGGCGCCGGAAATCTCTATGGGACGGCCTGCTCGGGCGGCGCGAATGGACAAGGCGTCCCCTCAGCATGCGGCGATGGTTTTAACGGATATGGGGTCGTGTTCGAGCTGAGCCCCGCGCTGGGAGGTGGTTGCCCAAGCGGCAGCAACAGCGGCAATGGCTGGTGCGAAACCGTCCTATACAGTTTCATGTCAACGCCCGACGCTGCCTTCCCGTTTTCTGGGCTTACCTTGGATTCCTACGGCAACCTCTATGGCACAAGTTATGGAGGAGGCAGCGGAATGGGAACGGTTTACGAGTTGTCTCCGAACGGCAGCGGCGGCTGGGGTGAATCTGTGCTGTACAGCTTTTGCGCACAGCCGAGCTGTGCTGACGGGGCCTACCCTGGCGGGCAGGTGCAAGCCACGAATGGGACCCTCTACGCGACGACCGAAAATGGCGGCGCCTACGCGGCTGGCACTGTGTTCGGACTAAGCCCCGAACCACCCGGCGGGTGCCCAAGTGGCAGTTATACGGGTAACGGCTGGTGCGAGGCCATACTTCACGCTTTCGCTGGCCGCCCGACGGACGGCAACTACCCTTCTGGCACTCCGATGCTCGATAGCGCCGGAAATCTCTATGGCACGACCGTTTATGGCGGTAGAGGGAGGTGCAGCTCGGGCAAATCTGACCTGGGGTGCGGAACAGTTTGGAAGCTGACTCCTTCAGGTGGAGAGTCTACGGAGGAGGTTCTTCATTCCTTCGAGTCCGGACCCGGGTTTTTCGGATGCTGCTTCGCGATTATCGCCCCCGACCTTCTCTGGGCGGGGGTAGTGCTCGATCCATCCGGAGACATCTACGGGATGACAACATACGGCGGCAGTTCCTCGTACTGCATAGAAAAAGGCGCGAGGAGCGATGAACAAGGCTGCGGGGCGGTGTTCGAACTGGCAAGGCGCGGCAAAACGGCCCACTATCAAAATGAGCTTCTGTGGATATTCAGTTGGGCGGATGGGGCGCATCCGGTGTCCAGCCTGATTTTGGAAGGCGGCAATCTCTACGGAACGACGTACAACGGTGGCCTCGGCGACTTTTGCCCGTATCGTGAGGGGTGCGGGGTCGCGTTCGAGTTCATTCCGTAGGTACACATGGTTACTGAAAAGCCGTGACGTTTTTCCTAACTGATGGCGATGTGCCGTGCCAAGAAGTCACAAGGAAACCCAAGCGTCTCAAGTGAGAGATGAGGAGAGGGGATATGCGAGGCGTTCTGACGTTAGCGGTAGTTTCCACGCTGCTGCTGGTTGCTCTTCCAGCAGCGCACGCTCAAAACGAAATCGTGCTCTACAACTTCTGTTCTCAGCCGAACTGTGTAGACGGTGCGAACCCGGCGTCGAGCCTCACGCCGGACGGCGCAGGCAACTTCTACGGGACCACCCAACTGGGCGGCGCGAATATGGATGGTACGGTCTTTGAGCTTTCTCCAAATGGGGTAGGCGGCTACAACGAGACTGTCTTGTACAGTTTTTGTTCGCTGCAGAACTGCACAGATGGGTCATATCCCTACTCCTATGTGACCTTGGACGGCCAGGGGAATCTCTACGGGACAACTTACTACGGCGGGCTTTTCGCATCGGGCGCTTATTCTGGATATGGCCTTGTGTACGAGCTGAGCCCCGAGCTGGGGGGTAGTTGCCCAAGCGGCAGCAACAGCGGCAATGGCTGGTGCGAAACCGTCCTATACAGTTTCATGTCAACGCCCGACGCTGCCTTCCCGTTCTCTGGGCTCACCTTGGATTCCTACGGCAACCTCTATGGCACAAGTTATGGAGGAGGCAGCGGAATGGGAACGGTTTACGAGTTGTCTCCGAACGGCAGCGGCGGCTGGAATGAGCAGGTTATCTACGATGGGGGCGGCTATGCCGGGCTAACGATAGACGGCTCCGGCAACATTTACGGCGCCGACGACGTAGGAGATGGCCATGTTTTCAAGCTGTCACCAAACGGAAGTGGGGGTTGGAATGCGATCATCCTTCACAGCTTCAGGGCCGGGCAGAGCGACGGCGCGACTCCTGAAGGGACTCCTATCGTCGACAACGCTGGAAACGTCTATGGCACGACATTTAGTGGGGGCGCCAGAAAAGGCATGGGAACGGTTTGGAAGCTGACTCCTGGTCCAACTGGAGAGTATACGGAGGAGATTCTGCAGTCGTTCATTTGGAAGTATGGCTGCAATCCTAAGGCGGGGATCGTGCTCGACTCATCCGGGAACATTTACAGCACGACCGGATTCGGTATTTTCAAATCTCCGTGCTACGACGGATGCGGCACTGTCTTTGAGCTGGCGGCCAGCGGTTCCGGGTACGAATGGACGTTT
>Ga0208190_1000606_pt1 | contig 14579 bp, 13 predicted proteins | sample June2015DPH_13_1_FD_184708 | JGI IMG/M metagenome (GOLD analysis project Ga0208190, IMG submission 184708) | Peatland microbial communities from SPRUCE experiment site at the Marcell Experimental Forest, Minnesota, USA - June2015DPH_13_10... | ecosystem: Environmental > Terrestrial > Soil >... | reverse complement strand
GTGAGCCATGTGGGCAAGATCGGAGACGCGGCCGTGGCGGTGGTCGCCGATAGCGTGTGGGGCGCGATGGAAGGTCGCCGAGTGCTGACCGTGAATTGGGACGATGGTCCGAATAAAGACTTGAATACGGCTGCGGTGCTGGAAGCGCTGAAGCAGGCGGCGGCGAGGAAGGGTGCAAGTTTGTATTCCGTGGGCGATGTTGCAAAGGTTACAGGGCGGCGGATTACGGCGGAATACCAGCTGCCGTTCATGGCGCACGCCCCGATGGAACCGGGGAACTGTACCGCGAATTACTCAGGGACGGCATGCGAGTTGTGGGCTCCGACGCAGGTGCCGCAGGATTGCCGCGATTCGGTGGCGCAGGCGGTGGGGCTTGATCCGGACCAGGTGAAGGTGAACGTCACGCTGATGGGCGGAGGTTTCGGGCGGCGACTGGAGCACGACTACGCGGTTGAAGCGGCGCTGGTGTCGAAGGCTGCACAGGCGCCGGTGAAAGTGATTTGGACGCGCGAAGACGATATGCGGTTTTCGACTTATCGTCCGGCAAGCCTGCATCAGTTGAGCGCGGTGCTGGATGGAGCAGGCTGGCCGGCGGCATTCACGCATCGGATCATCGCGCCTTCGATCAGCGGGCAAAAGGGGCAGCCGGGACCGAACGGCGTCGACCCCGATCTGCCGGATGAAGCCGCCTTTGTGTATGGATTGCCGAATGTTTCGCTGGAGTATGTGCTTGCCGAAACTGCGGTGCCCCTGGGCTGGATGCGATCGGTTTATGCGTTGCAGGCGGGGTTTGCCAGCGAAAGCTTCATCGATGAACTGGCCGCGGCGGCGGGGAAAGACCCCCTGGAGTACCGTCTGCACATGCTGGCGCAAAGTCAAAATAATAAAGATCAGGATATCCAATATTTCACGACAACCTGGCACACGGCGCGGATGCGCGGTGTGCTGCAACTGGCGGCCGACAGGGCAGGATGGGGCAAGCCGTTGCCTGCCGGGCGTTTTCGCGGGATCGCGTGCTTTGGATGTTTTGGTTCCTACATGGCCGAGGTGGTGGAGATCAGCATGGAGAATGGCGTGCCGCGGGTGCACCGCGTGGTCGCGGCGGTGGATTGCGGGCAAGTTGTGAATCCCAGCATTCTGGAGCAGCAGATTCCGGGCGGGGTCGTTTATGCGTTGTCGAATGCGCTGCGAGCGAAGATCACGATCGAGAAAGGCCGCATAGTGCAGGGGAATTTCGACGACTACGAGCCGGTACGGATGGACGAAGCTCCGGTGGTGGAGGTGTATGCGGTTCCGAGTGTGGAATCTCCCACTGGGATTGGAGAGCCGTCGGTGCCACCGCTGGCGCCAGCGTTATGCAACGCGATTTATGCGGCGACCAAGAAGAGGATTCGAGCGCTGCCGATTTTGAGCTGAGGATTTGTGGTGGGTCTGAACACGTCAGCATGAAATGTTTGCGGATTATGCGGTGCATTGGGCTGCTGGTTTCTATGGGCGCCGTGGGCGCAAGTTTCCTGCTGGCCCAGAGTGCTGCTCCCAGCTCTCCCGTCCAGCCAGTTTCTTCGGTTCAGGCATCGCGGGTAACGCGCCTGCGGCGCGGCATTAACGCCAGCCAATGGTTCGCGCAGGTGTATGACACGCGCGGCTACACGAAGGAGCACTTCCAGAGCTGGACCACGGTACAAGACATCGCATTGATCAAATCGATGGGCTTCGATCACGTGCGGCTGAGCGTGGATCCACGGCCGATGATGCCGAACCACCGGCCAGACGAAATTCCGGCGGAATATCTGGGCTACCTTGACGCCGCGGTGAAGATGATTCTGGATCAGGGGCTGGCGGTGGTGATCGATCTGCATCCGGACAGTGACTTCAAGGCGCGGCTCGCGAAAGACGACAGCTTTGTGCAGGAGTTCGCCGATTTCTGGCGGGCGCTGGCGCGGCACTATTCCACTTGGGATGCGGAGCGGATTTTCTTTGAAATTCTGAACGAGCCGGAGATGGCCGACCGTTACCGATGGTACGGCGTACAGGCAAAACTGGCGGCAGCGATTCGCGAAGGCGCGCCGCGGCACACTATGATCGCGGCCGGGGCTCGCTGGTCGAACGATGATGAACTGGTCTTTCTGGAGCCTCTGCGCGATCCCAACGTGATTTACAACTTCCATTTCTACGAGCCGCCCATCTTCACGCACCAGGGCGCGACGTGGGGATCGTATTTCTGGCATTGGGTGAAGGGGCTGCGTTATCCATCTTCGCCGGAATCGGCTGCGAAGGTGGCGGCGGGTGCGCCGGATGCGGTGGACCGACTGGCAGTGATTCGCTACGGGCAGGATCACTGGGACGCGGCACGCATTGACGCCGAGATAACGCAGGTCGCGGAATGGGCGCGGCAGCGCGGAGTTCCGGTGGTATGTAACGAGTTCGGCGTTTACCGCGACTATGCAGCCCCGGAGGATCGTGCGGCGTGGATTCACGATGTGCGCTTAGCGTTGGAGCGGCACGCCATGGGCTGGACGATGTGGGATTATTCGGGCAACTTCGGAGTAGTGACAAAGAAAGACGGGCGGAATGTCGCGGATGAACTTACTCTGCGAGCGCTGGGACTAAATTAATAGGGCGGTGCAGTGACCCTCATTTGCTCGGCGATTGTGGGCATAGGCTGGCCTACGGTCATCTTAAAGATTTTGATGTTATCGCCGAACGACTCGAAAGGCAGGTCACGAAACTCCGCGAAGTGCCGCCGCAAATCCTCCGGAAGATCTATTCCCCATCCTGATTGAACAATCCAGACGGTTTGGCCGGATTTGAGAGCGTAGGATTGCACAAAACGCTGCCACTCCGCGGGAAAGTTGTCTGCTCGGAACATCCAGGCGGTTTTATAACTCGCGGAGACGATGCGGTGGCCGTCGCAGGAGAATTGTTCGAAGTCGGCGGCGGTCTCGTCGAAAGAAATGGGGCGCTGGTGGCACAGATAGTGACCCAAAATTAGATCGGTCTGGTACTCGGTGAAGATGAGTTCGGACGGATCCATGTTCTGCCGTACAAACTCCATCGCCGTGGCCATGTGGACGCGGCTTTGATCGGCTCGGTCCATTCTTGGCGGGCGCGGCTTGCCAAACGCAATGCAGGCTAGGATGACGAAAACCGCGAGCGCGAGTCCACGCTCCCACTTACCCGCCGCCAGACGCACCATCGCCAGACTGACTCCGGCGACGCCTGGGATGATCAGGAAGGCTACGTGCCGCGTGCCGCCGTAGGGATAAACATGCGCCAGGCTGGCGCCCCCGGCAATCGCAAAGGGCAGAAGCAGGAATATTGCGAAGGTTCGGGAAGAAGGCGGTCCCTCGGGGAAACCCCTTCCGCGGAACAGCAGCGCGATGCCCACGAAGAATACGAGGCCTATGACGTCGCCCACTGCAAGCTGCCCGAAGAAATATTGAAAGACTCCAAAAGTGTGACCCGCTAAGAACAGTAAGGGGTTGTCATGAGTGGGATCGAAGTAGGAACGGCGCAAGTAGAACTCGCTCATCCAGCCCTCAAGCACGGTTCTTGATTCGCCCACACCGAGCTTCGCGAGGTGCGTCTTATAAAAGAAGATCGCCAGAGCCAGTCCGCCGAGTTGTCCCACCGCCCACGCCGCAACCAAACGGGCGGGCGGGCGCTCGGTGAAGATTCTAAGCAAGGCATATATGCCCAGCGCGGCGGCGAACAGGAACGCCGAGTAATGAGACAGCATGGCGAAGTAGAGACTCAGGGAAAAGGCCGCCATCTTGCCGGAAGAATTTTCCGCAAAGGCTCTATCCAGGAAATACAGGGCGGCGGCGAGGAATGCCAGCAGCAAAGAATATTGCCGGATTTCCGCAGCGATTAGAATGATGGGCGGAAGGAATGCGACCAGGAGAAGTCCGATGAAGCCAGCAAGGCTGCCGGCGGCTTTGCTTAGCCATTTGTAGAACATCCAGCAAAAGGCCGCGCCCGCAAGCACGGAAGGCATGCGAAGCCAGAGCTCCGAGGTTCCGAGATCGCGCCAGAAATAGAGCAAAAGCGTGAGAAGCGGGGGATGAGCCGCGGTCAGACTTTCTCTGTAGGCGAGAGCCAGCGAAACCTGATTGGCCAGCCGGAAATGCAGCGCTTCATCGGGATTGAGGAACGTTCCAGAAGCGGTCCAAAGGCGCGCCAGGAAGCCGAGCAGCGTGACGGCGCATGCCGCCAGATTGACATGGCTTTGGAACCAGTCATTTTGCTCCTCTTGTGACGTCAACATCATTCTCGCTCAGTAGTGGACACGCCCTCCATCTTACGGGAAGGCGTGCGGCCAGAGCATTGGCCAGGCGCTTGTCCAGCGGTAATCATCTTGGTGCTTCAGTTACATTGGAGCGCCACATTCTTATTGTCGCCGTCGAATCCTGTTAGTCAATCGGAGCGCGAGTTGTGCCTGCGCTCAGCGCATGCTGCGCTGGCCGGAAAGCTCAAGCCAGGATTCTCGACAATGCAAATTGCCGTTCAGATACAATTCCACGCTGAGGAGCCTTTAACCATGTCTACCGCGCCGGCTGTCCGAGCCACCGTCCGGCTATTTCCCTACGAAAGGTGGGGATCTCTGTTGCCTGCGCTGGTCCGGCAATATCGCGAGAACCAGCCCTGTCCGCATATTCTGTTGAAGGACTTCCTCGATCCGGAGAGCGCGCTGAGCGCTGCGATGGAATTCCCGCAGGCTGCGAGCGACGCCTGGACGCAGTACAAGCACGCCAACGAAAACAAGCTGGGCATGTCCAAGCGTGAGCTCTTTCCGGCGATGCTGGGAGCGGTCTCGGACGAAATCAACTCGCCGGAGTTTGTGGCCTGGGTTTCGGAATTGACTGGAATCCCTGGCTTGATGGCGGATCCCATGTTAGAGGGCGGCGGCCTGCACCAGTCTGGGCCGGGCGGTTATCTGAACGTGCACACAGACTTTTCCATGCATCACTTCCACACGCATTGGCACCGGCGTGTGAACTTGATTCTCTATCTGAATCCGGGATGGCAGGAGGAGTGGGGCGGTGCTATCGAATTGTGGGAGCGGAAGGATGGGAAGATGGAACGGTGTGCGGCGAAGTATCCGCCACTGCTGAACCATGCGCTCATTTTCACCACTGACGAGAGGTCGTTGCACGGGTTTCCCGATCCTTTGACGTGCCCCGAGGGCCAGTCGCGCAAGAGCCTGGCTTTGTATTACTACACAATCGAGCGGGGCAGGAAGGTGAAGGGACATTCTACCGATTATTTCGCGAGGCCGCGCGATGGGCGGGGGAAATCGGCGATGATCTGGCTGGACAAGAAGGCGGTCGATCTTTATTCGCGAGCCAAGGCTCGATTCGGATTCTCGGACGAGTTCGCCAGCAAGGTGCTGGGATTCCTATCAGGGAAGAAGTAGCGCCGAAATCCTCTCCGTCGTTCCGAGCAATTCTGCGAGAGACTGCCTGTGCTGTCTCGGTGGCTGGGCACTGGCTCCGCCTTGACACTGCTTTCTCTCACCTTTATGCTTAAACCTGCTCCTTGCGGTACTTGCGCCTTCTTGGCGTGCTTCCGCGGGCCTGGGGCGGCAACTGGACGGGGCGCGGAGGTTACCGATGTTCTTCGAGATCAAAGAGTTAGAACTTCATCCCGTTGAGTTTGCGGAGAAGTTCGAACCGGGCGTAATCGACCTGGGAACGGATTACCGCCAGATCTCTCCCATTGAAAGCAGCGGGCGGGCGGACCTGGTCGAAGAGCATCACGGCAAGCACAAGATCATCCAAGATATTCGCGTGAAGGGCCGGCTCACGACCAGCCTGGAATCGAACTGTGCGCGGTGCTTAGAGCCGATCACGCAGGATGTGAAGCGCGAGTTCGATTTGTTATATCGTCCTCTGGGTGCCGACGCGGGGCGGGACGAGATCTCGATCACCGACGCGGAGGCCGAGATCAGCTATTATGAAGGCGAAGGGCTTCCGCTCGACGATGTTATTCGCGAGCAGATACTGCTGGCCGTGCCTCTGAAGCTTACGTGCCGCGAGGATTGCAAGGGCCTGTGTCCGCAATGCGGCCAGAATCTGAACGAGGGGCAATGCGCGTGCGCAGTAACGCGGGAAGAACCGCGGTGGGCGGCGCTAAAGGAAATCCGCGGCAAGCTGGCGCACTAAAGGAATTTCGTAACTTGGTAATCGGGTAATTTGTAATTTGAAAGCCGGAACGTTTGAAGGTTTGAATTTTAATTTACGAAATTACCAAATTACTCAATTACAAAATTTTCTCGAGGAATTCATAGACCATGCCAAATCCAAAACGACGACATTCTCAGAAGCGCACCTCGACCCGGCGGGCGCACGATGCCCTGAAGAGCCACTCGCTCTCCGAGTGTCCGAACTGCCATGAGAAGAAGATGCCGCATCGCGCTTGCGCCAAGTGCGGCTACTACAAGGGCCGCGAAGTTGTGGAAGTAAAGGAAGCCAGCTAGCTCGCTGTCACCATGCCTAGCGTGATCGCGCTGGATGCGATGGGTTCGGACCGGGCGCCCAAGCCTGAAATCGAAGGCGCGATCCATGCTGCGCGCAACTATGGCGTGCGCGTGCTGCTGATTGGTCCGGAAGCCACGATTAAAGCGGAACTGGACCGTCACCCGGCGGCATCGCGGCTGCCCATCGAGATCGTCCACGCCAGCGAATTCATCACCATGGAAGATAAGGCGGTGCAGGCGGTGCGCGCCAAGCGCGACTCCTCCATGCGCATAGGGCTGCGGCTGGTTCGCGAGGGGCAGGCGGCGGGCTTTGTCACGGCGGGCAATACTGGCGCCGCGATGGCTACGGCCAAGATGGTGCTGGGCGCGTTGCACGGCGTGGACCGTCCGGCGCTGGCCGCGGTTTTTCCCACGGCACCAGGTACAGCCGCGATTTTGCTGGACGTGGGCGCGAACGTGGATTGCAAGCCGCACAATCTTGAACAGTTCGCAGTGATGGGAGAGATTTACTTCCGCTCCATGTTCGGGCGCTCGACGTTCGGGAGGCGGCCGCGCGTGGGGCTGCTTTCCATTGGCGAGGAAGAGACCAAGGGCAACGAGCTGACGCGTGAGTCGTTTCAGCTATTGAAACGCCTGCCTCTGAACTTTGTGGGCAACGTGGAAGGCCGCGACCTGTTCAATGGCCACGTCGATGTAATCGTCGCGGACGGGTTCGTCGGCAATGTGGCGCTCAAGATATCCGAAGGTGTAGCGGGCCTGGTGCGCACGGTTCTGAAGGAATCGCTGAAAGCGACTATTACAAGTCAGGTCGGCGCCATGCTTTCGCGCAGCGCATTCGCCGATTTCAAAAAGCGCATCGACCACACGGAGTATGGCGGCGCGCCCCTATTGGGGCTGAAAGGCGTGTGCATTATCACGCATGGGTCGTCGAATGCGAACGCGATCAAGAATGCGGTGCGGGTGGCCGCGGAGTTCGCCGAGCGGCGCATCAACGAGTCGATCGAGCAGGGACTGGCTGCGCTCCGGCCCGCGGTGGCGGAAGCGGCGGCCGCGCCGGTCCACTAGCTTTCCCGAAAATCATGACGGAATCAAGAGACGAGCTTAGCGTCGACGCATCAGAGATCGGCGCAAGAAAGATCGCATTCATTTTTCCCGGCCAGGGCTCGCAGTTCGTAGGCATGGGTAAGGAACTCGCCGGAAAATATTCCATTGCCCGGCAAACGTTTGAAGAAGCGGACGAAGCCCTGGGCTACAAGTTGTCGCAAGTATGTTTTGAGGGTCCGGAAGATCGGTTGCGCCTGACCGAAATCACGCAGCCGGCGATTCTCACGGTGTCGATCGCAGCGCTCAGGATTCTTGAGGGCCGCCTCCCCAAGCCCAGCCTGGTGGCAGGCCACAGCCTGGGTGAGTATTCGGCGCATGTGGCTTCAGGGACGATAAGCTTTGCCGATGCCCTGCGCACCGTGCGCAATCGCGGCAAGTACATGCAGGAGGCGGTGCCCGTGGGAGTGGGGACCATGGCGGCGATCCTGGGTATGGAACTGGAGAAAGTTGTCGCAGTTTGCCGGGAAGCAGCGCAAGGCGAAGTCTGCGCCCCCGCGAATATTAACTCGCCCGAGCAGATTGTGATTTCCGGCAACACCGCGGCGGTGGAGCGTGGAGCCAAGCTTGCTGACGAGCGGGGAGCGAAACGCGCGAAGTTGCTGCCCGTGAGCGCACCCTTCCACTGCTCACTGATGAAGCCTGCACAAGACCGCCTGGAAGCGGACTTGAACGCTCTGAAGACGCAGAAGCCGGTGTATCCCGTGGTCTGCAATGTGGAGGCGTCTTTGGTGGTCGACGAAAAGCGGGCGCTCGAAACGCTGGTCGCCCAGGTCACGGGCTCGGTGAAGTGGGAGCAGAGCATGCGCCTACTGATCGCGCAAGGCGTGCAGACCTTCGTGGAAATTGGGCCGGGGAAAGTCCTATGCGGCCTGATGAAGCAAATTGACCGGTCGAAAACCTGCCTGAATGTCGGCGACGAGGCGTCCTTGAACAAAGCGCTGGCGCACTTCGCAAGCTAAGATCTAGCGAAATTCCAAATCGCACGGCGGCGAGCTGATCGTCTTATCCGTCTTATCCACGTATAGCTGTGCATGTTGGGCGCGATCGTTCACCACCAGGTCGACGACCACGCCGGTCCCACCGCCGGGACAATTACTGGCGCCGAAGACCTTATAACTCTTGACCGTGCCCCACTGGCCGCCTGGTCCCCAGTCTTGCCAGAATTCGTTAAAGGGATACTGCGCGTGATTCTGGGGATGCTGCTTCCATCCGGGATCGGCATAGTAGATGCCGTACGCTGTGTCGAAATCCTGCTTCTGCAACGAAGAAAAGAACCTTCCGGCGATACGCTCTTCCGGCCAGAAGCGGTTCCACCAGCCCACGAAAGCCAGGACCAGAACGAGAACGATGATCGAAATAATGCGGGTCCGTTTCTTCCGCTCTTTTTCGGGATGGTACTCTTTGGCGTCCAGTAAGGTCATCGCTCTCTAGAATAACGGACACAGCGGGGAAGTCAAAGGTTCCGACGAAATTTGGTAATTGAATAATTTTGTAATTTGGTAATTTCCAATCCCGAAGACTGGCGGTCATAAATTTACAAAATTACTCAATTACCAAATTACCCAATTCTTCCCTACAGAGTGCGTTTGAACAGTGGAATCGCGATTCCGAGAGTAGCCGCCGCAAATATTGTCAAGAACAGCATGTCGCCTCCAACTGCCGCCAAGGTCGTCTCCTTCAGCAGCAGACACTTAAAACCATCTACCGCGTAGGTAAAGGGATCGACTCTGGCGATTGCCTTCAACCACGGGGGGAATGCCTGGATCGGATAGATTGCGCCGCTCGGAAAGAACAACAGCGTATTCAGGATGCCGAACATGGCCCGAGGTACCAGTGGGTCATCGATGCGCACCATTAGCAGGAACATCATGGTATTGAACGCCAGCGAAGTCAGTATGATCATCACCAGCAACCCGAGCATTGTGACCGGATTGAAAATAGTGCTCACGCCTGAGATCAGTGCCCCAATCACGCAAATGATCACGCCCGTCATCACGGCCTTGATCGCGCCCGCCAGGTTGAGCCCCAGCACCAGTTCGAGCTTGGTGATCGGCGTCACCAGGTAGCCTTCATGCACGCCGCGTGCCTTGTCGTCGATGTAGAGCATGCCGCCGCCAATCATCACCGAGACAAACATTGCCAGGGTGAGGGAACCCGGAAGCAAATACTTCATGTATTCGATGTAAGGATAAAGTTCGACAATCTCAAGCGCGGTCTGCTGCAGGATGCGCGGTTCGACCGTGGGCTGATTCAATGAGTTTGTGAGATCGGTGAGCTCCGACTCCACTGCGGAACTCATGAAGTTATCGCTGTTGTCTACGACCAAGGCGATCTGCGGGTGGTTTTCTTCGTAAACGCGCCGGGAGAACTGTGGAGGGATGATGACCGCACCCTCGAGTTTGCCGTTGCGTACGTCCTCTACCGCGTGCTTTTCGTTGTCGTAGTAAATCGGGACAAAGGTTCGAATGTTCGCGCGCACGGAATCGAAGGCCTCGCGAATCTTCAGCGCCTGCGTGCCCCCGTCCTGATCGACAATAGCAAGGCGGGCGTCATGGATCTTGCCGCCGAATGCATTTCCCAGGACGATCAGCTGTACCAGCGGCATGATCATCGACGCCATCATGAGCGCCGGCGAACGAAAGAACTTGCGCATTTCGCGCTCGACAATCGCCATCATTCGATTCATAGCGTCAACCCCGGCCCGTTCATGGCTGCAGCCCTGGCCGCTGCGGCATGGTGAAGGCATATGCCTTTTGCAGTTCGTCGCGCAGCTGCCTTCCGGTGTAATGCACGAAGACATCGTCCAGCGTGGTGTTCTGCACTGAGAGCGACTTCACCGCAACTCCCGCCTGGACGGCCATTTCGACCAGTTCGGTCGTGGTGCGAGAGCCACTGCCGGTGAGCACCCGATACATTCCGGCTCCTTCATGCTGCACGGACGTGACGTCGTCGAGCGTGTGCAGGCGCTGCTCCCAATCTTCCGGAGGATTCTCGAACTGCGCTTCGATTACGTTCGATCCCGGCACACTCGCCTTCAACGCCATCGGTGTATCCAGCGCGACGAGCTTGCCGTGATCCACGATGGCGATGCGCTCGCAAAGCCGGTCGGCTTCGTCCATGTAATGCGTGGTGATCAGGATTGTGAGTTTCCGCTGGCTCATAATGTTGCCCAGCATCTCCCATACCGCAACGCGGGAAACCGGGTCTAACCCTGTGGTGGGCTCATCGAGAAAAAAGATTTTCGGATGATGCACCAGCCCGCGCGCAATCTCCAGCCGCCGCCGCATGCCACCGGAGAGCGTCTTGGTCTGCGCGTCGCGCCACTTGGTTAAATCCACCAGGCCCAGCAACTCATCGATCGACCGCTTCCGTTCTTTCGCCGGCACGTCGTAGAGCTTGGCGTAGATGTTCAGATTTTCTTCCACGGTAAGATCGAGATCGCTGGTCAGCGCCTGCGGGATCACGCCGATGGTTCGCCGCACCGCATTCGGATCCCTGGCGACATCGTGGCCGGCAATGCGCGCCAATCCTGAAGTGATTGGAATCAGCGTGGTCATCATGCGGATCAGCGTCGACTTCCCCGCTCCATTCGGCCCAAGCAGGCCGAAGATCTCGCCTTCTTTCACGTTGAACGAAACATCGTCAACGGCGGTGAAGTCGCCGTACTTCTTGACGATGTGCTCAACTTCGATAGCGTAGGGAACTTCCGAGCGAGGTGCGGGAGCACCACTATTCGCTTTGACGTTCAGGTCTGCCATTACTGCTGCCCCGCTGCCGCTGCGCTCTGCGGACTACTCTCGCCCTTCAATTGCTCAGGCGAAACCAGCACCTCGGCCGTCATCCCAGGCACAAACGCGCCCTTCGGATTGTCCAACCGGACTTTCAGGACAATTGTCTTGATGTCCCGTTTGCGCCGGCTCACATCGCGCTGGGTAGCGAAGTCGCCTTCCACGCCTTTGAAAAACACTTTCCCGCTGGTGATTGAGCCCCCAGGAAACCGGACGCGCAGCACATCGCCGTAGCCGATGTGGTCCGCGTAAGTCTCCGGGATCGCTGCCCGCGCCCATGTGTCGCTCAGATCGACAATCGTCACAATGGGCGCACCGATGTTGACCACTTCCCCCTGCCTGGCCGCGCGCACCGAGACCGTGCCGCTCACGGGCGCATACACATTGGTGTAGCCCAGCCGCACCGCAGCTTGATTCTTCTGCGCGATGGCATTCTTGAGATCAGCCTCGGTCGATTGCACGGTGCTCTTCGCCGCATTGGCTTGCTGCGTGCGCGCAATGGCGGAGGTCAAGTCCGCTTCCGCGGCCTTCACCAGATCCTGCTGGGCCTGCACCGCGGCCTCTGCCGCCTGCAGGTTAGTTTCAGCCTGGACGCGGTCCTGGTCCGACTGGACGCCAGCCTTGGCTAATTCGATCATGCGCCGGCTGTCGCTCGCCGTGCGATCGAGCGTAGCCTTCGCCTGCAGGAGTTGAGCCTTGGCGGAAGATAGCTTGGCTTGCGCGTTGGCCACGTCGCTCGACGTCGAACCTGCCGTTGATCGCTCGGTGTGTTCCATCTCGGAAACCTTGTGCTGCACGCTGGCAATGTTCGCCGCCGCCGCCGCTTCCTGTGTCTGCAACTCAGAAGGATCGAGCACGGCGATCAAGTCTCCCACCTTCACCGGCGTGCCTTCATCCACCAGCAGTTTCTGGATGCGGCCTTCCACCTGCGCGCTGACAATCACCTGATTCGAATCGACGGTGCCGATCAGCACCAGATCTTTCGAATGGTCGGTGGAGAATCCGTAGTAAATTGCGGCCATCACAAAGATGATGCCGATAAGAATGAAGAACTTGTTGCGAGCACTCATTTGCGTACTCCTAATTTGCGAACTGCGGGCGCCGTGGCGCGGGCCTGAAACAGCGCCGCCGAAATGAAATCCAGAACCGCCGCTCGCCGCTGTGCGATGCGATGCGGTGTTAGCGGATTGAAATGAACGATCCGCTGCATCACCGGGGCGCTGCTGAAGTAGAAAACGATCATGGAGATCATCGAAGGAACGAAGTGTGCCGGATCCACTTTGCGAAACTCTCCTTCCGCGATTCCTTTATGCAATAGCTCTCCGACCCGCCGGTAGATCGGCTGAAAATAAGTCTTGACCAGCCGGTCGATGTGTACCGAGTTGCCTTCGCGGGCTCGCATCATCTCGCGCTGCATCAGCTTGGGATAGATCTGGTTTGAAGCAATGAAGTCGAAATATGCGCCCACGTAAGCCAAAATCTTCTCCCGCGGCGGCAGGTCGCTGTCGAGGACTTGAAAAACTCTGGACTTCATCCCCAAAAACGCGTGATCGAGCACTGCGCTGTAGAGCTCTTCCTTGTCTTTGAAGTAGTAATAGAGCAGAGCCTTGTTGACTCGCGCCTCGCGCGCGATCGCGTCCGTGCGGGCTCCAGCAATGCCAAGCTCGGCAAACTCCTTTGCAGCCGCCTGCAGAATGGCGGCGCGGCTCTCCTCCGGCTGCCCGCGCGAACCCATGCGGGGATGCTGATGGCGAGGACGGAAAAGGTGAGCCATGGGCTAATTAACCAGTTAGTTAGATAGAGTATACATCAGCAGGTTGGAATTGTAACTAGCGGAGTTGTAAAAAGGCTGCGTCGCGGATTACCGGGTTCCGCCGGCGATCGAAGGCACCAGCAGCACTTCATCCCCGTCCTGGAAAGCATATCCCGGTCCGCCCAGAAAGCGGATGTCTTCCTCGTTCACATAAATGTTGAGGAAGCGGCGGACCTGTCCGGCCTCATCGCGCAGGTGGGGCTTCAGTTCCGGAAATTTCTCATCGAGGACGGAGAATAGTTCTCCCAGGTTCGTGGCCGCACAGGCGACCGAGCTTACGCCGGCAGTGTGCCGCCGCAGTGCGGTCGGGATTTGAACGGTGATCGCCATCTCTAGCTCCTGATCTCTTAAGCCCCGACCGCCGTAGCCGCCGCTTCTTTAGCTACCTCGACGGTATCCAGTGTCTCGTTCAGATACTTTTCGAATTCCGCCAGCTTGGGTGCGATCGGCCGCTCCGTCTCGTAGACTCCCGCGAGCACGTCCGTGGTCTTCAAGCCGTTGCCGGTGATGCATAGCACGGTCGTTTCCTCAGGCAGGATGCGGTCCTGGCGATACAGCTTGCCCGCGCAGCCCACGGTCACTCCTCCGGCAGTCTCGGTGAAGACGCCCTCGGTTTCCGCCAGCAGCCGGATCGAATCGATCACCTCGGGATCGCTCACGTCCTCGCTCCATCCGCCGCTGTGCTTGATGGTTTTGATGGCGTAGTGCCCATCGGCAGGATTGCCGATAGCGAGCGAACGCGCGATGGTCGTAGGTTTCTGTGGCTCGATCTCCGCGCTGCCGGTCTTCACCGCGGTCGAAATCGGAGAGCATCCCGTAGCCTGCGCGCCAAAGAACTTCACCGGCTTTTCCTCCACCAACCCGAGCTTGATCAGTTCATCGAACGCCTTCTTGATCTTCACAATCAACGATCCACCCGCCATCGGACAAACCACGTTGTCCGGCAAGCGCCAGCCCAGTTGCTCGGCGATTTCAAATCCCACGGTCTTCGACCCTTCCGCATAGTAGGGCCGCAGGTTCACGTTGACGAAGCCCCAGCGCCGCTCTTCGGCAATCTGCGAGCACAGGCGATTCACTTGGTCATAGTTGCCCGCGATCCGCACCACGTTCGCGCCGAAGACTTGTGTGCCGAGAATTTTTGCGGGCTCGAGATCGGAGGGAATGAAGATCCAAGCCTTCAAACCCAGGCGCGCAGCGTGCGCGGCCACGGCATTGGCCAGGTTCCCGGTGGAAGAACATGCGACGGTGTCATAGCCGAAGGCGACCGCTTGCGCCAGCGCCACGGCCACCACGCGGTCCTTGAAGCTCAGCGTAGGCAGGCAGACGGCGTCATTCTTGAGATAGAGATTCTGCGCAGCCGTTTTGGCGTCGCTCTTATTGCCGACGAGCCGCGCTG
>Ga0208190_1000595_pt1 | contig 14738 bp, 16 predicted proteins | sample June2015DPH_13_1_FD_184708 | JGI IMG/M metagenome (GOLD analysis project Ga0208190, IMG submission 184708) | Peatland microbial communities from SPRUCE experiment site at the Marcell Experimental Forest, Minnesota, USA - June2015DPH_13_10... | ecosystem: Environmental > Terrestrial > Soil >... | reverse complement strand
ACCCTCGCCGGATTCGTCCTCGCCCGCCTGCAACGTATTCCGTACCTCGGCGAATCCTTTGAATACGAAGGCCACCGCTATACCGTCGAAGACATGGAAGGTCACCGCATCGCGAAAGTGAAGATCGAAAGAGTAGAAAACGCTGAAAGTAAAGCGGAATCGGCAAAGCAGGCAGGAGATTGAGCGCTGAGGATGTTGTATCGTGTGGGGACAGCCGCCCTCGGCTGTCCGTCGAGCGCGGCTCGAAGCGCTTTTGTTGACCCTCTTCTAATCGCCGTACCCTGTTAAGATCTGTCATTCCGACCGGAGCATTTCATTCCGGAAGGGAATGAAATGAGGAGTGGAGGAACCTGCTGTACTGGCCACTGAACCCATGCCGAAAGCCCTCCTCCAACGCGTCCTCTACACGCTCCCAGTAATCTGGCTGGTAGTGAGCCTCGTCTTCCTACTAATCCACCTCGTCCCCGGAGATCCCATCCAGCAAATGCTCGGCGAAGGCGCCCCGCCCGCCGATATCGCGGCCACGCGCCATGCCTACGGCCTCGATGCCCCGCTCGGCGAGCAATACATCCATTACTGGCGCGGCGTCCTCCACGGCGACCTTGGCCCCTCGTTCCGCTACAACCAAAGCGTGACTCGCCTGCTGACCCAGCGCTATCCCTACACGCTGCAACTCACGCTGGCTTCTCTGTTCGTAGCCATCGTCTTATCGATCCCCGCCGGAGTGCGCTCTGCCCAGCGCCGCAACCGCTGGGACGACCGCCTGCTCAGCGTGGTCAGTCTCTTCGGCCTCTCGTTCCCCAACTTCGCGCTCGGCCCCATCCTGATTCTCCTCTTCGCCATCAAGCTGGGATGGCTCCCCGTCTCCGGCGCCGGCTCCTTCGCCAACTTAATCCTGCCCGCCATCACCATGGGCGGAGCCCTCGCCGCCATCCTCACCCGCATGGTCCGCACCTCCATGCTGGAAGAGCTCAGCCAGGACTACATCCGCACCGCCCGCGCCAAAGGCTTGCCGGAGCGCACGGTCGTCTACCGTCACGCCCTGCGCAATGCCATGATCCCCATCATCACCGTGTTGGGCTTGCAGTTCGGCGCATTACTGGCCGGCGCAATCGTGACCGAAACCATCTTCAGCTGGCCTGGCATAGGCCGCCTGACCATCCAGGCCATCTCGAACCGCGATTACTATCTAGTACAAGGCTGCATCCTGGCGATCGGACTGACCTACGTTGCGGTGAATTTCCTGACGGACGTCCTGTATTCGGTGGCGAACCCGAGGATCCGGCAGTGATAGGCCGGCAAGACGCGATCCCAAAACGGTCACTAGCATTGTGTCGGTCACCAATCGCAAAAAACTCTGTCATCCCGGCCGGAGCGATGGGGTCGGTTACCAATTGCAAAAAAACTCTGTCATCCCGACCCGAGCATTGCGATTGGCTTCATCAATCGCAATGCGGAGTGGAGGGACCTGCTGTTTGCGTCCGCCATGAAAACCCACTGCTACAGCGTCTACATCATCGCCAGCAAATCGCGCACGCTTTACATCGGAATGACGAACGACCGGAGCCGCCGAACCTACGAACCCAAGAACGACCTGATAGACGGTTTCAGCAAAAAGTACCGCTGCCACCGCCTGGTCTACTACGAGTCCTTCGACGACGTTAACGGTCGGGATGACAGGGGCTTTGCAATCCCCTTAAATGCGCGAATAACAAACTAAGATCTGTCATCCCGACCGGAGCATTGCGATTGGTTCCCCCAATCGCAATGCGCAGTGGAGGGACCCGCTTCTGGGAGTGTCCATGAAAGCCCACTGCTATAGCACGCACCCGGCCGCTGCAAACTCAGCAAGCGCGATGTCGAGTCTGCAGCGGCCGCTTCTTTAATCGTTCTCGTATTAAGTGCGTATTACTCCAACACGCGGAAAACCACGTTGCTGACGAGCGTGCCTCCAGGAGTATCCACCTGAATTTTGCCCGTAGTGGCGCCAGCCGGCACGGTGGCGAGGATGGCCGTCGGCGACTCCACTTTAAACGCGGCCGTGATGCCGTCGAAGGTCACGCCGGTGGTTCCAGTCAGATCGGTTCCGAGGATTTTGACCTGAGCCCCAACCTTCCCGTAAGCGGGCAGAGATTCGACGAACGGAGCCAGACCCATCGAGAGTTTGAAGGCGGTACCGCCGTTTCCGCCACCGCCTCCATCCGATGTGGTCCCGTAGAAATTTCCGTCGGTTGCCTGAATCAGCGCGCTATAGGAAGATTCTCCGTCGGCGCAGCCCGCCTGGCTGCAGAAGCTGTAGAGCACCTTGAAAGTGCCGCCGGGAGTCAGTTGGAAAATCGAGCCGTGATTGGTGGCGCCTCCAGATATCGTGGTTCCATAGAAATTCCCGTCGGTGCCCAGAATCATTCCAGCGTTCGGCTGACTGCCATCGGCGCAATTGTCCTGGCTGCAGAAGTTGTACAGCGCCGTCAGAGTTCCGGCTGGGGTTACCTTGAAGATATTGCCGTCGCCGGCGGGTCCGCCGCTCAACGTCGTTCCATAAAAGTCCCCGTCGGGCCCCAGCACCAAGCCTCCAGAGGGCTCACAGCCTTGCGCTCCGGTGTTAGGGAAGCTGGCGAGCGTGGTGGTTGCGCCTTTGGTAGACATTCTGAAGATGGTGCCGCAGGTGTTGGAATTCTGAGTTCCGAACGGTGTAAGCCCGTAGAAGTCCCCGTTTGGCGCCTGCAGCAGACCTTCTGGCACTAGACCAACCTGGTTGCCGTTAGTACCGTTGAACGTATGCAAGGTGGTGAGAGTGCCGCTGGGCGTGAGCTTATACGTGGTGCCGTCCTCCGCCGATCCGCCGAGCGCGGTAATTCCATAAAAGTTGCCGTTGACCTCGGTCACTGGTCCGTACGGAGTACCTTGGCCGCCTCCACCGGTGAAACTGACAAGCGAGGTCACAGTGCCCGAAGGCGTGATCGAGTAGACCGTGCCGCCATGATTCACCAAGTCCAGCGTTGTAGTTCCATAGAAGTTTCCACTCGGGCTAAGGAATAGGCCCGAGAAGGGCGCGCCGCCATCGGTGCAGCCATTCTGGCAAAACTCATGAATCACGGTCAGTTTGCCGGCCGGTGTGACTTTGAAGACTGTGCCGCAGGTGGCGAAGGGATTGTTGGCACATACCCCGCCCCCGCCATTGGTGGTTCCATAGAAGTTGCCATCGAGACCCTGAACCAGGGACCAAACGAGGTTGCCGCCGCCACCCGGCGGGGCTACAGTGCCGAGGCTGGTCAATACGGTGAATGTTTGTGCAGACGCGCGCCCTGCCACGCACAGAAGCAGAGCGCACAATACTCTCCCTAAACGATTTCGCAGTTCCAATTTATCCCCCTGATGGTTGATGATGGGTTTTGCTTGGAATCCTATCCAAGCATAGGTTGGGTTTTAACTGCCCGATTCGCATTCTTCATCAGGTGCATCATGGAACCCGACGGTGAGCATGCCAGACCACTAGGATCTGGTCCAACGCAAAAAACTGATTGTTAAGATTGTCACAGTGAACATCACGCGCACAGAGAGCGAAACCGAGTCGCGTCAACGCGAGGCGTTAATGGTACACCAGATGGCGCGCCAGTGGCGGCTTGCCAACTCAGTCACTGCCGGCTGCCCGCAGTCGATAAATCAACCACTTACGCTACAGAATTTTGTGATTTTGAAATGTTCCGGTTGGAACATTAGAGCGATTTTGAACGCAGCTGCGGCAAGCGCGTCGACGCTCCTTTGCGCAGGGCAGGCAGCAGCATCTAAGATTGCGTTACATATTAACCATGTCCAGCACCGCCATCTCGTTCCGTCACTGGGTTGCCGGAAATGCACGCCACAATCCGCTGGCGGCGACAGGCGTGGTGCTGGTCGTCCTCTTCGTGATCTTTGCACTGTTCGCACCCTGGATCGCGCCGCAAGATCCCGCGGCGATCAATCTTCCCGCACGCCTCGACCCTCCATCTCACACGCACTGGTTTGGCACCGACGAACTGGGGCGCGACATTCTCTCGCGCATCATCTACGGCGCACGCATCTCGATGCTGGTAGGAAGTTGCGTCGTCGCCGCTTCACTAGCGCTCGGACTCATTATCGGTTCCATCGCCGGCTACTATGGCGGAGGCATCGACCGCTTCGTCAACGTCGTGCTGATGAACGCGTTTCTCTCGTTTCCTGGAATCCTTTTGGCGATTGCGTTCGTTGCCTTCCGCGGACCTGGCATCTTCAACCTGGTTCTCGCGCTCTCGCTCGGGGGATGGGTAGGCTATGCGCGCCTGGTTCGCGGGCAAGTGCTCGCGGCGCGCGAGCGTGAGTTCGTGGAGGCGGCGCGAGCGCTGGGTGCGAGCGACCTGCGCATCATTGTCCGTCACATTCTGCCGAATATTATTCAGCCTGTGATCGTGCAGGCGGCAATCGGCATGGCCGGAGCCATCCTCGCCGAAGCTACCATGAGCTTTCTGGGTCTGGGTGTGCCCCCACCGACGGCCAGTTGGGGGACAATGCTCAACGACGGGCGGGCCCACCTGTTCGACGCGCCCCATCTCGTGCTCTTTCCTGCACTCGCCGTCATGCTGGCGGTGCTGTCGTTCAACTTCATCGGGGACGCGCTGCGCGACTACCTCGATCCGCGCTCGCGCATCGAGGCGGGACTCTAAACCTGGCTGTAACCCCCTCAAAACAGGGTAAATCGACTTCTTGACAGACATTGCATATTGCAATATAACTATTGCGATCTGATATATGAAACTGGGAGAGAAAATCCGTTACCTGCGCGAGGTGGAAGGATCGTTGCGCGGCTTGGGCCGTCCCATGACTCAGCAGGAGTTGGTGAAGGCGATTCGTCAGGAACTGCGCAAGAGCATCAGCCAGTCGTACTTGTCGCAGATCGAAAATGGCGCGCGGCCGCACATGACGCAGTCCTCGCGCGCGCTGCTGGCGAAGTTCTTCAAGGTGCATCCCGGGTTCCTGGTGGATGACCCGGAGGGCTATCACACGGAGCTGACTTCAGACCTGCGCACCACCGAAGGCCAGCTCGACGTCTGGTTGCTGCAAGGTTCGGAGCGCTTCGTGAGCGACCCGGAAGTGAGCGAGGTGCTGATCAAGGCCGCACGCGAAAAAGACACGCGGCGCTGCCTGTTGTTGTGGGGAGCGATTCTGGATACACCGGGGCTGGCCGATCGGCTGCTAGAAGCGCTGAAGCCGGAGTTAACGGCGCGGGGCAATCGTCGCACCGAAAATCACGGTCGCGAGAATCGTCGCGTCGGCCAGGAGCGGGCTGTGAATGCGGAACGGAGGGGAATCCGATGAATCATTCCATGACCTGGGCGGACTTCTACTTGATCTGTTTCGCGGTGGGCTTCTGCTTTAGCTTCTTTTCGTTCGTGTTTGGGGGCGCACGCACGGGGAGATTGCATCTGCCTCATTTCCACGGGCACGTTGGCGGGGGACACCTGCCTGCGGCCGGTGTTCCGGCGGCGCATGGGCCGGTTACGGCTGGTCACGCGCCGGCCACCGGTGGGACGCATGGCGGGGCAGCAAGCACGAATAGCCAGCAGGACGGCGGCGTTTCGCCGTTCAACTTCGTCACGCTAACGGCGTTCCTGGCCTGGTTTGGCGGTACTGGGTATTTGCTGACGCGCTACTCGGGGCTGTGGGTTGGCTTTGGATTGTTGGCATCGGTCACGAGTGGACTGGTCGGCGCAGGCATCGTGTTCGTCTTCCTCAGCAGAGTGTTGATCTCGGACGACGAGAATATGGATCCGGCGGACTACGAAATGGTGGGAGTGCTGGGCCGAGTATGCAGTCCGATCCGCGCCGGCGGAACGGGCGAGATGATTTACACGCAAATGGGAACGCGGCGAGTGTGCGGTGCGCGCGGCGAGGAAGCGAACGCCATCGCCAAAGGGACCGAGGTCGTGGTCACGCGTTACGAAAAGGGAATCGCTTACGTGCGGTTGTGGAGCGAGATGTCGGGGGAGGAGACAGATCCGTCTGAGACTGCGAGAACGATCTCTATCAAGGAACAGGACGAGGAACAGAAGTTATGAACCGCACCTACAAAACTCTGACAGCGCTTTTGTGGCTTGCGCCCATTGCGATTGCGGTTCGTTATTGGCAGGTGTGGGATCGCTTACCCATGCGCGTGGCCAGCCACTTTGACTCGGCCGGCCGCGCCAATGGGTGGATGACGCGCGAGGCAACGCTGTACTTCGACGTGATCTCCCTGGCGTTTTTGGCAGGCATTTTTTCCGCAGTGCTCATCGGCGTGGAGAGGAAGTATAAGCTGGCGAAACTCTCGTGGGCGCTGCTCGCGTTTTTCCATGCGGAGATCTGGACCCTGGCCTGGCTGCTGAATTCCACACTGGAGTACAACCTCAACGGATCTCCCATTGCGATTTTGCCGCTGCTGATTGTGAGCGGGGTGGGTGGGGTCGCGATTGTGGCCTTTGCGCTGGGCGAAAAGCGCGGGACAAAGCTCTCCGCCTCCGATGTGCTGGCGGAGGAAGTTCATTCTGGAAAGAGATTAGGCGTGGCCTTTCTTGTGATCGTGGCCGCGCTCGCGGCGATGGCGCTGACGATTCCTAACTCGACCGCGCGGCTGGCTCTCGGCTTGTCGGCCGCGATTACGGCTGCCGCTTACGCTATGGCCTGGGATGGATTTCACTACTACTTCACCCGGCATGGAGTCGAGATTCGAACGCTGGGATTCCGTCTGAAGTCGATCCCGGCGTTGCAGATCAAGAACTACGAGATTCAAAGCTGGAACCCCGTCGGCGGACTTGGCATTCGCGGCTTGGGAAATCGGAAAGCCTACGTTTGGGGTAAGACCGGGGTTCGCGTCGAGATGTACGACGGAGAAGTTTTTCTGGGACACAGCGATCCGCAGCGCATTGTGCACGACCTGGATCTAGTCAAACGGAAAGTCCCGTTGAGTTCTTAGAACTGCATTCGTAAGAGGAGGCGTTATGCCAGAGATGTCTCGGATGGTGGAGATTTGGATTTTTGCCGGGCTGGGAGTGATGGTCCTTCTGTTCCTGATGAGCGGAATGGCCAGGCTATATCGCAAAGCGGGGCCGCACGAAGCACTCATCGTGTACGGCTTGGGCGGGACGCGGGTGGTGCAGGGGCATGGCACGCTGGTGCTTCCGATGGTGCAGGTGTGCAAGGACCTGTCGTTAGAGCTGATGTCGTTCGATGTGGCGCCACAGCAGGATCTTTATACCAAGCAAGGGGTGGCGGTGACGGTGGAGGCGGTCGCGCAAATTAAGGTGAAGTCTGACCGGGAGTCTGTGCTGACCGCAGCCGAGCAATTCCTTACCAAGAGCGATCAGGAGAGGGAAGGACTGATTCGGCTGGTGATGGAGGGCCACCTGCGCGGCATCATCGGGCAACTTACGGTGGAAGAGATCGTGAAGCAGCCGGAAATGGTTTCCGACCGCATGCGCGGCACTTGTGCCGAAGATATGAACAAGATGGGGCTGGAGGTGATCTCGTTCACCATCAAGGAAGTTCGCGACAAGAACGAATACATCACCAACATGGGCAAGCCGGACGTGGCGCGCATCAAGCGCGATGCGGATGTGGCCACGGCGGAAGCCGATCGCGACACGGCGATTAAGCGCGCACTGGCGCAGCGGGAATCGGCGGTGGCCAAGGCGCAGGCGGATCAGGAGCGCGTTCTGGCGGAAACGTTGTCGTTGGCTAAGCAGGCGGAATCGCAGCGCGACCTGGAAGTGAAGAAGGCGCAGTATGTCGAGGTTACAAAACGGCAGCAGGCGCAGGCCGACAAGGCATACGACATCCAGACCAACATCATGCAGCAGCAAGTCATCGCGGAGCAGGTGAAGGTGCAGCAGATCGAGAAAGAGCAACAGGTGAAGGTGCAGGAAGCGGAAATCAACCGGCGCGAGAAGGAACTGATTGCGACCGTGTTGAAGCCTGCGGAAATCGATCGTCAGCGGATTGAAACGCTGGCGGCGGCCGAGAAGCAGCGCCTGATCGCGGAAGCGGAAGGGCAGGCTTCGTCGATACGGGCGCAGGGCGAGGCGGAATCGGAAATCATTTTCAAAAAAGGCGAAGCCGAAGCCGAAGCCATGAATGTGAAGGCCGAGGCCTATCAGGAATACAACCAGGCGGCGGTGATTGACAAGTTGTTCTCGACCATGCCCGAGATCGTGAAGGCGCTGGCCAGTCCGCTGGCGAACGTCGACAAGATCACGATCGTTTCTACTGGAAACGGCGATGCATCGGGGATGAACAAGATTACTGCCGACATCGCCAAGATGGCAGCGCAGGTGCCGGCGTTGTTCGAGACGCTTTCGGGCATGCCGCTCGCGGAGTTGCTGGGGAAGGTGCGGCAGATCGGCGACAAGACGCCGAAGCCGCCGGCGGTACCGGTGGTGGATGCGAAGTGATTCGGGGAGGGACGGGTTTCGGCTCGTCCCTGTTTTTCCATGACTCTTCATCGATGAGTTTTCTTGCGGCAGATTTCAGGAGCAAAGAGATGGCGAGCAAATCGAAACATACAGGATTAGGAATTGCGCTGGGAGCGGCGCTGGGTGCGGTCCTGGGAGTGATGGCGGGACATATCGCGATCTGGCTGGGATTGGGAATTGTGATTGGTATGGCGCTCGGTGGCACGATCCGCCGCGCGGAAACGGAGTGCCCGGAGTGCGCCGCTCTGCATCGGGCACATGAAGATCGGTCCCGTGAGGGTCGTTCTAGCGAAGATCGTTCAAGTGAAGATCGGGCACATGCAGTGAATGCGAAGCAGTTACAGAATTAGAAACCGAAAAGGAGTCCACCATGTCACTACTCGAGCGTGTTTCCACATTAGTCCGGGCGAACCTCAATGACCTGATCGATAAGGCCGAGGAGCCGGAGAAGATGATCAAGCAGGTGATTCTCGACATGCAGAACCAGTTGCTGCAGGTGAAGACGCAGGTGGCGATTGCCATTGCCGACCAGCACCTGCTCGAGAAGAAACAGAAAGAGAATGAAGAAAAAGTGGCCGAGTGGATGCGGAAGGCCGAGCTCTCGGTCGACAAGAAGCAAGACGACCTGGCGCGCGCTTCGCTGCAGCGGGTGGAGAGTTATCGCGATATGAGCGAGAGCTTCGCGCAGCAGGTGGGGGACCAGAAGGCGCAGGTGGAGAATCTGAAGTCGGCGCTGCGGCAACTGGAGCAGAAGCTGACCGAGGCGCAGGCCAAGGCCGATGTGCTGATCGCGCAGCATCGCCGCGCCCGCGCCGTGGGCAAGGCCAGCGACGCGCGTCTGGCGATAGGGGATGGCTCGAAGGCGGCGGCTTTCGACCGCATGAAGCGCAAGGTGGCGCATTCGGAGGCGTTGGGGCAGGCCAAGGCGGAAATCGCCGGAGACAATATGGAAGACCGGCTGGCGGCGCTGGAGAAAGAGGATCGGATCGAGCAGTTGTTGGCGGAGCTGAAGGGGAAGCGGGGAGCATGAAACGGTGAGATGCGACTTCGGCTCTGAGGGCGAGCCTTCAACTTCGCAGCCTCGCGCGCGGAAGTGGCTTCTTGCGCGCGATGACAGCGCGGGGTTTGAGAAAGTCTCTTAGGCTTGCATCCATTGACCGCTCAGGCCGCATCTCTGTAGTCTTACAGGGATAAATCTCGGGTTAGAATCTTGGATTTGATTCCAGGCTCAAGGGAAATTCATGAAAGAAGTTGCAATTCTGTTGTTGCTCACGGTCATGCTTAGCGGTTGCGGGACTACTCCTTCTGTGCAAGCCGGGGTCGGCGGAATCTGGGCGGCGGTGTTGGTCGGCGGAGAGGGGCAGGCGTCCGGGTTCAGCTTCAACACGCAGTTCACAGTGAGCGGCAGCGCGCTGAGCTTTTCGAGCCTTGAGTTTCTTAACAACGACCCAGGAGGCTGTTTCCCGCTTAGTCCAGCATTATCGGGGGATTCCGGGACCGCGGACCTGAGCTACAATTCGGCCGATCAGCTGACCAACAGCAGCGTCACGATTACGGTGACATCGGGAGGCAACACGCTGACGCTGACCAGTATTTCGGTGACAGGAACGATTAACACCAATACCAACGTCCTCAGCGATGGCTTGATCACGGGCACATGGGCCCTGACCGGCGGGGCGGGCTGCACCGGAACGGGGGGCTCGTTCACCATGACGCAGTCGGCGTCCAACACCTAAATTCAGAACCAATCGCTGCGGTAGGCGACCCACCATGAGACGTAGAGAATAGGGAAGGTAGCCCCCAGAGCCCACCAAAGGGGCAAAAGGAAGTCCGCCAGCAGTCCGAGGACCGTGAAGGTCATCCAGAAGATTTTCCTTTCCATAGAGTGATTGTAGGTTCTGATGGGTGCTGGGAGGAAATGCCGAAGGGTGTGGGGCTTGTAGTATGCTCGGGTTGTCGATATTCTGATGCACGCCACGCCACCGACGCTACAATCCATGAACCTCAAACTTGTCGTCTCTTCTTTTGGGCTTTGTTCGCTGCTGTGGAGTGCGACAGCCTTCGGTCAGTCGGTTGCACCGGCGGCTCATGCGAGCCCGCAGTATTCGGCACAAGGGACGCCGGTTGGATCGCCGCAAGGCGGGCCGGTTTCTTATGCCTCGGTGACGCAGTTGAACGGGTTGCTGGGGCAGCTGGAGGCGACCTCCAAGACGACGCAGGCGGACCTGACGAAGCTGCGCATTGAGCGCTGGAAGACGGACGCGTCCTCGAAAAAACAAGCGCTGGGCAACGTGGACTCCATCCAGCGCAATCTGCAGAATGCGTTGCCGGAGATGCTATCGCAGCTGCGCAATGCGCCGGAAGATTTGCCCGCGACCTTCAAGCTTTACCGGAATCTGGATGCGCTCTACGACGTGGTGGGAAGCGTGGTGGAATCGACGGGAGCGTTCGGGTCGAAAGACGATTTCCAAGCGCTGTCGAACGATCTGACCAGCTTCGAGGGGACGCGGAAGCAGTTGGCCGAGCGTATTGAGACCCTGGCTGCGGCGAAGGAGCAGGAGATTGTGCGTCTGCGAACGGATCTGAAGACGGCGCAGGCGGCGATTCCGGCCGCGCCTCCAAAGAAAATTGTGGTGGACGATAATGAGCCGGTGAAGAAGCCAGTGGTGAAGAAGAAGCCGGTGGTGAAGAAGCCAGCGACGCCAGCGGGCGCAACGCCGGCGACCACTGCTCCGGCACAGACTCCGCCGGCACAGCCCAAGCCGCAGTAGACCCGGCTTCAGGCTTCGGCTATCGGGCTTCGGCCAGGCCAAAGCTTCCCGACGATCCAAGATTTGGCAAGTTCAGTGGAGGGTTCTGCCGAGGCCCGATGGCCCCTTCGACTTCGCTCAGGGCAGGCTCCGCCCGAAGCCTGGCCGAATCTGGTACCCTTCCTTCCGCATCAAGATTGAACCTGAGAATCGGGCTTGAGCTTTCACATCAACATTCCCGCGATCATTTTCGGCTGCGTCATTATCGGCGTGGTGCTGTTGGATGCCTTTGAGACCGTGGTGTTGCCGCGTCGGGTAACGCGGCAGTTCAAGCTGACGGCATGGTTCTACCGGCAGACTTGGATTCCGTGGAGGAACATTGCGGGGCGCATCCGGACGCCATCAAGGCAGCAAAATTTCCTGGGATATTTCGGGCCGCTGTCGCTGATTCTTCTACTGGAGTTTTGGGCCGCGAGCCTGATTGTGGGCTTTGCGCTGGTGCAATATGGCATTGGGGGGCACGAACAGCTTAGCCACGAGCCGCTCACCTTTGGCAGAATCGTTTACCACAGCGGCCAGACCTTCTTCACGCTGGGTTACGGCGATATTCTGCCGACGTCAACGCTGGCGCGCGCTCTCTCCGTGCTCGAAGCGGGGATGGGCTTCGCGTTTCTCGGAGTGGTGATCGGCTACCTCCCGGTGGTGTACGGTTCGTTTTCGCGGCGGGAGATTCAGATCTCGATGCTCGATGCCCGCGCGGGATCGCCCCCGACGGCAGTCGAGCTGCTGGTGCGGCTGGCGGGGAGATCGGAAAATCCGGCCATCGACCAGATTGTGCTCGATGAAGTGTTGCGCGATTGGGAGCGCTGGGCGGGAGAGTTGCTGGAGAGCGGCATTTCGTATCCAGTGTTGAGCTTTTTTCGTTCGCAGCACAGCAACCAGTCTTGGCTGGGGGCGCTGATGACGATGCTGGATGTGACTTCGCTGGTGATCACCGGCATCGAAGGGATCCATCCTGGACAAGCGCGGCTAACTTTCGCGATGGCGCGGCACGCGGCCGTGGATCTGGCGCAGGTGGTGAATGCGCGTTACGATCCGCAGGCGGCGGAACGGCTGCCGGATGCCGATTTCGATACTCTGCGGCAGACGCTGGCGGCCGCGGGATTGAAATTGCGCACCAGCGAGGAAGCGCGGCAGAAGCTCAACAGGTTACGGTCGATGTATGAACCTTATTTACACTCGACGGCGCGAAATCTGATGGTGGCGTTGCCTCCGTGGCAGCAGCCGGTGAAGACGCGGGACAACTGGCAGGCGGGGCCGTGGGACCGGATGATCCAGGCCAAGGGGCTGGCGGTGCTGGGACAAAAGCCAGTAGGGCCGCGAGCGGATGAGGACCACTTCTAGGAATTTAGTAATTTTGTAATTTAGTAATTTTGTAACTTGAAAACCGGTAGTGCGGAGTATTGGCTTTCAAATTACCTAATTACTAAATTACCCAATTACTCAATCGATCATGAAGAACATTGGCGAGAACGTGGTGCGCATTGAAGCGGAGGCGTTGCGCGCGCTGGCGGACCGCATTGGCGGCCCGATGGCGGCGGCATTTCAGCGGGCGGTGGACTTGCTGTTTGCTTGCGCGGGACGCGTGGTGGTGACCGGGATGGGGAAGAGCGGTCTGATTGCGCGCAAGATTGCGGCCACGCTGAGTTCGACGGGGACTCCGGCTCTGTATCTGCATCCGGTGGAGGCGCTGCACGGTGATTTGGGGATGGTGGTGCGTGGGGACGTGGTGCTGGCGCTTTCGGCTTCGGGAGAGACGGAGGAGATATTGGCATTGCTGGCGACGATCAAGCGGCTGCAAGTGCCGCTGATTGCGATGACAGGGGATGCGATCTGCGGGAGATCGGCGGCGAGCGCGGCCCGCGCCCCAGGAACAGGCTCCGCACAATCATCCACCCTCGCTACGGCGGCTGATGTTGCTTTGGATTGTTCGATTGCGGAGGAGGCTTGTTCGCTGGGACTGGCACCTACGGCTTCGACGACTACGATGCTGGCTTTGGGCGATGCGCTGGCGGTTACGCTCAGCGAGAAGCGTGGGTTCAAGGAAGAAGATTTTGCCAATTTGCATCCCGGAGGGAAGTTGGGGAAGCGGCTGGCGCGGGTGGAATCGCTGATGCACTCAGGCGAGGCGTTCCCACGCGTGAGTTCGCAGACCAAGATGCCTGACGTGATCTATGAAATGTCGCGCAAGAAGCTCGGCGTTACGGCCGTGGTGGATGGCGAGAAGCTGCTGGGCGTCATCAGCGATGGGGACTTGCGGCGGTTGTTGGAGAAGCGCGGCAAAGATGTTCTCGACCTTACGGCCGGGGAATGCATGACCAAGAATCCGCGCACGATTGCGGCGGGAGAGTTTGCGGCGACTGCGCTGGCCTTGATGGAAGAGAAGAAGATTACTTCTTTAATGGTGGTCGGCGCGGGTGGGAAGTTGGAAGGGATTGTGCATCTGCACGATCTGTGGAGCACGGAGTTGGTGTAGGAATTGCGTAATTGAGTAATCGGGTAATTTGGTAATTGAGAGCCGTACGGTTTCGGTGCGCTGGCGGTTTTCAATTACACAATTACCCGATTACCAAATTACTCAATCGAGGGTTCCCCATGTATCACTACGATCCCAATACCGCGCTGGAAGAATTAACCGAAGACGCAACCCTGCCGAATCCGGTACATGTACGAGACATGATGCTGCGCAAGCATCTCTCGACGGACAAGGCACTGGAGCTGAACCGGCTGTTTGTGGAGTATCAAAAGTTCTTCGGCGAGACGCAGAAACTGGGGAAAGAAATTCTGCGGCAGCTGACTGCTTAGTACCCAGTTGCTAGTACCGAGCTCGCCCGGAGTACTTCTGCTCAGGCGCGGCATGGTCTCTGCGCGCAATCATTTACAATAATAAATTCCATCAACGGATCAGCGGGTGTCCTTCACTCGGTACTCGCAACTCGGTACTCAAACACTATGCATCGATGGTCAGAACTGTTCATTCCTACCCTGCGCGAGGCTCCGGCCGACGCGGAAGTGGCCAGCCACAAGTTTCTGGTGCGGGCGGGCTACATTCGGCAGCTCATGGCTGGCGTGTACTCCTATCTTTTTCTCGGAACCAGGTCTTTTAATAAGATCACGGCCATCGTGCGCCAGGAGATGGATCGGATCGGGCAGGAGTTTCTTCTGCCGGCCCTGCATCCGCGGGAACTTTGGGAAGCGAGTGGGCGTGCGGCTCTCATGGGCGAGAACCTATTTCGCCTGAAAGACCGCAAGGGCGCCGAGCTCGTGCTGGGCATGACCGAAGAAGAAGTCATGACGTCCATCGCAGTGAAAGAGTTGCGCAGCTACAAGCAGTTGCCTCAGATCTGGTACCAGATTGCTCCGAAGTTTCGCGACGAGCCGCGGCCGAAGTCGGGGCTGCTGCGGGTGCGGCAGTTCATGATGAAAGACGCGTACTCGTTCGACATTGATGCTGCCGGCCTCGATGTTT
>Ga0208190_1000586_pt1 | contig 14903 bp, 14 predicted proteins | sample June2015DPH_13_1_FD_184708 | JGI IMG/M metagenome (GOLD analysis project Ga0208190, IMG submission 184708) | Peatland microbial communities from SPRUCE experiment site at the Marcell Experimental Forest, Minnesota, USA - June2015DPH_13_10... | ecosystem: Environmental > Terrestrial > Soil >... | reverse complement strand
ACCTACCAGCCAGAGGTCGCCGCCAGGAAGGACGGTGCCGCCGGCGAGCACGTCATCAATCTCTTTCAGTTTCCTTGGATTCGGACTTGGTGTGGGCACGAGTGACCATTTCGTGCCGTCCCAGTGGATTACGAGGTTGGTAAGTTGCTCGGGGCCGAAGGCGTCCGAATCACCGAATGCCCAAACGTCGTTGGCGGAGACGGCGATGACTCCGCGAAGCTCGTTGGACACGGATTGCGAATTGTTTCCGCCGAGGTTCGGGCTGGGAACCACCGTCCAGCTAGTCCCATCCCAATGCTCGACGAGGGTCTTCTGGGGACGGCCCTGGTTACCGCTTGCGACGTAAAAGCCCACTGCCCAAGCGTCGTTGGAGGCCACTTCCGTAACGCCGAGGAGCGCGTTCTCTGCACCGCCGGGGCTGGGGCTGGGAACCGCGCTCCACGCCGAACCGTCAAAATGCTCGGTAAGGGTCGCGCCCACGGCGCCGAGGTAGCCCACGGACCACACGTCGTTGCTGGCTACGCCGGAGACAGCAAACAGAAAACCGTTGGGGTTCAGTTCGTCGGTAGTGAAGGACCACGAAGTTCCGTCGAAGTTCTCGAAGAGCGGAAAAGCCTCAGGCTCTCCGCCAATCGTCACGAGGATCGAGCCGACGGCCCACATGTCGCTGGATGATATTGCGGTTAGGCCGTCCAAAAACGGCACGTCTGAGGGCTGGAACGTCGGCCCGGCCGCAACGCTCCACGCGGTGCCATCGTAGTGCTCGATGATCTGGTTGGGATTATCCTCCTGGACGTTGATGTCTCCTACCGCCCAAACATTGTTGGGTGCGAGGTCGGCGACGCCAACGAGTTCGCTGGTGAGATCGCCGGCGATGCGGGGCATAGCGAAGGCTGTCCATTTCGTGCCGTCGAAATGGACTCCCGATTCGCCGACAGCCCAGATGTCCGTTGCCGAAGAGGCAGAAACCGAGTACAGATCGCTATGATAAGGGAACTGGCGAATATTAGGGGTCTCCACGAGTTTAAAAATGGACGAAGGCGGAGCCTCGGTAACCTGCGCATGCACAGCCAACGGCGTGGAACTCGTCACTGCGACTACGGCAAACAGCAGTAGGAATCTGCTCATGGTTACAGCCCCCTTCAAGTGGTCAGTTTATGCTGCCGATTAAGGCTAAGGCCAGCCGCCTCTGCATTTGTCACGGAAGTGTCACGCAGAGGTAAATTTTTGTTGAAACTGCGGCGGCTTGAGTAGGAGACGCGTCCTTCGTATAGTGACTGGATGCGCTCGAATTGGCTGCCTCTACTTTTACTTTGTCTGATCGTTCTGGCGTTCTGCGGGGTGGTCTATGCCGGGTATCTATCCTGGCGGAAGATGAGCGCTGGCAAACGGATTCTCGGTGGGTTGCTGCTGTCCCCACACTTTCTGCTTGTCGCCTGTATTGTCGTGTCGTTGCTATGTGGCCACCCGCCGCCAGGGTCGCGTTGCTTCAATAGACAATTTGTATGCGCCGTTCTCGTGGTATTCATTCTGCCGCTTCCAGCTTTGGTGGGCACATTAACGGCATTTGTAATGTTTAAATGCGCTCGTAGGCCTTTGTGAGCTTTTATCGTGGGCCACGCGTCAACATTTGCGGAGGTTGCAGGTTACGCGGGGCGCAGCTAAATTAGGTGCGAGAGTGGAAGCTAATATGAAAAAGAAAGTCCCGGCGGAATCTGCCTCTGCGTTCATCTCTCCTTCTGCATTCATCGATGAGAAGATCAAGGAGCTTTCTTCCGGCGGGGGAGACTGGCGCGGGAAGACGCTCGCGAAAGTGCGGGAAATCATACACGAGGCAGACCCCGAGATCGTCGAGGAGAGGAAGTGGATCAAACCGACATCGGCGGGGACGCCCGTCTTTTCCCACGGTGGCATCGTGTGCACGGGAGAGACGCACAAGAATGTCGTCAAGATGACATTTGCCAAGGGAGCGGCGTTGAAGGACCCTTTCGGCCTGTTCAACTCCAGCCTGGAGGGGAATGTGAGGCGTGCCATCGATATCCACGAAGGGGATAAGATCAATGAGGCGGCCTTGAAGGATCTCATCCGCGCCGCAGTGGCGCTCAATCTTAAGGGCAAGAGCACACCAAGGCCGAAGCCCCCGGGGAAATAACCACTCTAATTTTCGGCAGCGGTGGAGTTTGGCTTTCGCGTTGGGCCGGTTAAGCGGGAGATCCTTCGCTGCGCCTGAAGAACGGCTTCGCTCAGGATGACAGTCGTTGTGTAATAGTGCAAACCCCACCACTGCGTACGCGGTCGCGCTTCCCATCTGATGGACTTTTAGCCGTTACAATGGTGGCATGCCCGGGACAATTCCAGAAGCAATCCGCGGCCGGAAATATATATCTCTGACCACGTTTCGGAAGAACGGCGTGAAGGTAGCGACGCCGGTATGGTTTGGGGAAGACGGCGACAAACTTTACGTGATGACGCGGAGCGAGATGGGGAAGACGAAGCGGATTCGCAACAATCCGCAGGTGACGGTGGCTCCCTGCACGATCCGCGGGAAAGTGACAGGACCTGAATCCGCGGCTACAGCGCGGATTCTGCCGCTGGATGAGCAATCCCGTGCGCGGCAAATCATCAATCGGAAGTACTGGCTGGCCTGGCTGACATCGCCTTGGAGCAGGGCGGATGCGTTCCTGGAAATAGGCTTCCCATAGCCCCGGCTGTCAAGGATAAAGCTCACATAGTTCCGTGATGGGAACCGAAGTCTTACCAAATCAGCCGGGCGCTCATTTACGCCGGTTCCCTACCCTGCTAACATCATCTGTCTGCACAAAAAGCTCAGACGATTTCTGATTCTGCACTTATACCTGGAGGAACCATGGCAATTAAAGTTGGCATCAACGGCTTCGGGCGCATCGGCCGCAACGTTCTGCGGACGTCGCTCAACGACCCCAACCTGGAATTCGTGGCGGTCAACGATCTCACCGATCCGAAGACGCTGGCGCACTTGCTGAAATACGATTCCGTTCTCGGCAACCTGCCCAACAAGGTCACCGCCGGCGCTGACAGCATCTCAGTGGACGGGAAGGTCATTAAAGTTTTCAAAGAGAAGGATCCCGCAGCTCTTCCCTGGGAATCAGTGGGCGCCCAAGTCGTGATCGAGTCGACCGGCCGCTTCACTGACGCCACGGAGGCCAAGAAGCACCTGCGCGGGACAGTGAAGAAGGTGATCATCTCCGCACCGGCGAAGAACGAGGACTTTACGGTTGTGCTGGGCGTGAACGAGGAGAAGTACGATCCTAAAAAGCATCACATTATTTCCAACGCTTCCTGCACGACAAACTGTCTGGCGCCCATCGCCAAAGTGATCAATGACCAGTTCCATATCATCAGCGGGACCATGACCACGATTCACTCCTACACCAACGATCAGGTGATTCTGGACTTCCCGCACAAGGACTTGCGGCGGGCTCGAGCCGCGGCGCTGTCGATGATTCCTACGACCACGGGCGCGGCCAAAGCGCTGAAGCTTGTCGTCCCTGAGTTAGCTGGCAAGCTCGACGGTTTCTCCATGCGCGTGCCGACGCCGAACGTTTCGGTGGTCGACCTGGTGGTGTGGGTGGAAAAGAAAACGACCAAAGAAGAAGTGAATGCGGCGCTGAAGAAGGCCTCGGAGAGCGGGCCGCTGAAGGGCTATCTGGGCTACGAAGAGAATGAGCTGGTTTCGTCGGATTTCAAGGGCGATCCGCGCTCTTCGATCGTCGATGCCGGCATGACCCTGGTGGTGGGCGGCAATTGCGTGAAGGTGATCTCCTGGTATGACAATGAATGGGGATACTCCTGCCGCGTGCGGGATTTGATTCACTACATTGCCGACAAGGGTCTGTAGGAACAATTGCGGAACCCACCTTTGCGAAAGCGCGGAGGTGGGTTGCCGCTTACATCCTGACTTACATATCGCTGCCTAAAGGACGAACCAGCCAATGTCCAAGCTATCCATACGTGATCTCCCTCTGAACGGCAATCGAATCTTCATGCGTGTTGACTTCAATGTTCCGCTGGAAGACGGGCGGGTGATGGACGACACGCGCATCCGCGAAACCCTGCCTTCCATCGAATACGCCTTGCGGCACGGGGCGAGACTGATTCTGGCCTCGCATCTGGGACGTCCCAAGGGAAAACCCAATCCGAAGATGAGCCTGAAGCCGGTGGCGGAGCGGCTGCGCATGGTGCTCGACAAAGAGCTGGCGCGCGGCGAAAACGTGGGCTTCTGCCCCGACTGCGTGGGACCGGAGGCGGAGGAAGTGGCCACGCAACTGGAAAAGGGCCAGACCTTGCTGCTGGAGAACCTGCGTTTTCACGCCGAGGAGGAAGCCAACGACGAGAAGTTCGCCCGACAACTGGCGAATCTGGCCGACTTCTACGTAAACGATGCGTTTGGCACCGCGCATCGGGCGCATGCCTCCACCGTGGGCATTACGAAGTTCGTGTCCAAATCGGCGGCGGGGCTGCTGATGGAGAAGGAACTGCAGTACCTGGGCAAGGCGTTAGAGCATCCTGAACCACCGTTTGTAGCGATCCTGGGTGGGGCAAAAGTCGGAGACAAGATCGGAGTGATTCGGAATCTGATGGGCAAGGTCGATTCGCTCATTATTGGCGGCGGCATGGCCTACACCTTCCTGAAGGCGCAGGGACAGGAGATTGGGAAGTCACTGCTGGAGGCCGACAAAGTTGACTTGGCGCGGCAACTGTTGGAAGAAGCGAAGCAACGAAAAGTGAGGTTCCTGCTGCCGATCGACCACGTGGTGGCGCTGAAACCCGAGGCCAACGCGGTGGTGCAACAGATTGGCGAAGGGCAGCCGATTCCGGCCGATCGGATGGCGCTGGACATTGGGCCGAAGACGATTGAACTGTTCTCGGAAGAAATCTCGCGAGCCCGCACCATTGTTTGGAACGGGCCGATGGGAGTGTTTGAGGTTCCGGGATTTTCCCGGGGGACTTTCAAGATCGCGCACGCGATAGCGGAAAATGTGGGAGCGATTTCGATTGTGGGTGGCGGAGACACGGTCTCTGCGGTGCACGGGGCCGAAGTTGCGGACAAGATGACGCACATTTCCACCGGCGGCGGAGCGTCGCTCGAATTCCTGGAAGGAAAGAAACTGCCGGGAGTGGAAGCGTTGACGGATAAAAAGTGACCGGTGTGGATACGGGTGTGCGAGCTTCCATAGTTCGGATCCTGCTGGACCAAGGGCGGAGCGTCGAAATTGATGGCCCGGCCGACATTACCGGCGAGACGACCGACGCGGTGGTGAATGCGGCAAATTCTTCTCTTCTGGGCGGAGGCGGAGTGGATGGCGCCATTCACCGAGCCGGCGGACCTGCGATCCTCGCCGAATGCCGGCAGATTGTGAGCAAGATTGGAAGCCTGCCTGCGGGAAATGCTGTTATCACGACCGGCGGACGACTCGCCGCGAAGCACGTGATCCACACCGTTGGACCGATTTATCGTGACGGCAAACACGGAGAAGCGGAGAAGCTGGCGAGTTGTCATCGCGAGTCGATTCGTCTGGCCGATGAGCACGGTCTCAAGTCTTTGTCGTTTCCTGCCATCTCGACGGGGGCGTATGGATATCCGGCGTCAGAAGCCGCGCCCATTGCCATTTCCGCCACGGTTGAGGCTCTGGCCTCGGCCTCCTATGTGAGCAAGGTGCGTTTCGTTCTGTTTGACGTCGCTACAGTGAGAACCTACGCGAGAGCCGCCGAGAAGTTGCGGGATCGAAACTCCATTTCATCCTACATAATCGAGAAGGGACCTTCATGAGAACCAAGCTGATTGCCGCCAACTGGAAGATGTACAAAACGCCCGAGCAGACCCGCGAATTCTTCCGCGACTTCCTGCCGCTGGTCGCGGGCCATACGCGCGACGAGATCGTGGTTTGCCCGCCTGACATTGACCTGGCGACGGCGGTGGAAGCGGCGAAGGGATCGAATGTGGCCATCGGCGGGCAGAACGTGCATTGGAAAGCGGAGGGCGCGTTCACGGGTGAGACTTCGGCGGGGATGCTGCTGGCGTTGGGGGTGACCCATGTCATCATCGGACACTCGGAGCGGCGGCAATACTTTGGCGAAACCGACGACACGGTGAACCTGCGGCTAAAGGCCGCGCTGGAAGCCGGTCTTACGCCGATCTGCTGCGTGGGCGAGGTGTTGCAAGAGCGTGAAGCGGGAATGACCGACGACGTGCTGCGACGGCAGTGCGTGCGGGCTTTCCATGCCGTCTCCGCCAAGAAAGCGGCGAAGCTGGTGGTGGCGTACGAGCCGGTGTGGGCGATTGGCACGGGTAAGACGGCCACTCCGGAACTGGCCGCCGAGGCGCATGCGGTGATCCGCCGTGAGGCTACGGAGGTGTTTGGCGAGGAGTTCGCATCGAAGCTGCGCATTCTCTATGGCGGGTCGGTGAAGCCGGAGAACGCCGCGACGCTGATGGCGCAAGAGGAGATCGATGGGGCGCTGGTGGGCGGGGCGTCGCTCGAGGCGAAGTCGTTTGCGGCGATTGTGAAGTATTGAGTCAGTTTCGTATGAATGTCGCCGGTTCGTGGCCGGGCCCCCGGCAGGCCAGGAATGTGTCGCTAATAGAACTCCTGGCGGTGCCGCTGGCCGTACGGGCGGGCTAGGGATCCTTCGACTGCGTTTGTGCTTCGCTTTCGCGAAGCACAAACTCCGCTCAGGATGACAGGGTTCCAAGGGGCTTGGTGCGGAACTACTGTTTGATCTGCTACTCTTTCCTACTCGCAATCCCATGAGTTCAATCTGATCGAAGATAGAGGGCGTGGATGACGGAAACTGAGCGTCCTGAACCGAGCCGGCTGTACCGGTGGCTGGTTTTGATTGTGGTCAGCCTGGCGATGTTTGGCAGCTACTACGTGTACGACGCGCTTAGTCCCCTGGCCGATGTGCTCAAGCACCAATTGGGATTCACGGATCTGGATATCGGGTTTTTGCAGGCGATCTACAGCTTTCCTAACATTTTCACGGTGCTCATCGGCGGATTCGTCATTGACCGCATCGGGCTGCGCAAGTCGCTGATGATTTTCGCCGTACTTTCTTTCGTTGGTCCCGCCATCACCGCCGCCACCAGTCATCTCTCGATCATGGCGGCGGGACGCCTTATTTTCGGGATGGGAGCGGAATCGCTAAACGTTGCGGTCACCACCGCCCTGGCCCGCTGGTTCCGCGGCAAAGAACTGAGCTTTGCTTTTGGGTTGAACCTGACGGCATCGCGACTGGGCACGTTTGCGGCGCTGAACTCTCCGACCTGGGCGCGCGCAGCTTACGCCAACTGGCGAACTCCCTTTCTGATCGCGCTGGCCTTCAGTGCGCTGAGCTTAGTAGGAGCGATCATTTACTGGGCCATGGAGGAATGGGCGGAGAAGAACTACAGTCTGGGAAAGGTTTCCACCGACAAGGTGGTATTCGCCGACTTGTGGAAGTTTGGCGTGAGTTACTGGCTGATTGTCGCGCTGTGCATTGTCTTCTATTCGGCGATCTTCCCTTTCCAGACGTTCGCGGTGAAGTTTTTCATGGAGGCGCATGGGACGTCGCGGGAGTTTGGCGGGTTCCTGTCGAGCATGCTGACGCTATTTGCCATGATTGCGACGCCGCTGTTCGGTCTGTGGGTGGATCGCGTGGGCAAGCGCGCGCTGTTGATGATGTTCGGGTCGATGCTGCTGATTCCGGTGTACCTGATGATGGGCTACACGCACATTAATTTGTACGTGCCGATGGCGATGATGGGGGTAGCGTTTTCGCTGATTCCGGCGGTGATGTGGCCTTCGGTGGCCTATATTGTCGATCAGTCGAAGCTGGGGACGGCATATGGGTTGATGACCATGATCCAGAATATCGGGCTGTTCGGCCTGAACTTATTGGTGGGATGGGCGAACGAATATGGGCATGCCGATGCCAGCAATCCAGCGGGATATCACCTGGGAATGTGGATCTTTTCTGTGCTGGGAATCCTTGGGGTGGTGTTTGCCTTCCTGCTTCGGCAACGAGAACTGGGGCCGCATGGGCATGGGCTGGAGACGATTACTACGGCCAATAGTGCGGGCTAGGATTGGCGGGCGGACATCGCCCGGGCGAGAAAACCTTTACCACAGAGGGCGCCGAGGAACGCACAGTGTCTCACAGGGCCGATCCGAAACTACCGATTTACGAAGATTGCGACTCTTGGGTGCGGCTCGGGTTTAGGGTCTGGGGGAGGTAGGCGCATCCAAGCCTGAGAAGGTAAAGGCTTTCGAGCAGCGTCTGGGGCGTAAATAAAGTGGGCGGCGGACATCCGAAGATTGGTAGAAATACTCTGATATTCTGGAAGCGTGGGCGCGATTACCGTCGCGGCGAAAGCCCGCAAACAATACAACACAAACTACTTAAGCCGCATCCCAATGAGTGCGGCCGGAAAAGATAATTTGACCGAGCCACGACAGAAACAGGGCACAGACTTTAGCGAAGCCGAGGTAATCGAACGGGCCAAGCTAGGGGACGCAGAAGCGTTCCAGGTGCTCTATGACAAGCACAAAAGGCGGGTATATTCGCTGTGCCTGCGAATGACGGCGAATACGGCCGAGGCCGAAGACCTGGCGCAGGAAGCTTTTCTGCAGCTCTACCGCAAGATCGCGACATTTCGCGGGGAGTCGGCGTTTTCTACCTGGCTACACCGGCTTTCGGTCAACGTCGTGCTCATGCATTTGAGGAAGAAAAGTCTTCCGGTGGTTTCCTTGGAAGAGACTACGCAAGGCACCGAGGAAGATTCCCCGAAGAAAGACTTCGGGGCGGACGATGTGGCGCTGGCCGGGTCGATTGACCGGATGCAGTTGCAGAGGGCGGTGAGCGATCTGCCGCCGGGGTATCGGACGATCTTTGTGCTGCACGACATCGAAGGCTACGAGCACAATGAAATCGCCAGCCTGGTGGGATGTTCGATCGGGAACAGCAAGTCTCAGCTGCATAAGGCGCGCATGAAATTGCGTGACCTGCTCAAGATGAATAGAGCCGAAAAGGCCGGAAAATCTCGAGCAGGATAGATAGCGAAGCAAAATTGGCCTTAGCAGGGGCGTAAGAAGTGCGGCGGGGCGTTTGGCCGCAGAAGATTCGGGGAGAGGTCAGTATGAATTGCGTTGAGCTGCAGGAGAGCTTGGCGGAAGAAGTCGAGAGTGTAGAACAAAGAGCCCATCTGAGGGCTTGCCCGGCGTGCTCAGCGCTGGTGAAAGAGCTGAATGTGATCGTCGCGGCGGCGAGCCGGCTGCAAGCAGCGGATGAACCTAGTCCAAGAGTGTGGAAATCCATTGAAGCCGCGCTGCGGCAAGAGGGGTTGATCCGTCCGCAGCGGGCGCGGCCGATTGTGCCGTCGTTCAGCGTGCGGTGGGGAGCGGCGCGATGGCTGGTACCGGCAGCGGCGATGTTGTTGCTGGCTCTTGGAATCTACGTGCGGCAGGAGTCGCTGCCCAATCAGTTAGCTCAGCAAGCTAAGGTGGCTGTGCCGGTTGCGAACCCCTCGGAACTGAATGACGATGACCTGCTGCAAGAGGTTGCGGCCAACGCTCCGGGGATGATGCCGCAATATCAAGAAAACTTGAGGCAGGTGAATGAATCCATCCGCGATGCGCAGGGAGTAGTGGACGAGAGTCCGAATGACGAGGAAGCCCGGCGGTCGCTGATGGATGCGTACCAGCAGAAATCGATGCTTTTCGAGATGGCGATGGACCGGTCTCTGCCATAATGGTGGAAATTTGAATACGGTGTAGCTTTATGAGGAAGCGAGCCAAACGCGCGATAATTGCGTCGCAGAGAACGCGCCGCTTCGCGCGGCTCGCCCGGATTCCTCACGGCGCAAAGAGCGCTTGTTCGGAATGACAAGCGAACGGCGATGGCGGATCAGTTAGCTTGGGGGAGTCGTATATGGTGAACAAGCGGGCGGTGAAACTGGTTGCGATTGGCGTGATCGTAGCGGGCACGCTGGTAGCCGAGAGCAAGAAGGAGTACCACTTCGCAGTGGGACCGCGAGCCGGAGTTTCGGTGATGAATCCGTATGGCTCGATCTCGGTGAGGCCGTCGCTGAACAATACGGTCGTGGTGAATGCGATTTTGCATTCCGATAAGGTCGAGGTGGACAACAACCAGAGCGGGAACCGCGTGGATATTCAATCGCACCTGCTGGCCGGGGCCGACGCGGACTCGGGACGCGTGGATTATGAAGTTCTGGTTCCGGCGGATGCCAGCGTCACCCTGCATTCCAACACGGGGTCGCTGCGGGCCGAGAAATTGCACGGCGATGTGAGCCTGGAAGGCCCGGGCGCGGAAGTAAATGTCCGCGATATCTCGGACGCGCACGTGCATGTGAAGACGATGAACGGAGCGGTAAATCTGGACAACATCCAGAACGGACACGTCGAAGTCGATTCGTTGAGCGGAGAGGTTACGCTGAAGGGCGTGAATGGCCCGCTGGTACAGGTGGTTTCGACGAGCGGCAGGATTAATTACATTGGCGACTTCGGCAAGAGCGGCGAATATCGATTGACCAGCCACAGCGGCGATATCGACGCCACGATTCCCGAGTGGACCTCGGCCGACGTAAGCGCACGCTCGGTGCGCGGCGAAGTGCATGACGACATTCCTCTCCAACCTAAGACCCACACCTATTTCCCACTCGACAAGGGACGTGCCTTCGCAGGTACGGTGGGCCGGGTAGCGGTATCATCCACGGTGGTATTGCGGACCTTCAGTGGTAAAATTCACCTCAGAAAACGCTCCGAAAAACAATAAGAAAAACGAAGAGCAAACCGGATCGGCGAAAAGGGCGTCCTAAAGGCTCGGCCCAGCCCGCAAGGGTGGGTGTGCTTTGCGGGAAGCCGGAAGGAACCGACCGACCGAGGAGCAAGCGGGCAGTCGTCCTGATTGGTTTCATGGGCGCCGGCAAAAGCAGTGTAGGCCGCGCTCTGGCCGAAGAGATGGGCTGGACGTTTGAGGATCTCGATGAGCGGATTGAGCGGCGTGAACAGCGGAAGGTGCCGGAGATCTTCCGCGAGCTTGGGGAAGCTGAGTTTCGGCGGGCCGAGCATGAGGCTTTGAAGGAACTGTTGCAGGGTGTGCGGGCCGGTGCTGAGAGAGTGATTGCCCTGGGGGGTGGAGCGTTCGTGCAGAAACGCAACGCCGAGTTGGTCGAAACGCGAGAGGTCCCCACGGTTTTTCTAGATGCGGATGTGAATGAATTGTGGCGGCGTTGCAGGTTGCAGGCCGAGCAGGAAGGAATTGAGCGTCCATTGCTGGGGAGTCTGGAAGGTTTTCGCGAACTCTACGAACGGCGGCGGCCGCATTACTTGAAAGCGTCATTGCGGCAGGAAACCGGGGGAAAGAACGTAGAGGGGATTGTGGCCGAGGTGGTTCAGGCTTTAGGTTTGGATGGACGTCGCGGAAGACGAGGAGAAAAGCAGTGACTCTGATGGCGCGGATGCGATGGGGAACGGCGGCAGTTCTGGCGGGTGCGGCGATGCTATACGCGGGCGACAAAAAAGACAAGCCGAAGCCGCCGACGGTGCAAATGGTGGATTCAGGCTCGTTTGGAGTCTTCGTCAAGGGCCAACGTGTAATCACCGAGACTTTCAGCGTGCAGCAGGACAACGGCATGAGCATCGTGAAGTCAAGACTGCAGGAAACCGGCAGTGCAGCCGCGACCGGCCAGACCTCGGAACTGGAGATGACTGGCAGCGGGGAGTTGGTTCGCTACGAATGGAGCGACAGCAACGGATCCCTGGTGGTAACGCCTAAGGATGAGTTCCTGATCGAAAAGATCACGACCGCGGGGTCCGCAAAGCCGGCCGAGCAGCCATATCTAATGCCGAACACGTCGGCGATTCTGGACAACAATATTTTTGTCCACCGCGAAGTGCTGGCATGGCGGTATCTGAAGACGAATTGCGGCAGCGAAAGCGGAGAGCTCCGGTGCAAGAAAGAACCGGTCGAGTTCGGCGTGCTGGTGCCGCAGGACCGGACGTCGATGCGGGTACGTTTGGAACTGGTAGGAAGAGAGAAGGTCACGATCCGCGGAACGGAGCGGGAACTGTTGCGGGTGGACTTGCTGGGCGAAGCGTTTGCCTGGCATCTTTGGGTGGACGATAAGGACCAATTCAAGCTGGTACGCGTTGTAATCGCGGACGAGAATACCGAAGTGGTGCGGGACTAGAGAATACGCGGCGGTTGCGCGGGATCTGACTGGGGTTTACTGATTTGCCGCTGGCGGATGCACGTACAGCTCGGGTTGTGATCACACTGCTGCTGTTTGGGCTGGGGCTGGGTTTTCTCTATGTGGCCCGGCAGACGCTGATCGCGTTTCTGTTTGCGATTTTTTTTGCTTACCTGATGAGCCCCCTGGTGTCCTACCTGGAGAAACTGCTGCATGGGCGGGGACGCGCCATCGCCGTGATCTACGTGTTGCTGCTGGGCCTGGTAGTGCTGTTTTTTATTTCCATGGGGCCGCGAATCGGCCGCGAAGGGGCGCGCTTAACCCAATCGTTGCCGGCCCTGGCGCAGTTGAGTTCCGGGCAGATCGCGGAGCAACTGGGGCAGCAGCATGGCTGGAACTCGCGGTTGGTTGATTTGCTGCGCGACTATCTGGCCAGTCATGGCGACGAGATCGCGAAGCTGGCGCAGGGCGTGGGGTTGCGGGTTGCGGACGTGGCGAAACAAGCCTGGCTGCTGGTGGTTGTCCCTCTCCTGTCGATTTTCTTTCTGAAAGACGGCCGTGCTTTCAGCGAAGTCGTGCTCGATTTAGTGCAGTCGCGGCCTCAACGCGAGCTGTTGCAGGGCGTTCTCAGCGACTTGAACCAGATGCTGGCGCATTTCATCCGGGCCCAACTCACCCTGGCGGGGCTGACGTTCGTCATGTACTCGGCGGTTCTCGCCATGATGCAGGTGCAGTATGCGCTGGTGTTGGGGACGGTGGGCGGATTGCTGGAATTTATTCCGGTGGTGGGCCCGCTGGTGGCTGGGGTAGTGATCATCGGCGTAGCCGTGCTGATGGGTTATGGACATTGGCTGGCGTTGATAGTCTTTCTCGGCATCTGGCGGCTGATCCAGGATTATGTGACTTCACCCCGCATCATGGGACACAGCATGGAGCTGCATCCGCTGGCGGCAATTTTTGGAGTGATGGCGGGCGGCGAGGTAGCCGGAATCCTGGGCATTTTTCTTTCCATCCCGGTGATGGCGAGTGCGCGGATTTTATTCCGGCGCTGGCGGCTGTATGCGGAGAAGCGGAAGTTCGGTCCGCTGAACGAATACGCCCTGGGCAGCCAGGTGGGACGGCCGAAGTAGGAAGGGCAGTACTCAGTACTCAGTGCTCAGTTCCCAGCTTTCGGTTCAACATTCAGTTCTCTTGTGTTCCGGATCTTCTCCTTTATCTCTTACATTTGGCTTTGCGCTTCCCGGCTTGTGTGGCGGTTTTATCAGGCCCCTGCTCCGGTTGCTTTTTCCGCCTTTACGTTGCGCAGGAATTCGGCGGCGGCTTCGGGCAGCACGGTGTTGATGAACATGCCGGAGCCGAGTTCGAAGCCGGCGACGCGCGTGAGGCGCGGAATCACGCTTACATACCAATGGAAATGCCGGGCTCCGACGTAATCGGAAGGGCCGCTGCGGACGGTGAAATTGAGGTCGGGATTTTCGAGTCCCACGTAAATCTTGGCCAGCAGGGTGCGCAAAACGCGGGCCAGGTCTGCAATCTCCGCCGCAGTAATTTCACCGAAGGTGGCCGTGTGGCGAAGGGGAAAGATGTGAGTGGCGAACGGGGTGGCCGAGGCGAACACTTCCATGGCTACGAAGAATTCACTCTTGAGAACAATGCGGGTCTGGTCTTCGACTTCGCGTTCCACCATGTGGCAGAACATGCATTCTCCCGCGTCGTCGTAGTGACGTAGAGCTTCGAGGAGGCGATACCGGACCTGGCTGGGAATGACGGGGGTGGCGATGAGTTGGGAATGCGGATGCTGCAGGCTGGCGCCGGCATCCGCTCCGTGATTCTTGAAAATCGTGACATGGTTGATGCGGTGATCCATGCCAAGGGAATTGTATCGTTCCTTGAAGACGCTCAAAATCCTGGCCACATGCGCATCCGGCAGCAGGGCCATGCAGGAGGAATGGTCGGGACCGTCGATAATGACTTCGTGAACGCCGAAACCCTCCACGCGGCGGCGCAAATGCTGCAGGCTGCGGGTGGGCTGGAGGTCGCTGGACAGCGCGGCGAACTTGTTGGGAATGACGCGTACGGCCCAGGGCTCGGCGGTATTCGGGGGGAATCGCATGACTTCCGGCGGGGTCTTGCCCTCGTTGCCCGGGCAGAAGGGACAGCCTTCCACAAAAGATGGCACGGTTTGCGGCGGCCGATGAGTGGCTAGCTCCTCGGGGCGCTTGGACCGCTCGGTGGCGATGATGACCCATTCCTTGGTAAAGAAGTTCTGTCGCAGTTCCGGCATGGTAACCCTCCAACATCTTCTATCGGCACGAGGAGCGGGGCACTGTAGTGACCAAAGACGTTCAGCTTCCGCAGTGGCATGGAAGCGACTGCCGCTTCGATATTTGGGGGCCTTGCGCCGATGCGGAATGCCGAGCCGGTGTCGCTTTCGCAAACAATTTGCAGTCAGGGGCTGTTGTAGAATTCAAAGTACATTCCTATGAGCAATAAGCTTTCTATCGGGATTCTGGGCGCTACCGGCGTGGTTGGGCAGAGATTTATCCAGATGCTGGAACGCCATCCGTGGTTCGAGGTGGCCTGGCTGGCCGCTTCCGACCGTTCTGAGGGCAAGACCTACGCCGAGGCTGCGCGCTGGCGGCTGAAGACGCCGATTCCGGCAAACGTGGCCGCGATG
>Ga0208190_1000576_pt1 | contig 14981 bp, 11 predicted proteins | sample June2015DPH_13_1_FD_184708 | JGI IMG/M metagenome (GOLD analysis project Ga0208190, IMG submission 184708) | Peatland microbial communities from SPRUCE experiment site at the Marcell Experimental Forest, Minnesota, USA - June2015DPH_13_10... | ecosystem: Environmental > Terrestrial > Soil >... | reverse complement strand
CGTTCGTTTCCCATAAAGTGGTATGAAATACCGGACTTTAATCGTCCGAATTCCTCCCTGTGTGCGCGGTCACATCAACCCTAACGGCTGCACGCTCAACATGGAGGGCATGGATGCGCCAACCCTCATATTGATGGTTCCATGCTCGCTTCTCGCGGGCGCCGTGCTCCAGATTCTCGTGTCGCGCCTTTGCTCCGCGCGCACCAAGGGAATTCTCGCTTTACTCAGCTGCTTGCCCGCACTGGTGGCCGTCGCCGGCATCGCGTCATGGGTCCGCAGCGGCCAGGCAATCGACCTGAATCCGCTGCCGTGGGATGGGCCGCTCGCCTTCGTTCTCCATGTCGATGCCCTCAGCGTTCTCTTCGCCTTCATGGGTGCCTGCATCGGCGGCCTGGTGCTGCTCTATTCGATCGGCTACATGGCACACGACAAGTCGGCCACGCGCTTCTATGCGATCATGCTGGTCTTCATCGGCGGCTTCATCGCGCTCGTTTACAGCGCCAATCTCTTCATCTTTTATCTCTGCTGGGAGCTGGTGGGCCTCTGCTCTTTCACCCTGGTGGGTTTCTGGTATACCAACCGGGAAGCGGTGAACGGCGCGCGCAAGGTGCTGCTGATGACGCACATCGCGGGCTACGGATTGCTCGCCGGAATCCTCATCCTCTATCACCGCGCTGGCACCGCGTTGTGGACCGATCCCGCCGTCGCGCACAGCTTTACCAGCGGCATCTTCGCGCTGATGCTGGTCGCTCTGGTGGCCAAGAGCGTGCAAGTACCGCTGCACACATGGATTCCCGAAGCCATGGCCGCGCCCACTCCAGTGAGCGCGCTGCTGCACTCGGCTTGTTATGTCACCTCTGGCGTGTATCTGGCCGCGCGCATGCACAGCTTTGGCGCATGGCCGGCCGCGTGGGGCGAGAGCCTGATGTGGGTCGGAACAGTGACCATGGCCGTCGGCGTGATGTACGCCATGGTGCAGACCGACCTGAAGCGCATGTTGGCTTTCTCGACCGTAAGCCAGATCGGTTACATGATGATGGGCCTGGGCATCGGCACGCCACTCGCCATCACCGCCGCGCTGCTGCACTGCCTCAATCACGCGTTCTTCAAGGGTGGGTTGTTTTTGACGGCTGGAAGCGTGCAGCACGCAGCCGGCACGCGCGACATGAACAAGCTTGGCGGACTGGCCTCGAAGATGCCGCGCACCACCCTTTCGTGGCTGATTGGCGTGGGCAGCATGATGGGCATTCCGTTGATGAGCGGTTTCGCCAGCAAGTGGATGCTCTACGCTGCGGCGTTGCAGGCCGGCTGGGCCGTGCCCGCCATGGTGGCGTGGGCGGCAAGTTTGGGCACGGTGTTTCTCGGCGCAAAGTCTACAAGCGCGGTCTTTCTCGGACCAACGACGGAGCAAACCAAGAATGCGCATGAATCACCGCCAACGATGGTGTGGGGCATGGGATTTCTCGCTGCGGGCAGCGTGGTTCTTGGCGTAGCGCCGCAGTTGGCCGTCAACTATTTCCTCAACCCGATTCTCCTGGCACTCGGCCTTGGTGCGGGCGTGCACGTCACGTGGCTCGGCCTCTCGGCCGATGCGGGCAGCTTCTCCTCGACGGGCGGCCTGGTGCTGGCGCTCGTCTCACTCGTCGTTGGCGGAGCGATTTATCTCGTCGCCTACGCCGCGCGGCCGGTTGCATCTTCCGGCGCGGCGCTGGTTGGTGCGGGCGGCGGAATCTTTACTGGCGGCGAGCCACTGAGCGACCAGGGCCGACTCACGGCCGGAGATTTTTCTGAGATTTTCCAAGCGCACTGGCGGTCGTTCTTCCGCTGGTCGAATGTCGACAGTGTTTATTTGAGCGTTTGGGCAGGACTGCAAGCTGTCTCTCGCGCGCTTGGCACTGTCTTCGCGTGGATGGAGCGTCGCGCTGCGGTTTTGGTTGTTGTCTTCGCGGCGGCGTTATTCGTTCTCGCTCGCTGGATCGTGCCCGCAACAGTTTCGGCGCGCCTGCCGGCTCTGATGCCGGTTGAGCAGATTCCGTCGCTTTTGATGATTACCGTCGCTATCGCTGCGGGTGCGCTGTTGGTTGCAGCTCTCACCAGCGCCGCTGGGCGAAAGCTCGTGCCGGAGATTCTCCTGATTGGTGCGGTAACCGTCAGCGGGCTCCTCGTCGTGAATGGATGGCTGCGCCTGGGTCTGCTCGAAGCCGCCGCGCTACTAACTGTCCTGCTGGTTTGGCGTACCGCGCGATCGCAAGGCGCAAAGCTCACCTACCTGGCCGTAGTTCTCATCTCCGCGGGATCGATGATTGCGAGCGAGCTGCTGGCCGATCGCGGCGCCTCCGAATGGGCGCGCGCTCTGCTCTTCACCAGCGTTTGCATCAAGCTGGCCGCCGTGCCGCTATTCTTTTGGCTGCTCAAGCTAGCCGACGAATTGCCCGCCCTGGTCCTCGGCGTCATCATCGCAGTCGTGGACATGGCGGCCTTCGGCGAATTCTATCTCGCAGCCCAGGCTTCGTCGTTCGCGCTCACGCCGCTGGCGCTGTGGGTCTACGTTGCCGTCGGAACCTCGCTCATCGCCTCACTATTGATGCTCACCCAGCGCAGCCTCAAGCGGCTGCTGGTTCTCTCGACCGCCGAAGACGTCGGCTTCCTGCTTCTCGGCGCGGCGTCGATGAGCGTCATCGGTGCACAGGGCGCGTTGATCGCGGCTGCCACTCACGCACTGGCCAAGGCGCTGCTCTTCATCTGCCTCGCCGGCCCCGAAGCCGACGGCGCGCTTGAGATCGAGCCCATCGCACTCGCCGCGCGCTACCCGGTGAGCGCATTCGGATTTCTATTCGGCATGCTTGCCATGCTCGGCGTGCCCCCAACATTGGGCTTCATTGGCCGCTGGCGCCTTTATTCCACCGCATTACAAATCGGCGTATGGCCACTCGTAATCCTGATTCTGTCGTCCATTTTCGCGCTGATCGCATATGCGCTGGCGCTCTCGCGCAACTGGTGGGGCCCATCGCCCGAAAATGCCCCGCCGCCCGAGGCGACGGCCAAATCCATCGCGCGCGAGCCATTCGCGCTCAAGGCCGCAATCGTCGCGCTGGCGTTCATCCTTGTCGCCGCGGGCATCTGGCCCAGCGCGTGGCAATTCCTGTTGGGGGTGCGGCCATGAAGCTCTGGAGACGACTCATGTGTACCGCGCGCCGCCGCAGCCCTTGGCTCTTTCACATGAATTCGGGCAGTTGCAACGGCTGCGACATTGAGATTGTGGCTGCGCTCTCGCCACGCTACGACGCCGAGCAGTTGGGCGTGCGCCTCGAGGGCAGCCCGCGCCACGCCGACATTCTCTGCGTCACCGGCCCGGTCACGCGCAAAGCTGTCGGCGCCGTCAAGACTGTCTACGACCAGGTGCTCGGGCCTAAAGCCGTGGTCGCCATCGGCTCCTGCCCGGCAACCACCAATGTTTTTATCGACAGCCGAACGCTCGATGGGCCGCTCGACAAGCATTTGCCCGTCGACGTCTTCGTACCCGGCTGCCCGCCACGGCCCGACGCAATCATCGCCGGCGTCGCGAAAGCTGCGCAGATTCTCGCCGAGCGCGGAAACAAGCCGCCGACAACTACCGTTGCCATCGCCAACGCCGAAGAGGCGGTGAAGCCATGACCGTCTTTAACCCACTCGTAACCGCACTCGCGCGCCTGCTCATCTTTCCGGGACTGCTCTTCGCCGTGCCCGCCGCATGGTTCTTCCTCTGGGTTGAGCGCAAATCGGTCGCGCTCATGCAGGAGCGCGTCGGCCCACCGTTCATGCAGCCATTTTGGGACTTCATCAAGCTGCTCGGCAAAAGCACGCCGCCGCGCAGCGGAATCGCCGGCCTGCTCATGCGCGCCTGGCCTCTGATCGCGGTTTCGGCCGCTGCCGGTGCTGTGGGCCTGCTGCCCGTGCTGCCGTCCTCTGGCGGCTTCGAAGGCGACCTGATCCTGCTGCTCGCGCTGCTCGAATTGCCGTCCATCTGCATCATCGCCGCTGGCTTCTCGTCGCGGTCAATCTTCGGCGAAATCGGCTCGGCGCGCGAAGCCGCGCTCAGCGTCTCCTACAACATTGTTTTTCTGCTGGCCATCGTTTCAATCGCGGCGTCGCAACATACATTTAGACTCGATGCCCTGGCCTCTGCGCCCTTCACCCCCTTGCATTGGCTCGGCATTCTCGCGATTCTCGTCTGCCTGCCTGCCAAGCTGCACATCAATCCCTTCTCGCTGCCCAATGCGGAGCAAGAGATCTACGCCGGACCCATGACCGAATACACAGGCCCCGAACTCGCCATGTGGGAGCTCTCGCACGGTTTGGAGTGGGTTGCGGGCACGGGCCTCGTGGCCACGCTCGTCGCGCCGCACGTCAGCATCGCGTGGCTCGCCGCCTGCATCTTCGTCGCCATTTCGTTCGTCGTCGTGCTCCTGCTTTCGGCGCTCGCCGCCGCCACCGCGCGCCTCGCCATTGACTCCAGCGTGCGCTTCTACTGGCAGTGCACGCTCATCTTCGCGGTTCTTGCCATTTCCTCCGCGATTTTCGTGAGGTTCCGGTCATGAACATCCTCACCATGCTGTGGAAAAATCTGGTGCGCGGCTACCAGACGTTACTCTTCCCTGCACGGCCGCGAGTCACTCCGCGCTTCCGCGGACTGGTCCTGTTCGATCCGGCCCTCTGTACGGGCTGCGCGGTCTGCCGCTTTCGCTGCACTTCGCGCGCCATCGACTTCAAGGCCGGAAAAGGCGAATTCACCTGGAGCTATAACCCCGGCCAGTGCACTTTTTGCGGGCGCTGCGTTGAAGGCTGCGCGGAACACGCTCTGAAGGAAGGGCACACCGAACACGCGCTCTCGCAGCAAGAGGCCGTTCCGCCCATCTACACCACGCAGGGCGAGTTGAAGAAGTCCTATACGGTGGCGCGCAGGCCGCCTGCGCCCAAACCTGCCGCACCGCCCGCTGTACCGCCCGCCGGCGCGGCCTTGCCAAGTCCCGTAACCGGAGGCGCACAATGATCGCTCTCGAAACCATCCGCGAAAAGCTGGGAGTTTCCGAGCCGTGGGTTGAGAGCCGTGGCACGCACTGGCTGAATCCCGGCGCGGCAAACATCCGCGATGTCACTCAGGCCATGAACGCCGCAGGAGCGCGCTTCGTCACCATCACTGCCCACGAGTTGCCCGGCGATGCGGGACTCCGCCTCGAGTACCACTGGGATCTCCAGGGATGGCTGCTCGGCGTTCCGTTTCAAATCGCCGGCAAATCGCCAGAAAGCGCCAAGATTGACAGTATTTATGACCTCTGCGAAGCCGCGGACTGGATCGAGCGCGAGGTCCACGAAGGCTTCGCCATCGACTTCACAGGCCGCGTGTATGAGCCGCTGTTGCTCCGCGCTGGCGACAAGCCCGGCGTGAATCTGCGCGAAGCCCCAGTGCAGGACAATCCCGCTCCCGGCCTGCAGGGACAAAAGGAGGTCGCTAAATGAGCTACAAGATCCCCATGGGGCCCTATCATCCAGGCCTTGAAGAACCCTATAAGCTCGACATGATCTGCGAGGGCGAAACGGTGGTAGATGCCGAGCTCAACATCGGCTTCAACTTCCGCGGTATCGAGCACCTGGCCGAAACGCGCAACTACGTTCAGGTCATCGCTCTCATGGAGCGCGTCTGCGGCATCTGCTCCTTCATTCACACGCTCACGCTCTGCCAAGCCATGGAAAAGCTGACTGGCCTCGAAGCTCCGCCGCGCGCGCAGTACATTCGCGTGGTCATGGCCGAGCTCGAGCGCCTGCATTCGCACGTTCTCTGGGCCGGCATCGCCGCCAAGCTCATGGGATTCAAAACCATGTTCATGACCTGCTTCGCGCTGCGCGAAAAAGTGATGGACGTGCTGCAGGCCATCTCCGGTAACCGCGTCAACTACTCCATGAACCATGTGGGCGGCGTCAATCGCGACATCGAGGACCCCATCGCGCTGGTTCCCATGATCGATGAGCTGGAACGCGAGATGATGCGCACCGTCATCCCCATCTTCACCACTAGTTCCACCGCTCGCTCGCGCTGCGCCGGAATCGGCGTGCTCACGCACGAGAAAGCGATCTCCTGTGCCGTCGTCGGCCCCACGGCTCGCGCCTCGGGCATCCCGCAGGACCTGCGACGCGACGCACCCTACGCGGCCTACGCGGAGATGAAGTTCGAAGTCCCCGTTGAGCAGGCCGGCGATGTCCGCGCGCGTCTTTTCGTCCGCGCTCTCGAAATCATCGAGAGCTGCCACATTCTTCGCCAGGCGCTGGCCAAAATGGCGCCCGGCGAGATCTCATCGGCTGGCGAAAAACTGGTTTTCGTCTCTGGCACAGCCACCAGCCGCGTGGAGGCGCCGCGTGGCGAGGTCATGTATAGCGTCACGTGGAAGGAGAACTCGCGCAATCCCGCGCGCGTGCACGTCCGCACTCCCACGTTCGCCAACATGCCGGCGGTCCGCTGGATGGTGCGCGGTGCGCGTCTCGCCGACACACCACTCATTCAGGCCTCCATCGATCCGTGCTACTCCTGCACCGACCGCTGAAGCTTCGCGAATTTCGGTCCGGATTTCGATCCTTACTGTTCCCTATTCCCTGTTCCCTGTTTTTGTCCCCGTAAACCGGGCAAATGCACTACTCTGGCATGGAGCGCCCATGACCAGTTACGCTGCCAAAACCAGGGAAGTGCTATATCAGGCCTTTATCCACGACGTGGTCAATACGTCGAAGGCGGCCGCCTACTCCGGGATGCTCATGTTCTTCCCTGCCCTCCTGGTCATCACCACGCTGGTGGCGCAGGTTGAAGAGGGGCCCTCGCTGGTTGGCGAAACCCGCTCCGTGCTCGAACAGTTTCTGCCCAACGACACGCTCGATCTCGTCCAGTCATCGATCCTCTCGCGTCATCTCCACTCCGGACAGTTCGTTCTCTCCGCAACCTGTCTCAGCCTTTTCGCTGGTTTGGGAGTGATGCTGTCGCTGATGGAAGGATTTCGCCGCGCCTACCGGCTGCCGCTGGAGAGCTGGACCTTCTGGGGACGCCGCGCCCGCGCGCTGTTGCTGGTCTTCATTGCCCTAATTCCGTTGTCGCTGGCTTCGCTAGCCATCGTTTTTGGCCATCAGATCGAACACTGGATGATCGCAAATGCCGGCCACGATCTGCGCCACATCGTGATCGTCTTCTGGCGGATGGTCCGTTGGGCGGTCAGCTTTGTCGCGATCCTCGCCGTACTCACTGCTCTTTACCACTTCGGTACCCGCAGGACGGAGCGTTGGTTCTGGGTCGCGCCCGGCGCTATCGCTGGCACCATCATCTGGTTTCCAGCCACGCTCGCTTACGGCTGGTACGTAACCAGTGTCGCCAACTACACCCGCCTCTACGGATCCTTCGCGGCCGGAATTGCCACTCTCGTTTGGCTTTACATCACGTCGTTCAGCGTCCTGCTGGGCGCGGAGCTGAACGGTGTCCTCTACTGGGAACGCCAGAATCAACTCGCGCCCGAATCCCCAGCACAAGAGCCGGCACAGCTTTCCCGCTGATTCGCGAACTTTCCGGGTTTTTCTTTGCCATTCAAAGCGCTCGAACCCCTTCGTCCCTCGTTCTCTCATTCCCATGGCCACTTAGCCCTTCAGCCGTGCAGTCCCGCAGCCCCGCAGCCCCTCAGTCCCGGCTTTTCCCCCTCCGGCCAGTTACAATAAGTGCAGTCGCGTCCCCTTGCTCACCTCTACCCACTGAAAACGACTCTTCGCCAATCAACATTCGTGTCTGGAGCCGCCTCCATGCCCTTTGCCGACCTCAATCTGACGGAATCTCCATCGCAGCGCCGTGCCAAGATTGTCGCCACGCTTGGGCCGGCTTCGAACACTGAGCCTGTCATTCGCGCCATGATTCGCGCCGGCGTCGATGTCGTGCGCCTCAACTTCTCCCACAGCACGCATGAGCGCAAGGTCGCGGTCATGCAGAAGATTCGCAAGGTAAGCCGCGAGGAAAACAAGCCGCTCTGCATTCTCGCCGACCTGCAAGGGCCCAAGATCCGCACCGCGCTGCTCAAGGATCATCAGCCCGTGCTCCTCAAAGCCGGTCACCGCCTCACGATTACGCCGCGCGACGTCCTGGGCACTGCAGCCCTCGTCGGCACCACCTTCAAGACCCTCGCCGAGAACGTCGAACAAGGCTCGCGAATTCTTCTCTCCGACGGCCTGATCGAGCTGCGCGTGCACGAGATCGCCGGTGAAGACGTAGTCTGCGACATCATCAACGGCGGCACATTGGGCGAAAGCAAGGGCATCAATCTCCCCGGCGTTCTAGTGCGCACGAGCTCGCTCACTGAAAAGGACTCCGAGGACCTCGAGTTCGCCCTCAATCATGGCTGCGATGCCATCGCCGTCTCCTTCGTGCGCACCGCCGAAGACGTTACGCTCGTCCGCAATCGCGTGGCCGCGCACGGCGCTCACACATGGATCATCGCCAAACTGGAAAAACCGCAGGCCGTTGAACATCTCGACGCCATTCTGCAGGTCGCCGACGGCATCATGGTGGCGCGCGGCGATTTGGGCGTGGAAGTGCCGCCGGAAAAGGTTCCCGCAATTCAGAAGTACATTATTCGCCGCGCCTCTGAGTATTCCAAACCAGTTATCACCGCCACGCAGATGCTGGAATCGATGATCGAGAACCCGCGCCCCACGCGCGCCGAGGTTTCCGACGTGGCCAACGCCATCTACGACGGCACTGACGCCGTCATGCTCTCCGGCGAATCCGCCGTGGGCAAGTATCCGGTTGAGTCGGTGGAGATGATGGCGCGCATCGTCACCGAGACCGAACGGCACATGAGGGAGAACCTCGAGAGGGCGCCGCGCGAGCGACGCAGCGGCCTCACCATCGCCGAAACCATCTGCGAGGCTACCGCCCACGCCGCCGACGACCTTGACCTGCGCGGCATTGCGCTCTTCACTGAGTCTGGCGCGACGGCGCGTCAGCTCTCCAAATACCACCCCACCGCGCCCATCTTCGCGCTCAGCCCGCTTGACGTGACCGTCAACCGCCTCAACCTGCTATGGGGCACCACGCCCATTCGCTGTCCCAAGGTCAACTCCACTGAGTCGCTGGTCGAGTGCGCCGAGACACTGCTTGAACAGGGCGGCTACGTTCGTCCGCGCGAGGTCATCGCCATCGTGGCCGGCACACGCACCAAATCCGGCTCCACCAACTTCCTCCGTCTGCACGCCATGGGCGAAAACTCACTCAACGGCCTACGCTTCCGCGCTCCCCGCACTGAAAAACCTGCACCCGCCCCCGCCGCACACGTCGCCGCCGAGCACGATGTTGCCGCGCCCAAAAAGCGCCGCGCCCCGAAGAATCCGGCGTCGTAAGCGCGCAGCGCCGACCCGCCATTCGGTCTCATTGCAATGATTTACTATGATCCTCGAAGAAATTCTGTTCCTAAAAAGCGGTGCAAGCATACCGCGGAGCATGCACATGCATTCCTGCTTCAAGCCACTTGTTCTTGCTCTCACTTTCACTGTCGCCGCTGCACTTCAAGCGCAGACTCCCTGCACTCCGGTCACCTTCACGGCCGATCAGGATCACCAGAACATGATGGACCAGTTGGGCATCAAGACGCTTCGCCCCGGGTTCAATGGGAACGAAAATGCTCCCGACCACGCCAACTACGACGAATCGAAGGCCAATCCCTATCCGAACATTCCCGATCCGCTCACATTGAGCGGCGGCGCAGCAGTCACCACCGCCGACATGTGGTGGAGGCAGCGCCGCCCCGAACTCGTAGACATGCTTTCGAAGTATGTCTATGGCTACGTCCCTTCCAACGTTCCCAAGGTTCACTGGACCGTCACAGCCGTCGATCACGAAATGATCGGCCGCACTCCGGTCATCGCCAAGGATCTGATCGGCGAGGTGGACAACTCGGGCTGTACCGCGATCAGCGTCGAGATTCACATGACTCTGGTGACGCCGGCGAACGCCACCGGGCCCGTTCCCGTGCTGATGGAATTCACCCGCGCCGGCTTTCCCAACCCCAACGAGCCGCGCGGCGACGATCTCGGCCGCATCAACGCGGCGTGGAAGGCAGTTCTCATCCAGCAGGATTCGTCGCTCAAGGATATCTTTGCCCAGCATCCCGCGTGGGAGCCGCTCAAGGAGAGCCCGTTGTTGCAGCCTCCGCAGTTGAACGCTGACGGCGATCCTCCCAATGAATGGGAGCTGGCAGCCGCCGGTTGGGGCTTCGTCCGCATGGACCCGGCGAGCATCCAGACCGACAACGCCGTGGGCCTCACCCGCGGCATCATCGGCCTCGTGAACAAAGGCCAGCCGCGCACGCCCGACCAATGGGGTGCGCTCCGCGCATGGGCCTGGGGAGCGGACCGGGGTCTCGACTACCTTGAGACCGACAATTCCGTCGATGCGAAACACGTCGGCATCGAGGGCGTCTCGCGCTACGGCAAGGCCGCGCTTGTCACAATGGCCTTCAATGATCGCTTCGCCATGGTGCTGGTCGGCTCGTCAGGCAAGGGGGGAGCCACGCTGCTGCGCCGCAACTTCGGCGAGGGCGTGGAGAATCTCGCAACGGGCGAGTATTACTGGGAGGACGGCAACTTCATCAAGTTCGACGCCAGCGACGCCACATTCGGCAGCATGAACCCGGGCGATCTTCCCGTCGATTCCAACGAGCTCATCGCTCTCTGCGCGCCGCGGCTCACCTTCATCAGCTACGGCGCCCCGGAGAAGGGCGACCCGCATTGGCTCGATCAGCAGGGCAGCTTCATGGCCACAGTCGACGCCAGCCGCGTCTTCACGCTGCTCGGCGCAAAGGGCCTTGCTGTCGAGGGCGACTACAAAACGGCGAAGATGCCGCCGGTCAACCACGGCCTGCTCTACGGCCAGCTTGCCTGGCGCCAGGATGACGGCGGCCATACCGACGCACCCAATATGAAGTGGTTCATCCAGTGGGCCGACAAGTTCATCGGTCACACGCCGGGCCAATAGTAACCGGCTCAACCGCGCAGGCTCCTGTTTTCACCTCATTGTTGTCGCGGCGCCACCGTGAGCTGATCCCAGCGATTTTCATCGATGCCTTTCGCCAGGAACCAGAACGCCATGCTGATCATGACTAAGAACATGGGAAGCACGAATGCCATGGAGTCGTATCGGGGCGCCAGCACCGCGACAAAGTTCTTCACGACGAAACCCGCGCCGCCGACCATGACGACCCCGCCGAGTACGCGCGGGAGATATCCGGAGCGGAAAATCAGATAACCGCGAAGTATGACCGGGGTGCCGTATAACACGGCAAAAATATTAAAGACGTAGCCGTACAGCCTGAGGCAGAGATAAGTGAACGATGCGCCACCATCCGGGCCGAGTGCCCTGGCCACATCAGGATCAATTGCGGGCAGGGCGGCGGCAAAGTAGAGAATCTCACCTGCCGCAAATACCGAAGTTCCGACTGCCCCGAAGCAGAGGGCTATTAACGATAAGGGCCGGCTAACCGGGCGCAACAGGAGGTACAAAATCGCCATCAGCGACACATCGCACGCCGCCTCTATGAGGTAGCAAGCAAAACTGGCGCGAAACAAGCCGACGGAAGCTGCCATTCTGTGCGCTGTTTCTACCATGTCATTTGCGGCCATCAGCTTTCCCGGCACGAAGGACTCCCCAAATCCACCGGCGAAAATGGAGACAAGGAACATTACCCCCGCCACCCGCGCATAGCGCTTGGCATCGCGTGCATTCATGCATCTGCTCCTTAGCGAGAACTTACGCCGATTATACGCACGACAGAAACTTCCGGTTCCACGGGATTCCAGCGCCGCGGAGCAGGAGGGCTAGCGCTCGCCCGCCTCCATTCCTATTGATCGGCCTAACGATGCATTCGGCGCAACATGCCTTTCGATAAAACAGAAAGGCTCCCCGCGATTTTTTGCGCGAGGAGCCTCGGTGGTTTTTGCTCTGCTGTCTATTTTTATCTAAAGTCTTCGGGTGCCAGCGCAACACCGCGGAAGGCTTCGCCCGCGCTGGCCGAGCGAACCGTTTCGAACCAATCCAGGTAGCCGCCGGTCGCGAGCGTAGTTGCGCTGATGCGATCGGTCACTTTCACCAGCTTGTTCGGATCGGCGCCGTTGTCGCCGTTCAAGCTGATCGTGGATGTGATTGCGTAAATCGTCGCTGTGCCATCGTCGTTGATGGCGCCGGTAATATTGCGGCAACCGCCGGTTGCGGGCTCGATCGAGCTGGGGTATTTCCATACGCTATACGGCACGCCCAGGTCGAGTCCGTTTTGGATGGTGTACTGAAGCACCCAGGTTCCCGACGTGAGAACCCACTTTTGCAGGCCGGCGGCTGCCAGCGTACCCGAGTCGGCCACATTCGCCTTTCCGTTGATCACTTGATTTGGCGTGTAGACCAGGTCGCCCTCGTTGCAAACATACAAAGTGCTGTCGTTCGCGAACCAAATCCCGAAAGGATAGTAGCCGCCCGGGCTGGCTGTGGTCGCGCTGGTGTCGGGGAATCCGGGGAGAATCGTGTAAGGCTCGTCGACAAGGCCGCCAACGGGGGCGTTGCCTGTGGTGGGCAAAACGCCGGGTGTTCCCAGCTGATAGACGGTGTTGATGCCGTTACCGCCGCTGCCCTTGGCGACGTACACCGTGTCGTTGAAGATCCTCAGACCGCGGAAGTTGGTGTCCTTTCCCGGCTTGTCTCCCGAGACGGATATGAAATAGGAAATCATGTTGTTAGCGGGCGGCGCCAGCGGCGCCGCGCCAGGGTAAAACAGTTCGGCGCCGGTCGAGTGGGAAAGATCGATGCCGAGTTGCGTCTCCGGCATCTGCTTCTTCGACAGGCCGCCGCTGTTGTCGTTCCCAACCGAATAATATAGTCCGTTATCCGCCTCAATCACCGCGCGGGAGTTGTCGCCGCTGTAAGCATCGCCGTCAGTGTAGAAGATGCGGCCACGCGCATCCACTTCCGCGACGGAACGATAGTAAGCCGTCGGATTGTTGGCCCCAACATAACTCGCCACCGCGGAATTGGTCGGGTCGCAGAGGCCAGGCGTGCTGGAGGCCGAGACGTCAATCAGGTTCGGCGCCGTCGGCGACTCAGGCCCCACGTTTGTGCCCTGCGTCAGGATGTTAGTTGTTGTGTCCAGGGTAAGCGCCGGGCAGCCGGGTCCACCCCGGTAGCCCATGAAGGTGAGGCTCTTGCCGTCCGCCGAACGATTCAGGGCGAGCTCGGATTTGGAGCTGAAGCTGGTCACAATCTCGTCGCTGGGAACATTCAGGGTACCAAGCGGGAATCCGTCTGTGCTCAGGTCCCACAGCACGATGGGCGAGGAAACCCCGAAGCTCCCGTCCGTAGCTGCGTTATTCCAGACGTTGTGAGTGTCGCGGAGATTGGGCGCTTCGCCGTTATCGCTGGCATAGCCGCAGGTGACCGACACACCCGTCGTGGTCGTGGTTTTTGTTTGGTCGGCGGGCAGCAGCGGCACATTCACGGTTGCGGCATTCGGGTTCGTCACCGTGCCGGTATTCAGGCAGCCGGGCGGTAGTACTTCGCCGGGGATAACGGTGCTGGCCCTTCCAACGTAGACCGTGCCGCTCAAGACGATACTGCCAGGGACAAAACCGCGGAATTCGGAATGACCGTAACCGAAACCGTAGCCAAATCCGCGGCCGAAATCGTGGTCGTAATCCTGGGCTTTCAATGGGACGGCAAATGACCCGAACATCACTGCAGTCGCGAGGGCCGCCGCGACCAGGGCGGCGGCGCCTGAAGCAAAACGGCGCACGGTTGCACCATTGGACACACTCATACTCATAGGGGAACCTCCCGTGTAGTCAGGAATCTGAATTGGATCCGTGGAGAATAACCGAATCGACTTCCGCGCCTGACCCTAGCAGCGGGAAATGAATAGGCGATGAAAGGACGTGGAAAACCTAATGAGCGGGATTCGGGCGAATGCCGTTTGTTGTCCTCTCGTTCTCGCGGCCCGGCGCTCCCTGTTTTCCCCGTCCCTGATCCCTGACCCCTGAAATCTGATCACTGAATTTCAGTCGTCGTCGGGCGGACCGCTGTCCACTTCGCGGACGAGCTCATCCGCCTTGACCTTGGTGGCAATCGGCGCAAAGGCCGGCGGCTTTTGCGTGTAATCGAAGCAATCGCTGAATGCGTCCGCTCCCGCGTCGCGCGCACCCAGAGTGCCTAAATCGAAGTTGTATTCAATGAACTTGATGAACCCGGCGGCCTCATGATTGTGATGCGTAATGTAGCCATGCTTCGCATAGGGCGAAACAATGAGCAGCGGAACGCGGAATCCGGGCCCCATCTCGTCCACCTTGGGCGGATCCACGTGGTCGTACCAGCCGCCCCAGTCGTCCCACGAAATGAAGATCGCCGTCGAATTCCAGTACGGGCTGTTGCCGACGGCATTGACGATCGACGCTACCCAGTCCGGCCCTTCCGTCCCCGACCCCGGATGATCGGAGTGCGAAAAATCAGGCACGATCCACGTCACCTGAGCCAGCTCGCCAGCCTTGATGTCGACCAGCACCCGCCGCGAAGGAGAGATCACATTCTTGTCCCAGTCATCGCCGAAACGAATATGCCGGACAGCCTGGTAAGCCGACAGGATGTAGTAACCGTTGTCGCTCCCGGGAGCGTAGTAGCGCCACGTCACGCCTTTTTCATCAAGAAGATCGGCGGTAGTCTGGTAATCGAAGCAGGGATAGACACCGGGAAGCTCCGTGCCACCAGGACCTATCATCGCGGCCGTCGTCCCCTTCGCCGCGTCGCAGCCCCACACCGAACCGGTGGGATTCTCCGCCACATTCCCTGATTGCCCGGCGATCATGTACTGGTGCGCCACAAAGCTCGGGCCGGTATTCGACTGGAACATCCGGTCGCCGAGCACATATTGCTGGGCCAGCGCCCAATACGGTTCCAC